>Ga0126313_10001766_pt1 | contig 11634 bp, 9 predicted proteins | sample Plot105A_FD_89954 | JGI IMG/M metagenome (GOLD analysis project Ga0126313, IMG submission 89954) | Serpentine soil microbial communities from UC McLaughlin Reserve, CA, USA - Plot105A | ecosystem: Environmental > Terrestrial > Soil > Grasslands | place: USA: UC McLaughlin Reserve, Lake County...
GAACATGGAGATCGGCCACAACGTCATGCACGGCCAGTGGGACTGGATGAACGACCCCCGCATCCACTCCTCGACCTGGGACTGGGACACCGCCTCGACCGCCGAGGCCTGGAAGCACTCCCACAACTTCGTCCACCACACCTACACCAACATCCGCGGCAAGGACAAGGACCTCGGCTACGAGATCATGCGGATCGACCCGGAGCAGAAGTGGCACCCGGTCTACCTCGCGCAGCCGATCTACAACCTGATCCTGGCGGGCCTGTTCGAGTGGGGCGTGGCGCTGCACGACCTCGACTTCGAGGCGATCCGCAAGGGCCGCAAGCCGATGCCGCAGGTGAAGCGGGAGCTGAAGGGGATCGCGGGCAAGGCGAAAAGCCAGATCGTCAAGGACTACATCGCCTGGCCCCTGGTCAGCACCCTGGCGGCGACGGCGGTCGACGCGGTGGTGGAGACGCGGCGGCAGCGCAGGCAGCCCCGCGGGATCCTCGGCCGGGTCAAGCGCAGGCGGCAGAGCCGCTGGGCGCCGGTGGTCGAAGCGACGCTGAACAGCGGCAGCAAGACCTTCCGCGCCACCGCCAAGGCGAACGCGACCGCGAACATCGTCCGCAACGTCTGGTCCTACGCGATCATCTTCTGCGGCCACTTTCCCGACCAGACCTACACCTTCTCCCAGGAGGAGGTCGAGAGCGAGGGCCGTGGCGGCTGGTACGTCCGCCAGCTCACCGGCTCGGCCAACATCGACGGCGGACCGCTCTTCCACGTCGCCAGCGGCAACCTCAGCTACCAGGTCGAGCACCACCTCTTCCCCGACATGCCGAGCACCCGCTACGCCGAGATCGCCCCGCAGGTGAAAGAGATCTGCGAACGCTACGGCCTCCCCTACAACTCCGGCCCCTTCAGCCAGCAGCTGGGGATGGTGCAGCGGACGATCCTGCGGCTCGCCCTCCCCGGCGGCAAGGCCCGGCCGAAGCCGGGGCCTTACCGCGCAGAGAGCAACGGGAACGGCTCTGCGGCGTAGCCGATTTTGTTACCCGCCAGCGGTGGGGGCGATCGGCGTGCAGAAGAACCCGCGCGGGTGTGCGGGGTCGAGCGCGGTGAGGACGTCGGCGCCGACGATGTGGTCGTAGGGCATCGAGAGGTGGTCGCCGAGGTCGAGGATGCACTGGTTCTGGAGCAGGACGTTTTTCACGTTCGAGCCGAAGAGGAAGGCCGAGGTGTAGGGGGTGACGACCTGGTCGTAGCGGGTCTGGATCACCGTGTATTCGACCCCGGGGACGGTGTCGCCGCCGCTGTTCAGTTCGGCGAGGAAGGCCGAGCCGACGATCTGCTCCTCACAGGCCGGGCAGAGGGCGCCGGTGAACTGTTCGCCGCCAGGGAAGAAACGGGCGAGGAGACCGATCCCGTCGACCGTGGTGCCGTGGTTGGAGGGCGAGAGGCCGACCAAGGTGTGCACCTCGGCGGCGCCGCCGAGGAACTCGAGGTAGTAGCGCGGCATCATCCCGCCCTGCGAGTGGCCGACGATGTCGACCTCGGCAGCTCCGGTCGCGCCCAGGACTTTGCCGACGAAGACGTCGAGTTCCTGCGCCGAGTTGCGGATCTCGCCGGTGCCGTAGACGCCGATCGCGCCACTGCCGGCGTAGGACCCGTAGTTGAGGGCGAAGACGCAATAGCCGTTGTTCTTCAGCAGCGGCGAGATCGCCTGCCAGCTGTTCGACATGTCGGCGAAGGTGCCGTGGACGAGGACGACTGGGCGCGGATGGGCCGCGGTCGGTTTGCAGCCCCAGTCGTTGGCACCGGGGGGACTGGCGGTCGGGCTGGTGTGAGCGTAGCCGTAGACGCCGTTCCAGATCACCGGCAGGTCGGCGCGGGCCGGTGCGGCGACCGCGACGAGCAGGGCGAGGGCAAGCAGCGGGACAGCGAGAGTGCGGCGCATCGGTCTCCTCGAGTCGGGACTGGTTCGATCCGGTACTACCCGCTCCGCCGCGATGTAATAGTCAAGTCATGAAGATCGCCAGCCTCGTCCCCTCCGCGACCGAGATGCTCTTCGCGCTCGGCCTCGGCGGGAACGTGGTCGGCGTCACCCACGAGTGCGACTTTCCGCCGGCGGCGGCTGAGCTGCCGCACCTGGCCGCGACGGTCCTGCCCGCGGGCCTCGACGCCGGCGAGATCGACGCGGCGGTGAAGGAGATTGGCGGTGAAGGGCGTGCCCTCTACAGCCTCGACGAGGGCCTGTTGGCACAGCTGGAGCCAGATCTGATCGTGACCCAGGCTGTCTGCGAGGTCTGTGCCGTCTCCTATGAGGACGTGGTCGCGGTGGCGGCGCGGCTCCCGGGAAGGCCACGGGTGCTGCGGCAGGACCCGCGCACCCTCGGCGAGGTGCTGGAGGACGTGACCCGGCTGGGGGAAGCGGGCGGGGTCGAGGATCACGCCGCCGAGGTCCGGGGCGAGCTCGAGGCCCGGCTGCGGGGGGTCCGCGCCGCGGTCGAGGGGGCGTCGCGACTGCGGGTCCTCGCGCTGGAGTGGCTTGATCCGCCCTTCCTCGGCGGCCACTGGGTCCCGGAGATGATCGAGCTCGCCGGCGGCGAGGGCGTCGCCGGGCGGGCAGGGCAGAAGTCGCCACAGGTCGAGCGCGGGGAGCTGGCCGATCTTGACCCGGACGTGGTCGTCGCGATGCCCTGCGGCTGGTACCTCGAGGACTCGCGGGCGCAGGCGATCGAGCACCGCGACTGGCTCGGGGGGCTCGGTGCCGAACGGGTTTTCGCCGTCGACGCCGCCTCGACCTTCTCCCGCCCCGGGCCGCGGCTGGTCGACGGAATCGAGCTGCTCGCCCACCTCTTTCACCCGGAGCGGGTCCAGCCGCCTGCCGGGATCGGGTTCGCCGAGCTGACGGCTCAGATCTCGCGCTCGTAGAAGAGCGTGTCCCAAGTCTCCCTCAGGAAGTTCGTGCCGCCTGCCGTCGAGCTGCTCAGCGCCGTGACTGAGGGCGCGCTCACCCCGGCGCGGATCGACAGCGCGCTCTGCCTACTGACAGCGGCGTCCTCTAGAACGGCGCCGGGCTCCAGAGGGTTTCGTAGAGGCGGTCGAGGCAGTCCGCAATCAGCCCCTCTTCACCGCCGACCAGAACCTTGTCGGCTTTGCCATCGAGGATCACCGGAATCCAGCTCTCCACCTTGCCGCGGCCCCAGGCGACCGCATCGGCGGGCGGGCTGACGCAGCTGTGGATGCTGCCGTCGCCTTCGACCTCGGCCGCGACCTCTTCGCCGCCGGCCCCGGCGGCGTCCTCCTCGTCCCGCACTTCGAGGAGGAGACATTTGCCCTTGTGGTCGGGCAGGCTGACCAGCGGCAGCGCCGTCCGCAGCACCGTCGCCATTTCGGCGGCCGTCATCCCTTCTTCGTCCTCGGCGAGGACGTGGTGGTGGCGCCAGCGCGCGACCCCTGCGAGCAGGCCCATCTTTCGCCGCGTTTTTTCCGTCAGCCCGTAACAGCGGCGGCGCCCGACGCCCTGCCACTCGCTCAGCAGGCCACTCGCCTTGAACAGGCCGGCGCGCCGGTTGACCTGGTGGTAACTGAGGCCGTGGTCACCCTGTGCAAGCTCGGTCGGGGAGCGCCCTTCGCAGGCCAGCTCCTCGACCATCCCCGCCTCCCAGAGATCCGCCAGCAGGCCCAGTGACGCCCAGGCGTGGGCGTCGATCCTGCCGTCGGGGAGCCGGGTGAGGGAGGCGTCGGCGAAACGGTTGACGAGCTCGTAGAGCTCGGTCCCGCAGGGATCACTGAGGGTGTGGACGACCTTCGAAGGCACCCCCGGTTCCTCCTCCCGCTCGACCACCTCGAGTTCGGCCAGCTTGCCGGCGTAGCGGTAGATCGTCCGCGGCGCGTAGCCCGGTACCTGCTCGGTCAGGGTCTTCGTCCGCAGCGGTCCTTCGCCGAGCGCCATCAGGATTGCTCCCGTGGCGCCGGCGCTGAGCAGGCGTAAAACCTCAGCCGTGGAGGCGCCGGAGACGCAGGCGTCGTCCCGATCTGATGGGTGGATGTCGATTCTCGAGACTCCAGTCGTCATCGCCTCAGCCTCCGGGCAGTGCGTACAGCAGAACACTTCGACTGGGTTCGCTATGGGTACCCCTACGTGCAGGCTGCTAATCCTCAGAACTCGAACGACCGTGCCTGGCGGTGGCGCTCGACCGCCAGCCCGACCAGGCGGTCGCAGAGCTCGGGATAGGCGATCCCGGTGGCCTCGAAGAGCTTCGCGTAGACGGAGGTGTCGGTGAAGCCGGGCATCGTGTTGATCTCGTTGACCAGCACCGAGCCGTCGGGCTCGACGAAGAAGTCGCAGCGGGCGAGGCCCGAGCAGCCGGCGAGGGCGAAGACCGAGACGGCGAGCTCGCGGACCCGCTCGACGGCCTCCTCCCCGATCGGGGCCGGGACCCGCAGCTCCATCCCGCCCTCGGTGTACTTCGCCTCGAAGTCGTACCAGCTGGCGTGGGCGACGATCTCGCCCGGCAGCGAGGCGCGCGGCTCGGCGTTGCCGAGGACCGAGCACTCGACCTCCCTCCCGGTTGCCGAGGCCTCGACGATCACCCGCGGGTCGTGGCGCAGGGCCAGCTCGACCGCGGCGTCGAGGTCGTCGAGCTTCTCGACCCGGGTGATGCCGACGCTCGACCCCATCCGCGAGGGCTTCACCCAGAGCGGCAGGCCCATCTGCTCGCAGCGCCCCCACCAGTCGTTGCCTTCGACCGCGGTGAACTCGACCTGCGGCACCCCGTGCTCGGCGAACAGGCGCTTCAGCGTCAGCTTGTCCATGCAGACCGCCGAGGCGAGGACGTCGGAGCCGACGTAGGGGACGTCGAGGCACTCGAGCAGGCCCTGGACGCTGCCGTCCTCGCCGAAGGCGCCGTGCAGGACCGGGAAGACGGCGTCGGCCTCGAGCAGCCCCCCGCCCGGGACCAGCCCGACCGTGCCGCCGGGGACGCTCCAGCTGCCGTCGCGGGCGATCGTCACCTCGACCGCCTCGTGGCCGGCCTCGCGCAGGCCGCCGGCGACCGCCGCCCCGGAGCGCAGCGAGACGTCGTGCTCGGAGGAGCGGCCGCCGCGCAGCACCGCCACTCTCACGATTCTTCGCCTTCTTCTTCGGGCGCCGCGGCGACCAGCTTGCCGACCGTGATCGTCACCGTCGCGCCTGGTTCCTGCTCTGAGCCCGGCGGCGGGAACTGGTCGACGACCCGGCCGGCCTGGCTCGGGACTTCGGTTTCTTCTTCTTCCACGCTCGGGGTCAAGCCGGCGGCGCGGATCGCTTCCACCGCTTCCCGCCGTTCGAAGCCGATCACGTTCGGGACCTTCGCGGTTTCTTCTTCTTCGCCGCTGGAGACGACGATCGCTACCGTCGAGCCCGTTTCGACCTTGCTCCCCGCGTCCGGCGACTGACGGATCACCCGGCCCTTCGGTTCCGGGCTTTCCTCTTCGGCGACGCTCGCTTCGAGGCCGCGGCTGCGGATCCGCTGCACCGCGGTTTCGCGCTGGCTGCCGACCACGACCGGGACGCCGATCAGCTTCGGGCCGCGGGAGACGAAGAGGGTCACGGTCGAGCCCTTGGTCGCCGTCGTGCCGCCGCCGGGCTCGGAGCTGATCACGGTCCCGGCTTCGACCGCGTCGGAGTTGACCCGCTCGACCGCGGCTTCGAAGCCGGCGGCTTCCAGCTTGCCGGTCCCCTTCTGCTCGATTTCTCCCGCAACCGAGGGCACCTTGGCGCTGCCCGGGCCGGCGCTGACGGTCAGGGTGACGTCCGGCTTCGAGCAGAAGAAGGTGAGGAAGGCGCAGTCTTCGGAGGCCTGGTCGGCCGGCGGCGAGGCGGCGGGGTCCTGCTCGAGGACTTCGTTGGCCGGTGCGTCGCGCTCGACCCGGATCACTTCGCCGACGCTGAAGCCGTCCTGCTCGAGCAGGGTGATCGCGACGTTCAGCTGGTTGCCGGTGACGCCGGGGACCTGCGTCGTCGTGTCGCGGGTGAGGGCGAGTCCGACGAGGATCCCGATCAGGATCGCGGCGACGAGCAGGCCCCACAGCCACCAGTTGCGGCGGCGCTCGTCCTCGACCTCCTCCGGGGCGCCGAGGATCGGCGGCGCCGCGGCGAAGGCCGCCGTCTCCCGCCCCACGCCAGGGTCTTTCAGCGCCGCGTCGAGCGCGGCGATGAAGGCGTCGGCGCTCTGGAAGCGCTGCCCCGGCTCCTTCTCCAGCGCCCGCATCACCACCGCGTCGAGCGCCGGAGAGATCCGCGGGTTGATCGAGCTCGGCCGTTGCGGCGTCTCGGCGACCTGTTTCATCGCGATCGCGACGGCGCTTTCGCCCTCGAAGGGGACCCGCCGGGTCAGCGCCTCGTAGAGGATCACCCCGATCGAGTAGAGGTCGGAGACCGGCGTCACTTCGAAGCCCTGCGCCTGCTCGGGCGAGAGGTACTGCGGGGTGCCCATCACCGAGCCGGTCTGGGTGATCTCCGAGACGCCGGCGCGGGCGATGCCGAAGTCGGTGACGACGGCCTTGCCCTCGCCGTCGACGATCACGTTCTGCGGCTTCAGGTCACGGTGGACGATGCCGTTGCGGTGGGCGAAGCGCGCCCCCTCGAGCACCTGGCGGACCAGCGCCACCGCCTGGTCGGGGGTGAGGCCGCGGTCGATCAGCTCCTTCAGCGTCGGGCCTTCGACGTAGCGCATCGCGATGTAGTTGACGTCGCCGTCGGAGCCGCGGTCGTAGACGCCGACGATGTTCGGATGCTGCAGGCCGGCGGCGTGCTCGGCCTCGCGCTGGAAGCGGGAGACGAACTCACGGTCCTGGATGAAGCGCCGGTGCAGGACCTTCAGCGCCACCTGCCGCTGCAGGTGGGTGTCTTCCGCCAGCCAGACATCGGCCATGCCGCCGCTGCCGAGCCGGCGCAGGACCCGGTAACGGTTGTCGACGACGCTTCCCTCGCTGACCTCAGCCACCGTTCCTCCTCATTCGCCGTTCAGGATCGTTTCGGCGACGTCGGCGAAGATCGGCGCCGCGACGTCGTTTCCAAACTGTTCGGTGCACTCGACCGAGGCCGCGATCGCGATCCGCGGATCGTCCGCCGGGGCGAAGCCGATGAACCAGGCCTGGTTCTCTTCGGCGCCGCCGCCGCAGGCTACGTTGCCGGGCGTTTCCGCGGTCCCGGTCTTGCCGGCGACCGGGACGCCGGAGATCGCCGCGTTGGTGCCGGTGCCTTCGCTGACCACTCCTTCCATCGCCGTCGTCAGCTCCGCCGCGGTCTCAGCGCTGATCGGCTCGCTGTAGACCGAGGGGTCCATCGATTCGACCGTGCGGCCGTCAGGGTCGACGACCCGCTTCCAGATCTGGGGCTTCATCAGCTCGCCGCGGTTGGCAACCGCCGCCGCCACCTGCGCCATCTGCAGCGGCGTCGCCAGCAGCCGCTCCTGGCCGATCGCGAGGCGGGCCAGGTCAACGGGATCGTCAGAGGTGAGCAATTCGTTCTGTTCGAGGTCCCAGACCCCGCTCTCTTCAACCTCGTCTTCGGGTAGGTCGATCGCCGGAGTGGAGTTGAACCCGAACCGTTCCATGTATTGGAACAGGGTGTCGTTGCCCAGCTGCTGGCCAAGCTGGCCGAACCAGGTGTTGACCGAGTTGGTCAGGGCGGTGTCGAGCGCGATCGGGCCGAAGTCCTCGCTGAAGTCGTTCTGCAGCGGCGTCCCTTCGACTTCCAGCGAGCCCGGCGCGTCGATCGTCGATTCCGAGGTGATGACGCCGCTGTCGAGACCGGCGGCGGCGGTCACGACCTTGAAGGTCGAGCCCGGCGGGTAGAGGCCCTGCGTCGCCCGGTTGACCAGTGGCCTTTCGATTTCATCCGAGTTCCACTTTTCGAGGTCGTAGGGGACCCGGTTGGGGTCATACGGCGCGTTGGAGGCCATCACCTTCACCGCCCCGGTGCTCGGTTCGATCGCGACCACGGCACCGTAGCCCTGTTCCTCGAGGTCGCTCAGCGCCACCCGCTGCGCTTCAGAGTCGATGTTGGTGACGATGTCGTTGCCTTCCTGGGTATGTCCCAGCAGCTCGTCGGCGATCGAACTGAACTCGGAGCCTTCTCCGACCAGCTGCTCGTTGTGGAACTGCTCGAACTCGGAGTCGCCGTAGCGGACGAAGCTGTAGCCGATCGGGTGGCCGAAGAGGGAGCCTTCCGGGTAGCGGCGCACGTAGCGTTTCGCCGACCCCTTCCCCTTCGGCACCGACTTCGCGATCAGGGTGCCATCGGCGGTGAGGATGCGCCCGCGCGGGATCTGCTGCTGCTCCAGCAACGGCCGCTTGTTCGCGTCCTTTTCCTTCAGCGCCTCGGCGTCGAAGACCGACCACCAGGACGTGAACCCGATCAGGACCGCGAACAGCGCCAGGACGAAGGCGAACAGCTGGACGATCTGCCGGTTCACGCCGGCGCTCCCATCGTCGCCATCCGGCCCGCCGGTTCGGCCGCTTCACGCCTCGCCCGATCGGAGATCAGCAGCAGCAGCGCCAGGAGGACGAAGTTGGCGACGATCGAGCTGCCGCCGTAGCTGATGAACGGCAGGGTGACGCCGGTCAGCGGGATCACCCGGGTGACGCCGCCGATGATCACGAAGGCCTGGATCGCGAAGACCGCGGTGAGGCCGACCGCCAGGAGCTTCGAGAAGCCGTCGGCGGCGAGCAGCGCGATCTTGAAGCCGCGGGCGGCGACCAGCGCGTAGACGAGGACGACCCCGACCGCGCCGAAGAGGCCGACCTCGTTGACGATCAGGGCGTAGATCGTGTCCGTCTGCGCCGCCGGCAGCAGCGTGTCGTTGGTCCCTGGCACCGTGATCAGCGCCTGGCCGAAGCCTTTGCCGAAGAGACCGCCATCGGCCTGGGCGAAGATCGAGTTGAGGATCTGGTAGCCGGTTTCCTGCGGGTCGTTGTAGGGATGGAGCCAGATTTCGACCCGGTCGTGGACGTGCGGCACGGTGCTCGCGAAGAACCAGGCGCCGACCAGGAACATCGCCATCCCGATCACGACGAAGGAGAAGCGGCCGGTCGCCACGTAGAGCAGGGCGAGGAAGGCGGCGAAGAACATCAGCGAGCTGCCGAGGTCGCGGATGAAGACGAGCATGAACATCGAGGCGCCCCAGACGACCAGCAGCGGTCCGAAGTGCTTCAGCGGCGGCAGCGTCACCCCGAGCACGCGGCGGGCGCCGACGATCAGCACCTCGCGGTGCTCGCGCAGGTAGCTGGCGAGGAAGACGATGATCGCGAGCTTGGTGAACTCGGCCGGCTGGAAGGCGATCGGGCCGACCTTGACCCCGAGGTAGGCGCCGTTGACCTGCTGCCCGATCCCCGGCAGCCGCGGTGCCAGCAGCACCGCCAGCCCGGCGATCGCGATCGTGTACCGGTAGCGCTCCAGCACCTCGTAGTCGCGCAGCAGCTGGATCGTCAGCGCGAAGAGGACCAGCCCCAGCACGAACCAGTTGGCCTGGTCGCGGGCCAGGGTCTCGTCGATCCGGTAGATCATCACCAGCCCGAAGGCGGTCAGGGTGGCGACCAGCGGGAAGAGGTAGGGGTCGGCGTTGGGGAGCCGGATCCGCAGGTAGACGTGGGTCGCCAGGCAGACCGCCAGGAAGTAGGCGCCGTAGATCAGGCTGAGGTTGCCGAGCTGTTCGTTCTCCTGGGAGAAGACGCCGGCGAAGCCGGCGGTCAGCAGGGCGGCGACGGGAACCAGGGCGAGCAGCTCCCGGTTCCTGGCGGATGTCAACGAAGCCCCTCGGTCTTTTCGATGTCTTCGACGAGAGAGACGGCGTCCTCGCGCGAGCGCAGCTTGTGGCCGGTGACGGAGTCCCGGCGGTTGGCCGGCAGCGACCCGGTCTGGATCGGGCTGGCGTAGCGCTCCGAGTAGAGGTCGATCCCGAACGGCAGCTCGTAGGGGGCGCCGCGATAGAGCGCGACCCGGCCGGAGTCGTCGGTGCCGAGGAACCAGATCTGGCGGTTGCCGAACCAGGCGCCGAAGGCGACGGCGGCAAGGACGAGGACGACGGCCAGCACCTTGACGACGGTGCGCAGGCGACCGCCCCGGGACGAACTCGCGGCTTCCTCGCGGCGCTTGCGGGCGGCGTCGGCGGCGGCACGGCGGCGGACCTCGGTCGCGCTCAGGCCTGCCTCCTCGGCGCTCGAGCCGATCAGCGTCGCCCCCTCCTCGGGGCCGCCGCGCGGATTGCCCGCGGCCGGCGCCGCGGTGTCCTCGAGCCGGAAGGCGACGACGGTGATGTTGTCGCGGCCGCCGGCCCGGTTGGCTTCGTCGATCAGCGCCCGCACCGCCGCCTGCAGCGAGGTGGCGCGGGCGAGGACCCGGGCGATCTGCTCGTCGTCGAGCATCGTCGTCAACCCGTCTGAGCAGATCAGGAAGACGTCGCCGTCCTGGGCGGGCACCGTCTGCACGTCGACCTGGACCTCGGGTTCGGGCCCGAGGGCGCGGGTGATGATCGAGCGCTGCGGGTGGTCCTCGGCCTGGGCGTCGGTGATCTGGCCTTTGCGGCGCATTTCCTCGACCAGCGAGTGGTCGCGGGTCAGCTGCTCGAAGCGGCCGCCGCGCAGGCGGTAGGCGCGGCTGTCGCCGACGTGGCCGAGCGCCACCGTTTCGCCCTCGAGGTCGACGATCGCGGCGGTCGTCGTCGTCCCCATCCCGGCCAGGCCGGGGTCCTTGCGGGCGAGCTCGTGGATCGTCCGGTTCGCCCCCGCGATCGTCTCCTCCAGGTAGCGCTCCGGCGGCACGGGCGGCAGCTCGCCGGCGAACGACTCGGCCGCCGCTTTCGAGGCGACCTCGCCCGCCTGGGCGCCCCCCATCCCGTCGGCGACGACGAACAGCGGCGCCCGGGTCAGGTAGGAGTCCTCGTTGGCGTTGCGCTGCCGGCCGGTGTCGGTGCGAACGGCCTCCTCCGCGATCCGCAGGCTCACCCGATCACCCGACCTCGAGCCGGAAGACCGTGTCGCCGATCTGGACGGTGTCGCCGTCGATCAGCTCCGCCTCCCCCTGCAGCGTGGCGCCGTTCAGGAGCGTGCCGTTGGTCGAGTTCATGTCCTCGACGAAGAACCGACCTTCGCGCGAAAAGACGCGGGCGTGGATGCTGGACGCGTAGCGGTCGTCGATCCGCACGTCGGCGTCCTTCGAACGGCCGATCGAGAGGCCGCTGATCAGGTCGAAGCGCTGGTCGCGGTCGAGGCCGCCGCCGCGCTCGGCGATCAGCCAGCCATCCGGCCCCCGCGGTGCCTCGGCGAAGGCCGGCGCGGCGTGGAAGCCGGTCGCGTCGGGGGCCGGGGAGACGGTCCGTCGCAGGTCCTTGAGGGCGCTGCGCGCGATCACGAGCACGAACAGGTAGAGGACGGCGAGGAAGCCGAACTTGAGGGCCACGCTTATAGGGTCGTAGTCCACGAACCCCGCACCTTAATGAGGGCGGCAGCCGCCCTATTGCTCGATGTCGAAGCTGAAGGTCGTGGTGCCGACGGTGATCTGGTCGCCGGGGCTGAGCCGGGTTGACGGGACGCGGCGGCCGTTGACCTTGATCCCGTTGGTGGAGCCGAGGTCGACGATCTGCCAGTCGCCGTTGTCGCCCCGCCGCA
>Ga0126313_10001768_pt1 | contig 11633 bp, 10 predicted proteins | sample Plot105A_FD_89954 | JGI IMG/M metagenome (GOLD analysis project Ga0126313, IMG submission 89954) | Serpentine soil microbial communities from UC McLaughlin Reserve, CA, USA - Plot105A | ecosystem: Environmental > Terrestrial > Soil > Grasslands | place: USA: UC McLaughlin Reserve, Lake County...
CCCGGCGGGACGGTGAACTACTTCATGACCGGGCCGGAGGGCGACAAGAACCACGGGTATTGGCGCGTCATCGCGGTCGACGCACCACACTCGCTCGAAGTGCAGGACGGCTTCGCCGACGACACCGGTGCCCCCAACCCAAACCTGCCCACGACGACCATGCGCGTGGTCCTCTCCGAGGACGGCCGCCTCACGCAGGTGGTCACCACCTCGACCTTCCCCAGCCGGGAGGCCATGGAGCAGCTAGTCAACATGGGCATGGAGGACGGCCTCCGCGCCGCCATGGCCCAAATGGACGCGATCGTCGACGCCTGAACCAGGCGCCCCGGCGGCTCCCGTGATTTGCCTCGAGCCGCCGGCGATCCTTGCGATCTGACCGCACCTACGTCGCTTGGTTCAGGTACGCGAAGCTCAACAGCATTGTCGCCCTAAACGTCCGTACGTTCCGTCTCATCCGCATTCCTGCGGAGCGGGCGCGTCAGTCAGAAGTGGGGCGGCTCCCGCGGGGACGAAATACAAAACGGTAGTTGTCGTCGACGACCAGGCTGGCGACGCATTACGGGCCGTATCGTGACCAGATGACCGACTGGATCTGCGCCACCTGTGCCGTCGAGTACCCCGACACTGACCGGCCGCCCACCATCTGTCCGATCTGTAGCGACGATCGCCAGTACGTCCGGCCATCCGGTCAGCGCTGGACCACGCTGACCGAGCTGACCGAGGCCGGACATCGTGGCTCGGTGAGCGAAGTCGAGGCGGGGCTGTTGGGCATCACGATCAGTCCGAGTGTGGGCATCGGCCAGCGGGCCCTGTTGGTCCAGACGCCGTCGGGCAACCTGCTCTGGGACTCCACCGGCTACGTCGACGACGACCTGGCCGAACAGGTCGCGGCGGCCGGCGGCGTCGCCGCGGTCGCGGCCAGTCACCCGCACATGTTCGGGGTCCAGACCGCCTGGTCCCGCCGTTTCGGCGACGCGCCGGTGTACGTCGCCGAGGCCGACGCGGCGTGGGTGCAGCGGCAAGAGCCGGTGATCATGACCTGGGATGAGCCCATCGAGGTGATTCCCGGGGTGACGTTGCACCGGATCGGCGGCCACTTCCCCGGTAGCGCGGTGGCCCACTTCCTCGGGGTCGACGGCCGGGGCGTGCTGCTCAGCGGCGACACGGTGGCTGGCACGCCGGACGAGCACTGGGTCTCGTTCATGCGCAGCTTCCCGAACAAGGTGCCGCTCTCGGCTGCTGTGGTGGAGAAGGTGGCGTCCCGAGTGCTGGCCCTGGACTTCGACCGGCTGTACGACAACTTCGGCGCCCGGGTAGGGAGCGACGCCGCGCCATGGGTCCGTCGGTCGGCGGACCGCTACATCGGCTGGGTGTGCGGCGACTTCGACCACCTCACCGGCTAGCCCAGATTTGAGGTCGCGTTCGTGTTCCCTGAACCCCTCGAGAGGCTCAGGGCACGTGACTCCTACCGGACGGTGACCCGCAGCTCCGCAGCGGCAGCTACCTCAACGCTGGCCTGGCAAGCATCGCCACCCAAGTCGCCGGCGTACCCTGCGGCTCTGGCATGACCAGTGCTGATCAAGGTGCCGCACAACGGCGCCGCAACCGAATATCACCAAGACGGCCCCTACTGGCCGCACGCCGGGGCGCGCCACCAGCTGTCGGCGTGGATCGCCATCGTGGACGTCCCCGTCGAGAGAGGGTGCATGTCATTCATTCCCGGCACCCACCGAAGAACCGACATCCGCGCCGTTGACCTACACGATCGCACCGACTTCTTCGAAGCCGCACCAGAAGTGACGTTCCTCCCACGGGTCACCGTGCCCGTGCGGGCCGGCGACTGCACGTTCCACCACGCTTACCTTGCTCACACGGCCAATCCCTACGACGGGAGGATAGATAAGGGTTGTGAAAGTTCCGCCCCGTTGAGTCGCGGGTTCATGATTTTGATATACAGGGCGCAAATGATCAAGGCCGTAGCGCGTTGATGATCAAGGCACAAACTTCGGGTTCTCCGTGGCGTGCTTTCGTCCCGCCCTCGTGCTCGACCCGCGTCCAACGCTCAAGTTCGTCGTAGGCGAGCGGGATACCGCGGGCCGCCTGCCGGCGAGGATGAACATCGCGGCGATCAGTTCGTGGCCGACATGTGCCGCCGGGGCTGGCGTACCACGATCCGGCTTGTGATGCCAGCGGCTTGGGCGAGGCATCGTCCGGCCGTCCGCGATCTCGCGGCGTTCGCTATTGAAGAGGTCAGGTCACGTTGCTCGGCTGTGCAGTGGATAGCAGTGCCTTGAAGTGCGCTGTACAGGAGGCGGTCATCGCCGAACATTGCCAAGTGTATCGAACGGCTGTTCGATGGCATGCACGAGGGGCCAGATCGGCCACATCCCTGGCCACGTCGGACCCATTTGTCCGAGACCGCTTAAGCCTGGGCCGGTTGTGACTTTCTCGTCACTTAACCGCCATCGTGAAGGGAGTCGCTTGGCCAAACCGTGATAGATCATTTCGACCGGTTTGGGCGAAATCCATGTACGGTCATACACCGTTGCGCCTGGCACTGCTGCCGGCGTCTTATCGGGGGGATTGCTCGTGACTGTGAAGGCTATGCTCGCTCGGATTGTCGGCGTTGCGGTCTGCGGTGTCGCCGCGGCCACATTCATCCCGGCTTCGGCGGAGGCGGCAAGTGCCATTCAGTTAGGCAAGATCTATTACAACTCACCTGGCAGCGATACCGGCAGTAACACGAGTCTGAACGCCGAGTACGTGGTCATCAAGAACACCGGTACCACCAATCGATCATTGACGGGCTGGACATTGCGTGACGCCCAGGGCCACGTCTACAAGTTCGGCACCTTCACCCTCTACGCCGGCAAAAGCGTCACCGTGCATACCGGCAAGGGCAGCAACACCGCCAGCCACAGGTACATGCAGCGCGGCTGGTACGTGTGGAATAACACCGGCGACAAGGCGACGGTGCGCAGAGCGGACGGGGTCTGGATCGACTCCTGCTCCTGGACCTCAAGCGGTCTCGGCTATAAGTACTGCTAACGCCAGCCCTGCAATGAGGAACCTATTCGGATGGGGTCCCAGCCGTGGGGTTTAGGTTCCGCAGAAGTTTCAGCTTGCTCCCCGGCGTCCGCGTCACCGTTACCAGTCGAGGCGTCAGTGCCAGCACCGGCCGTTCAGGAGCGCGCGTGTCCGTCAATTCCCGCGGTGAACTCACCCGAACCCTCAGCATTCCGGGCACCGGGATCTCCCACGTCCGAACGACCCGGCCGAGGTCTCCCCGGCGCCTGATGTCGACCCTGAAGGCCATACTTAAGAGATTTAGGACGAGCTAGGCGGTCTGCGTGGCGTCGAGCAATTGAGCTATGTCTGGTTCGGATCTGAGATCGAGCGGGGCCAGCGTCTTACTTGGCCCGGCCATCCGGATGACTAGCTCGTCGCTGATCCCTTGGAGGATGGTCATGGCGTCGGCGGCGCTCCATCGCACGCCATTTAGACCATCTCGGGTAAAGCTGGCGGCCAGGAGCGCCTCGCGTCGGTTGCGGCCGTAGGCATCCTCAGGGGCACTGCGCAGGGCAACAATCCGTATCGTGCGCAGCCCTGGGGCTACGGCGAATGCCTGCTTAGTCGTCGTGAGCAGGAGCCCAGCTACGAGCTGCTTGTACAGATCTGCGGCCTGGGCTTTGGTGAGCTTTTTGAGCGACAGGTTGCCGGCCGCGGTAGTTGTCGGATGACGATCGGGCAAGATCTCGGGATCAGGCATCAGGGCAGCAAGATGCGCCTCAGCACGCCACAGACCAAGCGGCACAACAATCGCCGCGTTTGATGTGAAAGTGTTGCCGAGTACCGCCAACACCACATCTGGGTCATTGGAAAGCAGGCGATGCCAGAGTTGGTCGATCTCGTAGCTCACAGCGTTGTGCTGCGTCTGACCCGTCCGCAAAAGCTCGTCGCATTCCATCTGGGTTGCCAGCACGGCCGCCGCTTTGGCCGCCTTCCGGGTGGAGCGCCGGAAAATGCTGACCCGCGCAAGCACCTCGCTGGTGCGTCGCCGCAACACTGCGGGATAGTCAGGGCGGGGTGGAGGAGGCAGAACGGCCTTCCGAACTGACGGAAATTCCTGATAGTGCAGCCTTAGGATGCTGTCGATTGCTGCGGCCAGCCTTTCGGCCTGTTGCGCTTTCGAGGCATTCGGCGGAACTGTCGATGCCTGATAGGTGGGCAGGGCAGGACGAGGTCCACTAAACGCGTAGAACGTTAAGGGGCCACCGGCGGCTGAGGCATTGTTGGCGAACTGGCGGCCAACTTGCACAAGGTCAGCAGCCGAGCCAAGGTTGGCCCCTGATCCTTTGCTGCTCAGATCGAGCTGGTGACCGGGGGCGACTCTGACAGAGAAGACCACGGCTCAAAGGTAGAGGTAGGAGTAACGGGTCGTCAGCAAGCGTCGATGAATCCTCGCGATTTATGAGTCCCAGAATGAGCGGCCGCGTGCCGCACATTTCTCTGCCGTATCGTGCTCTCCATTGCACTTCACCCGTGGTGCAGAGGATCCAACTTTGGCACGACTTAGTGCAGGAACTATTACGGGAGATCGGACCCGGATATGAGCACGCCGAACTTCCCCGGCTGGTATCCCGATCCCGAGCGGCCAAGCCGCGAGCGGCTCTGGGACGGCCAAGCCTGGACCGATCACCTTCGCAGGACAGCGGATGAGGGCCGGTTTAGCCCCCGAACCATCGTGGCCAGTGTTGCTGGATTGGTCGTTCTCCTCCTCGTATGGGTGGCGGCCGCCATCGGCGATAACGGCGTCATGGCCGATCCGGCGACCAGCCAGGCGCCCCCAACCAGTCCCTCGCAGCAGACACCAACGACTGCAGCGACACCGACGTCCGAACCGACACCAGCGGAGCCGCCGAGTCCAACGCTGGCGAGGGTTCCAGATGTTGAGGGGCTTGCTCTGGCCAAAGCCAAGCGCGCGTTGGGAGCCGCCGACCTCAAAGTCGGGAAGGTGGATCGCCGACCTTCCAGTAAGCGCAAGGACACGGTTCTAAAGCAAGGCGTCGCTGAGGGCACGGAGGTGGAGCCGGGTTCCAGGGTGTCACTCGTTGTCGCGGCGCCGCTCCCACGGGTGCCCTCAGTAGTTGGCCAGTCAGAAGGTTCGGCAATTCGGGATCTGAAGAATGCTGGCTTCAAGGTCAAGAAGACAACGCAGACGAGGTACACCGGTCAGGACGGGGTGGTGCTCAGTCAGTCACCTTCCGGAGGAACGCGCGCCAAGCCAAAGTCAGTGGTTCGGATCGTGATTTTGAACGTGGAAGCTCCACCAGAAGCTCCACCAGACAGCGGCTCGACTGGCGATTGCACCGCGGGCTACTCTCCGTGCCTTCCCCCGGCGTCGGACTATGACTGTGCTGGTGGCTCAGGCAACGGTCCCGAGTACGTCGACGGGCCGATCCGGATCACGGGTTCCGACCCTTACGACCTGGACAGAGACGGTGACGGAGTCGGATGCGACGACTAGTGCCTCCCAGCCATAGCAGGTCCACGGCAACGACGGCCAGGTATGCTGCTCCGGCGATCTCCTCGCTGGACGCCTTAGGCGTGCCAGGAGGGGCCAGGTACTCGAGACCACGAGCCCTGACCCTCGCCTGCCCCGGCAGGCCATACTCGGACCCAAAATCCGCTCAGCCCGTAGCCGCTGGGGCTCATGCTTCGGCGGCGGCTGGTTCGTACGCCCGCCCACCCATCATCCGTTCCTGCTGTCCGCCCCGTTCGACCTACTTCGGGCGGACCGGCTAGACGGCCGATCTGGCCGTCGTTAGAAATGGACGAAGTCGACCATGAAAATGCCGAGGGCGACAAGAGCCACGGGTATTGGCGCGTCATCGCGGTCGACGCGCCACACTCGCTCGAAGTGCAGGACGGCTTCGCCGACGACACCGGTGCCCCCAACCCAGACCTGCCAACGACCACCATGCGCGTGGTCCTCTCCGAGGAGCGCGGCCTCACGCAGGTGGTCACCTCCTCGACCTTCCGAGCCGGGAGGCCATGGAGCAGCTGGTCAATATGGGCATGGAGGAAGGCCTGCGCGCCGCCATGGCACCAATGGACGAGATTCTCGCCGCCTAAAGGAGCCCACTTCCGTAAAGAAGCACTCGTGCTGCCCGAGCTCGTTGAAGGACGCCGCGACGCAGACGGCTGACGGCGTGCCAGTCGCTTTCCGCAGTTCGGTCGTGGTGAGTGTCGAGCAAAGCTTTCTCAGGGCATCACTGATCGGACGCTTGCCCTACAGCAAGCCAATGCCCTGAGAGCCTCGATCGCGACGTTGGAGCTGACTGTCAGTCTATAGAGAACAGGCCGGCATGACATGGGCTGGACGGGACTCATAGGGTTTGGGGCGTGGCGCTAAGTGACCTCACCGACCGAGAGGCAGTTCTGCGGGCCATGGCCGAGGTCGATGAAATTGGTGAGCATCAATTTCTCGACAAGTACGGCTTTGGTGAGTCACGTCGGTACCGCATCTTGAATGACGACAAAGCGTATCCGTCCAAGGCGGTTTTGGCCGCCGCTCATGGATATCAATTTCCCGCTCGAGGACCACTCCGAAATACCGAATTTAGCGGTGGCGCGCCAACAACAACGAAGGCGCGCGAGCTCGGTTTCGAGATTGTCGTCGCCCACGACGACCTTGGTGTCGCACTTGGCCGCTTTATGGAGCTTTTCAAGGAAGTGCCTGGGCAACAATTCTCTAATAATCATCCGGCCTACTTAGCCCTACGAGAGGCCGCGCAGCAGATTGCTCGCCTATTGCCAGCCGAACTCGCTGGCGCCAAGGTGAAGCCCTCAGTCGGACTAGGTAACTGGGCTAGCATTCCCTGGATCGCTGTCCTTCATCCGGCCGTCACAAACAGCACTCAAGAGGGCGTGTATCCAGTTCTCCTGTTCCACCCCGATATGGACAGCGTAGAAATCACGATCGCACAGGGCGTGACCAAGCTCACCCGGGCCCTCGGTCGGCCCCAGGCCTACGAGCGTCTCCAAGACCGGGCATTGGCACTACGCGCTGAATTGACATCGGAGCTTGGCCAAGGATTCTTTGCCGACAGCAACTACGAGCTCGGCGCATCGACGCTGGCACGCGATTATGTTATGTCGACTGTCGTGCATCGCCGCTTGGATCGTCAATCTTTACCTACTTCAGATGTATCGAACAGCGTGAGAATAGTCCTGCAGGCCTATGGAGATCTCTTTTCGCGCGGTCTGCTTTCCAATGGCGACCAATCGGGTCCAGGCGGCCCGAGGGCCTTGATGGTGTATGTAGGTCAAAGCGCACGAGCCAATTTCGAGTCTGGAGGCCGTGACGGTTGGTGGGGATGGAAGGACGCGCCCAACGGGTTGGAAGGCCTTCAGCCCGGCGATCTCGTTGCTTTCGGTAGCGGCTTCGACGGGGGCTCACCACGCGTCGACAGCGATACATGGCAGAAGCATCAAGTTGCGGAGGTGACCGTTGGCCGCATTGCTTCACCCATCGAGCGGACCGATCAGCTCGTGATGCCCGACGAGCTGGCGGGCCAGGCGGCCTATCCGTGGAAGATCCGCTTCGACCACCTTGGCACTGAACGGAACGTGGCACTAGCGCCAGGCGCACGCCTCAGTGGGGATGCAAGCGATGGCCTTCGCAGGAGCGCCATTAACCGCGGAGTCGGCATCCTCGTCCCGGTCGCCGATTCTCCCTTGTTAGAGGACTATATGAACCACGCTCCTCGGACAGTCGACACCACGCCGCCCGCGGTGACCGCTGCGGCGTCTGCCTTTGTCTCCGCGGTCGAACAGGCCGGCATGCTGCTTCGATCAGGAGACGCTCAAGCTTTCTTGGCAGCGCTGATGACGAAGCCGTTCGCGATTCTGACCGGGCTCTCCGGCTCCGGCAAGACTCAGCTGGCCAAGCGAGTGGGCGAGTGGTTCGGCACCGACAGCACGGGCCGCCCCAGGTACCTCGTGGTCCCAGTGAGACCAGATTGGACCGGGCCGGAGTACCTTTTCGGATATCCGGACGTGCTGCGATCCGGAGGCGCAGAGGAAGTGTGGGCGGTTCCTGACGCGCTTCAATTCATGCTGCGAGCCGCGAATGAGGCAAAAGAGCCCTTCCTCCTACTGCTAGATGAGATGAACCTGGCGCACGTTGAGCGTTACTTCGCCGACTTTCTCTCTGGCGTCGAGTCCAGAGAGCCCATCCTGCCAGAGCTTAAGCTGCACGACGACGGTCGATGGACATCCATAGGCAACTCGCAGAGGCTCCCCCTGCCGCGCAATCTCTTCGTTGCAGGAACGGTTAACGTGGATGAGACCACCTACTTGTTCTCTCCTAAGGTTCTGGACCGAGCATTCACATTTGAATTTCGCACCTCCACCACGGAGCTTGACCCCGCACTCCGCCGTCCAGGGGCCGCTCCGGCCGCCGCGAGCGAGCACCGCGCTGTCGTCGCCTCGCTCGCAGCCAACGACGACTGGCATCACAACCATCCGCACCCAGAACAAGAGGCCCTCGTCGAGGACCTACGGAAATTGCACGAAATCCTAACCGATTCAGGGCACGAATTCGGGCATCGCGTGCTGTATGAGTCACTTCGATATGCGGCCGTGCTCGGCGGAATGGGATTCAGGAGTCGAGCCGAAGTACTCGATCGCATCGTTCTGACCAAGCTTCTGCCCAAGATGCACGGAACACGATCACGTCTCGAAAAGCCACTTACCGACCTACTCGAATTCGCCCAGGGTGCTGGTGTGCCCAGTGAGGCACTCCTGCCCTTGACAGCCTCAAAGGCGGGGCGGATGCTTACCGTTCTTCGCGAAGCACAATTCGTCAGCTTCACCGAATAAGCGATGACACAGGTCGAGTCAGCAGTTCGCAACGCAGACGGCGGAAAGATCGCCACACTGCGGGTTGGTCGCCTACCCCGACGCTCCGACGAGCTTGGACTCGAGGACGAGCGCATCGTGGTCCAGGAGGAAGGAACATATCTCTTTGAAGTCAACTTGCCAGGCGAGAATCAAATCCAGGTCAACCCTGGCTCTGAGCTGTTTAGCTTCGACGATGCATCTAACATGCGCGGACGACTTCTACCCAAGCAACATGTTGGCCGTATCAACGTTGCTATTCGTGGAAGGGACTGCGCTGGGCTAGTCACGCTGACCGTCCGGCCTAAGAAGCTAGAGCAGGACACCGAATATCGACGGATGTTGGACGACATCGCCGAGACGGCAGCTGAGGCGATCCTTCAAGGCTTTGCACCCCCGACCATCGGCCTGAAGCATGACGCCGCGCTTAGTCCGCGGCTGCTCTACCAACAGTTCGCGTTCCTGCATGCCCGGCTCACTACATCGGGCGAGCAGGACCTCGCCATGATCATCAATCGACCACACACCGGGTGGGTCGATTACGAAGAAGCACAACCACCTGGAAAACCGCTCCGAGGCACCTCACGCAACCTGCGCGCGCTGACGAGACCCGGACGACGCATACCAAGCTCGAGCCGACAGCATGTCGCCAGCCTCCCCGACCCCCTCCGAGTCGGGCGCACGGAGGAGACCCTCGATACGGAACCGAATCGATTTGTGTCCTTCGCCCTCCGGCGATGGCGTAATTTGGCTCAACGCCTACTCGACATTCTGCAGCCGCAGGCCGCCATGTCCGGACCAGTGACAAGGGGCATTGATGCCGCGGAACAAGTGATCGCGCTGCTCGACAGCGCGCTAAATGCGCCACTGTTCCACGAAGTGGGAGAAATCCGATCTTTCCCGAGCGGCAATCAAGTATTGCAAAAGCGCGCGGGCTACCGCGAGCTGTTTCGGACCTTCGCCCTGGCAGAGACCGGAGCGCGCCTTGCGCTCGACTGGGACCTTCAAGACGTCTTTGGAGCGAGTCAGCGCAACGTCGCCACGCTCTACGAGTATTGGGCATTCCTACAGCTCGCCAAGATCGTGGGTCGCGTGTGCGGAGCCGACCTCTCCGCCCAGTCGCTCGAGCTGTCCACCGACAATCTCAGCCTGGCATTTCCACGCGGCAAGCGAAGCCGGCTGGCCTGGCAAACACGTGTCCGGGGGAGGTCACTAACTGTCACGCTCTACTTCAATCGCGAGTTCTTAGTCTCAGCTCTGCCCGATGCTTCATGGACCCGAGCCATGCGCCCGGATTGCTCCATAGAGATTCGAGCCGACGGACACTTCACTCAGGTGTCGTCCGACGAGCTGGCAATTTGGCTTCACTTTGACGCCAAGTATCGCGTCGAATACGCCGACCGTCAGTTCGCCGCACCCTCTACGGATCAGCTCGACTTGGCTGTTGAGGAGGAAGAGGTCGAGCGCCTAGCACGGAGCAAGCGAGAGGACTTACTAAAGATGCACGCCTATCGCGACGCCATCCGCAGATCGGCGGGCGCCTATGTCCTCTATCCGGGTGATCAACATCAGATGCCTTTCGCCGAGCATCATGAAGTCCTGCCGAGTCTCGGCGCTTTCGTCCTCCGCCCGGCAACGTACGAGACGCTAGGCACCAGCGAGCTCCAGAGCTTTCTCAGTGATGTCCTCGATCACGTCGCGGACCAAGCGACACAGCACGAAAGGAGCCGATTCTGGCGAACTGTGTCCTACAGAGGCATTCCTTTTCCAGAGCGCGCAGATCGTCGCCTTCCGCGACTTGGTAAGCCCCCGTCCGATGCACTCGTCCTCTGCGGTTATGTGCGAGGTCATTCTCACGCGGCCTGGATCGATCGCACCGGGCTGTACAACGTACGAGCAGGTGATCGACGAGGCGCTGTCGCCCTTGACTCCGACGTCCTCCAAGCATCTGACTTGTTGCTCTACGGAGAGGACACAACGGCAACCTTGTGGTCACGAGTAGGCAGCTGGTTCGTGCAGTCCCGTGAGGAATTGATAGCCCTTGACTATCCCTCTCCCGGAGGAAACGTATACCTCTGCTGCCCGATCGAACGCCGTGACGATGAGCCAGAGTGGCTCGGCGAGATATCTGGACGCCTGACGGACCTTAGTCGTATGTCCAAAGGCACGCCCTTCGCTGCGTCATGGCAACAGCTGCTCGGATTGGCGAAATGACGCACTCCCTTGAGGGTCGTGCCACCCGATTCGGAAGCGATCGGTTGATCAATTCGGAACGCTTGACCAGTAGAAGCCTTCGTCGCTCTGCTACCGGTTGCCAGCAGGTTCGAGACATCACCTCGAGGGACGGCGAGCTCGCCGAACCGGGCCGCCTCATCACACTACCGGCGGCGCACGAGTGCCCCCGCCGCGAGTCGAGGCTTGGGCCGGAGCGGAGCGATTTCGCCTCATTGCCGAGATCTTTGAAAGTAGCGGCCGAGGTCTGGGTGGCCCGCTGGTTGAGAGGCCGCTTGAGGTCCGATGGAAGATCCGTACCCAATCGGCATCCCCAGCTCCGGCTTGGGATTGAGGTGCTGTCATACCGGACCGTGTTCCCACACCCCCACCCGGTCGCAAGAGCGCACTGGTGAATACTGCCGATCGTAAGCATCCACCATCCAGCAGGAGGAACACATGGCCACTGCACGCGAGATCATGACGTCCAACGCGGAGTGCGTATCCGTCAATGACAC
>Ga0126313_10001770_pt1 | contig 11629 bp, 10 predicted proteins | sample Plot105A_FD_89954 | JGI IMG/M metagenome (GOLD analysis project Ga0126313, IMG submission 89954) | Serpentine soil microbial communities from UC McLaughlin Reserve, CA, USA - Plot105A | ecosystem: Environmental > Terrestrial > Soil > Grasslands | place: USA: UC McLaughlin Reserve, Lake County...
TCGGTCGTGCACGGCCTCGGCTTCGCCGACGACGACCTCGACCGACCGCTGCACACGTTCTCCGGCGGCCAGCTCACGCGCGCCTCGCTGGCCCGCGCGCTCGCCGCCCAGCCCGACCTCCTGCTCCTCGACGAGCCGACCAACCACCTCGACATCGAGTCGCTCGAGTGGCTCGAGAAGACGCTGCTCGAGCTCGACGCGGCGGTCGTGCTCGTCGCGCACGACCGCTGGTTCCTCGAGACGGTGGGGACGGCGGTGCTCGAGCTCGAGGCCGGCCGCGCGCGGTTCTTCAACGGCACCTGGCACAACTGGCGCCGCGAGCAGGCCGCGCGCGAGATGGCGCTCGGCAAGGCGATCGAGAAGCAGCAGGCCGAGATCGCGCGCATGGAGCGCTTCATCGAGCGCTTCCGCTACAAGGCGACGAAGGCGCGCCAGGCGCAGTCGCGCATCAAGAAGCTCGACAAGATGGAGCGCGTCACGCGCGATCCGAAGGACGGGCGCGCGCTCGCGTTCGAGTTCAAGAAGCCGGAGCGCTCGGGGCGGGTGATCTTCGAGCTCGAGGACGGGCGGCTCGAAGTCGGATCTCACCCACCCAAGGTCCTGCTCGACGGCGCGGAGCTGTGGCTCGAGCGCGGCGAGCACGTGTCGCTCGTCGGGCCGAACGGGACCGGCAAGACGACGCTGATCCAGGCGCTCGTCGGCGCGCGCGGGCTCGACGCCGGCCGGCTGCGCAGCGGCCACAACGTGAAGGTCGGCTATCTCAGCCAGCACGCCGAGGAGCTCGAGGCGGGCGGCGCGCGGACGGTGCTCGAGGCGTGCCAGAAGCGCACCGGGCTGTCGCCGAACCAGGCGCGGGCCCTGCTCGGGCGGTTCCTGTTCAGCGGCGACGAGGCCGAGAAGCCGCTCGACGGGCTGAGCGGCGGCGAGCGCCGGAGGCTGTCGCTGGCCATCCTCGTGTCCTCGGGCGCGAACGTCCTCATCCTCGACGAGCCGACGAACCACCTCGACCTCGAGTCGCGCGAGGCGCTCGAGGACGCGCTCCGCTCGTTCCCCGGCTCGCTTCTCCTCGTCACCCACGACCGCGCGCTGCTCGACGCGGTGGGCAGCCGCACGATCGCCATCGAGGACCAGGAGCTGCACTCCTACCTCGGCGGATGGCCGGAGTACGCACGCCTGCGCGAGGAGCGCAAGGCGCGCGGCGAGTCGCCGACGTCGGCGGCCGGGGCGGCGGCGCGGCCGAAGCCGAAGGCGGCGCCGGTCAACGGAGACGGCGACGGCGCGCGCAAAGGGAAACCCGCCGCCGCCAAGCCTTCCGGGCCGTCGAAGAACCGCCAGCGCGAGCAGGCGAAGCTCGAGCGCGCGATCGCGGAGGCCGAGGCGGCGCTCGCGGCGCTCGAGGACGAGCTCGCCGATCCGAAATGGTGGGCGACGAAGTACGAGTCGTCGAAGTCGACCGCCCGGCACACCGCCGCCAAACGGGCGGTCGAGGACGCCTACGCGAAGCTCGAGGCGTTCGAGGCGGGCGCACCGGCGTAGGCGTATCTCACGTCCGCGGCCGCGTGGGCGTCGTACGCACGACCCCCACCGAAGGAGGCCCGCATGTCCGCCCGGTACTTCGTCATCGCGATGGATGAGGAGTCCGCCTCCGGCGTCCGCCGCACCGGCATGGCACCCGACTACCCGCACCCCGTGCACGCCGAGGTCGCCGGCGACCCGGCGCCGTGCCGCGTCTGCCTGGATCGCTTCGAGCCGGGCGCGGAGCGCCGGCTGCTGTTCACGCACGACCCGTTCCGCGACACCGTCGACCTGCCGCTGCCAGGGCCGGTGTTCATCCATGAGAAGCGCTGCGCCCGCTACGACGCCGACGCCGGCTTCCCGCCCGCGCTCCGGCGCGCCCGGCTGACGTTCCACGCCTACGGGCCGGACCGCGCGCTGGTCGCCCGCGAGCGCACTGAGCCGAGCGGCGACATCGAGGCGGCGGTCGACCGCCTGCTCGGTGAGCCCGGCGTCGAGTACGTCCACGTGCGCAGCACGAGCGCGGGCTGCTTCCCGTGCCGGCTGGACCCGGTGCCCGCCGCGGCGTGATCGCGTGCCGGGGCAGCGCGCGGCGCCGCCCCGGCCGCAGGGCTCAGGCCGGCGCGTCGCCGCCCTGGTCGCGGATCGTGAAGCCCACCCGGTCGCCCTGGAGCTGCGCGTCCAGGACCTTGTCGTCGAGCAGCACGGCGGCCTCGGAGTCGAGGAACACCGGGGTGCCCTCCGCCTCGACGACAGCGTCGTCGGGCGCGGGCCGGTCGGTCACCGAGAGCTCGAGGCCCTGTTGGCCATCTGGCGTCACGCCCCGGGAGATCCGCAGTCCTGCGGTGTCGGGTGCGTCCGGCTCCGAGTGCACGACCGCGTCGATGGCCTCGGCTGCCTCGTGGGTGATCGTGAGCACTGGGGCTCACCCCCTCTGATTGGGTTCAGAGGGACCAGAGGCTAGCGGGCCGGCTTGCGCCCCCCGGTACGGTCCGGCCATGGCGAGCACCGAGACGGCCGGCACCCCGTTCGACCTCAGCCCCGAGCAGGACGAGATCCGGCGGGTGTGCCGCGAGTTCGCGGCGCGCGAGATCCGGCCGGTGTCGGCCGCGGTCGACGAGGCCGACGTCGAGGTGCCGTGGGAGGTGTGGCACAAGGCGGCCGGGCTCGGGCTGACGTCGTTCATGATCCCCGAGGAGCTCGGCGGCGGCGGCATGACCGACGTGCTGACCGGCTGCGTGGTGCAGGAGGAGCTCTGCCACGGCTGCTCGGGGATCGGCAACCTCGTCACCTCGGGCGGTTTCTTCGCCGAGCCGGTGCTCGCGCTCGGCACCGACGAGCAGAAGGAGCGCTGGGTGCGCCCGCTCACGACCGACCGCCCGCCGCTGACCGCGCTCGCCACGACCGAGCCGGAGGCGGGCTCGGACGCGGCCGCGATCCGCACGACCGCCCGCCGCGTCGACGGCGGCTACGTGCTGGACGGCCAGAAGGCGTGGATCTCCAACGGCGGCGTGGCCGAGCTGTACGTCGTGTTCGCGACCGTGCAGCCCGGGTCCGGCCACCGCGGCGTGACCGCGTTCCTGCTGCACCGCGACGACGAGGGCCTGTCGTTCGGCTCGCCGATGCGCAAGATGGGCCAGCGCGCGATCGTGAACACCGAGCTGTTCCTGGCCGGCTGCTTCGTCGCCGACGATCGCCGGCTGGGGGAGGAGGGCGAGGGCTTCCGCGGGCTCATGCAGGTGTTCGACCGGTCGCGGGTCACGCTCGCGGCGGCCGCCACCGGCCTGGCGCGCGCGGCGCTCGAGTACGCGACGCAGTACGCCCGCGAGCGCGTGCAGTTCGGGCGGCCGATCGCCGAGCACCAGGCGGTCGCGTTCCGCCTCGCCGACATGGCGCTGCGCATCGACGCGTCGCGGCTGCTCACGTGGCGGGCGGCGCGGATGCTCGACGTGGGCCGGCGGGCGACGACCGAGGCCGCGATGGCCAAGCTGCACGCCTCCGAGACCGCGATGTTCTGCACGTGGGCGGCGGTGCAGACGCTCGGCGGGTGGGGTTACTCGCGCGAGTACCCGGTCGAGAAATGGATGCGCGACGCCAAGCTCGAGGAGATCGAGGAGGGCACCTCGGACATCCAGCGGCTGATCATCTCCCGCGGGGTGCTGCGGGACTGAGGCGGGCCCCTTCGGCGCGCGCGCCGGCCCTGGACGCGCCCGCGCGGTGCGCGTAGTGTCGGGCCGAACCCGACACGAGGAGGACGAGATGAGTGATCAGCCCGCGCATGGCGACTTCGCCGCCGGCGAGCGGACCGGGCCGCAGGGCCCCGAGCGCGACTTCGCCGAGGGCGAGGAGCGCGAGGCGCCGGGTCCGAAGCGCGACTTCGGCGAGGGCGAGGAGCGGGACCTGCCCGAGGGCGAGCGCGACTTCGCCGAAGGCCAGGAGCGCGACCGCGACGCCGGCTGAGCGCGGCGCTCAGCCCGCGACCCGGTCGGCCGCGAACAGGCCGACATCCTCGCTGCGGCCGGTCGCGATCCGCTCGGCCACCGCCTTGCCCGCCACGTAGCCGACGAGGTTGCCCACGCCCGAGTAGCCGCCGAGGACGTGCAGGCCGTCGCGGCCGGGGACCGGGCCGACGAAGGGGCGGCCGTCCTCGCCGTAGCCGACGAGGCCGACCCAGCGGTGTGTCACGTCGGCCTGCTCGAGCCCGAGCTCGTCGCGGACGTAGCGCTCGAGCCGGGCCCAGATCTCGAGGCTGCCATCCTCTACTGCGGTGTACGAGCGTTCGGCGTCGACGTCGCTGAAGCCGCCGCAGGTCAGCCGCCCGTCGGGCAGCTGCTGGAAGTACTCGTAGCCCCAGCGCGCGTAGACGACGCCCTCGAGGATCCGCTCGGGCAGCGGCGCGGTCGCGACCATGTGCAGGCGGCGGCTGCGGATGCGGTCGGCGTAGTCGGGGACGAGCTGCGGCAGGGCGCCGTCGGCGGCCACGACGACGTGGCGCGCGCGGACGACGCCGCCCGGCGTGTGGACCGCACACTCGCCCGGCGCGGGCACCGGGCCGTGAACCGGCGAGCCCTCGTGGATCGCCACGCCGTCGCGCTCGGCCGCGCCGGCGAGCGTGCGGATCCAACGCGCGGGCTGCAGCGCACCGTCGTGCGCGGTCAGGCAGGCCACGCGCCCCAGGCGCCGGACCGCCGGCGGGAGGTCGTCGCCCTCGACCAGCTCCGCCGGGAAGCCGTCCTCGTGCAGCGCCTCGGCGTGGCGGATCACGTGCTCGGCCTCCTCCTCCGAGGCCGCGACCCGCAGGCAGCCGACGCGGCGCACCGCGTCACCCGCGCCGAGCTCGGCCGCGAGTGCGAACACCTCCTCCTGCGCGCGCAGCGTGTGCGCGTAGAGCCGGCGCGCGTCCTCGCGCCCGTAGCGCTCGCGGGCGTCGACGTGGAACAGCGAGGCGCCGGCGAGCAGGAAGCCGCCGTTGCGCCCGCTGGCGCCGCCGGCCACCGTGCGGCCCTCGAGCAGCACGACCCGTAGCCCGTACCGCGCGAGCGCCCGTGCACATGACAGCCCGCCGATCCCGCCGGCGATCACGCACACGTCCGCCTCGGCCCGCCCCGCCAGCGGCGGGCGCGGCTGATACGGCCGGGAGCCAGAACGGGGTCGTGGCGGTCACGGCGTCGGGGAGTCTTCCATGCCGTGCGCGGCCGGCCTTGCGCTGCGATCCGGCGGCGGCGAGGTTGCACGCGGCCTGATCCGCATCGACGCCGAACCGCTCACCTGCACGCTGCCGCAGCGCGTCGCGCCGCGCACGGCCGAGTCGCGTTCACCGTCTCTTCATCGCGCGGTCACCCCGGGGCAACACCGGGCCGCGCCGTCGCCGTCAGGCTGGCCGCATGCTCGGACGACTCGGCCTCAACGTCCACCGCGACACCTGGCCCACGCCGGAGCTGCTCGGCGTCTACGAGGACGCCGGCTTCGCGTGGGTGCAGGTCCACACCCCGCCGCCGGCGATGCTCGCCGACCGGGCGCGCGCCCGCCGCCACGCCCGCGCGCTGCGCGCCGCGCTCGACGAGACGCGGCTCCGCCTGCTGCTCCACGCGCCCGACGACCTCAGCGCCGGGACGGGCGAGACGGACGCGGCCCTCGACGGCCTGCTCGACCACGCCGCCGAGGCGGGCGCCGAGCTCGTCGCATACCACGGCCTCAACTTCGCGCCGGCCGACGGCACCTCCGCCTCGCGCCTGCGCGAGTGCGCCCAGCTCGAGGAGCGGTCCCTCGTCCCGCTGCTCAGGCGGGCGCAGTCGCTTGGCATCACGGTCGCGATCGAGAACCTCGCGCCCGTGTACCCCGGCACGCGGCGGCAGTGCCACGACCCGCTGGCGGTGCGCGACCTCGTCCGCCGGCTCGACTCCCCGGCGGCGGGGATGCTGCTCGACCTCGGCCACCTCCACATCAGGGCCGACGCGTCGCGGTGCGACCACGTCGCGCTGCTGGCGGCGTGCGCGCCCGACGTCGTGCTGTTCCACGCGCACGACAACCTCGGGGCGCGGCGCGGGCTCGACGCCCCCGGGATCGACCCGCTGAAGCTCGACCTGCATCTGCCGCCGGGGCGCGGCTCGTTGCCGTGGGCGCGCGTCGCCGGGACCGTCGCCGCGCACCGCGCGCCGGTGATGCTCGAGGTCGAGCGCTCCCACCGGCCCCCGGCGGCGACGCTCGCGGCCGACACGCTGCGCCTCCTCGCCCCGCCTGCGGCCGCCGCCGCCTGACCTGCGCGAAGATGGGACGGTGACCACCGTCCCGCTCACCTCGCTCTCGCACGGCGCGGGCTGCGGCTGCAAGCTGCCCGCCGCCTCGCTCCTGCCGATCGTCGCCGGGCTGTCCGGCGCGGCGCCGCCCGACCTGCTCGTCGGCAGCGCGACCGGCGACGACGCGGCCGTGTTCCGGCTGTCGGACGACGTCGCGCTCGTGCAGACGATCGACTTCTTCACGCCGATCGTCGACGACCCCTTCGACTTCGGGCGGATCGCCGCGGCCAACGCGCTGTCGGACGTTTACGCGATGGGCGCGCGGCCGCTCACGGCGATGAACGTGGTGGCGTTCCCGCTCGACGACCTTGGCGCCGACGTGCTGCGCGAGGTGCTGCGCGGCGGCCTCGAGGTCGTCGAAGAGGCCGGGGCGGCGCTCGTGGGCGGCCACTCGATCGAGGACGCCGAGCCGAAGTACGGCCTCGCGGTGACCGGGGTCGTCGATCCCGCCGCGATGGTGACGAACGCCGGCGGCCGGGCCGGGGACGCGCTCGTGCTGACCAAGCCGCTCGGCGTGGGCGCGATCGTGACAGCGCGCAAGCGCGGCGGCGCGGACGACGCCCTGCTCGCCGCCGCCATCGAGGTCATGGCGGCGCTCAACGGCGCCGCGAGCGAGGCGGCGCTGCGGGCCGGCGCGAACGCGATGACCGACGTGACCGGCTTCGGGCTGCTCGGCCACCTGCACGCCGTGGCCCGCGAGAGCGGCCTGGCGGCGGAGATCGTCGCGGCCGACGTGCCGGCCATCGACGGCGTGGCCGACCTGCTCGCCGGCGACGGCGGCGTGTCGGGCGGCAGCCGCGGGAACGCCGCGTACGCCGACGGGTTCACGACGTACGCGGACGGGGTGCCCGCCTGGCGCCGGCGCCTCGTCTGCGACGCGACCACCTCGGGCGGCCTGCTCGTCGCGGTCCCGGAGGACCGGGCCGGGCGCGTGCCGGGCGCGGTGGTCGGGCGCCTGGTGCCCGGCGAGTCGGGGAGGATCGCGGTGCTGTAGTCAGTGCTGCCCTGGAGCGGCCCGGGGCCGGTGCCCCGACGGGTCTTCAAAACCCGGGGGCCGGCGCCGCGCGCCGGCCGGAAGGTTCGACTCCTTCGCCGCTCCGTCGCCGCCGGGCTCGACCGCCGGACGGCGGCGCAAGCCGCCGCCCGGGATCTCGGTGAGGGTGTCGGCGGAGACGCCGGCGGCCCGGCCCGTGGTGGCGAGCGCTCGAAGGGCACGCCGGACGACCCTGCGACGACGACGGACCCTAGGTGCCGCGGGAGCAGGGCGCCACGCGGGGGGTCCGGCTCCTGACCGCCGTTCGACCGGGAAGCCCCGGCGGCGCGGCGCCGCCGCCGGGACCCCTCGACATCCCCCAGGTACCCCCCGAGATCCCTCCCGAGATACCCCCCGTGAATCCCTCCGGCGACTGAAACGGGGGACCGGTCCCAGGGTTTCGCAGTTTGTCCGGAGGGCCGAGATCGAATTCGTCGCGCCAGGCGGAGCGGCGCCACGTCTATGGTCGCGCGCCGAGCTCGAAGGCCCGAAGGCGAGAGTCGGGGTGGGCCAGCACGCGGGTGCGCGGCGGCCGGGCGCGGTCGCCCCGCGCCCCGGCGCGCCCATGCGCGGCCGCGGCGCATGGCAACATCGCCCCATGGCCGAGCGCGTACCGCCGCCGCCCGGCGCCCGCGAGCGCCTCCGGGACCTGCCGTCCGTCGACCGGCTGGCGACCGCAGTCGCGCGAGCGGAGCTGGCCGACCGCCGCGCCGAGCTGCTCGCCGGCGCGGCCGACGCGCCCGACCTCGTCGCGCGAGCGAGGGACCGCCTGCGCCCCTCGCTGCGCCGGGTGCTCAACGCCACGGGCGTCGTCGTGCACACGAACCTCGGCCGCGCGCCGCTCGCGGCCGAGGCCCGGGCCGCCGTCGCCCGCGCGGCGGAGGGGTACGCGAACCTCGAGTACGACGTCGCTCGCGGCGAGCGGTGCTCGCGCCAGGCGCACGTGGAAGGCCTGCTGCGCGAGCTGACCGGCGCCGAGGCCGCGCTCGCGGTCAACAACTGCGCGGCGGCGACGCTGCTCGCCGCGGCGGCCCTGGCGAACGGCCGCGAGCTCGTCGTCTCGCGCGGGCAGCTCATCGAGATCGGGGGCGCGTTCCGGATCCCCGACGTCGTCGCGCAGGCGGGCGCGCGGATGCTCGAGGTCGGCACGACGAACCGCACCCGGCTGGCCGACTACGCGTCCGCCGTCACCGACGACACCGGCGCCATCCTCCGCGCGCATCCGTCGAACTTCCGCACGCTCGGCTTCGTGGAGGCGGTCGAGATCGAGGCGCTGTGCGGGCTCGGCGCGCCGGTCATCGACGACGTCGGATCGGGCGTCCTCGCCGACGACGTCGAGGCGCTCGCCGGCGAGCCGCCGGTCCGCCGCTCTGTGCGCGCCGGCGCCGCGGTCGTGTGCTTCTCCGGCGACAAGCTGCTCGGCGGGCCCCAGGCGGGCCTCATGGTCGGCGAGCGCGAGGCGATCGCCGCCTGCCGGCGCCACCCGCTCGCGCGCGCGGTCCGCATCGACAAGCTCTCGCTCGCCGCCCTCGAGGCGACCCTGGCGCTCTACCGCGACCCCGCGCACGCCCGCCGGGCGCTGCCCGTGCTCGCGATGCTCGACGCCGACCCGGACGCGCTCGACGCCCGCGCGCGGCGGCTGGCCGAGGCGACCGGTGGGACGGTCGTGCGCGCGAGCGCAAAGGTGGGCGGCGGGGCGCTGCCGCTGCTCGAGCTGCCCGGGCCGGCGGTCGCCCTCGATCCTGGCCCGGCCGGGCCCGACGCCCTGGCCGCCGCGCTGCGCGCCGGCGACCCACCGGTCGTCGGGCGCATCCAGGACGGCGGGCTCCTGCTCGACCCCCGGACCCTCACCGACGAGGAGGCCGACCTCGCCGCGCGGGCCGTGCGCGCGGCGCAGGGATGAGCGCGCCGCGGCCGCTCACGCTCGGCACCGCCGGGCACATCGACCACGGCAAGACCGCGCTCATCGCCGCGCTGACCGGCGTCGACACCGACCGCCTGCCCGAGGAGAAGGCACGCGGCATCTCGATCGAGCTCGGCTACGCGCCGCTGCGCCTGCCGGGCGGCCGGCGGCTGTCGGTCGTCGACGTGCCCGGACACGAGCGGTTCGTGCGCACGATGGTCGCGGGCGCGACCGGCATCGACCTCTACCTCATGGTCGTCGCCGCCGACGACGGCGTGATGCCGCAGACCGTCGAGCACGCGGCCGTGCTGGCGGCGCTCGGCGTCAGCCACGGCGTGGTCGCGGTGACGAAGGCCGACGTCGCCGACCCCGGGCCGGCGGCGCGCGCGGCCGCCGAGCTGCTGCCCGGCGCGGCGGTCGTCGCGTGCTCGGCGCGCACCGGTGCCGGCGTCGCGGACGTCGCCGGTGCGCTCGACCGCGTCGCCGCCGGCCTGCCCGGACGTGCCGCGGCGCCTGGCGAGCCCCTGCTGCACGTCGACCGCTCGTTCAGCATCCGCGGGGCGGGGACGGTCGTCACCGGCACGCTGTGGGCGGGCACCGTCGGGCGCGGCGACGCGCTCGCGCTCCTGCCGGCCGGGGCCCGCGTGCGCGTGCGCGGCGTGCAGGTGCACGACGAGCCGGTCGAGCGCGCCGAGGCCGGCCAGCGCGTGGCGGTGAACCTCGCCGGCGTCGAGCGCCGCGCCGTCGCACGCGGCGACGTGCTCGCGGCGCCCGGCGCGGTCGAGCCCACGACCGTGATCGACGCCGCGCTCGCGCTGCGCGACGCCGAGCACGGCGCGCGCGTCCACGTCCACCACGGCACCCGCGAGGCGCCCGCACGGCTCGCCGCCCTTGGCGGCGACTTGTGGCAGCTGCGCCTCGAGCGCCCGCTGCTCGCCCGCCCCGGCGACCGCGTCGTGGTGCGCTCGCTCGCACCGCCGGACACGATCGGCGGCGGCGTCGTGCTCGACCCCCGCGCGCGCCGGCACGGGCGGCGCGCGGACCTGATCGCGCGCCTCGAGCGGCGGCGGCGCGGCGAGCCCGAGCCCGAGCCGTCGGCGCCGGCGCCGGACGGGACGGCGCCGCCCGTCCCCGCGTCGCTCTCCGAGGCGGCGCTCGCGCTCGAGGCCCGGCTGCGCGCGGCGGGCCACGAGCCGCCCACCGAGGCCGAGCTCGGCGCCGCCGCCGCCGACCTGCCGGTCCTGCGCGCCGCGGGCCGCGCGGTCCGGGTCGGGCGCGCGATGCACGCCCACCCCGACGCGATCGCCGACGTCCGCGAGCGGGTCGTGGCGATCGTCGAGGCGGAAGGCGCGATCACGCTCGCCCGCCTGCGCGACGAGCTGCGCACCTCACGCAAGTTCGCCCAGGCGCTGCTCGAGCACCTCGACGCCGCCCGGGTCACCGTCCGCCGCCCCGACGACTCCCGCGTCCTGCGCCGCCATGCCCGCTGAGGCCTACGACACGCTCGCCGGCGTCTACGAGTTCCTCGTGCCCGAGCCGCTGCTCTCGCCGCAGGGCAGCGCGGAGGCGTTCGCGCCGTTCCTCGACTCGCTGCCGCCGGGCGCCCGCGTGCTGGACTGCGCCGCCGGCACCGGCCTGCTCGCGGTCGGCCTCGCCCTGCGCGGCCTCGAGGTCGTCGCCTCGGACGCGAGCCCCGAGATGGTCGCCCGCACGCGCGCGCTCGCCGCCCGCCACGGCGCGGCGCTGAGCGCCGCGGCCTGCCGCTGGCAGGACCTCGACGAACAGGGCTGGGAGCCGTTCGACGCGGTGCTGTGCGTGGGCAACTCGATCACCCACGCCGAGGGCCGCACCGCCCGCCGCGTCGCGCTGGGGGTGATGGCCGGCCTCGTGCGGCCCGGCGGCCTGCTCGTCCTCACCTCGCGCAACTGGGAGCGCGTGCGCGCCGCCGGGCCGGGCGTGGAGGTCGCCGAGGAGCTCACCGTTCGCGACGGCGCCCGCGGGCTCGTGATCCACAACTGGGAGCTGGCGGAGGACTGGGACGCGCCGCACCACCTCGACGTCGCGGTCGCCCTGATCGGCGAGGACGGCCGGGTGACGACGCACACCGAGCGCCTGCGGTTCTGGCCGTTCCGCCGCGAGGCGCTCGAGGAGGATCTGCGTGCCTCCGGCCTGGAGCCGGAGACGAGCACCTACGCGCCGGACGTCGACCGCTACCTCGTCACCGCGCGCCGGCCCGGTTGAGCGCCGCCGCTCAGCGCAGCGCTGCCTGCACGGCCTGCTCGAACTCCTTCACCCCGAAGGAGCCCTCCAGCCGCGCGGCGACCTTCCCGTCGGCGTCGACGGTGAACAGCCACGGCTCGGTCTGCAGCCCGAACGCCCGCA
>Ga0126313_10001772_pt1 | contig 11623 bp, 13 predicted proteins | sample Plot105A_FD_89954 | JGI IMG/M metagenome (GOLD analysis project Ga0126313, IMG submission 89954) | Serpentine soil microbial communities from UC McLaughlin Reserve, CA, USA - Plot105A | ecosystem: Environmental > Terrestrial > Soil > Grasslands | place: USA: UC McLaughlin Reserve, Lake County...
ACAACGTCGTCTACCGCCTTGGCTTCGCCACCAGCCGCCCGCAGGCGCGCCAGCTCGTCGTGCACGGGCACTTCCAGCTCAACGGCCGCAAGCACAACGTCCCCTCGGCCGTACTCAAGCCTGGCGACGTCATCACGGTCAAGGAGAAGAGCCGGAACCTCGAGCCCATCCAGAACGCCGTCGAGAACGTCGTCGCCGTTCCGCCCTGGCTCGAGGCCGACCACGACAACTTCACGGGCAGGCTCCTGCACACGCCGGGGCGCGACGAGATCGACACGCCCGTCGAAGAGCAGCTGATCATCGAGTTCTACAGCCGGTAGCGACAAGACATTTCTAGCAGGTGATATCTTGACTATGTTGGACATAGCACCGCCCCGTTTCAGGGTGGAAGTAGAAGAGGGCCGTCGCGGAACCTTCGTCGCCGAGCCGTTGCCCCGGGGACTGGGTCACACCCTGGGCAACTCCCTCAGGCGCTTTATGCTCTCCGGGCTCACCGGGGCTGCGGTCACCAAGATCCGCATAGAGGGCGTCTCGCACGAGTTCTCGACGATCGAGGGCGTCAAAGAGGACGTCGTCGACATCATCCTCAACGTCAAGGGCTTGAAGTTCAAGCTCGAGCGGGAGGAGCCCATAGAGCTCACGATCGCGAAGGACGGTCCGGGCGACGTTACGGCCGCCGACATAGAGCTCAAGGCCGACGTAGAGGTGGTCGACCCCGAGGCGTACATCGCCAGCATCTCGGATGGCGGGCACCTCGACATGCGCCTGACGGTCGAGAGGGGCCAGGGCTACGCGAGGGCGGAGCAGAACAAGAGCGACGCCGACCCGATAGGGGTCATCGCCGTCGACTCGCTGTTCTCGCCGGTCCAGAGGGTCAACTACGTCGTGACGGAGACGCGGGCCGGCGCGAGGGCCGACCTCGACTCGCTGCGGATGGAGGTCTTTACGGACGGCCGCATCGAACCGCAGGAGGCGTTGCAGGACGCCTCCCGGCAGCTAATAGATTTCCTCGGGCTGTTCACCGACGGCTACCAGGGAGCCGGCGCCCCCGACGCCCGCCAGCGCGGCGGACGGCCTGTTATTACGGACGAGCGCCCGGTCGAGGACCTCGAGCTCACCGTCCGCTCCTACAACTGCCTCAAGCGCGAGGGGGTGGATACCATAGGCCAGCTCGCCACCATGACCGAGGAAGAGCTCATGAACATCCGCAACCTGGGGATGAAGAGCGTCGATGAGATCCGCTCCAAGCTCTTGGAGTACGGATACTCCCTGGAGAGCGAGGGCAATGAGGCACGCTAAGAAGGGCAGGAAGCTCGGCCGCGAGGCGCAGCACCGTAAAGCCTTGCTCGGCACGATGGCGGGGCAGGTGATCACCCACGGCCGCATAAAGACGACGGCCCCTAAAGCCAAGGAACTCCGCGGCGTCGTAGACAAACTCATTAACACGGCCAAAAAAGACGACCTCGCCTCCAGGCGCCAGGCGGTCAAGGTCCTGAAGGACAAGACGATAGTCCGCCGTCTCTTCGAGGACGTGGCACCCGAGCTCGATGACCGTGACTCGGGCTACACCCGCATCCTGAAGCTCGGTCCCAGGCTCGGCGACGGCGCCGAGACCGTCTACCTGGAGCTGGTCAACCACAGCGCGGAGTAGCCCCACACGTGGAGAACCCAGGCGAAGGGACCCGCACCGGTGGGTCCCTCGCCGTCTCTTGTGAGAGAGTAAGCTTCTCCTACCCCGGCTCCGAACGGCCCGCGCTCTCGGAAGTGAGCCTCGGCCTTCGCCGGGGCGAGTACGTCGGTGTGGTCGGGCCGAACGGCGGTGGCAAGTCCACCCTCGTCCGCCTGCTGAACGGCCTCCTGCGGCCCGACTCAGGACGAGTGCGGGTGTCTGGCCGCGACCCGGCCACGGAACCCTTCGAGGTCCGCAAGCACCTGGGCGTCCTGTTCCAGAACCCCGAGAACGGCCTCGTCGCCCCCTTCGTCGAGGACGACGTCGCTTTCGGCCTCGAGAACCTCGGCGTCCCCCGCCAGGAGATGCAAAGTAAGGTAGCCAGGGCTATTCAGACGGTCGGCCTGGAAGGCTACGAACGCCGCGAGCCCCATACTCTCTCGGGCGGCGAGAAGCAGCGCGTCGCCCTTGCCGGCCTCCTGGCCGTCGAACCCGAGATACTCGTCCTCGACGAACCCACGTCCATGCTCGACGCCGCGGGACGCAGGGAGGTCCTGGAGCACCTTCAAGCCCTGCGAACCGAGAAGACCATCCTGCACGTGACCCACCACCTCGGAGAGGTCGCCGGCGCAGACCGTATCCTCGTCCTGAACGGCGGAGAGCTCGTGGTTGACGAAACACCCGGACGGTTGTTCTCAGAGGCGGATGTCCTGCGGGAGAACAGGCTCGTCCTGCCCATCGTGCCTAAGCTCGCGCTGGAGCTCGGTCTTAGGCCGGCGAAGCTGCGCACGCCCGAAGAGCTGGCCGCGGCCATACTCGAGAGAACAGAGAGCGAAACGAGGACCGTATGAGGCTTGAGCTCAGGGCCGTCAGACACGTCTACGCAAGGGGTACCCCCTTCGAGGTCGAAGCGCTGCGCGGCGTCTCGCTCTCCGTCGAAACGGGAGAGGTGCTCGCCATCGTCGGCGGCACGGGTTCGGGCAAGAGCACGCTCGCGCAGCACATGAATCAGCTCCTCGTCCCGACGGGCGGCGAGGTGCTCATAGACGGCGTAGACGCCCGCTCCCTCGAGAAGAGCGAGCTACGCCGCAGGGTCGGGCTCGTCTTCCAGTTCCCGGAGTCGGCGCTCTTCGCCCCGACCGTCGAGGAGGACGTAGCCTTCGCCCCCAGGCAGCTCGGTCTCGGCGAAGAGGAGGTCCAGGAGCGGGTTCGGGAGTCGCTGGTGGCGCTAGGGGCAGCAGGGCTCGCGGCCCGTTCGCCTTTCGCGCTCTCGGGCGGCGAGAAGCGCAGGGTCGCCATCGCCGGGGTGCTCGCCATGAATCCCGAGGTCCTCATTCTCGACGAGCCGACGGCCGGGCTGGATCCGGCCACCAGGGAAGACCTTCTCGCCCTGATCCTGGGGCTGAGAGGAGCAGGTATCTCCGTCGTGCTCGTCTCTCATGATCTGGACGAGGTCGCTGAAGTCGCCGACCGGGTCTGCGTGCTGCACGATGGCAGGGTGCGCGCCATAGGGAGCCTGGCCGATGTGTTCTACAGAGATCCTTCCCAGGCCCCGACGACGGTACGGGTGGCCTCCTTGCTCAAAGAGTCGAAACCGGAGATCGGAGCCCCCGTGCGCTTCGCGGAGACGCTCGAGGCGTTGAAGGCTCTGCCGGGAGTCTGAGTTTGACGACCCGTAGCCTCGGCCAGTTCTACCCTGTAGACTCCCTCGTGCACGCGCTCGATCCGAGGGCCAAGATCCTGGCCACCGCCGTATTCGTCGCAGGTCTTTTCCTCATAGACTCGATGGCGGGGCTCCTCTTCGTCGCCGCCACGCTCGCGGTACTCGTGGCGGTGAGCCGCATACCGGCCGGCACTTTCTTGCGGCTCCTGCGACCCGTGCTGTTCATCGTTGCGCTGACGGTCCTGATCCAGGTCTTCTTCTCGCGGGAAGGCGTCACGCTCGTCGGGTGGGGCTTCTTCGAGGTTCATTCCGGCGGGTTGAGGCAGGGATTTTTCCTGGCTTTGCGGATACTGTTGCTTGTATCCTCCGCCGGGTTGCTCACGGCGACGACGGCCCCGGTGGCGCTGGCTGACGGGATCGAAGACCTGCTCTCTCCCCTGAAGAGGGTGCGGTTCCCGGCGCACGAGGTTGCGATGATGATGAGCATAGCGCTCCGTTTCATCCCCACGCTCGGGGAGGAGGCCGAGAAGGTCAAAGGGGCCCAGGCCGCCCGCGGCGCGGACTTCTCGGAGGGAGGACCGCTGCGTAGGGCGCGCTCCCTCATCCCCGTGCTCGTGCCGCTGACCGTCGGCGCCTTCCGGCGCGCCGACGAACTCGCCGAGGCTATGGAGAGCAGGGGCTACAGGGGCGGCGAAGGCCGCACCCGCTACCGCGAGCTGCGCTTCCGCAAGGCAGACGCGCTCGCCCTGGCCGTCACCGCGCTCGTCCTGCTGGTCGGGATCCTGCTTTGAAACTCGCCGGACTCGTCGAGTATGACGGCACCGACTTCGCGGGTTGGGCAGCCCAACCCGAACGACGGACGGTAGAAGGTGTGCTCTCCGAGGTGCTCTCTACCGTCTTGCGCCAGCAGGTCAAGATGAGCATCGCCAGCCGCACCGACGCCGGGGTGCACGCGAGCGGGCAGGTCGTCTCCTTTGAAGCGGAGACGGACCTCCGTTCGTCCTTGATCTCCTACAAGACCACGGCAGTACTGCCCAAGGACGTGGCGCTCCGCCGCTGCGTCGCCGTACCGGACGATTTCGACGCCCGTAGGGACGCAAGGAGCCGGACCTACGAGTACACGATAGTAAACGACGAAACAAGATCCCCTCTGCAGCGCCACCACGCGGGTTACACACCACAGAGGCTGGACCAGGACCTCCTGCAAGGAGCGGCAGGACTGGTGGAAGGAACCCACGACTTCAGGGCCTTCACCCCCCAGAAGAGCTACCACGTCCGCTTCGAGCGGATCGTCACCCACTCGCGCTGGACCAGGCATGCCGACCTGCTAAGGTACCGCATAACCGCCGACTCGTTCCTGTACGGTATGGTGCGCACCCTCATCGGCACCATGCTGGAGGTTGCGGGTGGAAAGAGAGACCTGGCGGAGTTCGCGCGGCTGCTCTCGGGAGGCAAACGCAGCGAGGCGGGCCCCGCCGTAACCAGCCGCGGGCTCACCCTGGTAGCTGTTGGTTACGACGACCCGGACCTATGGAGGAGTTAACGATGAACTCAGACGACACAAGAGAGCTTCTGCGGCAGATCGACACCTACGTCGAGGATCTCTTCTCCCCATCGGATGAGATCCTCGATGCCGCCCTGCGCGACTCCCGGCGGTCCGGGCTTCCGGAGATAAACGTCTCACCGAATGAGGGGAGACTGCTGCAACTACTCGTCGAGATAGCCGGGGCGCGTCGCGTACTGGAGATAGGCACCCTGGGTGGCTACAGCGCCATCCACTTCGCCCGCGCCCTACCGGAGGACGGGACTATGATCTCCCTCGAGATAGACGAGCATCACGCGAAGGTCGCCCGCAACAACATCGCGAGGGCCGGCCTCTCCGAGAAGGTCGAGATCCGGGTCGGCGACGCCCACGAACTCCTCGCTTCGCTCATCGAAGTCGACGAAGGTCCCTTCGACCTGATCTTCATAGACGCCGACAAAGAGAGCTACCCCGAGTACCTGGACGCGTCCCTGCGCCTTGCGAGAAGAGGCTCGCTCATCCTCGGCGATAACACCATAAGGGAAGGCACCGTACTCCATCCCCAGGACGCAACCGCCAGGGCGACGCGCGAGTTCAACGAGCGCATAGCCAGAGACCCCACGCTCTCCAGTATCGCATTACCCCTGATCCGGGAGCGGATAGACGGCCTCACGATAGCTCGAGTCCTGTAGCCGCGGGTAGGGGAAGGCCTTCCCGCTTTACGCTGGTCCTTTTGTCAATGTATGCTACTATTTGATCCGTTCGAAGGCCTTTGAAGTTCGCACAAGCTCCGGAGGATGATGAAGAGTTACATGGCGCGACCTCTCCAGGTCGAGCGGAAGTGGTATGTCGTTGACGCAGAGGGGAAGCACCTTGGGCGTCTGGCGACCGAGATCGTGCGTGTGTTGCGCGGCAAGAACAAACCGCAGTACACGCCGCACGTCGACGTCGGCGACTTCGTAGTCGTGGTAAACGCAGACAGGGTGGCCGTCACCGGGAGGAAGTCCGAGCAGAGGGTCTACAGGCGGCACTCGGGCTATCCTGGCGGCATGAAGGAGACCAGCTACGAGCAGATGCTCGCTCGTAGGCCGACCGAGGTCCTGCGCAGGGCCGTCTACGGGATGATGCCCAAGACCCGCCTCGCCAGGAAGCAGTTCAAGAAGTTGAAGATCTACGCGGGACCCGAGCACCCACACGGCGCTCAGGACCCGCAGAGGCTCGAGGTGAAGTAAATGGCAGAGGCTCTCTACAAAGGGACGGGAAGGCGCAAGACTGCCGTGGCACGGGTAAGGGTACTCCCGGGCGAGGGTAAGATCACCGTGAACGGCCGCGACGTGGATGAGTACTTCCCGCGTCCGGCCTACCGCACGGCGGTGCGCTCGCCACTCGAGCTCCTTGGTTCGGCCGGCCGCTACGAGGTCATCGCCAAGATCGAAGGCGGCGGTCCCACGGGGCAGGCAGAGGCCCTGCGCCACGGGATAGCGCGGGCCCTGGCCGAAGAGTCGCCGGAGGCCCGTAGCGAGCTGAAGGCCGCCGGGATGCTCACCCGTGACCCCAGGGCCGTCGAGCGCAAGAAATACGGCCTGAAGAAGGCCCGCAAGCGCCCACAGTTCTCCAAACGCTAGCAGCGCCGCAACGAGAGCCGCTCTACCTGGCGAGCCCTTCCACAACAGGGAAGGGCTCGTTTTCGCCTAAGGGGAGGTCGGCGTGAAGTCCGAGGTAAAGAGTCCCTCCGTGGTGGAGGAAAACTGAAGCACAGAACCATAACGTTCGGCACCGACGGGGTGCGCGGGGTCGCGAACAAAGGCCTCCTGCCAGAAGACGCCCTGCGCCTCGGGCTCGCCGCTTCCCATGCCTTCGGAGGCACGATCCTGATAGGACGCGACACGCGCCTCTCCGGAGAGATGCTCTCCCGCGCCCTGTGCGCCGGCGCGGCGAGCGGTGGCGCAGATGTCGTCGATCTCGGAATCCTACCTACGCCCGGCATCGCGGCGCTCGTGCCGCAGCTGGGGGCTACGGCCGCGGGCGTCGTAAGCGCCTCGCACAATCCCTACCCCGACAACGGCATAAAGTATTTCTCCGGAGAAGGCCGCAAGCTCTCCCCGCAGAAGGAGCGGGAGATCGAAAGCCTGCTGGGTCGAGACCTTAAGCGCCCGACCGGAAGCGGAATCGGAACAATTGAGGTTCTCGGTGACGCTGCGCAGCTGTACGCAGTTTGGGTGCTCGGGCGGCTGCGTCCTTCGGCTGAGGGGATCAAGGTGCTCCTGGACTGCGCCAACGGGGCGGCCTTTGAGGTGGCGCCGCTGGTGTTCGGGGAGATAGGGGTGGATCTCACCCTGACCGGGGCCGAGCCTACGGGTACGAACATAAACGAGGGCTGCGGCTCGACGCACGTCGACGAGCTCGACGCATCAGGGTACGACGTCGCATTCGCCTTCGACGGGGACGCGGACAGGGTGCTCGCGGTGGACGAGAAAGGGAACGTCGTCGACGGAGACAGGATCATCGCCATCATCGCCCGCGACAAGAAGGAACGCGGAGTACTGGCCGGCGAGGTCGTGGTCACGGTGATGAGCAACCTCGGCTTCTTTAAGGCTATGGAGACCATGGAGATACCATACGAGGTGACCGACGTGGGAGACAGGCACGTTGCGGAGGCTATGGGCAGGCTCAGGTCCTCTCTCGGCGGGGAGCAATCCGGGCATGTGATCCTCTCCGAGCACGTGACCACAGGAGATGGCATCGTTACGGCGCTCGCGCTCCTCGACGTGATGGCCCGTAGTGGCAGACCACTCTCCGAGCTGGCCGGGGCGATGGAGGTGTATCCGCAGACGCTTATCAACGTGAGGGTCGAGGAGCCGGAGGCGGCGAAGGCCGTCGCTGCCTCGGAGGTTGTGGCGCTGGCCATCTCCGAAGCGGAGAGGACGCTCGGGGAGGAGGGACGCGTCCTCCTGAGGCCTAGTGGAACGGAGCCTGTCGTGCGGGTGATGGTCGAGCATACTGACGAGACGGTGTGCCGGGAGGTCTGCGAGGAGATCTCTCGTGCCGTACACGACGCCGGTAAGGAGGGAACTTGAGGTTTGTAGGCTGCGCGCTGGCGTGGAGGCCGGGCGAGGCGCGGGAGAAGGTCTCGTGCCTGGTGGTGATAGACGAGCGGGGGAGCATCATCGCCAACGCGTTCGCGGCTGACGCGGAGGATATAGCGGAGAAGATCCACGGCTACGGCTCGGAGCGGCGGGGGACCGTCGTCGGGGTCGACGCGCCGCTCGCGGTCCCGAACGAGCGGGGGACGCGCAGGATCGAACGCATCCTCTCGAAGGTAGCGCTCCCTGCCTACTCGGCGAGCCGCAGGATGTTTGGCGGCAAGCCTTACTCCGAGGAGTTGCTCTCCGAGCTGGAGAAGGTCGGCGTAGAGTACACGGACTACCCTTTCCCGAGGGAGAGAGATCAGAGCGTGGTCGTGGAGGTGGACTCGGCGGCGACGCTGAAGGTCCTCTCCCTGGAGCGCTCGGGTGCGGCGGACGACGGCGACCTCGCACAGAGACTCCGCACGATGGACGACCCCAAGTTCCGCAAGGGGAACAAGGAGAACAGGGCGGCGGCGCTAAGGGGCGCCATCGAGGTCCTCTGGGACACGCCGGGCCTCAGGCTCAGGACGGGGAACCTCTCCGCCGACCTCGCCGCGTCTGAGAACGTTGACGTCTCCAAGCTCGACGTCTCCGCCGCGATGTCCCACGCCGAGCTCGACAGGACGGTCAGCCTGGTGGAAGGGATCCTCGCCGCCTACACCGTCAACCGTCACTGGAGGGGGAGGGATGGCTCCATAGTAGTGGGAGCCGGGGATGAGGGCTCCGTCCTGCTGCCGGCGAAGAACGCCCTGCGCGAGCGGCTGGCCGAAGAATGCGGTGCCGCCGGCGTACCTTACGTGTAGTATTGGCGGAAGACAGCTATCAGGAGAGGAGCGGTGAAGGTCGTTTCGTCGAACGTGGCCCTGCCACAGGCGCAGCGCTACATCCGTCTGGTCCGCGGGCAAGAGAAGGGTTCCCGGTGAGCCTCAAAGTGCGCATCATACCCTGCCTCGACGTGGATGCCGGGCGGGTGGTAAAGGGGACGAACTTCACCAACCTGAGGGACGCCGGGGATCCTGTGGAGCTCGCGGCCCTCTACGACAGAGAGGGTGCCGACGAGATCGTCTTCTACGACATCACCGCCTCCCACGAACAGAGAGACACAGCGGCCACGCTCGCCCGCCGGGCCGCCGAGGAGGTCTTCGTGCCCTACACTATAGGCGGGGGCGTAAGGACGGCCGACGACATGCGCGCCATGCTGCGTGCGGGGGCCGACAAGGTCTCCATAAACAGCGCCGCCGTCAGGAACCCTCATCTCATCACCGATAGCGCCGAACGCTTCGGGAGCCAGTGCGTGGTGCTCAGCGTCGACGTGAAGCGGCGTACTCTCTCCCCGGGCTGGGAGGTCTACCTGGACGGCGGGCGGGTGAACACGGGGATGGACGCCGTCTGGTGGCTCGTCGAGGGAGAGAGGCGGGGGGCCGGGGAGTTCGTCCTCAACAGCATGGACGCCGACGGGACGGAGACCGGCTACGACCTGGATCTGATCTCCGCCGTCGCCGAGAAGACGAGCCTCCCCATAGTCGCATCGGGTGGGGCGGGGAGCCCGGAGCACATGATCGCAGCGGTGAAAGCTGGAGCGGGCGCGGTGCTCGCCGCAAGCATCTTCCACTTTGGGCAGTACAGCATAGCCGAGGTGAAGGAGGATATGATGCAGGCCGGTATCCCGGTTCGTAGAACCACGGCTCGGACGTAGTATGACCTCGGCGCTAGACAGAGTAAGGTTCGACGAGAACGGCTTGGCGCCGGTCGTCGCCCAGGACGCGGCGACGGGCGACGTGCTCACGCTGGCTTACGCCGACCGCGAGGCTCTCGAGAAGACGCTCTCCAGCGGTGAGGCCCACTACTACTCCCGCTCGCGCTCCGAGCTCTGGCGCAAAGGCGCGACGAGCGGCAACACACAGAGGGTCGTCGAGGTCAAGCTGGACTGCGACGGAGACGCGCTCCTCTACAGGGTCGAGCCGCGCGGACCTGCCTGCCATACCGGCCAGAAGAGTTGCTTCTTCACCACCCTGCAACGAGTTGGGGTTGCGATCTCAGAGGACCGGGAGGTCCCTTTCGGGACGATGGTCGAGCGGTTGGCGGGGACGATTGCGCAGCGCCACAGAGAGATGCCTGAGGGATCTTATACAGTCTCACTGATCCGGGGCGGAAAGGAGCGGCTGGCCCAGAAGATGGGAGAAGAGGCGGTGGAGGTCGTGGTAGCCGCGCTCTCCGACGAGAGGCTACCTGAGGAGGCGGCCGACCTCATCTACCACCTGCTGGTGCTGCTCGAGGAGCGGGGTGTCGGGATAGAGGACGTGGCTGAGATACTGCATGACCGCCACGGCTAGATTCAACCTCGTACCTTCGCCCGGAGAGGCCCGCAGTCTCGCCCGCTCCTACGACGTGGTACCGCTCTACGCCGAGTTCATAGGGGATCTCGAGACGCCGATCTCTGCGGTTTTACGGTTTGCCGAGGAGGACACGGTGTTCCTGCTGGAGAGTGCGGAGGCGGCCGAGAGGTTCGGCCGCTACTCCTTTCTCGGGTTCGACCCCAAACGCACGCTCTCCTACAAGGATGGTCTCTACACGGTCGTCGACGCCGATGGCGTGCGGGAGGTTCCCGCAGCGGATCCCTTCAGGGGCCTGGCCGAGATCGTTGGCAAGAAGAGCGTGGCCCCGCTCCCCAACCTCCCGGCGTTCGTGGGTGGCGCCGTAGGGTACTTCTCGTACGACGCCGTGCGTTATCTCGAACGCCTTCCCGATGCCCCCGAGGACGACCTCGACGTACCCGAAGCCTACTTCGCCGTCACGGACACCCTGATCGTCTTCGACCACCTCAGGCACAAGGTGCTCATCGTCTCGCTGGTCGACGCCGCAGGCCTGCGCGACGTGGAGGGCGAGGATTTCTCGGCAGCCTACAGGCGGGCGGCTGACGACATACGAAGGGTCGCGGAGCGGCTGTCCGCCCCGCTGGTGCGCCGGGCGCCCGCGTTCGGCACAGGGTTCAAGATCTCCTCGAACTTCACCAGAGGGCGCTACGAGGAGGCCGTGGAGAAGGCGAAAGAGTACATCAGGGCGGGGGACGCGTTCCAGATCGTCCCTTCCCAGAGGTTCGCGGCGGAGATAGGGGACCTGGACTCCCTCCTGCTCTACCGCGGCCTGCGCACGGTAAACCCATCCCCTTACATGACCTACCTCAAGCTCGGCGACCTCTCCATCGTCGGCGCATCCCCCGAGCCCCTCATACGCGTCGAGGGGCGCCGGGTGATGACCCGTCCTGTAGCCGGCACGCGCGGACGCGGCGCCACACCGGTGGAAGACGCCGCCCTGGCCGAAGAGCTGCTCGCCGACGAGAAAGAGCGGGCCGAGCACGTCATGCTCGTGGACCTCGGGCGCAACGACCTCGGGCGGGTTAGCAAAGTAGGCTCGGTCGGGCTCGAGAGCTTCATGGAGATAGAGCGCTACTCGCACGTCATGCACATCGTCTCTACCGTCGAGGGAGACCTGCGCGAGGACCTGACGGCCCTGGATGCTCTCGCTGCGGCCTTCCCCGCGGGGACCGTCTCCGGCGCGCCGAAGGTCAGGGCCATGGAGATCATCGACGAGCTCGAGAGCACCCGCCGCGGACCCTACGCGGGCGCTACGGGCTACTACGG
>Ga0126313_10001773_pt1 | contig 11623 bp, 16 predicted proteins | sample Plot105A_FD_89954 | JGI IMG/M metagenome (GOLD analysis project Ga0126313, IMG submission 89954) | Serpentine soil microbial communities from UC McLaughlin Reserve, CA, USA - Plot105A | ecosystem: Environmental > Terrestrial > Soil > Grasslands | place: USA: UC McLaughlin Reserve, Lake County...
CGGCGCCAGTTGTCGAGGTTCAGCACGCCCCCCCGGGGCGCGGGGAACACCAGCGGCGTGTCGATCCGCGGCGGGATCGCGTCAAGCGCACCGAGCGCGCGCTGGGACAGCGGGACCTGGCGGCGCGCACCAGACGTCTTGCCAAGCTCGACGACCTCGCCGTCGCTGACGGTCCGCACCACGTTCAGGACGCGTGCGCGGCGGTCGATGTCGCGGCGCTCCAACGCCTGCCACTCCTCGGGCCGCAGCCCGGTCGCGGCGGCGAACACGGGCAGCGGCTGGTAGGCGGGCTGCAGTTCGGCGGCAATCGCGTCCAGTTCGTCGCGCGCGAAGACGCGGACGGTGCGCGGGGCGGGCTGCCTGTTGCGGCCCGCCATGAGCGCCGGGTTGGTGGACAGGTAGCCCCACCGCACCGCGGCGCCCAACGTCTGCCGGAGCGCCTGCACGACCCCGTAGCGGGACCGCTCAGGCAGCCGGGCCTGCCAGGTGGCGATCTCGCCGCTCATGCGCTCGAGGTCGGTCAGCGGGACGTCACCGAACGCGCGCGTGGCGTGTACGAGGCGCTCGCGGAGCGTGATGATCGTGCGGGGCCGAACGCTGGCGGCGTGCCGGTCGAGGTAGAGCGGGACGAACTCGGCCAGTGTCAGATCCGGCATGGCCGAGGGCTCGCCGCGCAACTCGGGCTCGATCACGTCGCGGAAGTGCGCGAGCGCGGCGGACTTGGACGGAAACGGCGACTTGCGCCGGCGTTGGCCGTCGTGGTCGTACCAGCGCAGACCCCAGCGGTTGGGACCGAGGCGGTACGCATGGCCTCTCTGGGTCGCGGGCATCAGTTCCCATCCTCTTTCTTCGCTCTGAGGCAGCGCTCGACGAGCCAGAGCACATCGCGAACCTCGCCACGATTGAACCGTGAAGCGGGGCCGTCCACTTCGATGTCCACGCCCATCAGGTAGGTGCGCGTGAGCGCCCACGACGGCGTTCGTGTGAGGCGTAGCCCCAGTCGTGCCGCCCACGCCTCCAGGGTGGCCTCGTTCGGCACCGTGTCAGATCTGAGAAGTGCATCGGCCTCCTCGTCGGTCAGCGCGCGAGGAGGCATCAGCGTTCCCCGTACAGCCAGCGCTCGATCGCATCGAGATCGAGCCCCTTGGTTTCCCGGACAAGGTCCGCGCCGGCCATGAGGCAGTACGTGCCGTAATCGATCGCACGCGGGTCACGGCGCCGCGACTTGACGAGCCGGAGGCCTTGGCGTTCGGCCATGCGCCGAAGCCGATTCTCGCGCACCTTTTCGCTGGTGCTAGTAGCCATGCTAGAGACCATACCGGAATCCATGCCAGAAGCGATGCTAAACGGCCTTGGTCGTCGATCGGGTCACGAGCCACTCGTCGAGGTCGGCCTCGCGATAGCGGATCGCCCCAGACGGCAGCCGGATCGCCGGCAGCTTGCCCGCGCGCGTCCACCGCAGGATCGTCTCGGCCGAGACGCCGAGCGCCTCACCGACCGCACGCGCGGTCAGTAGGCCGGTCATGCCGCACCCCCGCGCCTAGGTCGGCGTACCGAGCCGGCACTCGCGAACAAGTCGGCAACGGCGTCCGGGTCGTGAAGGTCGCTGTACTTCTCGGCCAGCGCTTCGGCCCGGGGCCACGTCGTCGTCCTTGTCTGTCGCCGCAAGGTGGGGAACCTCCAGAACCTCCGGAACCTCGCCGTTGGAATCCCGCCCGAGCTCGTCGAGCGCGCGCGCGGGGACGGGGGTTTCGGGTTCCGTTTCCGGTTGAGGTTCCGGAACCTCGTTTCCACACGGAACCTCAGACGCCCGAGAGACAGGGCAAGGTTCCACAGGTTCCGGAGGGTTCCACAGGTACGGGCAGGTACCGCGCCCACGCTTCTTCAAGGTCGTCGCGGTGGTAGCCCTGGAGCGATTCGCCGTCGATCTTCACCTTCCGGGATCTGATGCGAAGGGCTTGAGTCGCTTCGCGAGGTCGCGCGCTCGCAGCCCCTTTCCCTCGTGCCATGCGCCCCACGGCGATTCGTCTAAGCCGTTGAGCGCGTCGAGCACATCGCGACTGAACATCGTTAGCGATTCGGCGAACACCCCGCGGAGGTCGGTGAGCAGCAGCACTCCGCGGCTTTCGTCCTCGGCGACACCTGCGGCATGAAGCTCGACCGCGGCGGTACGCGCTTTCGCCGGCCAGTCGCCACCGGCCAGGTCGGCGATCGCCAACAGCGCCCACCATGCCTCGGCGGCGCGGTCGTCGAGTTCAGTTGGCAGGACGGGTTCGTGTCCAGTGAGTCGCTCGACGTACTGCTCGCCCCACTCGGCGATGCGCTCACGCAGCGCGTCCGCGTCCGGGCGCACCTTCGGCCACAGCAGCCGCTCGACGCGTTCACCCGGGACCTTGCGCTTCAAGCGAAGCGTGACGCTGCGGTCGCGAACCGTCTCGGGCAGACGCCCGGCGTCTATTCCCCCGAGCGCCTTGGGCGAGAACACCTTGAACGGCGTGGGGGTGTGGTTCGGCCCGACGCAACGGACCACGTCCGTACCGCGACGGTTGCCGGCGTTCAGGACGCCGCGCAGCGCTTCGGTCCGCTCAGTGCCGCTGGCGAACAGCGCGTCGACCTCGTCGACCAGCAGCGTGGGCTCCGAGCCCAACATCCGGAACAGCGCGGCTTCGCTGAGGTTCGCGACGTGCACGCTGCGATGGGCAAGGGCACCGAGCACCTCGAGCAGTCGGCTCTTGCCGGAACGCTTCTCGGCACTCTCGACGTTGAGATACGGGGTGCACTCGGCCGCGGCCAGCGCGTGCGTGTGCAGGAGCCACAGCGCGATAGCGCACGGCTGGGCGTCGTCGGCAAACACGATGAACCTACGCAGGAACGAGATCGTGTCGTCGAGCAGTTGGTCGGTCGCTGCCGAGTCGAGATCGTGGGCGAAGCTCATGCCCATCCTCCCGACGCCGCGAGCAGGTGCGCCTTGATGTCGGGGTCGGGCGCGTTCAACGCTGCGGCGATCCGGGCGTTGGCGCAGCCGTTGCTGCACGTCAACTGAACGTGCTCGCCGGCGCGGTCCTCGTCGAGCCCGGCCGGGTCGATCACCCACAAGCTCAGCCACGGATCACGACAACACGGGCACTCAGCGCGATAGATCCCGAGCCTCTCGGTGGCCTTCCAGGACAGCCGGCAGAAGTGGACGCAGTCCAAGATGCGATCCAGCTCGGCCTTCGGCTTCGGCGGGACCGGCCGCACGACCGGCCGCTGATACGTCCTGCTGGTGGCGCCGCCGGGGCGGAACGGCGTGATGTCCCGCCACGTCAGGTTCACCGCGGCGAGCACATCGTCGCGGGGGCACCCGGCGAAGCAGTTCACCTTCACGCGGGTCGGCAGCTCGCGGATGGAGACCGACGGCGTGTGGTCGTCGTGGACGCCGCACTGCGCCATCCACTGCGGGGCGGTGCCGGTTACCGCGAGGCCGCAGGTCTTCCAGTGTTCGACGACCCCGGGGCCGGATAGGACGCCACGAGACGCCGTGCCTGCCACATGTGTACGATCTGGCTTCTTCACGTTGGTGCCTTTCAGAGACCCTCGGTGGTGGCAGATCACCGGGGGTCTCACCTTTGTTGGTAGTTCAGGCTTCGACTGCTTCGGCGTCCACCTTGCGGGCGCGGAATGCCTCTTCCGATGCCTCCCGCTCGCGGTTTCGGTGCCTCCTCCTCGTACGCGCGGACCTCGCACCAGTGCGGGTCCTCGTAGTGCTTGCGGGCGTAGTACTCACCGGAGGCGTAGCCGTTGAGGATGTGGCGGACGGTGCTGTGACCGTCGGTGACGACCAGGGCGCCGTCCTCCTCGTGGACGTGCCAGCCGTGGCGCTCGGCCGTGGCGATGATGCTCTCGCGGTAGCTGAGCATCAGCGCACCTCCGCGTGCTTTGCGACCCGCTCCGGGTGGGGCTTCGCGTGCCGGTAGCGGCGCGGGGTGCCGTACATCTCGGTCCACGCCTCCGATGACGCGGTGAGTTCCGAGCAGCGGATGCCGGCCTTCGCGCCGCAGCGCGGGCACGGGACGGCGAGCGCGGGACCCTCGAACGGGCTTGTGCGGTGCGGCGGCTGAACGCTCGGGGACGTGAACAGTCGCGGTGCGCCGGGCGGCTGGGTACGATGTGTGTGCATCCTGTCGTTCCTTTCGGGACCCCCCGACGCCTCTTGGACAAGGCACTTCGTCGGGGGGTCTCTCTCGTTTAGGACTGGTCGCCCTCGGCTGCAGGCATGCCGTCGATGAGCGCTTGAACGTCGGAGCGCCTGTAGCGCCAGAGACGTGAGTGCAACTCCACGCGTGGCAGCATCCCGGTCCGAGTCCAGCGGTAGACCGTCTTGGGGGTGATCCCGAAGATGGTGCACACCTGGCGCGTGGTCAGGAGCGGCTCGATCTCGGGGAGCGCGGTGGTGGACATGCGAACAATCTACCGCGCGAGGTGTGGGAAGTACACAGTAAGTCCAAGCTTGACAGTGTCAATAAGGCCCGGCTGTATGTGGAGAGTCGCCATACGGCCGATAGCACTTGAAAGCACTTCGCAGCACAACATTGCGTAATAGACCCGGCTTCGGCGTATTACCGCCTTCCGGACTGTGAGAGGTCTACGGAATGTGGGAATCCGGCACGCACGGCTCACGATGCGGGGAGCCGCGCTGGACACCGCAGACCGCGCACCTGTACGTGCCACGATCGTCGCACCCTGTACGTGCCACGATCGTCGCGCGTGTACGTCTGGAGATCGCGCGGCCGCCGCTGGCGGGCGAGCCTCGCCGCCTTCGGGATCCTGAACGCCGACACGAATCCTCGCGGGCTCATGCGCGCGAACTCGCCAACAGGTCGAATGACGGCGAGCACCCATGCGGCTGACCGCAGTACGCGCTCCGCCACGGCTCCCGCGTCGAGGTGAGCGGCGCGACATCACCGACCGTGAGGCCCGCCGTCGCCGTCGACCAGGCGGACTCGAAATCGAGCCCGCGGGCGCGGCTGTCCTCGAGACTTCGGCGCACATCGCCGGCCGTGGACCACTTAGCAGCGCTCCGACCGATGACCTGCCCGGCGCTCGTGTAGCTCGTGTTGGTAGCCATGGCCGCATAGGCTAATGGGCATAGTTGCGTATGCAACTCAGACCGCGGTCCCGCGCTGGTTGGCGCGCTGCGTCTCGCGTCCGCCCACCGGCAGTTGCCCGGCTCATAGTCGCAAGGCGCTAGCGACAGCGGGGCGACGACCTGCGATGGGTCGGCTCTGGGGACGCGCTCAAGCGCCCGAGGGCGTTCCGATGTAGTCCCTGAGCCCCGCTGCGACAGGGGTTACGACGGTCACGGGCAGTCCAAACTGCTCGGCGCGTCGCGGCAGGTCGCGGCGCAGCCACCGTGAGGTCCGCTTCGGCAGCGTCGAGATCAGCAGTTCGTCGAAGTTGTGCTCGTCCAGCGCGGCGCGGATGGCCTTCAGCGGGTCCGGCCCACCGGCAAGGCCTTGGACTGGCCCGCCGGCGGCGCGCTCAAGGAGCGGGAGCGCCCGGTCAAGCGTCCAATCGGCGCTCTTCTGATCGGGCGCGTCTGGGACCAGGAGCGCAAACCGACACGACCCTGCCTGCGCGCGCCGTCGGATCTCTTCTAGGAGTGTGGGGGTTGCCGCGGTGCGGTTGGCGACCACCAGCACGTAGCGCTGCCTGCCTGCGCGCTCGGCCTCGGCTGCAGGCGGGTCCGCCCTCGTACCTGCGTTGTGCACCTCCGCATCTGCACCGGGCAGAGCTTCGGGAGCCAACGGCCCCCACCGGCGATCCGCGCGCTTCGCCGTCGAGCTCGGTCGCCGCTTCGTCTGCCGCTCTGGCCACAGTTCCATCGCGAGCCTCCAACCGCCACGCGGGCAGGCTGGCCCGCGCGTTCACCGTTGAGTCGAGCACCGCGCGGATGTCCAGTCAACCCCAAATCGCGGACGTTGGCTCTCCCTTCCCATGCATCTGGACGGCGGCATGTCGTCCGACCGCTTGAGGCCGCTCGCTTCCGCTTTCGCCAGAAAGCAGAAAGAGCGAAACCTTCGGCGACGCCGTCCGTCCTAAGCGATGGAGGGGTCGTCCGAAGGGATTCGGAAGACAGGGGGCTTGGGGGAAGACCTCGGGGGCCGCTGCCAGGGGAACGCAGCGGCCCTCGTTCCGCTGTGCAGACGCCGGATGCTCCCGCGCCTGCGGACCTGGCGGCGTGAGCCTCTCAAACAGGCACGGAGGTCAGACTGGGCGCACCGGCTAGCTGCAGAAGAAGCGCCGGGTGGCCGCCGCGTCCGCCAGGGCTGCAATCGCCATGAGTCGGATTCGGGAGGCGCACGACCGTGGGCAGCGACTCGCATTAGATGCCGTCGCCGTCGGCGTCGATTGTGTCGGCGGCCCGCTGTCCTCGGCCTGAGTGTTGTGGTCGAGCACGTCGCCGCTGCTGCCGGCTGCGCGCGGACGGGTCCCGCCCCGCGGACGGGACGCATCTCACTTCGAGCGACGGATCAGCCAGCGACCGATCACAGCGCTGCGCTGTTATCCGTAAATACGAACGCGGGCTTGCCCGGCTCGAAGGGGTTCGGGAAATTCTCCAGAATCCGCACGCATAGAAACTCGTCAGCGTTCGTGTCAGCCGCTCGCAGGGCGTCTTCGAAGCCCTCGGCAGCGATCTCGCGCAGCACCGTCTTGAGGCTCATCAACTCGAAACCCTCGCCGCAGCCTCCGGCCGGTTGTGGTTTCGCGGACGCTGCGGGTGCCGCCACGGCAAGGGAGGCGAAGACCGCCGCGCACAGGAGTAAAAGTCGCTTCATCGTGTCACCTCACTATGAAAGAGAACTTCGGCGCCGACCGGTCCTTTGACCGGCACGGATGCCTACTAGAAACCTCCTTTCAGACGCTGCGGTTCGACCGTACAGGACGAAGGACACTGTGCGGTGAAAAGCGCCAAACGGCCCGAAGCCCGCGCCGAGCGGCGCACGACGCGAATGGAGCGGTGGACCGGACGGTGCGACGTCTCAGATGTTCCTGCGGGCGGACGGTTCGGACGCTTCATCAATCACCGCACGCGTGTGTTAGACACCTGCTATCACCGCTCAGTCGCCGCGGCAGTGCCAGCCCGCATGGCGCCAGCGGTCCGCAGGTGCTGAGGCGGGCGACCGGGTCGGGGCAGAGCGCCGCCCAAGTGGCGTTGGAGCCGCAGCGTCGAGGGCCGTCGTTTGCCTCAAGAATCCGACGTCGGGTTCTCGAAGTGCTCGACGCTGGTGAGACGCAGCGCGGCCTGACCATCTCCGCCAACCGACTATGACGCTGTCGAGAATGCTCAGTCGCTTGCATTCAACGAACTCGACGATCTACCGCCGCTACACCGGAAGACACGATCGGCGCCTCGCCGATACGTCCTGGCGGTGTTGTCGCGCCGGCGGATCCGTTGGGCCTTCACCCTCGCTGGCACCCTGAAGTTCCGGCCATAGGAGAGCTTGCTCACGACGACCTGGTGGACGCCAACGCCGAGAATGACGTGCCGCAACCATTCGGCGGCTCGCCGATATATGCGCAGGCGCACTCCCACCGCCTGCGTGCCCGCAAGAGGTCCCTGCGTGCCCGCAGCCCTTTTATTCCGGAATGAAACCCGCGGCTAGGCCTCATCGGTGTCGCAGCCGCAGAAACCGAGCGCAGCGCCAAGGTCATCGCGCGCATGCTGGGCGGGTCATGAGGCGCGTTTTCATCACGTCCGTTGTCTTCGCCTCATGAAGCTAGAACCGCAGGCGCTCAGCCGGCTTGCAGACCTCGCCAAAGGAAGCGATATAGCACGGGATCGGCGCCAACTCCCGCCAAAATCTCCCGGCGTGCAACCGCGTCGGTTAGCGTCCGCCCCATCATGCAGCGCACGGATGCACCGCACGGGAACTGACTGAAACCCGTAGGAGGATTCATGCGTCGCAAGCTCATGGCCGTCGCGTTGGCGGGCGCTTTCGCGCTCGCGCTCCCGGCCTCAACCGCGTTTGCGGATAACCCGCACGCCGGCAACTCCGGCAAGTTCAAGGGCAGCGCTCAGCCCTGTCCGCAGGCCAACCCGTGCCCGCCGCACGGCGGCTAGCCAAGTAACTCGGCGGCGGCTTCGCCCTGCGCCTTGGCGGGACGTAGCCGCCGCCGATCGGCGCTCGGCTACTGGGCGCGACGCTCCCCATTGTTGCTCAAGGCCTCGTGGCCGTGGCCGATCACCCGGGGCACCGGCCAATCACGCTTGGACACGTCACTTGCCGGGTGGCGGCCCCGCACGCCCCGAACCTCGAATCGACCAGCTCGATCAGCTGATGCGGGGCCGCCACAACCGTCGGCCTCGCAGACCACGGCTGATCACCGATCGGTACACCCCACCTAAACGCAACGCGACCCAAGGAAGGGAGCGTCCGCACCTGCCGTTCGGGATCTGAAAAGAGACGAGCGGCGGTTAAGTGCGGATAGACTCGTGGCGCATCGAATCGCGCTGTCTGTTCGGCGCGTCACGCGATGGGCAGACGGCCAGAAGGCGCCACACGGCAAAGGAGTCCCGCCATGCTCATTCGCTTCGACCCCTTTCGCGAGCTCGACCGGCTCACCGAGCAGCTCGCATCCACCGGGACGCGCGTGCCGCGGGGGTTCCCGATGGACGCCTACCGCCGCGGCGACCAGTTCATCGTCAAGTTCGACCTCCCGGGCGTGGAGCCCGAATCGATCGAGCTGACCGTCGAGAGGAACGTCTTGAGCGTGCGTTCCGAGCGGCGCTTCGAGCCTCGAGAGGGCGACGAGGTGCTCGTGACCGAGCGCCCGCACGGGACCTACACCCGCCAGATCTTCCTCGCCGACACGCTCGACTCCGACAACGTGCACGCCAGCTATGAGCACGGCGTGCTGACGCTCACGATCCCGGTCGCCGAGGCGGCCAAGCCACGGCGCGTGCAGATCGGCGGCGGCGAGGATGCCCAGACGATCGAGCCGCTGACGGCCGGCGACGCCGACGCCATCCCCGCCGGCCGGCCAGCCTCGACGGGGGAGGAGGCGGCGCCGACCGGCGATAGCTGAGCTTCCGGCGCCGGCCATCGCCCCGATCCCTCGGCCGCCTCATTTTCCGGGAGCGGTTCGTGGAGGCCGCGCCCAGAGCAGCCAAAGAGCGCCTGCTCAACCGGTGAAGGTTCGTGAGGCGGGCGGCCCCCCCGAGCCGCCCGCGCCTCGCCGCTGTCATCGCCCGCCTCGGGCCCGGGCTTGAGGTTCTTGGCGCAGGCGAGCGATCAAGGGTCCTACCGCACCGCCGATACAGAACGGACCGGCTAACGAGCCCAAGCTGGGTGGCCGCCTCGCCCGCCGGCGCGCGGGCGGGGCCGCCACGATCCGACCGAACTTCCGCGCTCCTGCGCTTCGTCATCGCCAGGCACGTCAGCGCCCGGCGCGACGCGGCCCGGCTGAAGCCGTCTCCGGGTCTCAGCTCAGGCTGTCGCGGCCTGGGGCCGCTTCTGCAGCTCGTGCGCCTGAAAGACCTCCGGTTCCGAGTACGACACGCCGACCTCGTCCAAGACCGACATCAGACGATCGGCGAAGGACCGGAACTGCTCCTCGGAGTCCCAGATCTCGCTGACGCGCAGGTCGCCCTCCTCACCGAAGAGCACATGCATGTCCATGCCTTCCGGCGGCCAGTCGCCGGCACTCTCCATGCGGCGACTCACCTCGTCGTACTTCTCGCGGGTCAAACCCTTCGGCTGATGCCGCACCACGACGCTCATGGCAGTACCTCCGTTGCTTGCGCCGACGCTACCCCGCTCGTCCGCGCGTCGCAAGGCACCGCGTGTCGCGTCATCAAGGACGCCGACAGGGTCCGGTGCGGTTCGCCATGGTGGGGGCTTGGACCCGGGTCGAGCTGCGATCCAGGTGACGCGCCCCGCCCGCCAGCCCGCGGCGGGCCGCCACGATCAGACCGGGCCTTCGCGCTCCTGCGCTTGGTCCGAGGCAGCAGCCTGGCTCAGCGATCGCGCTCCCGCTTCTGCCTCGATGCGATAGCGGCGTGGACGGGCGGCTCCTCGGGATAGACGTCCTTCGCGCCCACTCGGAGGGGCCCGAGGGGGACGAGCGCTATGTCGTCGGTCGACACCGGCCATCACCCCGGCGGGTGAGGACCGTTCACCCGGCGCGGCGGGACGCTACCCGCGCGATCGCGGAACGACCGAAGGGAGCTGCCAATGGCCACGAGCGCGCAAACCATCCCCACGCCGGCACCAACGGAGGAAGCGGACATCGGCGGTTGGGCCACGTTCGCCGCCATCGTCCTGTTCGTATCGGGCGTGTTCTCCGGCCTCTACGGGCTGGCCGCCGTCCTCAACGACAAGGTCGTCACCGTCGGAGGCGGCGGCGTGATCGTCTGGGACTTCACCACGTGGGGCTGGATCCACATGGCTCTGGCCGTCGTGATGATCGCCACCTCGCTCGCCCTCTTCGCCGGGCAGAACTGGGCGCGGTGGACAGCGGTGGTGCTCTGCATCCTCAACGCGATCGTCCAGCTCACCATCATCACGGCCTTCCCGATCTGGGCGCTGGTCGTGATCGCGCTGGACATGACGGTGATGTACCAGCTCACGGAGAACTGGACGCGCAAGGAGAGCGAGTGGAGGCGGACCGCCTGAGGACCGTTCGTGTCGTGCCGGACCGCGGGTGCCGTCACGCTCGGTCCGGTGCGCGCCAGCGCGTCGTCGCCGCTCCCGGCAACGGACGACCAGTGGCAGCCGCCGCCCGGCTCGTCGCGACTGCTTTTTACGCCTGGCAGCAGCGGCGGTGGGGACTCCAGCCTCGCTATCGCTGTCGCTGGCGATAGCGCGGTCGCGCCTCTTCGGCTCATCTACGTCGAGACCGCGATCTCGACCGCCAGCGGCGGGATCGGCACTCCGGCGAAAGGGTGCGGTTGAGGAAGAGCAGCGCGCCACTGTGGGCCTGGCCGCCGCAGGCGTCGCCGGGCGCTAAGCTGACGGTACCTGCTCTTGGAGCGACTTGCGCGTAGCGCGTGTGCCTCTTCTCCTGCACGGAGGCCACGTGACTGTCGATCTCTCCATCAACCTGCAGCGTGACGCATCCGCCGCGACCGTTGCTCGGCGTGCCGCCGAACGGTTCTTCGCCGGCGCGCTGGACCGCCGTGGCCTCAGTGATCTGGCGCTGGTGGTGTCTGAGCTCGTGACCAACGCCGTCGTGCACGGTCGCGGGGCGATCACGCTCAAGCTCCAGCGCGACGGGGAGATCGCGCGCGGTGAGATCGTGGATGAAGGCGGGGGCTTTGAGCGCGAGATTCGCGAGCGAGGCCCTGACGACGTGGGCGGCCGCGGTCTGATGATCGTCGAATCGCTGTCGAGCCGGTGGGGCGTCTATGAAGGCACGACGCACGTCTGGTTCGAGCTTGACCCTGGCGGCACAGACCTAGAACTGACGAAGCCCGAGCTCGGCGGGAAGCCGGCGTCCTGACCCACGCTCATGGCCTTCACCACGCGGCGCCTAGTAGACGTAACGGTCGCGCGGTTCGGAGAACACCCGCCGTGGCGTCGTGAGGATCTCTAACGCCGAGCGGTCATCGAGCGGGCGCATCATCTCCTCGCAGGCGCTC
>Ga0126313_10001774_pt1 | contig 11622 bp, 14 predicted proteins | sample Plot105A_FD_89954 | JGI IMG/M metagenome (GOLD analysis project Ga0126313, IMG submission 89954) | Serpentine soil microbial communities from UC McLaughlin Reserve, CA, USA - Plot105A | ecosystem: Environmental > Terrestrial > Soil > Grasslands | place: USA: UC McLaughlin Reserve, Lake County...
CGCCCGAGGACCAGGCCTTCTGCTGGCGTCCCTTGATTGCCGTTAGGTCCAGAGTCTGTGTCGTCATCATCTCGTGTACTCCTCTCATGTAGGTTTACCTTGCTTCTCTTGCGGACCCTATGCCGTTACACAAGATCTCCCTTCCGTCGGGGATTCATCGCCTCTACTCCGCTGCAGCCTGAGTGAATTAGTAGCCGCCTGCTGGATTCTTTGTGCGTATCCATCACGACCCAACACCTATTGCCTGCAACGTCCACAGCACCACCATGCCGCCAACGAGGGTCAGGGGGACGCTCCTGGTTCGCCAGCAGATCAGGACCGCCGCAAGCCCGGCGAGCAACCTCTCGTTGCCGAACGAGACTTCCACCGCGCCGTTCACGTAGAGGAGCAGAGGGATCACCACGGCCGTTAGCACCGCAGCAGGCACGAACCTGAGTGCCCGCGCCAGGACGAGGGGTATCTCTATCTGACCAAGGAGCGCAATGAATGAGAGGCGAAGTGCGAAGGTAATTGCACCAGCCCCCACGATCGCCAGCCACAACGCGAGGGTGCTCATTTCCGCCTCCCTTCAGTCACGGTTTCGGCCACCAACCCGCCGATGACGCCGACGAGCGCGGCTGCGATCAGGCCGAGGTTCAGGGGCAGGGCAGCGCAGAACACCGCTGCCACGCCCGCCGAGAGGGCCGCAGTTCCCGTCGTACGGTCCTTTATGGCGGGGAGGGCGAGCCCGATAAAGATCAAGGGCAGCACGAAGTCCAGAGACCAGCCGCCTGATGCCAACGCGCCGAGGAAGACGCCCGTCACGGTCGCCGCCTGAAATGCCACCCAGATTGCCACCGCGACACCGAGGTAGTACCAGCGCTTGTCCGGCTCCCGCGTCTCCCCGTCCTCGAAGCGGGTGATGGTAGCCGCGTAGGCCTGGTCGGTGAGGAGGTAGGCGAGAAGGCCCTTCCACCCGGCGGGCAGTCGCCGGAAGTGCGGGGAAATCGAGGCGCTGTACAGCGTGAGGCGCAGGTTGATGATAAGGACGGTCAGGACTACCACGGCCACCGATGCGCCTGCCGACAGCAGCGGTAGCGCCGCCAACTGCGCCGCGCCCGCGAAGACGAAAACCGACATTCCAAGCGCCTCTAGGGGCGAGAGCCCGCTATCCGTCGCCGTTGCGCCGAAGGCCACCCCGAACGGGATCAGGGCGAGCAAGACAGGCACTATCGCCTTCGCGCCAGCGATAAATGCCGCCGCGGGGGATAAAGTCCCCCTGTCGATGGCCACGTCGAGGTCTTGGGCAATGCTACCAGGCCAGATCTCACGCCGGCCTTTACCGAGTTGGTCCGCTTCCCGGGGTCGTGTCCTCCCCGGTGGATAGGTTCTTTCGTTGGTTTTGCGGATCATGGTAGTCATTTGTGATACTCCGATCTTTATGCGGCGCGACGAAGGTCCTGCTGCACGGACGCTGCCGACTCGATCGTCTGCAGCGGCATGCGAACGTGGTACACGCCGTCCTCTATCTTGTAGTGGGTCCCTGCAAACATCGCGGCGAGCCCGAGCATGGCCCGGTTCGTCGCGAGTACTTCTCCGGTGAAGGTGTCGATGCCCCGAAGCCTTGCCCTCTCCTCGAGCTCGGAGAGAAGCGCCTTGCCCACTCCCATCGACTGCCACCGGTCTTCCACGATGATCGCCATCTCTGCCTCGGTGTCGTCCCCGAACCTCACGTACAGGGAGTGGCCAACTATCTTCTCTTCCGCCACAGCGACGAGGGATTCCTTGTCGTGGTGATCAGTGCCTAACATGAGGTCCACCATCCACTCGGGCACCTCCGGGTACGGTATGTGGAACCTCTTGTAGATGGTCTCGGAAGAAGCGCGGGCGAACATCGAGAGCAGCTTCTCACCGTCCGAGGGAGTCGCTATCCGGATATAGACCTGCGTATCGTTCATTGCTTGTTCCCTCGTCCTGTTCTCTGTGACCGCTCGACCTGCTACGCTATGTCCTCTGTTGCCCATCACCGCCTCCTCTCGTTTCTCCGTGGACTAATTGCCGAGGCGCTTGCTAAGGAGCCCCGCGTACCGCGCGAGCTCCCACCCCAGATCCCGCACCAGACGAGACATTCCTTTGTGGTTCGAGCGCGCCGTCCCCGCCTCGCGGGCTGCCCTTACTTCGTGCAGGATCTCCTCGCGGTGCGACGCATGAGTTCCTGGCTTATCGAGACGTACATCTGGTTCTCCTCTGTCTTTGTTTACCGAGAGGGCCGCTTACGCGCGGCCCTCAGCCTGGGGCCTTTCGGTGGCCGCGGGGAGCGCGGAGAATATCCGCACCATCCTGGCCCTGAGGGAAGGCTTACGCGTGGTAGCGAGCGACTGCCTGCGCCGCTCATCCATCTTCTCCGCGAGATCCTGTTCCCTCAAGCTACGGTCCATGTACTGCATTTCCCTGAACATCAGTTGGTCTCCTCGTGTCGTCCTCGATCTACTTCCATCCCTGCTCTGTTCGGCTCTGCCATGTCGCTCCTCCTTCGAATTGCTCGTAACCTTTTGTCTGAAAGCACTCTAGAGGTGGAGTGCTCTCGGAGGTGCTCTCGGGACTGCTCTCGGAAACGCTCAAATCTGAAAAAAGTGGGGGAATTGTCGAAAAATGGTTGTCGGAAGGTCCCGTATCCAGGGATTGCAGCTTCAGGCTGGGTACTTGTGCGTGATCGGGTAGATCGCTCCTTGGGGCGCGGGGTGTCTGCCGCCGTGGATTCCCACCCTCGAGGGAACGACGGGTGATGGGGCCGTGTGAGTGACGCTTACACTTCGAGCCGGGAGCTAATAGTTACGCCCGCGCGGCTCGGACAGCGTGGTAGTGTTCATGGGGGAGCGGAGCGCCCCTCCCGCAGTCCTTCGTACAGCGCCACCGTCTCGGGGGCCGGGGATGCGCCCAGCTCATCCCCTAGCAAACCTGCCAGGTCCTGGTAGTGCCTGAGCGCCATCCCTCTCTCACCCATGGCAACCTCGCTACGCATCAAACCCCTGTGGGCCTCCTCCAGGAAGCGATCGTGGGAGATGGCCCTCCTGTAGGCATCCGCCGCCTCTGCGTAGCGTCCCCGGACCACGAGCAGGCCTCCCAGGAGGAGCAACACCTCCTCATACGCCCTCCTTAGCTCCTCCTGGCGGGCGAACGCCCACTCGCCCTCTACCGCCAGGTCCTCCAGGTAGTCTCCCCCGTAGATACCGGCTGCCTCCTCCAAGTGCCGGATGGCCCCGTCGGGCGATTCGTCTCTGAGCCCGCGGGCCATGGAGACGCTCTCCCCGAAGGCCTCCACGTCGTAGGAGTAGGAGAGCGATCGTCCGAAGGCGTAGCGTCCCCTCTCGAAGGAGACCCACTCTTTAGCGCCAAGCGCCCGCCTAAGGCGGTAGAGGGTATCGTGGAAGCTACTTCTGAGTTGGGCCGTCGAGGCCTCGGGCCAGAGGGCCAAGCCTATCTGCTCCTTGGTGCGTCCCTCCGGGTGCGAGAGCAGAAAGTAGAGCAGCTCGCGGGGCTTCTGGCTCCAGTCCGGAGAGTCCAGAGGGCGCCCTTCCTTCTCCACTCGTGCCGGACCCAGGGCGAAGATATCGAGTGAAGGTGTCTCGACGGCCGGCGGGAGGGTATCCTTATCCTCCTCGTGGGGCGTGGCCGGTTCGTCTAGCGCGTACTCGAAGACCTGCTCGGGGGACATGGCCCGTCCTTCGGCCCAGGCGGCGTCGAAGGACGCTTCGTCCAGCGCGGAGCTAACGGCGGCCAGATCCCGCCTGTAGCCGGAGTGGGCGAGGTCGAATTGGGAGAGCAACATGCCCATCTGCTCCCGGAGGGCCTCGGCGGCTCCCCAGAGCCTCGCGGCGCGGACGGGCCTCCCTCGCATGGCGCTCACCTTCCCAAGCCCCAAACCGTAGTAGGCGCCGCCCAGCCTGCCTTTCAGCTCCCGCGCTATCAGGGCCCCTTCTTCGAGCAACGTCGCTCCCCGGTCGAGGTCACCCCGTTTGAGCTCGATCATGCCAAGGAGGAAGAGAGACATGGAGGTATTCCGAAGGTCGCCAAGCTCGCGGCACAGGGCTAGGCCCTCTTCGAGCTGCGCCACCGCCCAGTCGAGATCATCCTCCTCCATCGCGGCGTGGGCGAGGATGATGCGCAGGAAGGCGCGGGGATGGCCTTCCAGGTCTCCCTCCTGCATCAACGCCTCACCCTCTTGGACGAAGGCCGCCACGCGCTCATGGTAGCCTCCGTGTACCACGGCGTAGCCGAGGTTGGCGAGCGCGTACGCGGTGCCCGAGGCGTCTCCCAGCTCCTTGTAGAGGGCGATGGCCTCTTCGAGGGCGGCTATGGCTCGTGCGTAGTCTTGCTGGAAGAAGAGGATATAGCCGAGCCCTCTGAGCGCCTTTGCCCTGACAGTAGAGAACCCCCCTGGGTCTTTCTCCAGCGCCGTTTGCAGCCACCGTTTGCCTTCCTCGAACCCCTCCGCGCCCCAGAACCGCCACAACGCGGCCGCGAGCCGCAGCCGCAACCGTGCGCGCTCTTCCTCTTCACCAGGCTCCAGGGACCACGAGAGCGCCGCCCGCAGGTTCCCGAGCTCGATCCGCAGCCGCTGGAGCCACCGTCCCTGATCTGCTCCCAGCAACTCGGGTTCGGCCGTCTCGGCGAGGGCCAGGTAGTGCTCGGCGTGCCGGCGGCGCACTTCCGGTGCCTCCCGGCTTTCTTGCAGCTTTTCGCGGGCGAACTGCCTGACCGGCTCGAGCATCCTGTAGCGCAAAGCGCTCTCGGCTTCCGCCTCTGCCACCACAAGCGACTTGTCTACCAGGTTCGAGAGCAGATCCAGTACTGGCAGGTTTGAAACCAGCCTCGTTTCCTCCTGCTCTGCTGCCCCCACCACCTCTGCAGCCTCCAGGTCCCAACCCCCGGCGAACACGGACAGCCGGCCGAGCAGCTCTCGCTCCCCCTCGCTCAGCAGCCCATAGCTCCACTGGAGTGTCGCCCTGAGCGTATAGTGTCGCGGAGCCGCCGAGCGGACACCCGTGGTCAGAAGCGCCAAAGGGTCTTCCAGCTTCTCGGAGATCTGCCCGATCGTAAGCACCCTCGTCCTGGCCGCCGCCAGCTCTATGGCCAGCGGTATGCCGTCCAGCTTCCGACAGATGTCCACCAACGCAGGGGCGTTCTCGGGCGTCAAGACAAACTCGGGCATCCGGGATCCGGCGCGCTCCACGAACAGCTGCACCGCCTCGTAGGCCGCCAACCCTCCCGTAGGTAGCAACCGCCCGGGATCGGGCAATGAGAGGCTTGGCACCACGTAGTTAGACTCGCCGGCTGTGCGCAAAGACTCCCGGCTGGTCGCAAGGATGCGCAGATCCGGGCAGGCCCTGAGCAGCGTATCGGCGAGATCCGCGCATCCCTCGACGAGGTGCTCGCAGTTGTCCAGGATCAGGAGCGTCCTCAGGCCCTTCAGATGCTCCACGAGCGCCTCGGCCGGCGAACGCTCAGGCGCCTCGCGCATGCCAAGCGCGGAGGCCGTTGTCCGCACCACGAGCTCGGGGTCGGAGAGGGGGCCAGTTCCACCCACCACACGCCGTCCTCGAACTCCTCGACCAGGTCCTGTGCTATCGCCAGGGCCAGCCGCGTCTTGCCCGACCCTCCGGGGCCACGAAGCGTCAGAAGGCGGCTATCGGAGAGCAGCCTCTTGACCTCGGCTATCTCCCTCTCTCGCCCGATAAAGCTGCTCAGCTCCAGCGGCAGGTTATCTAGTGGCGACTCCGGGGGGCGCGGGGCGGAGGATCCTGGCCTACCAGGCTCCACGCGAAGACTACGGGACGCACCCTCCGCTGAGGGATCTGGTGATTTCATCGTCTCGTGTCCACGGTATCTGTGAGTATCCTCCCAGATACCAGCTTAGCCGACCTGGGCCACTGACGCGAGGAGGAGCTCCGGCAGCAGGCCGAGAGCCATCACTTTGCCTGTGGTTCCTCTGTTTCCTGTCGTGGTGATCATCTTTCGCATTCCTTTCTCTTGATCTGTCTGCGTTGATGATTTCGGTAAGCCGGGGCGACTGCTCTCGCCCCGGCTCCATCGGCACCTCGCATCCGGTCCGCCGCTGGTAGATCTTGCGGTTTTGACGACCCGTGGGGGGCGGCACCGTCGTCGCGGCGTTGGCCTTACATCCCCTGCACGCCCCAGTCGGGGTTGTAGTAGTATCCGGCGTCGTTGGTGAGGTTCTTCTTGCCCGACCCGTCCAGGATGATCATGCGGTAGACCTCAAGGTCGCCCTGGGAGTTGGAGGCTTGAACGCCGCTGCTCAGGTAGACGACCTTCGTGCCGTCGGGCGAGAAGGCTGGGTAGTAGTCGCCGACGCCGCTGCCGTTGTTGGAGAGGTTCTTCTTGCCGGTCCCGTCCAAAGCGCTCATCACGTAGACCTCGCGGTCGCCCTGAGAGTTGGAGGCCTGGACGCCATTGCTAGCGTAGGCGACCCTCGCGCCTCCGGGGGAGAAGGCTGGGTCGTAGTCGCCGACGCCGTTGCCGCTGTTCGAGAGGTTCTTCTGCCCCGAGCCGTCGGTAGCGCTCATAACGTAGATCTCGTAGTCGCCCTCTTGGTTGGAGGTCTGGACGCCGTGGCTCTCGTAGGCTATCTTCGTGCCGTCGGGCCGGTGGTGCGCGTAGAGATGAAGACGAGCTTGCCGTTGGTGCCAGGGAAGGTCGCTTCGGCCTCCCGCGCCGTACCCGCAACTAGGGCCTCCAAGATCGCTCCCAGTGCCAGGCTCAGGAGCACCGATCTCCTTGTCCTGCCACCTGTTCCGACTTCTTGTATTGTCGTACGCGTCGTCATTTCTGAGTTCCTTTCCTCTGTTGGTGCTTTGATCGCTCTAAGTGCTACGTCTCTTGCTCAGCCGCCCACCCGCTCCTCCTCTCGTGCCCGCACGTGGTGCCCGCTCACGCTATTTGGAGTTGCGGAGGCGCCGGCGAGAAGTCCTCTGTATCGAGGTACCGGGTGAGGGCCCAGCTAAGATCCCGCACCACGTAGGGCACCGCTTCGCGGTCCTCACGCGGCATCGTTGCCGGGCGTTCAGTCGCGACTTCGCCCCGCGTGTCCTCGTGGTGTTGCCGCGGCACCTCGTATTCAGCCAAACTGTCCATCTCGTCCTCCTTCGCATTGCTCTTGACCGTTTCGTTGAATGCACTCTAGTGGGGGATGCTCTCGGAAATCCTCAAACCTCCCTGTGTCCATGAACGGGCCAGTCCTGGACGACGGTCCCAGCGGTCTCCTCCACGGAATCGTCCAGCCTGTCGCAGACGTAGTCGCGGGAAGGGTCGTAGTCACGGCCGTCCACCTCTTCGAGGCGGGGCCCGTACAGATGAACCGAGACCGCCGTCTCGCCGTGCGGGTTACCGACCCTGTGGATGCCCCCGTTGCTGGGGAGCACCGTGGAGGCGCCGTCCTGGGGGCTCCAGGAGAGGTGCCACGCCTCTTCGAGTCGGGCGTGCTCGAACCGGGACCCATCATCTAGCCTCTCGTAACGCTCCTCGAAGACGGTGCCGGCCGCGCAGGCGTAGGCTCCCCAGGAGGAATGGTCGTGGATCATGGTGCGCGTCCCCGCGGGCCAGACGAACATCTGCAGTGAGAAGGACCTGTCGGGCGCGTCCCAGCGGCGGGCCACGTACCACCTCTCAGCTCCTTGCGCCTCCTCGAGGACGGGCAGGACCTGGGACTCCACAAACGAACGGTCCTGCACAAGATCCACGAGGAATGCCGCCGCCCGCGGCAGGGCCCGCTGTGTGGGCTGGGCGCTGAGACTTTGCAGTTCGACCGCATCCGGTGCGAGCGTCGTCATCTTCTCCGTTTCTTCTATCGTTGGTGCCGGCCTTGTCGCTCTAATCATCGTCATGCTCCTCTCTGTCTAGATCTGGCCTTCATCTGCTATCTGATGGCACTCTAGAGGCGGGTGCTCTCGGAACTGCTCCCCGTAACGCTCTCGAAAACGCTCAAATCGGAAAAATCGAGAAAATTATCGTTCTAAGGTATATTCATCGGCATTGGGACGAGAAAACTACGGGCCACCTGGTTGAGGACACATACGCTGGCCCGCGTCGAAATCTCGATGACGCCGGTTGCGCCCTACGGCCGCTGAGGGTAACTTTGCAGGGTGAGCGTTCGGCTAGGGTTGGAGGAAAGCATGCCCGAATACCCCATTGAGGAGCGGCGCCGAGAAGTCATGATCGGGGAGATCGAAAAGCGGGCCATTGTCATTGCGGACTACGACCCGGCCTGGCCCGGACGCTTCCGCCCCGAGGAGGCGAAGATTCGTACGGCACTGGGCGAGGTTGCGCTCTCGGTCGAGCACGTCGGCTCCACTTCGGTGCCGGGGCTTGCCGCCAAACCGATAGTGGACATTCTCCTTGTGGTCGAGGACTCGGGCGATGAGGCGTCCTACCTGCCCGCCCTCGAGGCGGCAGGCTACGTCCTGCGCGTGCGCGAGCCTGACTTTGACGAGCACAGGATGTTCAGGACGGTCGAGAAGGACGTGCACGTACACGTCTTCTCGGCCGGCTCCGGGGAGATCTCGCGCCTACTCTTGTTGCGCGACCACCTGCGCGAGAACGAGCCGGACCGCGAGCTCTACGCCAGGACCAAGCGCCAGCTCGCGAGCAGGGACTGGCCGAGCGTGCAGCATTACGAGCATTACGCGGACGCGAAGACCGAGGTCGTAGAGGGCATCCTCGCCCGGGCTGCCACTCGTATTCGCAAGTAGAGTAGTGCTCGCCCTTCGAGCGGCCAGGTGTCATACCGAATCCGGTTGAACGGCAACAGCACAACCGGACCGCCACCGCGCAGACCCACCTCTTCTGCTACCCGTGGATTCTTGCTCCCTGCTTTCACGGGGACAAGCTTCGCAGGAATGACGAAGGAGAAGGACCAGGCATGCATCTGCAGCCGTAAAGCACGACTCTCCAGACACACTCGATACCAACCCAACGCAATTCAACGGTCAGCGCCTCAGCCTGTCGATAAAGCTGAGGTGCTGACCTGCTGAAATGCTGCTCTACACGATCATGTCCCTGACCTGCCGCGCGGTGAGGGTCTTGTCCGAGAACTTGAACGTCTCTATGGAGTCCCTCGCGCCCCCATCAATGGTGAAGAAGTTATCAACGGAGATGTCGTTGACCCCTGGACCATCGAGGTACAGGTTAGTGTAGCCCCTGGAGAACACGAAGTCCGAGGACCTGTAGTGGCTACTTAGGTCCATGGCGTCTTTGTTGCCGCCCTCGTCCTGTATCGACAGCCAGCTTATCCCGATGTTGCAGAGGTTTTGGACGGAGACCAGGTAGCGGTCACTGCTCGTGAGGCTCGCATCGTGGAGGGCGTCGCAGCCACCTTTGCCGTCGTAGGTGTCATTGCCTTCCCCGGCCTGCATCCAGTCGTATGTACTGTCTCTGCCGATCAGGGCGTCTGCGCCGCCGGTGCCGATGCACAGGACATCGCTACCCCCTGTGGGACAATACACTACATTGAGTGGCTGTTTCCTCTCGGAGCCGTTGCCTGCTTTGCCGGATGAGTTGTGGTCCCGGGCGAACGCTTCGTCTGGGGTCACAGCGGCGTTCGCGGGGGCCGCCAAGAGCAGCAGCGCGAGCAGCGTCGCCAGCAGGAGGCTTATGGCCATTACTCTGCCTATCGTCTTGTTGTGTTCTGTTGCGGTGTTCATCATCTGCTCCGTTTCTCTTTTGTCTGGTGCTTGACTATTGACTCTGTTGCCCCTACATCGCCTACCTGCCCCACTCGGGAGATTCGTCGTATTCGGCGTCGTTGTTGGTGAGGTTCTTCTTGCTCGACCCGTCAGAGGCGTTCATGCGGTAGATCTCGTAGTCGCCCTGTGGATTGGAGCTCTGAACACCCCTGCTCAGGTAGGCGATCTGCTGTCCGTCAGGCGAGAAGAGGGGACCGACGTCGCCGATTCCGCCGCCGTTGTTTGAGAGGTTCTTCTTGCCCGTCCCCTCAAGGGCGCTCATAACATAGACCTCGGTCTCGCCTTCGGGGTTCGAGGTCTGGGCACCAGATGTCTGGTAGACGATTTTCGTGCCATCAGGGGAGAAATCCGGAGCGTCTTCCTGGACGCCGTTATCGGAGAGGTTCTTCTTGCTAGAACCGTCAAGGGCGCTCATGATGTACACCTCGCTGTCACCATCTGGGTTCGAGGTTTGCTGGCCCCGGCTTGTGAAGGCGATCTTCTGTCCGTCAGGCGAGAAGCGTGGGTAGACGTCGGAGGCGTAGGAGCCGTCGTTGGAGAGGTTGGTCTGTCCCGACCCGTTCGCGGCGTTCATCACGTAAACTTCGCTGTCGCCTTCGGGGTTGGAGGTCTGCACACCGTAGCTCGTGTAGGCGACCTTCGCGCCGTCTGGCGAGAAGTCGGCGTCGTAGTCGTTGATGTTGAGATAGTTGTTGGAGAGGTTCTTCTTTTCCGTTCCGTCAAGGGCGTTCATCACGTAGACTTCGTCGTCACCCTCTGCGTTGGTATCCTGGGCGCCCCTGCTCTGGTAGGCGATCTTCTGTCCGTCGGGCGAGAAAATGGGGACGAGGTCGTCAACGTTTGCGCCGTTGTCGGTGAGGTTCCTGTTGCCCGATCCATCAAGGGCGCTCATGACGTAGATCTCCCAGTCGCCCTCTGGGTTCGAGGCCTGATCTCCCCTGCTCATGTATGCTATCTTCGTGCCGTCCGGAGAGAGGGTTGGCTCGCCATCATGCCCGGTGTTATAGGTCAGCTGCCTTGCGCCCGTGCCGTTGGGGTTCATCCTGAAGATCTCACGGTCGCCGGTGGGATTGACTACACCCTTGCCCGTGGTGCGGTTGCTGGCGAAGACGATCTTCTCCGACACAGCCGCTTCCGTCTCCTGCACCGTGCTCCCAACCAGTGCCGCCGACGCCGCCAGGAGCGCCAGGCTCGCGAGTACCGCCCTCTTCGGCCCACTTACTATTCCGCTTGTTCGTGTTGTCGTTCGCGATGCCATTTCTGAGTTCCTTTCTGTCGATCCGCTCGTGCCCGTCATCCCCCTGCTCCTCTTTTCGCTGGACACCCTTAGGCGGCGTCCCCCTGGATCTGCTCGTGGCCGACCATCCCCGTCGAGACCGATGGCTCCTTGGCAACCAGGCCTTCGGGCATGTTGGGGAACACCACCCTGACCACGCCTTCCGGATATCTGCCTCCCACCATGCTCAGTGCCCGCCGAACGCTTTCTGCCTGGACACCTACCCTGAAGCGGGCCGTGCCGCTTCTGACCTCCACTGATACCTTCACCAGCTCCTGATTCATCACCTTTTCTCCTTCTTCGGGTCCTGGCCGTAACTTTTCGTCAAGAAGCACCATAGCCGGGGGCGCTCTCGGAACCGCTCTCGCAAGTGCTCTTGGAAACGCTCAAATCAGAAAAATGTCGGAAAAAAGTGCCAATCAGCTGGTCAGCAACTCAGCTGGTCAGCAATTCAGCAAGGGGAAAGCTGACATGCTGAGTTGCTCGGCGTTAGAGCGGCTGTCACAGCAGTTGGGCCGTAGCCCGGTAGCCGCAGTGCCCGAAGAACCCCGAAACGTCCGTGGCCGTCACCGCAGAGAGCGCCCGGCCCATCGCTTCGATCAGCGCTTC
>Ga0126313_10001776_pt1 | contig 11620 bp, 9 predicted proteins | sample Plot105A_FD_89954 | JGI IMG/M metagenome (GOLD analysis project Ga0126313, IMG submission 89954) | Serpentine soil microbial communities from UC McLaughlin Reserve, CA, USA - Plot105A | ecosystem: Environmental > Terrestrial > Soil > Grasslands | place: USA: UC McLaughlin Reserve, Lake County...
CTGCCGCCGGCGCGCCTGCGTGTCCTCGTCGGCGACCCACACCGCCGGCAGGTAGTCGGCCGCGAGCAGCTGCGCAAGGATCTCGGCGTCGACCCTGTCGGTCTTGACCTTCGCCTCGGCGATCGCCCTGGTCTTCTGCGGATTCGACACCACCACGCGCGCCACCCGGCCCTGCAGCAGCCTGACGATCGCGTGCGTGTTGCCGGTCGCCTCCAGCGCGACCTCGTCGGTCGGCGCGAGGCTGTCGGCGAACACCCGCAGCGCCTCCGGCGTCGTCGCGATCTGTCCGGCCTGACGAACCAGCCCGTCCTGCCAGATCGCGACCTGCGCGAACTCGCGATGCACGTCGAGCCCGATGCACCTCCTGGTCACTGCTCACCTCCATCAGCGGTCGGATCGGTGAAGCAGCGGGCGGGCAAGACGACACCTACGGATTCGCGCTCGAAGCGCATCCGGGCAAGTCGCAGGGGCGGCCAAGTACTAACTCGGGCTCGAAGCCCATCGAGCGAAGAACGGCCTGCCCGACCACGTCTGCTTCCGGATGCCCCCGTCCCGGACGGTCGCACCGTACTCACCGCCCCGGACGCTCATCGGCGCCCGAGACGGTCCCTCGACACGGGCGGGCATCTGGCGCCTTTCATACCGGTCACTAACGCGCCCCAACGCGCAGAACACGAGCCGCGACAGGCGCGCCCCATGATTCGCCGATGAAGCACAAGTGGCGTTCCGGCTGAGACGCGCCGGTACCCGCGGGTCGCCGAGTCGGACTGCCGTTTGCACGCGCCGAGCAGGCGTCACCTCCGGAGATCCGCAACGCTCCTGCTGCGGACGAGCCTCGACCATGTCGGCAACGGCCCACGAGACGCTCGCTTCGCCCGGGACGTACGCAGGCGTGTGGGCAGGGAGGGACAGCGCTCGCGCGAGTCGTCCCAGGCGATCGTCGGGTCAGCATCGAGTCGCCGTGCCTGCTTGCCCATCGGAGCGGAAGCGCGAGCCGCCGCCGGAGGGCGGCTCGATCGCCTCCGCGCACCGTGGGGCTTCGCCAGATAGGTGCTCATGGGCAAGCCTGTCGGGCAGCGAGGGCTCGCCCTCGCTGACGCGGTCGGCGGCGGTGCTCCTCGATGCGGGGTCCAAACGCTCAAGTCCCCGGTCCCAACCGCGAGCAGATGCAGGCGTCGATCTCGTCGTTCTCGAGGTCGAAGCTGCCGTCCTCTTGGACCAGGCCTGGGTCCGCTGACGGGTCACGGGTATCCGGCGCCCTCGGCGGGGCGGCCGGGGACCCTGCTCGTCCGTTCGATGCCGGCCGGCTCAGGTGCCCGTTCCGCGTCGTGGAGGTCACCCTCGAGCGAGATCCTGGGAAGCACGCGGTCCAGCCATGCCGGCAGCGTCCAGGCGCGGTCGCCGAGCAGTGTCATCACCGCCGGGGCGACGACCATGCGCACCACCAGCACGTCGATCAGGATCGCGGCGGCGAGTCCGAGGCCGATCGTCTTGACGACCACGTCGGGGTCGGAGACGAAGCCGAAAAAGACGCTTGTCATGATCACGCCTGCCGCGAGGATGATCCTGCCGACGCGCGCCATCGCTCGCACGACGCTCTGCTCGGGGCCCGCGCCGCTCACGTACTCCTCGCGGATCCGCGACTGCAGGAAGACGTTGTAGTCCATCGAGAGCCCGAACAGGATCGCGAACATGAACAGCGGGACGAACGAGACGATCGGCACCTCGCCGTCCACACCCAGCAGGCTGGAGCCGACGCCGTCCTGGAAGACGAGCACCACGACGCCGTAGGCGGCCGCGATCGAGAGCAGGTTGAAGGCGGCGGACACGAGCGGCACCCAGAGCGACCGGAACACCGCCGTCAGGAGCAGCACGCTGAGCCCGACGACCATCGCGATGAAGATCGGCAGCCGGCCGGCGATCTTGTCGGCGAGATCCTGGAGCGTCGCCGTGGCGCCGCCGACGTAGACCTGCACGTGCGAGCCGCGCGTGGCGGCGGGGAGCACGTCGGCGCGCAGCCGGTCGACCAGCTCGCTGGTGCGTTCGTCCTGGGGCGAGCTCTTCGGGATCACGTTCAGGACCGCGGCGTCGCCGCTTGGTGAGCGCTGGGCGGGGGATACGAAGGCGACGTCGGGGTCGTCGGACACAGCCTGGCGGATGCGATTCAGCGTCGGCTGGCGGGAGCCGTCGGCGGGCGTCGTGGCGGCCAGCACGAGCGGGCCGTTGAAGCCGGGGCCGAAGCCCTCGGCGAGCCGGTCATAGGCGATGCGGGTGGTCGAGCCGGCGCTGTCGTTGCCGTCGTCGGGCTGGCCTAGGCGCAGCGACGCGAACGGCACGGCGAGCATGACGAGTACGAGCACGCCCGCAGTCGCCGCCACGAGCGGCCGGCGCGTGATCACGCCCGCCCAGCGCGCGAAGCGGTGCGAGGGCGCAACCTGCTCAGGCCGCTTCGGGCGCAGACGGCGGGCGAACGCGCCCATCAGCGTGGGCAGCACGGTGACCGCGCCCACCGCGACCATCGCGATGATGATCGCCGAGCCGATCCCCATCCGCCCGACGAACGGGATGCCGGTGGCGAGCAGGCCGGCGATCGCCACGACGACGATCGCTCCCGCCGCCACGACCGACGTGCCGGCGGTGGCGTTCGCGACGCGTGCTGAGTGGCTGACGCTGTCGCCGCTGGCCAGCTGCTCTCGATAGCGCCCGGCGATCAGCAGCGCGTAGTCGATGCCCGCGCCGAGCCCGAGCATGACGCCGAGCGTCGGCGCGAAGCTGGGGAAGTCCGCGAAGGCGCTGCCGAGCTGCAGCAGCAGCAGACCGCCTGCCAGCGCGATCAGCGCCGAGATCAGCGTGAGGGCCATCGCCGCGACCGAGCCGAACACGAGCGTCAGCACGATCATCGCCACCGCCACGCCGATCAGTTCGCCCACCGGGGCGGTGCTCTGCTCGGCCTGGTCCACGATCGCCCCGTTGCGCGACACCTCGAGGCCTGCGCGTTCGCCGAGTTCGGACACATGCTCGAGCCGCTGGCCCGGCTGCTTTCCGAGCGCGGAGGCCGTCTCGTCGTACTGGATGGGCACGTAGGCGATCCGCCCGTCCTCGGAAAGCTGGCGGCTGTCTCGGGCGAACGGGTCCGGCGCGCTCGTCACGTGCGGCTGGGAGCGGATGTCCCCGACCGTCCGCTCGATCGCGGTTCGCCGCGCGGGCTCGCGAAGCGTGCCCGAGTCGACCGCGAAGACGACGTTCGCGGTGTCGCCCGACGCCGCCGCGAAGCGCTGCTGGAGCAAGTCGATCGCACTCTGCGACTCGGTGCCGGGGGTCTTGAAGTCGTCGACGTACGAGCCGCCGGCCGCCCCCGCGGCGACGCCGAGCGCGACCAGCACCACCGCCACGATCGCGAGTGAGCGCTTCCAGTGTCCCGCCGCACGCGCGGCCAGGTTTCCGATGAGATGAGCCATGGTCGATGAGGAAAGCACAGCAGGTGCGATTTTGCAACCTCTGCATGCTTGCGATGAGCGATTCGTTGCACGTGATGCACGGTTTCGCTACGATCGGCACATGCCACAGGGGCTGAGGGAACGCAAGAAGCAGCGCACACGCGAGCAGATCATCGAGGCGGCAATGCGCCTGTTCGCCGAGCGCGGCTATCAGGCCACGACGATCGCCAACATCGCGACCGCCGCAGACGTAGCACCGCGCACGTTCTTCGCCTACTTCCCTTCAAAGGAGGCGGTCGTCTTCCACAACGTCGACCGCGACCTCGACAGCCTCGCGAGCGCGCTGCGCGACCGCCTGCCCGGCGAGACCGCCTTCGACGCGCTGCGGCGCTGGATCTCCGCGATGTTCGACCAGTGGCAGGAGGAGGAGGACGAGGCGCTCCTGCGCAAGCGGCTGCGCCACGAGGACGAGGGGCTGGCCAACTTCCAGGGCGGCATCATGGCTCGCATCCAGGATCTGCTGCTCGAGGCGATCGCAGACGATCTTGGCGAGTCCCGGGACGCCCTGCGTCCGCGGCTCGTGACCGCCGCGGCGATAGCGGCGCTGACCTCGCTCGAGGGCACCATCCACGAGAAGACTGAGCAGCGACTCGCCAAGGGCGAGGCGCTCGCCGTGCTCGACGAAGCCATGCGCTTCCTGCGCGGCGGGCTCGACGCGCTTCAGGACCCGCCCGGCCTCTGATTCGGCCAGGTCGAGCGCGCGCGGGTCGTCCGAGGCGCCCTCGACCTCGCGCTCGCGCGTGCCGCTCCCGGCGCGGACCCCGCACACCGCGGAGCGAGAGACGACCGGTGCCAGATCACCGGATGCGGTGCTGTGCAGGAGATGGAGGAGCCGGGAGGTTGGTGGCCCGGTTGTCACCCCGTTCACAGCCGCGGCGGCGAGACTCGCCGGCCGGCTGATCCGACCTCGCCCGAATGGGAGCGTCGCAGGCACGCCCGCCGGCCGACGCTCGCGAGCCGTCCGGGCGTGGCGCCCGGACGGCTCGATCAGCGAGCGCTTCTCTACGCGGCGATTCGCACTCGCCGGCTGGCGGTCGCGCTGCGGCCGTCGCTTGCGGTAGCCCGGATGCGAGTGCTCGAGGACCGTATGCGGACCGATCACGGAGCCGCCGAAGAGCCAACCGGAACAGGACGACGTATGACCACGACGTCCAGCACGCCCATGGCGCCGATTGCACTGCAACCGGACGAGGGAGCCGCCGGAGCGTTCGTCTACGGCCCGCGCGACGTCCCACACACATTGACCGTCCCCTCGGAGCACGCCCGCTTCCTCCCGGTCACCGAACCGGCCGGCTTCGAGAATTTCATGCGGGCCCTCTCCGACGCGGCGGGCTCGACTGGAGATCGCGCCGGCCCCGACCGCACTCCCGGACATGGCTCCGATGCTCCGGCTCGCCGCCAAGCACGGTATCGAGATACTCGGGCGTCCCGGCATCCCGGCCCGACAGGGGCAGCATGATCTCAGAGAATGCAGGAGCAACCAGCACCGCGATCGACTTCGCCGAGCGGAGCCGGAAAGGACAGGCCATGACCAACGAGAGCTCTCAGCCCGCGATGGCGCGCGACGAGTCGTCCCGCCAGAACCGCGCATCCGCAGCAGAGGACAACAGGATCGCCGCTCGTCGATGGATCGAAGCGTTCAACGCCCGTGACGACGATCGCGAGGCCGAGGCTCGAACCGCCGACTACGTCGCGCACGCGCCCGCCAGCATCGAGCCCGGCCCACTGGACTCCGACGCATGGATCCAGTTTCTCTCCGTCTTCCTCGAGGGCTTCCCCGATCTCCACCTCGAGGTGCAGGGCGCCGCGGCCGACGAGCAGATGGTCGCGCAACGCATCCTCTTCACCGGCACGCACACCGGCGTTTTCCGGGGTCTCCCACCCACCAACCGGCAGGTCACGTTCTCCGGTCTCGAGATCAATCGCATGGTCGACGGAAAGGTCGCCGAGCACTGGTTCCAACTGGACCAGGTCACACTCTTCCAGCAGCTGGGCCTGCTCGTCGTGCCAGGCCCGCGACTGCTCCCACGGCTCCTGGCTCAGGCGGTCAAGAAGCTTTTCAGGAAGCGGCCGAGCAAGGCCCAGTCATAGGGCACCGGCGCTGGCGCGGTTACGAGGGCCGCACCCGGCTCGCCAGCCGAGCCCTGCCTTGCGCTCAAAGCGAGCGCGGGAACGGCGCGACCGGCGCGCCTGCCTCGGACGACCGGCGGGCGTGCCGGTCTGGCCAGTGTCGACTACTGCAATGCTGCGCTAAGCGGGTGCTCGCGATGAGTTCCGGGCGCTGCGATCGACGACCGCGCAGGGTGGGCGCGACCGTCTTCAGGCCCTTGAGTCCGACGCAGCGTCGTCGACCGCGGCCCGGGTTGAGCTAACTGAAGTCGCCGTCCTCGGGCTCCCAGCGCGGGCGGCCGGCTCGACCTCTGCGGCGGCCGGCTCGGCGGGCGCCGGCGGCTCGAGCTCAGCGGTGTCGAAGGCGTCTGTCGGCTGTGTTTGGTTAGGACTCATCAGTCGCGAACACGAATACCATCTCGGGCCGACGATCTGGGGTGACGAGCGGCTGCGATTCCGCCGGTCGGGGGTCCGATCGGGTATCGGCGGAGCGCCGGCCGATGACCCCGCCGCGCGCCAGCGTCGTGACGGGTTCGAGTCCTCTTCGGCGCGGGCGAGAAGCCCTGCACCCCCGGGGCATGCGTTGGGAACGCGCTCCTCGAGCGCGGCCCTGAACCGGAGCAATCGACCGGCGTGTCAGCTCAGCGCGGGTAGGGGGCGCTCGGCGACGAGCCAGCCGTCGAAGCGCCGGTAGATGCTCGTGCCCCGCCGCTCGATGTCGGCGCCGTAAACGTGGATCGAAATCGTCGGGCCGTCGCCGACCGCGGTGACTGCGTGGATATCGCCAGTCGACGGGACGATCACCTCCACGTGCCCGGGAGATGCGTCGATGCTGCCGACGGGCTCGAGGTAGCGCAGGCCAGCGCCCTCGACGGCGCGGTAGCGCGTCTCCCGCTCGCGCCCCTCGTAGACGCCGACGACGCACCACGACACGTGATCGTGGATCGGTGTGCGCTGCCCGGGCAGCCAGACGAGCGCGACGATCGACAGGTTGCGCTCGGGCGACACGTACAGAAGGTGCTGGCGGTAGTTGTGCGGGTCCGGCTGGCGGTGCGCGGTCGCCAGCCAGCCGTCCTGGCCGAGGAGCACGCCCAGGCGCGCGCCGATCGCGTGCGGATCGTCGATGAGCCGCCGCGCCTCGGAGGCGAAGGTCGTGAGGGCTGACGGCGTCATGCCCAAAGTGACGTGCCGGCACGCGGTTTATTCCGGATCCGCCGGCTCAGCCGTTCAGCGGAGCGCCTCCGCCCACATGTCGTGCACGTCGCCGCGCACGTCGAGTTCGGCGTCCAACCAGCGTGCCAGCCGCAGCAGCGAATGCCCGATCTCGGCGCCGGCGTTCGCCGGCGCGTCGGGCTCGGCGGCAATCGCTTCAACGTGAAGTGTTCCGGCGCGGCGATCCAGGCGTGGGTCGACGCGTCCGACCAGCCGATCGCCGTGCAGGATCGGCATCACGAAGTATCCGTGGCGCCGCTTGCCGGCGGGGCGGTACAGCTCGGTGCGGAAGCGGAAGCCGAACAGCGCCTCGGCCCGCCGCCGGTCGGCGATCAAGTTGTCGAACGGCGACAGCAGCGTCGTACGAGGCCGCCACTGAGCCGCGCACACGTCGCGGTGCGCATACCAGGCGCCGCGCTGCCCCTCGACGCGGACCGAGACCGCGATGCCCTCGTGCACAAGCGACGCGAGAGCACGGTCGGCACCGCGCGTGCGCACGCCGTCGAACCCGCGGCCGAGCACGGCCGCCGGTGCGATGCCCCAGGCGCGCAGCTGCCGGTCGACGAGCCGGCGGGCCAGCTCGCGCTCGCCGAGACGCTCCCCGGCCGGAGCCGCAACATGCCAGATCCGCTCACGACCCTCACGCCCGACGATCGTGATCTGCCCCGCGAACCACAGCGTGTCGAGCATCCGCGCGAGGTTCTTGCCATCGTTCCATCCGCCCGTCTGCCACGGCACCGCGGCCCGGTCTTCGAGATCCCGCGACCTCAGTGGCCCGCGCCGCCGCAGCTCAGCCAGCACGTAGCGGCGAAAGCCGGCGTTCGCAGCCAACCACTCGCGCGTGTAACGCGCCCTGGCGCTCGTGCCGCCCGGATGCCTCCGCATGGTCGGGCGGTGCAACGCCAGCTCGTCGGCCGGCACGATGTGGACCCAGTACTCGGCGAGTGCACGCTCCTCGTAGAGCAGACGGTCAAGCTCCGCCCGGTCGTACTCACCGAGCCTCGACCACAGCACAACGTACTCGGTCGGCGCGACCGCGGCGATCGGATCGCGCTGCACCGCGCCGAGCCGTCGCACCACGGCCCCGACACCTGCGGGCGCCGGGCCGGCGAGCAACTGCCCCAGCAACGCCAGTCGGCGCGCTTCTTCAGATCCAAGGACGCTTGTCACATTACTCGCGGAGCCTCGCCTGGCCACCAGCGTAGATCGTCGTCGAGCGGGCCAAGCAGCTCCCACCGGTTATGCGACGGGGTCCGCGGCCAGGCGGCGCAGCGGCCCGTGGGCAGGCCGTCGGGCCGGACGAGGAGCGAGTCGCCGGGGGCGATGCCGAGAGCGCCGGCGGTCCGCGGTGGAAGTTCTCGCACGGTTACCGGCGCCCCTCGTCCTGCGCCGTCAACTTCCCGTGAGGAGGCGTCGGCCGTCGTGAACAGGGTCAAGCCCAGGCCCAGGAGGTCGACGGTCGAGACCCGCTCCGCCCCCGAATCGACCCACGCATGGGGGATCCGGCCGCCAAGGTCGACCTCGAGCTCGGCGGCGGCTTCCCGCACGGAGCCGTTCGGATCGGAGGAACGGCGCATGTTGTGCTCGGCGACCGGTCGGCGCTCCGCCTCGTAGGAGTCGAGCAGCTCATCGCCGGCCCAACCCTTCAGCACCCAGGCCAGCTTCCAGCCGATGTCGTGACCGTCGCGGATCGCGATGTTCATGCCGGTCCCGCCTCGCGGCGTGATCTGGTGGGCTGCGTCGCCGGCGAGGAACGCGCTACCGCTGCGGAAGCGCTCGGCGAGCTTCGCCACGAACCGGACGCGGCCGATGCGGTCAATTCGCGGCTCGAGCTCGGGGATGCCGGCCGCCGTCCTGATGCGCGCGACCATGGCGCGTACCTGCCGTGTTCCCGACGGCGAGGCTTCCGACTCGCCGGCGTGCGCGTAAACCCAGCGATCGCCGCGGCCCGCGGGGAGGAAGGTTCCCTCCGCCTCTGGATGCGTGATCGGGTAGAGGACGTAGTGAGGCCGCTCGATCCGCTCCCACAAGGGCGCGCGGAACAGAGTGGTGACCCGGTGCGCCAGCAGGCCGGGGCCGTGCATCGTCACCCCGAGCGCGTCGCGGACGCGGCTGCGCACGCCATCGGCGCCGACCAGGTAGCGGGCGGCGACCGTCTGCGGGCGGCCGCTCCGCCCATCGCGGATCCGAACGAGCACACCGCTCTCCCCCACCGCCACGTCGACCAGCTCGGTGCCGAAGCGCGCGCCGGCGGGGCTCAGGCGCTCGAGATGTCGCAGGAGGACGGGCTCCAGGTGGTCCTGGGGGGCGGACACCGGCGCGACGGGACTGACTCGGGCGGCCTGCTCGGGCGTCGGGTAACCGAGCGGTATCACGGAGCCAGGGCCGGTGAGAGTCTCGCCGATGCGGCCGAGCAGGCTCACGTCGATAGCGCCCTGCAAGACCTGCGATTCGAGCCCCCACGAGCGGAGAACCTCCATCGAACGGACGCTGATGGCGGTCGCGCGTGGCTGGTGGGAGAGCTCGTCACGGCGCTCGACCAGCAGGCTCTCGACGCCATAACGGGCGAGGGTGATCGCGGCGGCGAGACCGGCGGGGCCGCCGCCGACGACGAGGACGGGGACCGATGTGATGTGTTCAGTGCGGGGCATTTCACTGGACACTATGTCTTCCAATAGACATGCTGTCAAGTCAAAGCGATAGACTGACGCCATGACTCCTCGTCGCTACGAGCAGCGGCTACGGGCCGAGTCCGCGGCTGAGACGCGCCGGCGCATCGTCGATGCGGTCTACGAGCGCCTGCGAGAGGCGCCGGCAGAGGCGGTCAGCGTGGAGCGGGTCGCGAAGATGGCCGGCGTCGCGCGCTCGACCGTCTACCTCATCTTCGAGTCCCGAGCCGGCTTGTTCGACGCGCTCACCGCCGATCTCTACGACCGAAGCGGATACTCCCGCCTGCTCGAGGCCGTCCGCGTCGACGACGCCTGGGAGTCCGCGAGCGGCGGCATCCGCGCGGGCGTCGACATCTTCGCCGCGGACCGCGACGTCTTCCGGGCGCTGTACTCCATGCAACAGCTCGACCCCGACGCCGTCGGCGGGACGATCCGCCGCAGCGAGGAGCGGCGGGCGGAGGGGATGGCGTGGGCGGCACGTCGCCTTCGCCGGCAGGGATACCTGCGCCCGGGAGTCAGCGCGAACGAGGCCGCCCACATCCTCTGGATCCAGGCCAGCTTCGAGGCCTTCGACCTGCTCTACACCGCGCGCGGCCTACCAGCGAATAAGGTCGCCGACCTCCTCGTGGCGATCGCCCATCGCTCGCTCGTCGCGGAACCTGCTCCCTAGGCGTATCGGTCTCCGCTGCCGGCCCGGTGATCGCACTCGGCGCAACGCGATCACGCCGCTCGGAACGCAGCGCTCGCTGCGCCGCCTCAGGGCACCAGCACGGCGCGCCCGAGCACCTTGCCGGCGTCGAGGTCGGCCAGCACGGAGCCGGCGGCCGCGAGCCCATAGACCTCGACATGCGTGCGGACGCGGCCGGCCTCGGCTAGCGCGAGCGCCTGCCTCAGATCGCTACGGGTGCCGCCGAACGTGTGCACGATTGCGACCTCGCGATCCGGCGCGCCCCCCGCTCCCATCTGCGCCGTGATCGCCAGGCGGCCGCCGCCTCCCCCGGTGACGACGATCCCGCCGCCGCGCCCGGTGACCTGAGCGGCGAGGTCGAGGCTCTCCTGCGCGCCGACGAAGTCGAAGACGACGTCGACCTTGCGACCGGCGTTCGCCGCGAGGATGCCTTCGGCGGCGTCCGGTCCTGTCAGGACGCCGCCGTCGGCGCCGATCTCGTCGGCGAAGTCGAGGCGCGCGCGGTCGACGTCGACGGCGAGGACCTGGACTTTCGACGTCGCGCGCAGGAACTGCACCGCGAGGTGGCCGAGGCCGCCGATCCCGACGACCACGGCCGTCGCGCCCGGTTCGAGCAGCGATCGGCCGCGCTCTACGGCATGCAGCGCGGTCATGCCCGCGTCGGTCAGCGGCGCGGCATGGATGGGATCGACGTCGCCGAGCGACACGAGGTTCCGCGCCGGCACCACGACGTGGTCGGCCATGCCACCGTCGCGCGTGATGCCGATCGCTCCGGGGACGACGTCGCGGCAGACGTTGTCCTGCCCGCGATCGCACGCCGTGCACCGGCCGCATCCGAGCAGTTCGTAGGCGGCCACGACGGCCCCGCGCTCCGGCGCCCGCACTCCCTCGCCCAGCGCGATCACCTCGCCGACGATCTCGTGACCGAGCGTCACGGGAAGAGCGAGCCCGGCGCCGCCGCTGCGCAGCAGGGCGACGTCCGTCCGGCAGACCCCCGCCGCGAGAACCTGTAGCAGCACCTCGCCCCGCCCGGGCTCCGGGGGCGGCAGCTCGACGACGTCGGCGCGATCCGCACCGATCAATCGGTAGGCGCGCATGCCCGTTCCCGCTGGGTGCGGTGGAGTTCGAGCGTCATGTGCGAGAGATTACCTGAGTCGAAGTCAATTCGTGACCACTTCCGGCATCTGCATCGCGCGGGTACTAGGGTCCGCGGGTATGGACCTCGTCCCGGCGCGTGCATGACCTCTCCCCTCGGTGAGTTCATTCGCCGCCAGCGCGAGCTCCAGGAGCTCTCGATGCGCCAGCTCGCCGACCTTGTCGGCATCTCCAACCCGTATCTGTCGCAGATCGAGCGCGGGCTGCGCGAGCCGTCCGAGAAGGTGCTCGACGCGATCGCGCAGAACCTCCAGCTGTCGGCGGACGCGCTGCACGAGCACGGCGGCCGC
>Ga0126313_10001777_pt1 | contig 11620 bp, 10 predicted proteins | sample Plot105A_FD_89954 | JGI IMG/M metagenome (GOLD analysis project Ga0126313, IMG submission 89954) | Serpentine soil microbial communities from UC McLaughlin Reserve, CA, USA - Plot105A | ecosystem: Environmental > Terrestrial > Soil > Grasslands | place: USA: UC McLaughlin Reserve, Lake County...
CCCACTGTGACGGCTTGAACTGGCCCCACTCCGTCCGATGGCGACCGGACGGTTCGGGCTCTTCGGAGTCCGAGCGGGAGGTCGCGGAAGGGATGGGTTCCACGGTGGAGCTCTTCGACCAGATCAGGCGCGACCGCGACCGCGAGGGGTTGTCGATCCGCGCGCTGGCGCGGCGCCACGGTGTTCATCGGCGCGCGGTGCGGCAGGCGTTGGCCTCGCCGGTGCCCGGCCAAGCGCTCGCGACCGGCTGTCTTCGTAGGACTCCTACTATCGTCGAGGACCGCTGTAAGAGTCGGACGATGAGGAGGAAGGATGCAAGCGCCGAGCATCCCGGGTTACACGTTTGGGACGCCCGAGGTCGCGCGCTCGCCGGTGACCGGCGAGGACGTGCGGCTGTTGAAGGCCACGCTGCTGTGGACTGACGACGACGATCGCTACCTGCGGATGGCCGGCGAGGTGCTCGCCGATCAGGTCGACGACGTGCTGGAGCTCTGGTACGGCTATGTCGGCTCGCACCCGCACCTCGTTCGCTACTTCGCGGATCGCGACGGCCAGCCGATCGGCCCCTACCTGGAGCGAGTCCGGGCGCGCTTTGCCCAGTGGGTGCGCGATGTCTGCTCGCGTCCCTACGACGACGCCTGGCGCGACTACCAGCACGAGATCGCCCTGCGCCACACGCGCGCCAAGAAGAACCAGACCGACGGCGTTGACTCCGTGCCCGAGATCGCGCTGCGCTATCTGATCGCATTCGTATTACCGATCACCGCGACGATGCGCTCCTTTCTGACCAGCAAGGGCCACGCGATCGAGGACGTCGAGGGCATGCACACGGCCTGGTTGAAGGCCGTCGTCCTGCACGTCTGCCTGTGGTCGCGGCCGTACGCTCCCGAGGTGTGGTGACCGAGGGCCTGCCCGACGACGAGCTCGCGCTGCCAGCGGGCGTGCCGCCGGACGTCGACGCCAAGCTGGCGGCGGCGCTCGAGCGTGTCGGGCAGGCGCTTCGCGTACAGATGTGGGACACGGCAAAGGAGCACGGCGTCAGCCCCACACAGCTTCAAGTCCTGCTACGGCTGGCGACCGATCCGCCGGAGCGGCGCCGGATCGGCGTCCTGGCCGGCGAGCTCGATGTCACCCACCCGACCGTCTCCGACGCCGTCGCCGTGCTGCGGCGCAAGGGGCTCGTCGACCGCGATCCGGCCAGCCGCAAGGCGACGCTGAGCCTCTCGCCCCGCGGGCGAGCCCTGGCCGACCGGGTCGCCGACTGGGACCAGCGCACGCGCGAGCAGCTCGCGCACCTTCCCGCCGGCGACAAGCAGGCGACGCTGCGGCTGCTACTCGACCTCATCGCCGGCCTGCAGCGCTCCGGCGCGATCACCGTCGCGCGGATGTGCGTGACGTGCCGCTTCTTTCGCCGCGACGCGCATCCCCTCTCCGCCCGGCCGCACCACTGCGCGCTCGTCGACGCGCCGATGGCCGGCGGCGAGCTGCGCATCGACTGCGCAGAGCACGAACCTCGCGCCGCCTGACCCTCCCGGGCCACACAACGGCATTGGCCGTCAACGACCTAGAGGTGCAGGAGCGAGGCGGCCGCGATCGAGCAACCCGGTCTCCGCGACACCTAGGAGGTTGAGGTCGCCATTTGACGACGCAGAGTGCCGCTACGATCGGCCCTCCTGCGTCGCGAAGAAGCGGAGCGCCCATGCCCACGATCGAAGTGATCCTTCGTGAGGTCAACAGAGATCTCGTCCCGCTTTTCGAGGAACGGCTGCGCGCGTTACTTGCGCTTCAAGACCGAGAGTGGTTGATCGAGCAGATCGTCCGGCTGACGCTGGATGCGCACAGCCTCGAGGAAATGGATCGAAAGCTCGTGCAGGAAGCGAAGGCAAAGGAACGCGCCGAGCGCATCTCTCGCCTCGTTGAGATTGGGCTCGATCGCGAGGTGCTGGCGGCCTTCCTGGAGCGTTACGGGCCGTATGACCGCGAGCGGCTCGTCGGCGACGGATACCTCTTGGCGGAGGCGCCGGAAAAGGGAACGGACATCATCGGCGGCGAGCGTCGAACATCGGCAGGGAATGAGCTGCTGGAGCTCGCGAAGGACCTGCTCTTCGGCCTTCTCTTCGGTGACGAGACGACCGGCACGCATCTCGAGCGAGTCCAGCGCGAGCTCCTCACGTTCACGCTGCCTCGCTTCAAGGCCGGCACGCTCGACTTCATGAAGGCGGCGACAGAGTTCAGTGCAGCCGGAACGTGGCAGGACCCGAGCAGCGTCTCAAACGACGCGCGCGCGGACAACGTCATCCTCGAGGTCGAGTACGGCGAGATCGCCGAGGAGCTCGTCGGGGCGGGCATCGTCCGCTGCTTGAGTCTGATCAACAACCTCGAGGTCAACGAGCAGATCCTGTATGCGCGGATGATCAACGTCGAGCAGACGACGCTGATCGAATGACCCGGCCCGGCTAGCGCCCGGCCGCCCAAGTGGGCGCCGACGCGGCTCGTGCGCCGCTACTACAGCCGCCCGACGCGAAGCCGGCATCCCGGGCGCGCACGCGAGCGCCGACGCCGCTCGCCTTGCACCGCGGTTGTTCCCGGTCTTGAATGACGGCGAGGCCATGTGCGCGTGCCGTCCGGTCGCCCCCCAGTCGAGGTAGAGCTCAGTTACGTCCAAGCGGTCCACGCCGAGGCCGTGCGTGCCGCCCACCTCGCGCAACGACTGTTCCTCTGGAAAGCCCTGATCACGGTGGCGACTCTCGCATTAGCTGCTGGGGTAATCAGCACCGATCAAGAGCTTGAGCTAAGCGGGTTGCACTTCAGGCTGGAACTCTGGGTCTTGCTTGTCACAGGTTCAGTGTTCGCGTTCCTGATGCTTGTGCTGGATTTCGCGCAGTATGAGCGTGCGCATCGATTGGGCTGGCGGGCAGCGGCGCTTTACGAGGATCTCGGCTATCCGTTGCCGCGCCAGGAGTTGCTTACACCGAACAGCCCGTTCGGGATGTCCCACGTCGCCGCCTTCCCTCATGAGGCGATCCTGGGTCGTTGGGTGACATACCGAGGACTTGCTGCGTGGCTGTGGGCCGTGGCATGCGCGCTGCTGGCCTTCACTCAGTCGCTCGTGGCATGGAGGCTCGGCTCCGACCTCGGCTGGAGCTCTTTAGTCCTGCTCTTCTCACTACTGCCGCTCGCAACCTTGGTGGTCGGCGGGTTGCGCTTGTACTACACCAGGAAGGAAGCACGCGAAGGCAAGCGGCCTTGGCACGAGCTGCCGGCGCGACCGGAGTGACGCGGGACCGCGAGCGCCCCGGATCGATTTCGATCGCGAGCGCTGCCGCAGTGCGCAGACCGGTCTTCTGCATTCTCGGATGATCGGCCAACGCGCTCGCGCTGAGCAGGCGCGTGGGACACGCCCAACGGCGCGCGCGGCACATCCGATCTCGTGCCAAGCGGGAGGCGACTCGAGGCTTGATGCGCACTCGCTTGCCGCTTTTCGCGCGAGCAGCACTCACGCGTCGCTGTGGCTGATGCGCCGCCAGGCGAAGGCAGCCGCGCCTTGCCCGATGGCCGCGCGCGCGGGCTCGCCTTGTACCAGTATCCCGCTCTCGCGCGCCACCATCCGCGTGAAGCGGCAGTCAAGTCACGCTGTACTACGCCTGACGTGGTTCAACCGGTGGGACGTGCGAATGGCTGGAAGCTTGCTCTTCTCCGGGGGGGTCGCGGGGGTCTGACGGAACAGCGAGATAGACAGCGACCGCGATCAACAGGACTCCCAACAGGTAGACGATGAGGGCTCGAATAAGGAGCCTCCTCGCCGTCGAGCATCGCTCGTCCGTCTCCGCCGTGCGCTCTTGCTCGAGTTTGGCGAGCTTCTGCAACGTGGTCAGCCCGTCGACGCCGGAACTAGGTGCCGGAACGGTGCTCGCGGCCGTTTGTCGAAGCGATTTCGTCGACGATTGGACCCGGAGACGGGCGCCGATCGAGATAACGCCGCCGATGCCCAACAGAAGGATGCCGGCGATGGGCATGAAATCGAGGGGTGAGCCTTTGTGCTGGCCCACATAGCCGACGGCGCCAATGCCGATCACTGCGGTGCCCAGCGACAGGGTTACCACTCCGGCCAACTGGTCCTCGAACCGCTCTAAGCGCTTCTGTGCGCGGTCCGCCTCGCGCCGCCAGGCCTCAAGGATTAGCTTCTCACTCTCGTTGCTCAACACTGCCCCGCCGAATCGTTCCAGAGGCTGACTCTCCGGCGCGTGACGACGTCGTGGTGTGGCTCTTTGCACGCACGGCTCTTTGCACACACGTCACTAATCTGTGAGCCGCGAGTTCGATCTTCCTTCCGACCACCAGTCGTCCACCGAAGCGGCGGGCGCGCAATCGGCGCCGCTGGACTTGGAACACTTCGACACCTCGGTGCGAACGCGCACGCGCGCACGTCATTTTACACAGCTACAGCATGAGCCAAGGACCGGCCGGAGCTAACGTTGAGAGCGGTGCCTGGAGTCGGCCGTCGGTGCCTATATGTTCGGCCGAGGCTCTACGAGAGGAGAAGTTGGCGGGTAGGTACCCGTTACCTGGTTCACTGACGTGCGGCTTGGCAAGGGCTTTCGCACGTCTCGAGGAGTCAGGGGGACCGCCGCGCGATGTGCCGGCCAAGGGCTGCACGTGCTCGTCGATGAGGCGCAGGGGACGGTTTGTACTCCAGCTTTCCGGCACCACCGAGGACATGCGCATCGCGGCGAAGCGTGCGGCGACACCGGCGACCGGGCGCCGTGATCACGGCGCGCACCCGAGTTGCTCCGCCTGCATCTTGGCCGCGTCCAGCCTCTGCTGCGCCTCCGCGATCTTCCGCCTGATCCGTGGGCGCTCGGAGGTCGCAGCCCCCTGCAGGTCGCCTTGGAGCGTCTCGATCTCCGCCTGCTCTGCGTCGATCGTCGCCCGCAGCGACTCGCACCGCGGGTCCTCGAGCACCGCGATTTGGCGGGTGGGCGTGACGTCGCCGAACCACTCGACGCCCTCCTGCAGCATGCGCCAGTGGATCTCGTGCTGCCCGGGCGCCGAGGGCGCGGTGAGGGAGACGGCGATGGCGACGTCCTCGCCCGGCGCGACGGGGGCGGGGAGTTCCCAGCGCTGGGCCCCCCAGTCGCCGTTGTCGGTCCCGAGGCGGAAGCCCTCGCCCGCCGTCCACGTCAGCGACCCCGTGTTGCGCATCACCGCCGTGGCGGTGAACTGCTCGCGCTGGCGGACACCGCCCGGCACGACGTCGCGGACGAACTGCGCGTTGCGGGCCGGCCGCTCGCGCTGGCGCTCACAGCGCTCCCAGGTGCGCAGGTAGTCCTCGGCGGAGCGGAACAGCGGCGCCAGCTGGGCCTGGCTGAGGCCGACGTTGCGTAGGTCCTGTAGGAAGTCGGGCAGCAGGCCGTAATGGGCGACGCCGTCGATGTTGATGTCGAAGTCGCGTCGGCCGGCGAGGTTGCGTACGAGCGGCACGTTGTCGCCGTACATGGCGTGCCAGCGCTCCCAGATGCCCCGGATCACGCCGTGGAGCCGCTTACGCTCGTCCTCCTCGCTCGGGTCCGGGTCGCGCCCCTGCGCGACCAAGAAGGCGGCGCGCTGCTCGTTGTAGGTCTGGCCGCCGAACAACGGATTCTCGAGCTGGTCCTCGGACGTCGCCCGGAAGCCCTTGGCCATGTTCTTGATCTTGCCGTTCTGCCAGATCGTGCGGCGGAACGGGCCGGGCATCTCCGCCTGATCGGGATCGGTGCCGGATTTGAAGATCGCGATCGATTCCCAGACGTCGCGTTCCTCCTGATTGAAGACGTCGCGCTCCCATCTGCCCTCGAAGCGGTACGCCCGGTAGTCGACGACCTCGCGCGTGTAGCGGACGCCGTTGCCCTGCGCGTAGACCGCCGCACGGCGCGCGTCGCGCTGCCCGGGCTCGTCGCCCTGCTCCAGCTCGTAGCACGCATTCAGACCGAATCTCGGTGCCGCCTGGCCCGCCAGGCCGTTGATGTCGGTCCCGATCGCAACCCCAGCGCCGCGCATGCGCTCGGTCAGCCACAAGTAGGCCTGCGCCCACGACTTGCTGGAGCCCGGGGCGTCGTTGGGCACCGTCGTGCCGTGCGCGGCGAGATCGCTTTGATGCAGGCCGACGGCGATGATCCCGCCGAGCGCGCGGATGCGGTCCACCTGCTCGGGCGTCCGCTGGTACTCGTTGCGCGTGTTGGCGAGCGCGGAGAAGGCGGCGTGCCCGGCGCACAGGGGATATTCGCGTGCCTCGGCGAGCACGAGGGTGTCGGAGACCGCGGCGGCGGACATGTGATCGACGTCGATCACCATCCCCAGCCGCATCATCTCCGCGACGGCGGCCGTGCCGCGCGCGGTCAGGCCGAGCGCGTTGACGTGGCCGCCGGGGATTGCCGCGTAGTCGGGGTACACGGTCAGGCCGGGAAGCGCGCTGCGCAGCCAGCTCGGGAATGTCAACAGGCGAAACGTCGTGCGATCGCTGCCCTGCACGCTGAGGAACTCTCCGCGCAGGAACGCGTTGAGGCCGTTGAACTCATCGCTGAAGACTGCCGTGCCGCCGAACGCGTTGTTCGCGAGATGGATCGGGAACACGTGGCGCACGCCGCGGTCGTAGAGCTCGCGAAGGTAGCCGCGCACGTCGTCGTCGGTGGCGTCGCCCTCCCTGCCCCACTTGCCGAGCGAGTCCACCTCGACCCCGAGCACGACGGCGAGCCGGCCTTCGCCGATGATCCGCCGCGCTTCGCTCGGCGTCCGTGCGATCTCCATGAAGTCCGGGTGGCGGGCGACGAGCGCCTGCATCTCGGAGATCTGCAGGTCGACGGCGGAGCGATCGTCGGACGGGACCGAGCCGCTGATCGCCGCGCCGACCGGCTCGCGCGCGGCGAAGGCGAGCGCCTCGTTATTGACCACGAGCGCCACCATCAGGCGCAACCCGCCCTGCCACGCGCGGCGCACCCACTCGACGTACATCTTCTGGTGGATCATCGACGTGAACCGCGGCCAGCCGTCGAACTCCGGATATCCGCCGACGAGGTGGCCCGGACCGCCCTCGATGAACGACACCGTCAGCGCACCGATGATGCCCAGGCCGGAAGCGAGGCCGGTGCCCCCGGGGCCGTGGCCGTCCGTGCACCACCGCAGCGCTTCCTGGATCGCGCCGTCCGGCCGCCCCCACAGCAGGCGTCCCCCGAACGCGAGGTGCGAGACGGGATGCGCGTGCACGTCGGCCAGGCCCCAGACGGACGCAGGACCGCTCGTGTCGATGTCGTACCCGGCCTGCCAGTAGTCGCCGCCGAGCGTGACGTCGCCCGGACCGACGTGGACGCGGCCCGGAGCGGGGACGACCGGCGCGGCGGTGCTGCTCGGTGTGGGGGCGGTGATGGCAGGGATGTCGCCGGTGGTGCCCCATTGTTGGGTGCGGGCTTGGCCGGTGCTGGTGGGGATGACGTACCAGGTGCCGTCGCCCGGGCGCCAGACGGCGTAGTCGGTGCGGCCGTCGCCGTCGTAGTCGGCGGGGACCGGGATGTCGCCGGCTTGGCCCCATTGCTGGGTTTGGGCCTGGCCGCTGCTGGAGGGGATGACGTACCAGATGCCGTTGGCGGGGCGCCAGACGGCCAGGTCGGCGCGGCCGTCGCCGTCGTAGTCGGCGGGCACGGGGATGTCGCCGGCTTGGCCCCATTGATGGGTGTGCTGGTTGCCGCTGGCGGAGTCGATGATCCACCACTCGCCCGTGCTCGGGCGCCAAATGGCGATGTCGGGACGGCCGTCGCCGTCGAAGTCGGCGACGACCGGGATGTCGCCGGGTTCGCCCCAGCGCACAGTCCCGGTGGGCAGCCACCATTCGCCCGGGTCCGGGCGCCATATCGCGGCGTCGGCGTGCCCGTCGCCGCTCCAGTCGGCGGGCACGGGGATGTCCCCGGCCTGGCCCCAGCCGTGCGTGTGCTGGCTGCCGGTGGCCGAGTCGATCAACCACCAGCTGCCGCTGCTGGGGCGCCAGATCGCGATGTCGAGCTTACCGTCGCCGTCGTAGTCGGCCGGCACCGGCACGTCACCGGGCTCGCCCCAGCGCGTGCTCTGTCCTTGCCCGCTCGAGGACGCGATCACATACCACATGCCCTCGCCGGGCCGGAACACCACGAAATCCGCACGCCCATCACCATCGAAATCACCGGCTCGGGCGGTCACTGCCGGCGCAGCCTTCCGACGAACACGTCCGTCACGACGCGAGCTGTGTCGCTGGTGACAAGCGTGGTGGTCACGCCGACGGTGAGCAGTTCCTGTTCGCCCGGCAGCTCTCGATCGTCCTCGACGACGAGCGTGGGGCCGGCCTCGTCGGCGCGCATCCGCCTCTCCCACTCGATCTGGACGCCGGGGTGCGCGCTGCGGTATTCGGCGACCAGGTTCCGCGCCGCTTCGGGCATGGCGCCCTCGTCGATCGGCTCGGTCGCCGGGTCGCGCACCGTCACTGGGCGCACCGGCGCCGGCGGTGGCGGTCCGGGACGATCCGGAAACGGTGAAGGTATGACAGACGGCTGGCGGCGCAGGTTGGTGTACGTCGCTCGAAAGCTTCGAACCAGCGCAAGGGGAGTCACATCGAAATTCCCGTTGGACATGATCGCCCTTCCTTTTCGTGGGCGGCGCGGGGAGGTTGCCCGAGCGGCGACGCTAACGGGCGGCGGCGAAGCGAGTCAAGTCGACTTCGCCGGGGCGGGATCTACCTATTTCCAGTAGTACACAGGCTAGATGAAGCGGAGGTTGATTCGGGATGCTCATTGGTCAGACGACCCCGCGACGGCGCATTCGTTGTGGATGTGAGTCGGAATTCGACTAGAAGTTGGCGATGAGCCACGGGCCGCGGGCGTCCCCCGAGCCATGACGGCGACGCGGCGATCTTTCTCACGCCTGCCTTCACCGGCCTCCGCCAGGGAGAGCTCATCGCCCCGCGGTGGCGAGACGTCGACTTCGCCGGTTCCGCGATTCGCGTCCGAGCGGGCTACACCAACGGCCACCTGACGTCGGCCAACCTCCGGCAACGTCCGTTCAGCCCCGATGCCGCCCGAGGTTGGGGAGACGCTCGACCGCCTCGGCCGGCGCGAGTTCTGCACGGACGACGACCATCTTGTCTTCGTGGGGATCACGGGCGGTTATCTCGACGCCTCCCGCCTCTTCGAAGCGCTACGGGGCGGCACTGGAGCGCGCCGCGCTGAGGTGGCTGCGGCTCCACGACCCACGACACACGTTCGGTACGCCAGTTATCGGCGTGGCCGACATCCGACGCGTCCAGGAGTGGACGGGCCACGGCGAAGCTGCAGACGACTATGCAGTACTCCCCTACGTCCCGTGACCGCAGGACGCCGCGCTCGTCGGCAAGGCGTTCGCCTCGGACATCGACGGTCGGCGCTCGACTTCGACGACTCGGGACAAGGTCGTCTGTTGTAGACGCTTGCGCTCATCGGGACATGAAGATGTGCTCGAGGCCGTTGTTCTGGGTCGGTCGCGGATCTAGGGTCGGCGTCGCTGGAACAGGGGCTTCTGAGGAACGCAGGATGGCAGGCCGGTTTTGCGCGATGGGCGTTTGTGGCCGAGCTATTCAGTGGCCGCCCCTGCGACTGGTCCCGTTGCGCTGCGAGCGCGAATCCGTCGGCGTCGTTGCCCACCGGTTCTCCGATCGTGCACTTGCAGGTGAAGGGAGTGTGATCGGATGCGCTCGATCGGGTTAGACGTTCACCGTGACTTCTCCGAGGTCGCGGTCGCCGAGAATGGTGAGATCGGCGCCGCTGGCCGGATCGACACGACGCCCGAAGCGACTCAAGCTGTTCGCCGGCAGCCTCGGTCGCGACGACCGCGTGGCGCTCGAGGTGACGGGCGGGGCGTGGGAGATCGCCAGGATCATCAAGCCGCACGTGGCGCGCGTGATCGTCCGGCCGACACCGCGATCCGCCACGCGCGCGCGATGACCGACCGGCTCGACGCGCGCGCGCTCGCGCGGCTGCTGGCGGCCGGCTCGCTCGATGACGTCTGGGTCGCGGATGAGCAGACGTGGGTGATGCGGCGGCGGCTGTCGCGGCGCGCGCAGCTGGTGCTCGAGGCACGCGGGCCAAGAACGAGATCCACGCCGTGGGCATCCGGCGGCTGATCGGCCGCCCGCCGGTCAGCGACGTCTTCGGGCTGAAGGGCCGCGCCTGGCTGGCCCAGCTTGAGCTGCCGGTCGAGACGCTCGACAGCTGCCTGCGCCGGATCGCGTTCCTCGACACCGAGATCGCCGTGGTCGACCGGCTGATCGCGCGCGATGCGCTGCACTCGCCGCAGATCCGGCGTCTGATGAGCGTCCCGGGCGTCAACGTGATCTTCGCGGGACTTCCCCCGCTAGATCATCGACGCGCTGGCCCGGCAGTCACGGTCGGGCGAGTCCCGTCGCGTGTCCCCGGCTTTCCGGACGCCGACGCAGACTGACCTGTGAGCCGCGACGTCCTGATTGAGCGTGAACCTGGCTGGAGGCGGTGCTGACGAAGGCGCTCGAAGGTCGCGGCTCGCTGGTGTTGCTGGCCGGCGAGGCCGGTGTGGCGCAAAGCGCTACCGGACGCCGCAACCGGTCCACTGCTCCCGGCAGGGGAAAGCAGTCGTGACGACCTGCCGAGCACGGGCCGCCATGCAGCAGGAGCGCCCCCGGACGGCGGCCGGCGGGGCGCTCGCTGCTCGGCTCAGGCGGGCGAAAAGGCTGGACTAAGACGCCGGCGTAAAGAATCCGGTCGCCGTCCCGAAGAGGTGGAACGTGCCGAACGGGAAGGACTGGGTGACATCGATGCTGCAGGTGACGAGGTCGCCGTGGACGTTGGGCTTTGAGGATGTGTCGGTCTCGGTCTCGGTCGTGCCGCCGGTGGGCGTGAACTCGAACGTGATGTCGAAGGCCTGCGGAACGAAGACCGCGGTGCTACCCACCACGAGCGCGGGACTGAACTCGCCTTCGCCGTTGACGACGACCTGCACCGTCTGACCGTTGTCGCAGGTCGCCGGGAAGGCGAGGCCGTTCTTGGCATTGAGCGGGTCCGCGGAGGCCGCCGGCACGAAGACGGCGAGTGCGAGCGCTGTAACGCCAAGCACCGCGTAACGCTTGAGCATGGGTGACTCCCTTCGGCTTTTTGCAGGCTTCTCGCCTCCGTTCGCCCATCCTCCCCGACCGCGCGCTGAGGCGTCAAGCCCAGTGCTCCGCATTCTCGTGCCTTTGAGCGGGCCGAGGCCGCCGCGCTCGCCGTCGTCTGCTGATGCGCCCGGTAGAGTGTTCCTCCGAGGCAGGCGGGACAGTGCCGGCGGATCCGGTGTCGCCGCTGCTCCCTGCGAGGAGCGATAACGCCGCTCGCGAGAGCCCTGTCGGACGCCCCGCGACTCGCACCGATAGTCAGGCTCGTTCTGCGAGCCCGGAGGAGGGGTCATGTCCGAGCTCTTGCTCGACCGCGCTGGTCGACGTCTATCGCCGGCGACGATGCCGGGATTCCGCGCCGGCCACGCTCCGGGAAACAAGGGTCTGCGCTACCCGGCCGACCGCGCCGAAGGTGGAGGAGATCACCGCCGTCATGCGCGCCGCCCGTGACCGCGCGCACCGGCC
>Ga0126313_10001780_pt1 | contig 11616 bp, 10 predicted proteins | sample Plot105A_FD_89954 | JGI IMG/M metagenome (GOLD analysis project Ga0126313, IMG submission 89954) | Serpentine soil microbial communities from UC McLaughlin Reserve, CA, USA - Plot105A | ecosystem: Environmental > Terrestrial > Soil > Grasslands | place: USA: UC McLaughlin Reserve, Lake County...
ATTATTACTTGCAAGTTACAGTTTTTCAAGATAAAGATTCACAATACCGGGATATTGTTACTCAATTCTCAAAGACTCTATCAGAATTAGATGATATTATTGAAGACACGAAAAAGTACAATAATAAGAATAATCCATTATTTTAATGCAGTAATATTGCTTTCAAAATTATAACTATTGGTTATTTTCAATAAGTAAAACCACATGTATATAATTTTTTTGAATTTTCTTTCTCCTCATTTTCTCTGTCAAATGTCCACCAGTCAATCATTTCTATAATGTTTTGATATTGTTCAAGAAATGTAGGATGTTGATGTGAGTTACGCTCTATTGTTTTTTGACATTCAGTCCTAACAAATAGCAGATAATTTTCAAATTTGTTTTTTTCTTCTTCTAATGTTGTTGTTGCTACAGTAGTTATTCCTTGGTCATTCTCAAATTGATTTATCCATGGATCAAGATTTGGCATATTTCAAACACAATAATAGTATTTTATTAATAGGAAAGATACTTTGCTAGAGGGAGAGAGGTAGAGGGTATTACAGAAATGTGTTATAAAAGAATCTAAATCTTTTTTAATTATTCATAATCATTTCCATTAAGAAGATTTTAATTTTTTAATCTTTCCTCTTACTTTTCCTTTTGGCTTATCGTCTGTTTTTATATCTACAAAGGCTTCTCCTTTCTCTATTTTCTTGACTAGTTCTTTGGTATTCTTTCCTTGTAGTGGACCTTTAAGATCCTTGGATCTTATTTTTCCCTCAGTTAGATTACCTATAATAACTTCTCCTGATGGAGTTTCAGATTTATACAATTCTACAACTACATCCCCTTTTTCATTAGGTTTTCCTGTATGAATATCAACTTCTTTTATTTTATCTTTATCTGTAACTTTAACAGAATATTTTAAATCATCTTTTTCATCATCTTTATTATTAGGAGATTGAAATGTTGCTAAAGCAGTATCCAATGTATCTACCTCTGGTACTTCCTCTTTTCCAGTAAGTATTGCAGCAAAATCTACTATGTTTCCTTCTTTCTTTTCCTCCTCATGATTTTTATTATTGTCCGCAGGAAAATTCAATCTAATTATAAATTAATTATATTTCTTTTAATACTTAAATCATTTTCTTATATAAGATTGATAAGAAAAATAGGATGACTTATGAATTATATTGTTATTCTTCTTCAAATATCTCTTCAACTCTTACTTTTAATGGATTCTTCATATCTTTTACAATCTCATGATGCTCTTTAGGAATAATAATTATCCATTTATCACCAAGTTTACTATGTTTAGCGACAAAACTATCTTTTTTAGCCGTTATCGTATACTGTTGTTTACCTCAGGATTATTTTATAATTATTTTGTATATGATTATATGCATTAGTATACTTTATATTTTAGAACTAGGTAAACGATAGTATATAAATTTCAAATTAATAAAATGTAGATGTTTTTCATATGAATTTGATCCATCAAAAGAAGGCAATTCAAGAAAAAGAAAAAATGTGGCATGTGTTGCTTTGGAGATTCTTATTCTATAAGGTCAAAAAAAAGAATATCAAAGAAATTTACTATTTGCTATGATTGAATCACAACAACAATTGTAAGACAACAATGATACGAACGTTTGAGATAAAAATATTCTATTTTCATTTATCTTTTTCATAAACAATTTACGTATGAAAGAAATTCATTAATTATTAAATAATTTATTAAATAAAAAATTCTGTGGAGAATAATAAGAATATTACTTGGAGTGAAACTATAAAAAAAGAAGCAAGAGGAATTGATGATGCCGATTTTGGTGAAATTCAAAGTGTCGATTCAGAGTATGTCATAACACAAAAGGGTATAATCGATAAAGAATTTTTCTCCTTTCCTATAAATTTAGTTCAATATTATGATGGTAATGCAGTAATATTCAAAGTAACTGAAGAAGAGGCAAGAAAATCATATATGCAATCTAAAGATATTGATGATGCTAGTAATAGTGGAGTATTAGAAACAGAAACTGCTACAACTGATGAATCATTAAGCAATAAAACAAAAAAAGAAGAAATTATTCCTTTAATGTCAGAAGAATTAGATATTATCAAGAGAGTAGTAGTAGATGAAACAAGTATAACGAAGAAACCGCTTAAAGAAACTAAAACAGTCGAAATTCAATTGGTAAGAGAAATAGTAGAAAGTATTCAGAGAAGACCTCCAACCTATAAAACAGAAGGAGAAGCACAAGAACCCATCCAATCGCCAAAAGAGATAAAAATATCATTAAAGAGAGAAGAACCAGAAGTTACAAAAAAGCCTTATGTAAAAGAAGAAGTCGTAATAAAAAAGAAGATAGTTACTGACAATAAAAAAATAACAGAAGAAATTACATCTGAAGAGATAGACACACATCAAATATAGATAAATAGAATACTATAAAATAGAATAAATTTTTACATTTTGTAATTTGGAATAGTAAAATTCATAATTGTTACTATGAATGAAACAAAAAATATAATATTCTAACACATATAAAAGTTTTCTAAAAAATTATTTTAAAATTGCTCTTTTTTGTCATTTTTATCAAGGTATAAAAATTATGAGGATATATTTTTGAAAAGGTTTTATATTGCTGCGTAATAAGGTTCTTTTTATTTTATTTGGCTTTTCTGAAATTGTGATAGGTCTGATCCGATGTTATTGTCATTTTTTAGATAAAACTTTTGTTTGTTTTCATCATAACCAAGGTCAGCAAGAGTTATAACTTTGAATCCATTTTCATACAAATATTCCATCTCTTGTTCAAATAGTTGTGGTGATGTATAGTAATCCTTACCTACATCTATTTTGTGGTAACCAATAATAGGAATAGTATTTATCTGTCCATTTTTATTAAATTTTGTCTGACTTTCTACTATCTTTATAAATTGTTTTAGTACAGCCTTGTTAACTTCTTCACCATTTGGAATAGCCGTTATTAGTAATAATAAAAATAATGATAATGAGAATAATAAAACCAATACTATATTTGTATCAGATCATGGCTCAAGTAGAATAATAGCCATTCCAATCTATAACCAAAATATTTTAAATGAAGAAATTCCAACCTATACTTCTTTCTGGACTTTGCTTTCCAAATATGTCCCAAATACTCTCCCTAGTGAAATTGTTTCGAATAAAGAAGGAAATATTTATTTTGCTGAACATAGAGGAAACAGAATTGCAAAATTTTCACCATATACTAAAACAATATAGAATATGAAATACCAACTAGACCACTTGCTACAACCATCTTTATCTCGTTATCAAATGATAATACAAAAGTATGGTTTACTGAATGGGCGTCAAATAAAATAGGTTATGTAAATATTACAGAACAAATTCCATTTAAAATGTTACTAACGAATGAAAGTTTAAGTAACAAACCTATAACTTTCAAAAATAACATTTCATCATATCAGACTAACATATCATTAATAAGAAATAATTTCACCTTTAATAATCAAAATCAATGGATTCATTAGCAGGTTATGGCTTTACTTTTACCAATAAACTAAATTATTATCTTAAATAGAAAGAATTTAAATTCTAAACACTATAACAATATCAATAAATGTCTAAGGGAAAAACAATTGAGCGAATTTGTATAGATTATCAAATTAAGATTATTTTCATAGATTTAATTTAGTCTTAGAAAAATTTACCTTGTTCTTTCAAATCCCATTTATAAGAGCAAGATTTGGAATTAATGTCGTTATTAAAGTAACATATCTCTTGTCATTATTTTTATTTTTTTTGTTTAAACTTGATTCTAATTCCTTAATTTTGTTTTCAAATTCTTTATTATCAAGATTATCAATATTTTCTTTTTCTTCTTTAATTAATGCTGTTGATATTTCATCTGTAATTCTTTTAATATAAAATTCAGTATCTTTCTTGTCATAATAAATAAAAACCTTGTAATTATCTAATGCAAATTTTCTAAATTCCTTATCGATTAAAATCATATTTGTAATTGGAGCCATAGCATCATCAACAGTTTTTGGATCAGATCTAATTTCTTTAACTTGAAGATATTCTTTAATTATATGTGCAATTGCTCTAAGACTCCCTTCTCTACTTTCATAGATTTTTTCATCTTTGAATTCATCAAATTCATTCCATCTACTGTTGCTACTGCTGGTCATTTCTTATTATTACATACCTTTCTAATTCATATCTTATTAACAGTTTGGTTTCTTTCTTTTACAAATTTCTTTTACAAATCATTTCTTGTTATTTCTCTAATCTCTTCCTTTTTTTCTATCCCCTAACTTGACTAGCCTGCTAACTTGATATATGGTGAACCTAAATCTGAAATCATCAGTAACAATAAATCGATTACAGTCATGTTTAATGAGGGTACCCTTTCGAGAACATTATGTTTAATAATTTATTCAAAAAAGAATAAAAGAAAAATCATTTCTTCTAATAAATTCATTTTTTAATAACAAATTTTATTGCTACAACTTTTTATAAGAACTAATATTATTTACTATTTAAGAATATGGATTTTAAGAATATAGGAAATCAAATTCTGAATATTGATCCTGATGTACGTTTTGTAACCATAATTGATATTAACGATAATGAGTTTCTTTTTTCTCAACATGCACCTGGAGTGACAAATCTACTTACAAAAGAAGAAAATGATCAATCTCTTCAATTTACTCTTAGTGCTTGGAAAATACGTGATACTCTAAAAAAAAGGATTGGAAAAGGAAAGTTTGTACTTGCAGAATATGAAAAGATTAAACGTATCAGTATGCCTTTAGATGATAATCACTTGCTTTATATAACTACTGAAGTTGGATGTAATGCTATTAATCTGATTGAAAAGATTAAGAAGTTACAATTGTGAATTGAGAAGAAAAATCTCAATTTAAAAAGAATAGGTTTTACTATGAAAAGATATCAATCTGGCTGTCCACCAATACAGGCACAGAAATCCAATTGAGTGGCTATGACAATTAAATTGTATCAAAGCATTAATAACTTATAAATAGCACACTTTATGAATTCCAATGATATCGATTGGAATGATGTTATAAAGATTTATCGATTCACATAGATAATAAAAACGATGATATCAAAAAGATAGCACCATCGATTAAAGAAGATTATTGTTGTTCACAGTATTGATTAAATCATGAAGCAAGAGATTTCATAAAAGAAGTTTTACTTTATATGATTGATCAATTTGAACAAAGTAAAGAGTTAGTGAATTTTTGAAAGAAAATAAATTTCTTACTAATGATGCATATGACAATGTTGTAAAAAAACTAAAAGATTTCAAATAATATTATTTACAATAATGAAATAATGACGGATCGAATTAAAGTAATTAATGAATTAGAATTATACTTCAACAATATTTTTCTACATTAGACGATCTTTTACAACTTCAAAAATTTAGTGAAAATGATACAAGAGTCACTTTTTTAAACATATCGTTAATGTGGTTGACACGTCTATCCTTTTTTTAACATTATCTCATAGATATTTAGGCGATGAGTCCTGGTGGATTGATATTCAAAGAATTTATAATTTATCAAAACGTCCAATACCTTTTTTTGACAGAGAACTTGATTATTTTGATCAAATGATTTCAATGTCTTATTTCTTTTTTATATTTAGTTCTTTTGAACATTCTATAAGGCGAATTATTCAAGTCTATAATTCAGAATTAAATAAATCACAATCAAATATCAACACTTTACTTAAAGAAGTAATAAAAAATTTAGACTTAGATAATAAAGATGAGTTTATTGACCTCTTTATCTTAATTAGAAATTCTATACATAATAATGGTTTATTTATTCCAAGAGGAACTTCTTCAAACAGAAAAATTATTCGGAAAGGGATACCTTTTCATTTTGACAAAAATAAATCTATTGAAATAAAGGATTTATGGATACACTGGATAAGTATTTCTAAGGAAATAGTTAGTTTATTCAATAGTATAATTAATTCTGAAAAAATAAAAAAGATTCGATACTTTCCAGATCCTACTGAATTATCACAATAAAATCCCAATTAAAAATGATTCAATTCGGTTATCCAAACCAGATATATTTATAGAGATACTTCTTGCTAACTGTCATATTCTTTCCCTTATATCTAATAAATGAGCAGATAAATCAGCCAATGAGTCTTCTTTTACCTTGTCATCGTCTCATAATAATTTTTAATTGGAACCCCTGAGATTGACTACGAGGTTCAAATCCCTCTCCCGGCGCTTATCTTGGGACTCATACAAAATATTTTTATTTATTGTACCCAAATTGTATCTGAAGAATTTATTTTCTGATCAATTTGTTCCAAATGCTATTTAGTTAGAACACATCTGTAAAGCATATAGGTTACTGCTAGCACACACAAATCATTCAAATGAGTATTTTACCAATAATTGCTTATCAGTGATTGATAAAAAATTTTAATTAATAGTTTAAAAAAATGTTTGTAGAAGGTAAATCTAATAATATAATAAGTAAATAGATTGCTCTTTTTTAACAAATACATTTATTTTATATGATTAAATGGTAAGATATTGGAAATGGATGAAAACATGTCTAATAAATCTGATGACTATAAAAGAGATGATCAAAATAATGAAATAAAATCCATAGTTTTAGGTTTATTTGCTTTGATTGGATTTATAATCCTTTTATATTCAATATTTGTAGCAGTCATAGATGAACCATTAGCATCAACAGCAGATACTGTATTTGTTGCTGCAATCATTGGGTCCTTTACTTTAGTAGGAACAATTGTTGGTCGTGTATTCTTAAAGAAATGATACTTCAATTTTATTTTAATGTATGAAAGATTAATCTTCATATTTTCATGATTTTGGTTAGTGATTCAAAAAACAACACGCCTTTTCTTATATTTCCATCTCTATCTTATGCAATATATTAGAATATATCTAAAACTAGAACACTCATTTTCTTGGTAAGTTTAAACATAGAAAAAATATTATGGTTTCGTTTATTGATTTAGTCAATTTATTATTGAAATTATCATTTATTAAAAATTTTACAATTTAAACTTTAAAGAATTAATCATTTCTTCAACTTGCCAAAGATTTTTGTAAAAATAATTTATAGATGATGTATATGAAATAAAGACAATATTATTCTCATTTTTAGCTAAGATATATAACCCATAGAAGATTTTGAAATCTTTTTCAAAACTATATACAATTGAACCTGTATTCAGTCCTGAAATTAAATATCTATCATAATTGAATTCTTCTATTTGTCTAAAATTATGTAAATTTATTTTAGATACATAATCCTGAAATGAAGAAGGTAAAATAATTTCTAATGATTTATTATTTAAAGAAGAAGAAGAATATTTATTTTCTTCATTAGATTCTTTAATTTCTGAGGTTATTTCTTCATGCCGGATTTCAATATAGCCTTGCTCTCGATCATGTTTTTGTATTATCAGATCTAGATTTCCTTCTACAAATCTATGTCCTGGAGCAATGGCATCCCAATCTGAAGGATAATCTATTGAGAATTTACCATAAGGATCTACAAAGGTTATAGTTTCATTATAATTGTTTTGAGCAGATATTTCATTGATTGTTACTATTGATAATAAAATTAAAAATCCATATATTATTTTATATATTAAAATTCATTAAGATTATTGATAGAATAAAGACTTTATAATTTTTCAATATTGTCAAGTATAATTTTTATCATGTTGATTCTAAAGGTGTTGTAAATGGATGTTGAAAAGTGGGTTTTAAAGTTATCTTCTAACCTCAGAAAAGAGGACGTTACACAAATTTTGTTTTAGTGTAATTATAATACAAATTGTAAGATAAAAGACTGTTTATTTAATAATATCTAATACTTTACCAAGAAGGGGTATTAGAGGCTACAATAACACCCCTGAATCCAAGAATAGAGATGTAGCAAAGCTTAGTAAAAATAGATAGAATAAGAGTGTTGATATATTACAAAGGAAAATATTTAATTTATTAGGTAATAATTTAACAGCCGGTGGAATATTCCACTATCTGCTACAAATCAATCTCAAGAGGAACAAAGAGATACTATAACCATAACAGTACTTAACAAACATTAGTAGTAATAAATTAACATTTAAATCATAATCCTTTAGTAATCCATCTTCTTTTAATATTCTAAGACAATAGTCAATTCATAAAGCAATAGCTTTGAACTAAACAAATTAAGCAACCTATTTAAAAGGTAATTGAATGGCTAATACTTAGCATTTCAAGCCTTGTTTTAGATTTTCTAAATTCATACGCATCTTGTCGATATATCCTCCATTTTTGTTTTGCTGTTCTTCTTGAGAATTCGACCATTCAATAGGAGATAACAAAAGAACTTTGCCGTTTGGTATTTCAGATGCAAGAATTTGTGATAGTCTTTGATCTTTTAATTCTTCAGAATAAATAATATCTATACCAAGACTTTTAGCTAAGGAAATAATTTTAGTAATTTGCTGTGGAAGAATTTCGCCTTCAGATGGTAAATTTTGTATGGAATGTTGAGTCAAACCATATCTATTAGCAAAATAGCTAAAGGATTTATGAAAAGTAATAAAATCACTTAATTCACAATTATCTAGAGATGTTTTTATCAAAAAGTCTAGATTATCAAGTTGTTGTATGAAATGTTCTGTATTTTGTAAATAGAAATTTGTATTATTTGGATCTAATTTAACAAGTGCATTACTAATGGTTTTAGTAATATTTTTTACTAAAACAGGATCCAACCAAACATGTGGATCGTATCTAGATTCATGTCCATTATGATTGTCTTGTCCCATTTTTTCTAATTCTTCTTGATTTATTTTTATAAGTTGTAAACCTTTGCTAATATCAACAAGAAATGAATTATGAAATTGCTCATCATTACCCAACCAAGCATCAAAACCTATTCCATTGTATATAATCATGTCAGCTTCTTTTAATTCTGATACTTTTTGTGGAGTTATTTCCCAATCATGAGGCTGAGAACCGAATGGTATGGCGGACATTACTATAATATTATCTCCACCTATTTCTTTAACAATTTTATAAAGTGGGTAAAATGAAGTAACTACTTTTATTTTTTCTGTATATGGAGTATGTCTTATATCATTTTCATTGTGTTGGGCATAACCATATGACAAATATAACATTATAAAAATTGGAACTATCAGAATTAAGAATGTATTCATAAAGGTAAATAATAATTATTAAATATATAATATTTACTTAATAATAATTATAAGTTCTTAAGAAGATTTTATTAACTTTACTAATTAATATAAATTAATGCTTTAATTTGCTTTGATAGTTTAATCCCAAATTATGATATTCTTAAAAATCGATATAAATAGATTGATTATTACCAAATCTAATAATTCATTCTCCATATATTGAAGGACATAGAAAAATGATTCTCCAATAAAATCTATAGCCCTTGCTAGGAGCAAATCCGAAATAGGTAGAAACAGCTATAGAAATAGGTTTGACGAAGATTTGTTTGGAATTCTTTGCTTATTAATATGTTTTATCCTAAACTATTTAATAGTTTAATAAAATTCTAATTTAATACTAGAAATCCATAGCCTAACCATTAAAATTTTTTTGATTGTTATAATTTAAAAACAACTTTAGTGCTTTAACTACTTTATTATAAGGATTAAATAACTACGAATGAGAAAATAAGAATCAATATTCTATTATCTAAAAAAACTTCTTTTGATATTTTAAATACCTTTATTGTTAGAAAATTAGAAAAAATAAGAGGGAAAATATTGGTCTAGTATTTCAAAGTAATAATATTAACAATATTATTAATATTTTATTCAAAAAACATGAAATAAGTCTCGTTATATATTTAATTTTAAATTAAAGTTAACTATTTTAGAACAATCAATAACAATAGAAAGTAAATGAGATAATTATAAGTTAATGTTCTGATAATATGCAAATATATGTTATCTTATAATATAATATATTGATATTAAGAGTAATTGATATAATTTAATATCAATTCATATATTTTATGAAAGTGTTTGTTCTATTTATTTAGTGGTTAATCAGTTGTTAGATGTCAATCGGTAGAAATATTATAATGTATTAGCAGAGAAATATGTCCATTTGTTGTCTTTATTTCTATTCTATTTACTAAGAATGTAATAAATTATTAATAAAAAAGAACCACTAATGCCAAGAATTACTGGTATCGTATAAAGAGAAATGTTTGAATTGTCTGTTAATGTCGTAGTTGTTTTATAAAAATTGTTCAGAAAAGATGTCGAAATAAATGTTACTATGGAACTAATTATTGCACTTACACCAGCCCATGTTAGTCTCGATATTGTGCTTTCTTTAGCCATCCATCAGTTTCAATCAAATACAACCCCAATATGAATGAAATAAATGTCAAAGCTAAATTCTCAACTAAATTTTCAAATAGTTTAGTTTTAAAAAGTGGGTGGAATAGCTATAATAGCACCACCATGAACTAAGAATGACTGTAGTGCCTATATTTAAGGCAATTATAGTAAAATCAGAGACGATAGAAGAGTGTTGATTTGAGGGTGTCAAAGTAAAATTTTCTAAATAAATTTGCTAAATGCAATATTGAAAATAAATATGATAGAAGATATTTCAACTACCAAAGATGTAGTAAAAGAAATACAAGTTAATACTTGTGATATTTGTTATAATGAAATCAACACAATAAAATATCTAAATGTCAGTACTAGTAGCAATAGCAAAAACAAAAAAGCAGTAAGTATTGATAATGAAGAGGTTGATTATAATAAATATTATAATATTTGTTTAAATTGTGTTGAGAAAATTGCATAATTAATGAAATATAATTATGGTTTTGACGAAAGACTAATTCAATTTTTTGAATCGTTAACTGAAAAGAGGTTAAAAAAAAGTTAATAAAAAATAGTCATATATTATTTTGCTATCCTATAATTTTCATCATTATATATAATAAATAAGCAGGCAATTTTTACAATTCAATGTTATGTTATATTTAAAAAATTATTAAAAAATAACTAAATTGCAAAGTATTTTTGTTACTTAATGTAGTTATTTTTAATGAATCTATAAATGCCAAAAAAAACAATATGAAATATTTGTGATATAATGATCTATTTAAGATATTTTTAGAATGTAAACAAATATGTATAAATTCCAAATAAAATCAAGGTAAACCAAATATTAAAGAACCCCTAAAAAAACATAATAATTTGTTATTTTATTATTAATATAAAGTTTAACTTAAACTTAAAGAAACATTATATAATCCTAATCAGAAAAAAATTTTTATTTGTAACAAATGGTTACAAATATATATAGTATTATCATGTCTCGAACATCTTTAAGAACCTAATAAAAAGTTTTGATGGATATACTATTTGTTAGTAACGGAAGAAGATGCAATGGAGTATTGAGAAAAGAAGTAAAATCTTATATAATTTAAATAGTTTTTGTCTACTTGCCATGAAATTTGCAATTATAGTATACAAAACCTAAACTAATATCGTTGTGATAATTGAAATTGCAGTAGGTGAGTTACGATTGA
>Ga0126313_10001782_pt1 | contig 11610 bp, 13 predicted proteins | sample Plot105A_FD_89954 | JGI IMG/M metagenome (GOLD analysis project Ga0126313, IMG submission 89954) | Serpentine soil microbial communities from UC McLaughlin Reserve, CA, USA - Plot105A | ecosystem: Environmental > Terrestrial > Soil > Grasslands | place: USA: UC McLaughlin Reserve, Lake County...
GGCTGCCAACAACTACCCGGCTCGTACTCAGCTAGTGACATACTTGCGAAGGTGAAGAGCTCCCACAGTTCAACACTCTGATCGAAATTGGCCGGCGGGCGCTCGAACACGAAATCTTCTCGCGCGAGCATCCCGACTCCGACCACTTTGCGGCGAAAGGGCATTTCTCACACTCCCGACTGTCTCCTTGGACAAAGGATATCACTCAGGCCCGCGACACGGCCTCGAAGATGCGGTCCCAGACATCGATCTTGCCCCAGCGCCGGAAGCGTTGGCGCAAGTGGTGGGGCGGTCCGTAGCGCTCAGGAATGTCGGCCCAAGGAGACCCCGTCCTGCCGTCAGTAGATGCCGTTCAGCACCTTGTGGTCGTCCGCCCGCGGCACTCCGTGTCTTGTTGGGCAAAAGCGGCACGATGATCGACCACTCAAAGTCGCTCAGTTCACATCGGCGCGGCGTGCTCCCCAAGGCTCCTCCCAAGAACCTTGAATCACCCCGCGCCCTCAGCCTAGTAGTCCTTTATGAGTTCCTGACCTAGGTCAGGGCCCCTGCGGCGTGAGACGTCTAGGCGTGAGCGCGGAGCTCCTCAGTGGCCGGTCGGGCCCGCTCTGTCGTTTCTGTCGATGTCCCCGTTGTCTGCAGGACAGGCTCTGCCCTGCAGACGGACACGAGAGTGATGTCGACCGCCTCAGCGGCGCCGACCCTCAGGTAACGGGACACGAACGTTCCCCTCGACACTATTTGGGGTCACGTTGCCGCCAAACGAGGTATTGGGGCTCGTATAAAGGCGTGGATCGCCACGGTCTCCCCCCTGAATGCGGGGGTACGAGGGTGGGGGAGGCGGCGGTGGCCGGAAGTTTTGTAGGCGCTCACTGTCGGTTTGCGGCTGCGGTCGATATTGTGGAGACAAATTGAGGTTCGACTGCGCGGTTGCACACGCAACTGATGCCAAAAGAGCCGCCGCTGCAGTGATTAAGAGCTTTTTCATAGTTTCCTCCTGCTATGTTCGAGTTCGACTGTCATGTCCGTGTCTTGTTAAGCAGCTCCTTAATCAGATCTGTCATGACTGCAGCCGGTACGAGGGCCGACACGCTGATCTCCGCTGAGAGATGGCCATTCAAATCGATGAACCGGGCGGATTCGACGGCGGGGTTGAACTTCGAAAGTTCCTCCGGGATCGTGAGGCGGAGCTTCTCGGGGTCGATGGCTTTCTGCAGAGCGTCGTAGGCCTTCTGGTTGATGTCGACGCCGGCGATCTTCAAGACGCCCTTTGTGATGAAGGCGTACTGTCCGCCTAGTTCGATATCGGGCTTGCTGAATTGAAGCCCGACTGCGTGGTCGTTGTTCTTGACCAGAGTAACCGGGAGGTCGGCGTCGAACGGCTGGCGGACTAGAATCGTTTTGATGGGACTTCCAGGCCACGAGATCACGACTGGTACCTTTGTCTTGATCCCAAACCCGATGTCCTTGACCTGCCACTCGACCTTTGTGTTCGGCACCGGGTTTTCGAGGCACTGCCACATGACGACGTTAGCGCCGAGGGAGAAGATCGCCGCTCCGTCGCGGAAGAGGAGTTCCTTGCGCGGGATCGAGACCACCGGATTGTTGGGGCTGTAACTCCGGCAGTTGTCACGGGGCAGATCGAAGGTGTCGACTATGGCACCGATTTTACGCTGGAGATCCACGAGGTCACCGACGATGCGGGCCTTGAGGTAGATCTTGTTGTCGACGGTCACAACCTTTGCGTAGGTTGTCGCGGAGACCACAACCGACACGCCATTGACGCTCTGCTGGTACTCCACCGGGCCGATCTGAACCTCGTCCGGTTCGGGGGCGGCGGCGGAAAGCGTCGGCAACACTCCAAAAAGGAGCGCTATCGCGGAGTGGCGCAAGAAGTGCGTGTTCATATCTATACTCCCGTTGCAGAGGGTCAATGCCGAGATCGACCACGCGGGAGAGATTGGGCCCCCCTACGACGGTGGGTCGTGAAAGCTCGGTGGAGCACAGCGTGAAATTATCGTGAAAATTTCGTGATCGGCGCCAGGATCCCGATTGTTCCGGACCCGCTCTCGTTGCAAACTCGGGCCAAGCAGGCCCAAGTGGAAAGCAGCAGGTGTCTTCCCAAGCTGTCATCAGAAGACTGGACAGGTCGAGCCGGGCTACGGACCACGCAGTTGTTGCCCGCATTCACCTGATCGGCTCGCTTCGTGCGACCGACTACCTGGGGCGGAACATTCTTCCGAAAGGGCGGAAGACTCGAGCTCTCTACGCCTATCTGGCGGCGACCGACGAAGACGCTGTCAGACGATCTAGGCTGGCGGGTCTCCTTTGGGATCGTGCTTCGGAGGAACAAGCGCGAACTTCGCTGAGGCAGGCCGTACGAGAGATTGTGGAAACCTTGGGTCCGGCGGCGGGCCTGCTCAACGTGGACAGAGACACATTGGGGTTTTCCCAGAGCCGGTGCTGGGTCGACAGGCGCGTTCTCACAGCGGCCGGAGGTGACGAGGCCGACGAGGAGGTAGTCGACTCCCTACTTGGCGGTCGTTTGCTGGATGATCTCGGGGAGGTGTCCGCCGAGTTCGATGGCTGGCTCGCTGGTGAGCGCGCCCGCCACGACACGCTCGTTCGCCGGCTTCTTGAAGCCCGTGTCCGACGGGTTACCGCTCAGGGAGCCGAACCAGCCCTACGCATCCAGGCTGCCCAACGTTTGCTTGCGTTCGATCCGGCGGACGAGCGGGCCTGTCGCGTGCTGATGGCGGCGCTCGTCGATAGTGGTGAGCGTGCCGCAGCGTTGCGCGAATTCGAACTCTGCAAGCAAGCACTGAAGCGAAATTTGGACCTTCTACCGTCGCGGGAGCTCCTGGCCCTACGCGATGCGGTTCGGGCCTACGACCGATCTCCCGCAGGCACGCACGATGCTGCCGCGGGCCCGGGCCCGGCCCCGCCGCTAGAGCCGCCGAGACGACATGGCGACGTGCATAGCCGCCTCCGGGTAGGTGTGCTGCCGTTTGGCGCTCTCGCCAACGTCCGTGACAGGTCCTTACCGTTAGCTCTGGCGCAGGATGTAGCAGGAGCTCTGTCGCGTTTTAGGTGGTTCGACGTCATCGCAGGGTTCTGCGTACAGCCTGGTCTTGCAGCTGACGAGGCTCCGGTTCAGCATGTTGAGGATCTACGGTTGGACTACGCGGTGGACGCGACGTTGTCGGGTGCTGCTCGGGTGATCACCGTCGCAGTGAGGCTCCTCGAAATGACGGACACCGCGCGGGCCGTTTGGAGCGAGTCCTTTCACCTCCCCGAGGAAAAGCTCGCGTCTCTCAGCGAGCTGGTCACCGCGCGCATTGTCGCACGGATCGATCCGGTGATCCTGTCGATCGAGGGACGGCGCTCCTTTCGACCTGAGCTCTCACCTGCGGCCTCCCTCGTATTGCGAGCTGTTCCCCTCATGTACAGCATGGAACGCCCGAAATTCGAGGAAGCGGGACGGCTTCTCGAACAAGCCCTGCAACTCGACGTCAATTACGCCATGGCCGCGGCATGGCGAGCGTACTGGCACGTCTTCCACATGGGGCAGGGCTGGTCCAACGATTCAACCGAAACCTTGCGTAGCGCTGAGGCTTTGTGCGTCCAAGCGGTCAGGTCAGACCCCGAGAATGCTGACGCGCTTGGGATATTTGCCCATTGCTGCGCGTTCCTGCATCATGATTTCGATAGCGCTCAGCATTATTTCGAAAGACGGTCGAAACGCTTGAGCTCAGGCTGGAGGCGGTTGCTCCGCGCGGCCGGCCCATCGACGACCCGCAGCTTGGGCGGACGCGCGAAGACCGCATGCGCGGCCATTGGAAGGAGCCCGCCCCTTGCGTGCCCCATCCGTCTGATCGGCTCTACGGTTTCCGCGTCTACCCCGACGGTCGCGTGGACCTGAAGCGAGAGCAGATCGTCTTCGCGCGCTGGCGCATCGATCCGACAGAGGCAAATGGTGAGGCAGCGGTCGACCTGCTACGCCTGGCGCGCGAGAGGTTGGAAAAGAGTAGGGAAAGCCAGGACCGCTTCTTCAGCGACGGCACCGCGCGCCGCATCACCGCTCACGTCGCCGCCACATCACGCACCGCCAAGCTCATTCCCGAACGAAGGATTTATCCTGGCGACGCCGAGCGAAGAAAAGACGAGGAGCGCCAATACGCCGTGAAGACCATACCCGGCAAGTCATCGGACATCGAGACTGTCTCGACGGTACTCCGCGCTACCGTGCGTCCCACTGCCGTGCCACCGAAGAGCTTGCTGCCGGCCTTCCTGTGGACGCCGGGCAGACGCGACCAGGCCGGCCGCGTCCGCGAGTTCGTCCGGCGCACGCGGATTCGCATTCGCGTCGACAGGCCGTGGTTCACGTCGGGGGAGGAAGAACGGCTCGGCATCGTTCTGTGGCCACCGAACATTCTCCAGGCCAAGTCGACCAGCGGGGCCGGCGGATCCAGGGTCGAGTGGTCGGAGCTGGCCTTGGCGCAGGGGCGGGTGGCGCGTGCGGAGCCCCTGGATGAAAACGACAGCCCCGAGCTGATCGACTTGAACGGCCAGAATCAAGGCGCCGGCCCGGATGAAAAATTCCAAGCGTGGCGTCAGCCCTGGTTCAATGACGAGGATCTAGGTCCGGGCGGCATCTATGTCACTCGATGGGGCGCTGACCCGATTCATGAATCCGGCAACGTAAGCTGGCTCCTGCATGCGGGCGCTTTCACAGACGTGAACGACTGGCGGGCGACGGCGATCGACAGCATTGCGGCCGAGGGCGGGGATACAGGCGTGCTATGGCCCGAGGAGAGGCAACTCGAGCCGCGCTTGGTCGAGAACGTGCTGATGCCCATTCCCGAAGCGGAGCAGAAGCAAGAGGATGCAAACACGAAAGACGGCAAGCCGCGTAACGTGAATTTCATGCTAGTCTCGCTTCTCACCTATGCGCCGCGCTTCGACGTGGACATGGAGCAATGGTACGTCGACGTGGAGATTGATCCGGGCGTCGCGCCGGATCCTTTCCTGCGGCTCGGCCTGGTGCGGTTCCAGCCTCATGCGAATCGGCGACTGCAGGTCTCGCAGCCGGTGCACGAGTGGGTACAGATCACCGGCTTCAAGCGCCGCGTGAGCCTTGACGTGGACGAGAAGGCGCGCATCGCCAGCGTCAATGTCGATGTCCCACGGCTGGCGAGCTATGAGAAGGAGGCGCCGCGAACCGTGCTGCGCGCGAGCCTGATCGAACGACGCAAGACGGATTCCGGAACCGTCGTGGAGCGCGTCGTGCGCAAACCGACCCCCGGGGGAGAGACCTACGAACCCTACGAGTTCGTTTTGTATGCCGAACCGGTCGCCTCGGATACCTAGGTTGCCAAGTTCACGCTCCCCTCTCCTCCCGACGGCGAGGAGGCATCCTACGCCGTGCTGGTTGAGGAGGCCTATGTCATGCCGCGCGCGAGCTTCGCGGATGAACCGCGACCCGAGATTCCCGATCCCGACCACGGCACCAGTGATTCCAATCTATGGCAGGAATCCGGCACGCGCTTTGCGGTTCGGCTTGAGATCTAAGCAGACTCGCCGCAATGGAGGACGCGGTAATCTAAGAACGGGCATAGTTGAATGCGGGCACAAGGCTGCTTCAGCTAACAGGCAGGTATGATCATTCTTATAGATGATGGCTCCTAGACCGAGGGAGGACTCGATGGCCAAAATCCACACCAGCATCGCTGTGGTCGTTGCAACCCTGTGCTGCTGGACGGGCACAAGCTTTGCGCAGACCGAGGCTCAATGCCAGCAGGGCTTCGCCGTGAAGTCCGGAAAGAGTGTCACTTATATTGCCGTCAACGCAAATGGGCAGTTCAAAGCGCCAGCCACAATGACCTGCAATGAAGCAGAGGCGTTTCGCGAACGCTTGTATATCTCTATGGATAAGGGCATCTATGACTCTGAAGTTATACTGAAGGGAAAGCTTGCAACATCGAAGGCTGCACTGGATAAACTTGAACAGGAACTCCAGACGGCCGTTGATGCGGTGACCATCAAGGCAAAAATTGCTGCGGCCACAGTGATCGTGTATACACCGGCCGCAATTGCGAGCACTGCAGCCTGCGTATCGGCGGTGATCGACGGATTCGGAATCGTTGCCTGCGGCCCAGCGGTGAAGAATTCTCTTGCTGCAACGAGCGGGTGGATAGCATTAACATCGTTTGCGGGAGACGTCGCAACCCTAAAAGCAAAAGCGCAAGCCGAAATTCAAAAGAATAAGACCGCTCTCGCTGCGATCACGCAGCAGCTGGACGCAACCAAGGCAAAGAACATTAAGGAAAACTATTCCAATCTCTTCGTGGCCATATGTCGGGCGGTGAGAGAACAATGTCTTTGACGTAAAAGCGCCGCGAGCCAGCTACGCCGGTTTGTTGTTTAGTGTTCTTGCGGCGCTTCGTCGACGACCTTGATCCAAACGCTTAGAGTGCCTGCATAAAGCTGTGAACCAGCTCGATGAAAGACAACCCTCGCGGGCGGAATTCTCATGTGATTTCATCGCGTTTGCAGGAGCTAAAATAGCAGTGGTGGGGGCTCTGGAACTTACGCTCCTGGTCCGGAAAGCTATGTTTTGATCAAAGGTGTTTAGCGATCTCAGCCGGGAAGGTCATGACACAAGACTCACCAAACCCCCTTACTGCGGCGTCGCCGGGTATCGGCACCGGCCCTAAGCCGGCCGATTTTGAATCAATCGCGCTTTGCCTCTCCGGGGGGGGGGCTTGCGCGCCACATTCTTCCATTTGGGTGTCCTGGCAGCCCTCAGAGAGAACAACCTGCTTCGAAACGTGAAGGAGGTATTCTCAGTTTCCGGCGGCAGCATCATTGCCGCTCATCTCATTGCCAATTGGCCGCTCTACACTGGGAAACCTCATGAGTTCGAAGCCGCGGTGCACGGGTTGCGCTCGGTGGCGACACGCGACATCCGGGGCCGGGTCATTCGGCGCTGGCTCCTCTCTATAGCTTTTCTCGTCCCCCGGCTCCTGGGGCTGAGCCGCACAACACTCCTCAGCCGGGAATATAGGGCGTTGTTCGGGTCTGAGTCGCTTCGTCGCACGTGCTTGAAACATGGCGATTCACCTGAGCTTCACATCCTTTCCACCGTCTTCAACACAGGGGATTTGTGCAGCTTCTCGAAGGCCGACTTCGTCGTAGAGCGCGCCTCGGAGTCGGTCCGCTTTGCGGGCGACCTTATTCCTCTGCACTTTGCCGTCGCAGCATCGAGCGCCTTTCCACCTCTCTTCCCACCGATCAAAATGACTAAGGAACATGTGGCCGCCAATGATGCAGAGTTCCCATATCCGATGGCTCTCACTGACGGGGGAGTTTACGATAACCTCGGCTATAAGAAGTTCAGCATTCTAGATGCAGCCCAGAGGACTGCGAGCACCTGCGTAATCCTGAGCGACGGCAGTGGAGCGTTCCACCCGGACGTAAGTAAGACCTACCGTAGCATGATCGCCCGAAACGTGCGGGCGACTGACATCCTCATGCGACGTGTTGGCGAGGAAACGCTACGGACGGCGTTGCTAGCGGAGAGGAGGTCGGCCGTACACGTCTCCATCGGCTCGGTTCGACCAGGGAGACGGCTCCCCGAGGCCATCCAACGGCGCTTCCAGGCAATCCGTACCGATCTTGATCGCTTCACCCCTGACGAGATCATGTCACTGATGGTGCATGGATATGAGGTGTGCAGCGATGCGTTAGGAGCGAACGTCGGGCCATCGCCACTGTTGACCAAATGGAGCGATGCGCTGCCAGGAACTGATCAGAACTTAGACCGTATTCTGAAACGAGCAGCGCGAAGGCGCTACGGCCTTCTCAATTTCTGGGATTGGACCTCTTACGCATTATTGTTATTGATGGTCGTCCTCCCCATGGGTGTGGCCGGAGCCTCGTTCTGGGTCATCCGAACCCGATCCGAGGTCGCTCAGCTCAACGAGACTGTCTCCGTGAAGGAAAACCGAATCGAGAACCTCGCGCAACAGGTTAACAGTGCCATCCAGGCCAGTGCGGTTCCTCTATCTCCAAGCGCGGATCCGCCGCCCGTCGCGTCCATCAATCGGAGCGAATATACCGTTTGGATTCAGTTTGCGGGGTCCCTGAGGCGAGAGCAGATGATCGATTTGGGTCGACAAATCGCGGCGAATTGGACAGTCCCGGGTGCTAATCGCGGTGGAGAGCGTATTGGAGCGGCTGCCGGGCTGAATGAGATCCGGTTCGGTCCGTCGAGCGATGAGGCGGCCGCTCGCCTCCTTGCCGTCGAAGTTGCTCAAACTTCGATTGTGTCGGGGCGCCCGAGCATTCGCCGAGTGCCAAGCATCCCGCCCAAATCGCTCGAGCTTTGGATTAGTCGTTAGGCACCTTCTGACACATGGCCGAGGGCGAATCAAATAACCGGGCGTCCGAACCGAGTGAACGGGTTGAAGGAGCTGCCGATTCAGAGCTTGAGGATGCTACCGCCGACCTAAAGGTGGTTCGAGAAGGACCCTCTCGAGCAGCCGGGCTTGGAGCGCAGCATCAAGCAACGCGAATAGCGAGTACGGGCGCGAATCGGACCTAAGGGCACCTGGATCCAACTTCGGTCCTGGCAGATACCGTTGGAGAAACTCAGGTGCCTGGGTTCACGGCGTTTTCCGATCGTGGAGCCTTGGCGATCCAGTGCGGCGGTGCGCTCATGATGGGATCAGTAGCTGGCTGCGAACGGTGGCCCGGTAAAGAGCATTGCGCGCTTCCTCAGTTCTGGGCGGTGGCGGCTAGAACGAACTCGTCTTGGGCTCCCCACGACGAAGGCGCCCCAGCCTGAGAATGCGTTTGAGATGAGCGAACAGCCTCTCGATGCGCTTGCGGTCGCGTCGTGAGCGCTCGAATGCAGGAGTACCCGCGAGGACTGCGCAAGAGGGCGGGCCTTCGGTTCAGCCCTCTCGCCGCATAGGCACGACATTGACGGGCTGCGGATCAACCAACCCCATGACGTGCGCTGCCCAGGCCTGCATCGCGTGCTGGCGCTCCTCGGCATAATCGTGCCGTTGGTACACGCCGACGATCCCCCCGAGGTGCCGCTTGTGTGGTTCAGCGCCTTCTCGACCACATGCACCGGAACACCGAGCCGAGCGCAGCCACTAGCGAAGGTCCGCCGAAGGTCATGGGGGCGCCATGGCAATAGCGCGGTGCCAAGGTACTGAGACGCACGCTGGTTCAGCCGGGCAAATGCCTTGGAGACTCCAGAGAAGGGCGTGAGGCCGTTCGTCGTGAACAGGAGGCGCGAGGCTGGCCCGATGCGTGGAAGGGCGCTCACAAGGCTTGCAGCGGCCTCTGAGAGCGGCACGAGGTGCGCGCCGCCGTTCTTGGAGCGATCCTTCGGAATCGTCCACGCGCGGCAGGCTATATCGAACTCGGCCCACTCGGCCTCTAGCACTTCCGAGCGGCGCTGCCCCGTCAGAATCAGCAGTTTGAAGCTGCTTGCGCACCTTAACCCCTCCCATTGTGCTTTGATCTAAGCTTTAGACGGGGAGGTATAGCCACGCAAGTGCGTCAGCGTCCGCCCAACGAAGCGGGATGAATCAGAGGAACCAGAGCTTGAAGAGGGCAGCGTCGTTGTCGCTGGCGAATCGAAACTGGCGACCTACAAGCCTGCCCCGGTCCCGGATTGGCTCGATCTCATGGCTCTCCGGGCACTGCTCCTCGCACCAGTCCCGCGCCGAGCAGAGCCGCTCCTCGAACAAGGCATCGCCAAGGTCCTCGCGGGTGAGGCCGCTCCATACGACCAGTGGCTGCCCGGCGTTCGGCATCTACGAAGCCGGGCCTCAGGGAGGTGCGGCTGGCAATTCGCTGGATGATTTGGTCGGCGGTGATGGGGGCGCTCATGCTGGTATTTAGGCGAGAACCACAAATGCCTGCACAGCGGAGGACAACAGTGGCCGAGTTCGATCCCAAGCTCACCACGTCGTTATGCCTCGTCGGTTCCGCCGACCCTGCGGGTGGCCAAGACACACCGGTGTTGTGGTCATCGAAGCCGCCCTGCACAGCAGCGGGTTGAGTTGGTGGTGACCGGCGCTCGGACGAGGAGAGGTCATTTCGTGTCGATTTCGGTGTAACGAAATGGCCTTCTTGTACGGTATTTTCGTTACACCAAATTGGACCGACTTCTCTCGGGTGATTCACCTCACTCGTAGGTCACGCAATAACGGCCACTAGGGAAGAAGCCGACGCCGCAAGCACCTGCCTTCGGCACTGCTCGCCGATCCGCGTAGCTGATGCAGTAGTTGCCTGAGGCGTAGAAGCCCACACCGCAGGGGCCGTCCTTCGGGAGCACACGCGAGCCAAGTGCAGGACCCTCGGATCGACACGAATGATCACCGCAGGTTCGAGGCTCAGCCACTGCACCGAGCGGAAGCAGAACTCCAACGAGCACCATTCCGAGGCACACCCATCGCTGCAAGCCCGATTTCACGTCTTCATGCCCCGCAACAGGTAGATTCGGTCGAACACCTGCTCGGCCTCAACGAAACGCTCGTGGCAGGCTTGCTTGCGATGAGCAGGGTGCGAATCTGGGTGGAGTTTCCGGCGAAAAGATCGTCTACAATCCGCGATAAGCCAGTTCTGAGCGTCTTTTGACAGACCCACGCGATGATAGAGCGGGTCCTCGCCGTCAGCACGTCGGCGTCGAAGCTCCTCACCTGCGGCCTCCAATGCAGCCTTCGCATTCTGAAGCTCGCCCGTAAGCTCCTCGATCCGCCGATCCGCCATCTGGAGAACGCCGTCGAACTTGTGCCGCTCGACCTCAAGCTCGCCCACACGCGTTTGAGCAGCAGCCACCTCGTCCTTGAGTTCGAGGATACGCTGGTCTGCCATGGCCATTACCTCAGCCATGCGCCGCCTTGCTCTCAGGACACCCAGGTCGGGCCACTGGACCTCGATTTCCGAGAGCTTCTGGGTGACACCGCGCCCTACCCACACCAGCAGCCGCACCGTGACGTAGGACAGCCCGACGAAGATGCCGACGATGAGAAACGGCGTCGGCACGAATTTGATGGCGAACGCGCCCCCGACCACGCCGCCTGCAAGCTGCTTCAGCCCAATCACGCGAACTGCTCGTGCTCGATGCTGAGCGGGGGCGCTTCCGTTTCACGCTCGCCGAGCACCCAGCAGTCCAGGTCGAACAGGCCCAGGAGATGCCCGACGCTGCGGACGTGCCTCGGCTCGTTGAACCGCGACGGAATCAGAATGCCTGCCCCGGTAAGCTTTGAGCGAATGCTCCGAACAGCGTCAGGGCTAAGATCGGCATGGCCAGCCCCGTGAACGGCATCAAGCGCCCACTGGTCATTCAACCCATCCGTTAGCCGGGCCAGTTCGATGAGCGCGGGGCCGGGCGCGTAGAGCACGAAACCGACCCGACCGAGAGCCACCTCGGGGATTTTGCTCGCCAAGCAGTTCCTGAAGTAGCGGGCAACATCCTGCATCTCCGCGCCCGTCCGCAGGCACCGGAACTCGGCATCGTCCGCGATGGGCGGCCCAGGTGGAAAGCGTGTTGCAGATTCGATGAAGCGCGAGACCCAGGTCTGAAGGTCA
>Ga0126313_10001783_pt1 | contig 11609 bp, 7 predicted proteins | sample Plot105A_FD_89954 | JGI IMG/M metagenome (GOLD analysis project Ga0126313, IMG submission 89954) | Serpentine soil microbial communities from UC McLaughlin Reserve, CA, USA - Plot105A | ecosystem: Environmental > Terrestrial > Soil > Grasslands | place: USA: UC McLaughlin Reserve, Lake County...
CACATCGACGAGATCGGCCTGATCGTCCACCACATCGACGACGACGGCTTCCTCTGGTTCAGCGGCGTCGGCGGCTGGGACCCGATCATCCTCGTCGGCCAGCGGGTCGACGTGGCCACGCGCGACGGCGTCGTGCACGGCGTCGTCGGCAAGAAGCCGATCCATCTGCTCAAGGAGGACGAGCGCAAGCAGGTCCCGGAGCTGCGCAACCTCCACATCGACATCGGCGCCGCCGACGGGGACGACGCGCGCGCGCGTGTGCGGATCGGAGACGTCGCGGTGATCGCGGGCGATCCGGTCGAGTACCCGCACGGGCGCGTCGTGTCGCGCTCGATGGACAACCGGCTCGGCTGCTACGTCGCCTTCGAGGTGGCGCGGCTGGTCGCCGAGGCCGGCGGCGCGCCCGGCGATGTCGCCGCGGTCGCAGCCACGCAGGAGGAGATCACGTTCGCCGGCTCCCGCACGACGGCGTTCAAGCTCGAGCCGGACCTCGCGATCGTCGTCGACGTCACGTTCGCGACCGACCAGCCCGGCTCGGAGGAGAAGGAGATCGGCTCGCACAAGCTCGGCTCCGGCCCCGTGATCACGCGCGGCTCGACGCTCCACCCGCAACTCTTCGAGCTCCTGCACGCGACGGCCGAGGAGGCGAGGATCCCGTTCAGCCTGTCCGCCTCGGCGCGTTACACCGGGACCGACGCGGACGCGGTGCACGTCACGCGCGGCGGCATCCCGACGGGCGTCGTCGCGATCCCGCTGCGCTACATGCACTCGCCGGTCGAGATGGTCCAGCTCGAGGACGTCGAAGGCGCCGCGAAGCTGATCGCCGCGTTCGCGCACAAGCTCGGCTCCGACCTCTCGTTCCTACGCTGAGCGCGCTCCTGCTGCTCTGGGACATCGACGGCACGCTGCTGCTGCGCGCAACGCAGGCGCATGCCGCCGCGCTGCGGCGCGCGGCCGAGGCGGTCCACGGCGTCGTGCTCGACGGCGTCCGGGTCGAGGCCGCCGGCCGCACCGACGCCGCGATCGCGCGCGACCTGCTGCGTCGCGCCGGCGTCGCGGACGCGCAGATCGACTCCCGCGCCGGCGACGTGGCGCGGGCTGCCGCCGACGCGTACGAGGACCTCTGCCCGCCGGACCTCTCGGGGTTCGTCGCGCCGGGTGTGGTGCAGGCGCTCGACGCGCTGGCGGCCGAGCCCGAGCGCTACCGGCTCGCGCTCGTGACGGGGAACATCGAGCCGGTCGCGCGGCGCAAGCTCGCGCGCGCCGGGATCGGGCACTACTTCGCCGCCGGCCAGGGCGGCTTCGGCTCGGACTCCGAGCATCGCGGCGAGCTGCCCGCCGTCGCGCGGGCGCGCGCGGGCGGCTGGGCACGCGAGCGCACCGTCGTGATCGGCGACACGCCGCGCGACATCGCCTGCGCGCGCGCCGACGGCGTGCGCGTGATCGCCGTCGCCACCGGACCGTACTCCGCCGCGGCGCTGGCGGACGCGGACGCCGTCGTCGACGGCGTCCGCGCCGCGCTGCCGGTGCTGGCGGACTTCTCAGCTACGGGCTGACGACCTGCGCCGAGCCGCCGCCTCGCCGGATCGGCTCGGCCGCGGCGAGCATCCCTCCGTCCGCGAGGAACTCGATCCCGGTCACGGCGCCGATCTCCGCGCTCGTCGTGAACGTGTGGCCGTGGGCGGCGTTCAGCGCGGTCTCGTACGCGGCGCGGAACGCCGGCTCGGCGGCCGTCGCCGCCGTGTTGCGCTGGCTCGCGCGCGGCTCCGCGATCGCCTGCGGCAGCTTCTTCCCGGCATCGATGCGCTCCATCAGGACCTGGAGGACGGTCGTGATGATCATCGAGCCGCCGGGTGAGCCCGTAGCGAGGAACGGCTCGCCGTCGTCGAGCACGATCGTCGGCGCCATCGACGATCGCGGCCGCTTGCCGCCGTCGGCCCTGTTGGGGTGGGTGAGCGACTCGAAGTTGAAGTCGGTGAGCTCGTTGTTCACGAGGAAGCCCCAGCCGGGCACGACGATCCCGTTGCCGCCGGTCGACTCGATCGTGAACGTGTACGAGACGATGTTGCCCTCGGCGTCGGCCACCGTCAGGTGCGTGGTCGATCCTCCGGGCGTGGTCGGCAACGGCGGGCAGTTCAGTCCGGGGGCAACCGGTGACTTCGCGGCCTGGTCCGTGATCAGCGCGTGCCGCTGCGCCGCGAAGTCGTCGGAGAGCAGGGTCGCGAGCGGGACGTCGTAGAACTCGGGGTCGGCGAGGCACGCGTTGCGATCGGCGAACGCATAGCGCGACGCCTCGAGGAACCAGTGCAGCTGGTCGATCCGGTTCATCGCGGCGAGGTTCTCGTTCTCGAGGATGTTCAGCGCCTCGCCGACGGTCGAGCCGCCCGACGACGGCGGCCCCATGCCGAAGACGTCCAGGCCGCGGTAACCGACGTGCGTGGGCTCGCGCTCGGGCGCGGTGTAGGCGCGCAGGTCGCGCATCGTCATCAGGCCGCGTCGCCAGACATGGTCCGCGTCCGCGGTCAGCGGCGGATTCTGCACGGCCTCTACGAGCGCGTCGGCGATCGCGCCGCGATAGAAGCCCTTGGGGCCGAGGTGTGCGATGCGCTCGTACGCGCGCGCCATGTCCGGATTGCGCTGCACCGTCCCGACGTCGTGCGCGGTGCCGTCCGGGTCGAGGTAGAGCGCCTCAGACGAAGCGATGTCGTCGAACCAGACGGCGTTGCCCTGCGCCTGGTCGTGGAACGTCTGGTCGATCATGAACCCCTCGCGCGCCACGTCGATTCCGCGCTCCAGCGCCCGCTTCAACGACCAGGTGCCGTACTCGCTCAGCGCGCGGTCCCAGCTGGCGACCGTGCCCGGAACGCCGCCCGAGAGGCCGCTGTAGCGGGCGGCGTTGAACTGCAGCGGCGCACCGTCCTCCCAGAACGAGTCCGGCTCCATCGCCGCGGGCGCCTTCTCGCGCCCGTCGATCGTGGTGATGTCTCCGCCCGGGGTCCGGATCACCATGAAGCCGCCGCCGCCGATGCCCGACGAGAAAGGCTCGGTCACGCCGAGCACCGCTGCGGCGGCGACCGTCGCGTCGACGGCGTTGCCGCCTGCTTTCAGCGCGTCGATCGCCGCGCTGGTCGCGACGCTGTCGACAGTGGCCGCCGCGCCGCCGCCGCCCGTTGCGACCGCTTGCGGCGTGTGCTGGTAGGGAGCCGCGCCGGCCCCTGCGGGCACGCCGAGGACGACGGTGGTTGCGAGCAGCGCGAGCAGCGTGTGCCTTGGCATTTTGAGAACCCCTCCCGTGGGTCGCTGATGCGCAGGGCTCCTACCCTCAGGGCGCGATCGGCACGCGGAGGATGTCAGCGGTCTGCGTCGCGCCGTGCGAGACGTGCAGGCGCGTGAAGTACGCCGCGTCGCCCGTGAGCGCGGTCGTCCAGAGCGTGTCGACGACGCCGGGAGCCGCGCGCGGCGGCAGCGCCGGCCGGCGCCCCTGGTGACGATGGCGCCGGCGGCCGGGCTCGCGCTCACGGTCGCGGCGGCCGGAGGACGGGTGCACGAGCAGCACCTCGTCGTCGGCGGGCGCGAGCGGCTCGATCGTGCCGATGCGCAGCTCCTGCGCGCGGCCGGTCGCGTGGACGTAGAGCAGCAGGGCGCCGTCGGTCGAGGGGTTGGTGAGCTGGGCCCCGGGCTCCGCGCGGAGGATCTCCTGGGCGCCGGTCGCGACGTCGACGCCGATCAGGCGGCTCCCGAACGGGCCTGCAACGTGCGTCAGCAGGCGGGCGCCGGCGAGCGCGGGGCGCCCGAGCTCCTCCGGCGCGGGGACCTCCAGCAGCGGTCGCGGCGGCTCTCCCGGTGCGGCGATCCAGATCCGGTCGGTGCCCGCCGCGTCGCGCGTGCGCCAGGCCAGCAGCGAGTCCGAGACCGCGAGGACGCCCGCACCGGTCGCCTCGCGACGCTCGCGCCGCTCGAGGGTGGCGGCGTCCGCGACCACGACCGCGTCTCCCTCGCGCCACGCGATCCGCCCGTCGCCGAGGGCCGGGTGCGTTCCGGAGAGCGGCTCGTAGGACCCGCCGCGGAGCATCAGCGCGACACCGTTCGGCCGCTGCCAGGCGACGAGCCCGCCGGCTGCGGTCGGGTCGTAGGCGCTGCCGGCGAACAGCGCCGCGGGACCCTGCGCGACGGCGCGCGGGCGGGGCCGCATCACGAGTCCGCCGGGTCGTCGGCGACGACGGCCTTCGGGCTCGCGGGGTGGTCGGCGGCAAGGGCCTCCCGGATCATGCGGTCCCCAGCGCGATCGCGCACGCCGCCAGCGCGATCGCGTCGAGGCGGCGCAGGCCGAGCAGGATCGCCGGCCGCTCGCACATCGCGGCGGTGATCGCGCCGCCGTGCTCGGTGCCGGCGAACGGCGCGAGGCAGATCACCGGGAGGGCGCGGCCGGCGCCGAACGCGAGCCCGATCGCGAGCCCGAGCGCCGGCTCGCCGAGCGCGATGCTCGCGCCCGCGAGCGCCCAGACGGCGAACGACAGCACGAACGTCGTGAAGCCGAGGCCGAGCAGGACTCCGTAGCCTGCGGCGGCCACCGGGACCGGCCGGACGCGCCGCCACGCCTCCGGCACCTGGCGCCTGATCTGCGGCGCGATCGGCATCCCCCGCGCGTCCGCCGCCGCGGCGGCGACCGCGGCCACGGCGGCCGCGCCGGCCGCCGCCGTCCCGCCGGCGCCGAGCGCCGCTCCGGCCAGCGCGAGACCGCCGAACGTGATCGCCCCGCCGGCGAGCGCCCCGATCGCGAACGTCGCGCAGGCCGCGAGCGACGTCCGCAGCCGCCGCGCGTAGCCGTGCGGCGCGAGCGTGTCGACCATCGAGAGTCCGCACGGTGACCACGCCCCCGTGATCCCGGCGGCGAACGCGGTGGCGAGCAGCGCGGCGGTCAGCACGGGATTCGCCATCGTAGCGACGGGGCCGCCGGCATCGCCGGGCCGCGTCGCGTGATAATCGCGGGACCGCAAGCCGGCCCGTGCGCCAGGAGGACAGCATGTCGGAGCTCGAAGCAGCCCAGCAGGAGTCGCGGAGGATGTTCGAGCGCCTGCTGCGGGCCGGCGGTCGCGCTTCGGGCGGGCTCGAGGCGGCGGCGGCCGCGCCCAAGCCGTTCTCCCCGTTCGACGTCGAGCAGGCGCCGGCGGCCGCGGCGCTCGCGCTCGGGCTGGCGATCGTCGCGGCCGCCGCGCCGACCCGCGAGGAGGGGCTCGCCGAGGCGCTCGCGCACGCCGACCGCGCCGCTGCGGTCGAGGACCCCGAGCTGGTCCAACACGCGCTATCGCTCTTCGTCACGCACAGCGAGGACGGCCGGAGGCTTGTGAAGCCGCGCAGCGTGACGGCTGCGCCGCGCAGATTTGCGCCGTCCAGCGCGGGGCTCGAGGCGGTCGCCGAGGCGGCGCCCGGCGGCTCGACGGGCGACGAGCGCCGGCTCGACTTCTGGCGCGAGGACCCGCTCGCGAACGAGCACCACGAGCACTGGCACGAGGTCTACCCGTGGCCGGGCCTCTTCCCGGGGGACTGGCTCGCCTGGGCGCGGGACGCGGATCGCGACGGGGTTGCCGAGCTTCTGGAGGGCCTCGATCCCGCGCCGGACTGGCGCGCCTTCGTCGCGAACTCGACGCCCGTCCAGATCCGCAACGCCTTCCTGCAACGCGCGAACAACCTCGTCCAAAGCAGCCCCCAGGGATGGAACGACTATCTGGACGCGCTGTCGGTGCGCGCCTACGGCACGCTCCGCCACCTGAACGACCGCCAGGGCGAGCTCTTCTTCTACATGCACGAGCAGATGCTCGCCCGCTACGAGGCGGAGCGGCTCGCCCACGGGCTCCCCAAGCTCGACCCGCTCGACGACTTCGCGACTGAGATACACGAGGGCTATGACCCGGGTCCCGTCATCCGCACGTTCGACGGGTTCATGGAGCGCACGCCCGGCAAGACGATCGCGGACGAGGACCGCGCGCAGCTGGAGCAGTGGGGGAACGCGATCGCCACCGCGATCGACAACGGCGAGTTTCTGGGAAACGGCGCCGCCGGCGTGGATATCGACCGTACCAACATCGGGGAGAACGTCGAGGGCGCGGAGTCCAGGCTGCGGCCGCAGTTCCGTGCCGGGGAGTACCCCGGCACGCACAACCCGGGACACGTCTTCATCTCCACCCTCTCTGAGCCGAATGCGGCCGGCGACCGCATCGGCGTGATGCTCTCGCCGCGGACCGCGATCCGCGACCCCGTCTTCTGGCGCTGGCACAAGTACATCGACGACCTCAACTTCGCCTGGCAGGAGATGCGCCGGCGCCAGACCCGCGCGGAGTTCGAGGCCGACGCGCCGGCGGTGGCGCTGCGCGCCTCCCTCGGCGACGACGCGGCGCCGTGGGCGAGCCCGGACGTGATCCTGTGCCGGACCGCCGATCTCCCCGGGCACGACGCGGACGACTTCTTGGGGGTCGGAGGGAAGCAGCTGGGCGAGCGCGCTTTCGGCGGCGACGCCTGGGAGCGGGATTTCAGCGAGGGCGAGGCGCAGCTGCCCGACGGCACGACGATCGTCACCACCGCGGAGCTGACGACCGCGCTCGAGCAGCGGGAGCTCGTGATCGAGCCGCCGGACGGCATTACGGCTCCCCCGCAGCACGTGCAGATCGAGTACGTGACCCATGAGCCGTTCTGCTGTTTCCTGCGGGTCGAGAGCCTCGCCGACCACGACGTCGACGTCACGGTGCGGATCTTCATCGCGCCCGACGACGACCCGGACGAGCCGACCGAGGCGCGCCGGGCCTGGATCGAGCTGGACAAGTTCATCCACACGATCCCCGCGCGGCAGCGCGTCGTCGTGTTCCGGCCCGACGTGCTCTCCTCGGTGATCAAGAAGCCGGCCGACGTCGACCCTGCGAATCCCGTCGAGCCGCAGCCGGGCGGCGAGGACGGCGGCTCCTACTGCCAGTGCGGGTGGCCCTACTCGATGCTGCTCCCGCGCGGGACCGACGCGGGGATGCCGTTCCGGCTCCTGGTCCTGCTCACGGACGCCGCCGCCGACCTGGTGCCGCAATCGGGCCATTGCGGCTCGATGAGCTTCTGCGGGGCCGTCGACCGCTACCCCGACTCGCGCGACATGGGCTACCCGTTCGCGCGCCCGTTCGAGGAGTCGATCGCGGACACGTTCATGCCGCTCCGCAACGCCGCGGGCCGACGGTTCACGATCAGGCGTCGATGACCGGCGGTCAGAGCAGGCGGTCCTCGAACGGGAAGCGCGACAGCGGCTCGAGCCCGCGCTCCGTCACGAGGCACTGCTCCTCGAGCTTGACGCCCTCGGCCCCGCCCTGCTCGCCGATGTAGCTCTCGACGCAGAGCGTCATCCCGGGCTCGATCACGCCGTCGTAGCCGGCGTCCGCGAAGTCCATCCGGTGGTGCAGGTGCGGGTACTCGCCGGTCATCCCGCAGCCGTGCGCCGACACGTAGTAGCGGTTCGCGACGTAGCGCTCGGGGATGTCCCACGCCTTGTCGGCGTACTCGCGGAACGTCATCCCCGGCCGGATCACGTCCATGTTGTGCCGTACCTGCTCGAACGCGTGCCGGTAGAGCTCCTTCTGCGCGCTCGACGGCTCGTCCGGTCCCGCGTGGAAGGTGCGCGAGAAGTCGCAGTAGTAGCCGTAGCAGCCGACGACGTCGGTGTCGAGGGCGACCAGCTCGCTCGGCTCGATCGGCCTGTCGCCGGTCTCCTGGAACCACGGATTCGTGTTCCGGCCGGACGTGAGCAGGCGCGTCTCGCAGTAGTCGCCGCCCTGCGCGATGACGCCCTGGTGCAGGATCGACCACAGCAGGTTCTCGGTCATCCCGGGCCGCAGCGCCTCCCGCATCGCGCCGACCGCGCGCTCGGTCGCCCTGATCGACGCGCGGATGCACTTCAGCTCCTCGGGCGACTTGATCGCTCGCGCCAGCTCGACCGGCTCCTGGGCGTCGACGAGCGTGAAGCCCTCCGAGGCGAGCGCCGTGGCCGCGCCCGCGTTGACGCGCTCGATCCCGACGCGTACCGCAGCGCCGCAGAGCTGCCGGATCAGCCTCGCGGTCTCGGAGGCCCAGCGCCGCTCGCGCTCGGCGATCCCGGGGCCGGCGGCGACGAAGCTCGCCGTGAGCGCGGGCCGCACCTCGTCGATCGTCTCCAGGCCCTCCGCGAGGTGCATGCAGCCGGCGAACTCGAACAGCAGGACGGGCCCGTCGACGGTGAGCAGCAGGTATCGCGACGGGTGGCGGAGGTGGTAGACCTGCATGTTGCGCGCGCCGGTGGCGTAGCGGATGTTGACCGGATCGAGCAGCAGGCAAGCGGCGATGTCCCGCTCGGCCATCCGGGCGCGCACGCGCTCGAGCCGGTAGCGCCTGACCGCCGCGAGATCGATCTCGTCTGCCGGCGGCTCGCGATCGATGAGCCGCAGCGCCGGCAGATCCGACCGGTCGGCGTGCCAGTCGAGATTCACCGCGCGCATGTTACGAGCGGGCGCTTCGCGACAATGTCCGCGTGAGCGCGACGGGGGCGCTGCAGTGGTGGCTCGCCGTGCGCTCGGGCTCCGAGCGGCCGGCGCCGAAGCGGCTCGGCGTGGCGGGGGTTCGCGGTCCTCGGGGCCGCGCCCGGGCAATGCGTACTGGGAGGCTGAGTCGGGGGCGGGCCGCGGCGCCGCAAGCGGGTCGCGGCGATTACGTCAACGGCGGCCATTGAGGGCGGTCCGGAGGGTGGTGCAGTTCGCGAGGCGAGCGCGTCAACGCTGCACACCGATGCGAATTCGCCGGGCGTGCGGCGTTGACCGCGGATGTCGCCGTCAACGCTGCAAGCAGCCGGAAATCGCGTGGCCGTGCAACGTTGACGCGCCCCGGGACCTCAGGCTTCCAGCAGCACCTTGCCGGGGTTGAAGAGGGCATCGGGGTCGAGCGTGCGCTTGAGCGCCCGCATGACCTCGATCGCCGGCCCCACCTCGGCCGCGAGCGCGCGGCGCTTCCCGATCCCGACGCCGTGCTCGCCCGTGCAGGTGCCGCCGGCGTCGATCGCGCGGTCCACCATGCGGCCGTAGAGCGCCTCCGCGGCGCGGCGGTCGCTCGCGTCCTCGGGGTCGATCAGGAGGATCACGTGGAAGTTGCCGTCCGCGACATGGCCGAGCAGCGGCGCCGGGAACGGCAGCGTCGCCAGATCGGTCACGGTCGCGTCGATCGTGTCCGCCAGCGCCGACACGGGAACGCAGACGTCGGTCGAGATCGCGCGGCAGCCGGGCCGCAGGCCGAGCGCGGCGAAGTAGGCATTGTGGCGCGCGCGCCAGAGCCGGCTGCGGTCCTCCTGGCGCACCGACCACTCGAAGTCGCCGCCGCCGTTCCCCCGCGCGAGCTCCTCGACGTAGCGGGCGTCCTCCTCGACGCCGCCGGGCGACCCGTGGAACTCGAGGAACAGCGTCGGCGCCTCGCGGTGCTCGAGCTGCGCGTGCGCGTTGACCGCGCGCACCGAGGTCGCATCGAGCAGCTCGCAGCGCGCGACCGGCACGCCCGCCTGCACCGTCGCGATCGCGGTCGCGACAGCGTCGTGCGTGCTCGGGAAGGAGCAGATCGCGGCCGAGATCGCCTCCGGGATCGGGCGCAGCCGCAGCGTGAGCTCGGTGATGATCCCGAGCGTTCCCTCCGAGCCCACGAAGAGGTGCGTGAGGTCGTAGCCGGCCGACGTCTTGCGAGCGCGCGTGCCGGTGTCGATCACGGTCCCGTCGGCGAGCACGACCTGCATCGTGAGCACGTTCTCGCGCATCGTGCCGTAGCGCACCGTGTTCGTCCCGGACGCGCTCGTGGCCGCCATACCGCCGAGCGACGCGTCCGCGCCGGGGTCGACGGAGAAGAACAGGCCGTCGCCACCGAGCCGCTTCTCGAGCACCGTGCGCCGCACGCCCGCCTGGACCGTCGCGTCGAGGTCGTCGACGCTCACGCGCAGGATCCGGTCCATCAGGCTGGTGTCGACCGAGACGCCGCCGTGCGTCGCGAGGACGTGGCCCTCGAGCGACGAGCCGGTGCCGAACGGGATCACCGGCACCGCGTGCTCGGCGCAGGCGCGGACGAGCGCCGACACCTCGTCGGTGGTCTGCGGGAACGCGACCGCGTCGGGGAGCGCGGGCGCAAACGAGGACTCGTCGCGGCCGTGGAGGTCGAGCGCCGACGACGACGTCGACAGCCGCTCGCCGAGCAGGTCGCGCAGCGCGGCGAGCGCTCCGTCCAGGTCCCGGCTCGGGCGGCCCCCCGCCGGCGCCGCGGCCGGGCCTCCGGCGATCCCGCCCGCCGGCCTCATGCGGCGATCGTCGGCTTTCATGCCGGCGATCGTATCCCCGCGCGCGCGGAAGATCGCGCGGTCGCAGGTTCACGGCCGCCTGAGCGAGCGCGTGCCCCGCCGGCGTGCGGCTGACGCTCGCCGAGCCCGAGCGCTGTCTCGGAGCCGCGGTCTTCGTCGAGACACCCGGTCTGAACCCAAGCGGTCCCGTTCCGTATCCCGGGCAGACATGGACTCCACCTCTCGCAGGCGGCGCCGCCGCGGCATGGCCGCGGCCGCCTTGACCGGCGCAGCCGCCCTCCTCACCCCGCCCGCCGCTCTCGCGGCCCACAACGTCGTCGAGCCCGCCAGCGTCGCGTCGGACGGCGCGATCGGCAACGACTCGAGCGTCGCCGGCGACCACCTCGGCGACTACGGGGACATGACGCCCGACGGTCGCTTCGTCGTCTTCGCGTCCGCCGCGTCGAACCTCGTCCCGGGCGACACCAACGGCGCCGGCGACGTGTTCGTGCGCGACCGGCGGAGCGGCGTGACCGAGCGCGTCAGCGTCGGTGCGAAGGGAGTCCAGGGCAACGGCGACAGCAACTTCTCCGGCATCGCCAGCGCGCCGGCGATCAGCGACGACGGCCGCTTCGTGGCCTTCAAGTCCGACGCGTCGAACCTGGTCAAGGGCGACCGCAACGGGCTGACCGACGTCTTCGTGCGCGATCGCGCCGCGGCCGTCACCGAGCGGATCAGCGGCGACGGCGGCGGCGACAACCCGGGCATTAGCCCGGACGGCAACTTCGTCGCGTTCGAGACCTTCGACTTCGACGGCGACTTCGCGCAGGACATCTACCTCCGCGATCGCACTACGAGCGCGATCGAGCGGGTCAGCGTGTCCTTCGACGGCAGCGAGGTCTTCGGCACCAGCGAGGATCCCGTGGTCGCGAACGGCCCCGTCGTCGCGTTCGCGTCGAGCGCCCCGAATCTCGTGCCGGGCGACGAGGACGCCAACATCGACGTGTTCGTGCGCGACCTCAGCGGGCCGTCGCCGGCGACGGAGCGGGTGAGCGTCTCCAACGCCGGACAGCCCACGGCAGGGTTCGCGACGAGCCGCAATCCCGCGATCTCCGGCGACGGCCGCTTCGTCGCCTTCCAATCCGACGCCCAGGACTTCACGGCGGTCGCCCAGACGGGGTTCTTCTCGGACATCTTCGTCCGCGACCGCCGGGCCGGCACGACGGTGCTCGCGAGCCCGAGCGGCGCCGACGGCGAGGCTTCCGGGCAGAGCGAGGACCCTGAGATCAGCTCCGACGGCCGC
>Ga0126313_10001784_pt1 | contig 11608 bp, 11 predicted proteins | sample Plot105A_FD_89954 | JGI IMG/M metagenome (GOLD analysis project Ga0126313, IMG submission 89954) | Serpentine soil microbial communities from UC McLaughlin Reserve, CA, USA - Plot105A | ecosystem: Environmental > Terrestrial > Soil > Grasslands | place: USA: UC McLaughlin Reserve, Lake County...
ACGGAGCAGCATCGCCACCCCTGCCCCGAATAGGGTCGCCGCTATGTTGGCGAGCAGCGCGAGGGCTACGAGGCCGAAGAAGTCGAAGCCGCCGCTTATGGGCATCCCCGTGACCAGCGCTACGACGGTCACGAGCACCCCTGTCATGGTGGCGCGCACGATCGAGGCGATGGTGTAACCGAGGATGATCCCATACCGGTTCGAGGCGGCCAGCATGAGCCTCCTGGCGAATCCGTTCTCGAAGTCACCCGCAATTGAAAATCCCGTGAAAGCCCCGCCCATCGAGACGGCCTGCAAGAGGGCCCACACGTACTGGAACGCGATGTAGCCGGCCGCGTAGTCGAAGCCTGGCACGTCGCCCACCCTCGTCAGACCGCCGGCGAAGGCGAAGAAGAAGAACAAAGGAAAGAGCGCAGGCGCGAGGAAGGCGGGGTTGGTGAAGTACTTGTAGATCTGGCGCCCAGCTACGGCCCAGGCCACCTGGAAGAAGCCGCCCATCCCTATGTTACCCTCGTTCTCATCGACGCTGCAGCTCCGCCGAGGGCGACCACGACTATGGCCAGCGCGCAGCCGAAACTGAGAATCAGAGCGTGCGCGTCCCAGCCGGTGATGACGAGACTCCGAATGCCTTCCACCAGGTAGGAGATCGGGTTTATGGTCGCGACAAAGCGGAACCAGTCCTGTTCGATCAGATCCCGCGGCAGGTTGATCGACGACAAGAAGATAGCCACGAAAAACAGCGGGAACGCGCTCTCCACAGCCTCTACAGAACCGGTCCTTATCGCCAGTATCGCCCCTATACCGCCGAAGCCGAGGGCGACGAGCACCGTGAGGAGTACGATCACCACCATGCCCAAAAACCCGCTACTCACGTCGACGCCCATCAGCGTCCCGATTGTGAGGAAGACGACGCCCTGCAAAAAGCCGAGAGCGACCACGCCGGTTAGCGTCCCTCCCAGCAATGCCACGGGACGCATCGGGGTGAGCGAGAGCCTGTCGAAGAAGCCGCTCTCGATGTCGCGGGCCAGCTCGGCGCCGGCCGTGACCGCGCCGAATAGGGAGGCTTGTATCAGGGGGAAAGCGAACGCGAAGTCGAGGTAAGAGTCGGTGGGGAAACCGGGAATCTTCGAGGCTGCATCGAGGCCGTTCGCGTTGATGGAGAAGAACAGCATCGGGAAGAGCAGCGCAGGCACGACTACCGCGGGCTGCCTCACGGTGCGTACCGTGGAGCGGCGGGCGATCGCCAGGACTTCAGTAACGAGAGCCGGAACCTTCACGCCTGCGCCTCATCCATCCCGCCGTCTTCGTCCTCCCCGGCGCCTTCCAGAGAACGGCCCGTCTTGGCCAGGAAGACGTCGTCGAGGCTGGGCTCGTCGAGACGGAGGTTGGCGACGCGGACGTCCTCCCTGTCGAGGGCGCGCACCACGTCGGCCAGGCCGGCGGCCCCGCCCGAGAGCCTGACGGCCACGGCGCCCGGTTGGGCTGGTATCTCCTCCCCGAACTCCCGGAGTACGCGGACGACGGCATCGCGCTCCGAGCGCTCGGCGGGCGTAGCCTCGACGCTGGGGCGTCCGATCTCGGCCTTCAAGGCCTCTGGGGTGTCCTCGGCGACGATCCTGCCCCGGTCGATGATCCCGACCCGGTCGGCCAGCACGTCGGCCTCCTCGAGGTACTGCGTCGTAAGGAACACGGTGACGCTGTCCTCCCTGGCAAGCCTGCTTACCTCGGCCCACAGCGCGCTGCGGCTCTGCGGGTCGAGGCCCGTCGTCGGCTCGTCGAGAAAGAGTATCTGCGGAGCGTGCACCAGCGCGAGGGCGAGGTCGAGGCGACGCTTCATCCCGCCCGAGTAACCGCGCACCCTCCGGTCAGCGGCCTCTTCGAGCCCGACGCGCTCCAGGAGCTCCTGCCCGCGCCGCCTGCGCTCCTTGCGCGAGAGCCCGTGCAGGGCGGCCTGCAGGTGAAGGTGCTCGCGGCCCGTCAGGAAAGGGTCCAGGGCCGCCTCCTGTAGCGCGGCCCCGATAGAGGCGCGCACCTGCGGCCCCTCGTGCACTATGTCGTAGCCGGCCACGGTGGCCGTGCCGCTCGTGGGCGGAAGGAGCGTCGTCAGCATCAGGACGGTCGTCGACTTGCCGGCCCCGTTCGGGCCGAGAAAGCCGTAGACCTCACCCGGCTCGACGCGCAGGTATATCCCGTCTACGGCCCGCGGTCCCTTTTTGAACTCCCTGACGAGGTTCTCGACCTCTATCCCCTGTTCCCGGCCCACTAGGCGGCCGCCTTCAGGCCTGTCAGGTCCTCACTGATCTCCCACAGCCTGCGACGGGCGGCTGGGTCGTAGGCTACTTTCTTGGCTTCGATCTCCTTGCGGTCGAAGAAGTACTTCCCGCTGACCCCTTCGACCTCGGGTGAAGAAGCGAGCCAGATCAGGGTGTCAGCACCCTGATCCGGCGAGCGCATGAACGGTTTGAAGGTCCTGAAAAAGAGCGCCATCACGCCCCTGTTGTTCTGGCCGAAGTTCGTGCCTACAGAACCAGGATGGAGGCAGTTCGCTGTAACGCCCGTCCCCTTCAGGCGCTCGGCGAGCTCGAAGGTGAACATGATGTTGGCGAGCTTGGTCATCCCGTAGACGGGGAAACCCCTGTAGTCGCGTCTGGACTGCATGTCTTCGAAGTCCATGTTTCCCCAGCGCTGCGCCTCGGAGGAGACCGTGATCACCCGGCTCGGCGCGCTCCGCTCGAGCGTCTCGAGCAGGAGGTTCGTGAGCAGGAACGGCGCGAGGTGGTTTGTCGCCAGCGTCGTCTCGATGCCGTCCGGCGTCTCGGACCGCTTACTCTGTACCAGCCCGGCGTTGTTAGCGAGCACGTCGAGCCTGTCGTGGCGCCCCAGGAACTCCTCGGCCAACCTCCTGACCTCGCTCTGCACGCACAGGTCGGCCAGCATCAGTTCCACAGACTCACTGTGGCTCTGGGCTTTGATCTCCTTGAGGGTAGCTCCTCCGCGCTCAGGGTTGCGCCCGACAATGACGACGTTCGCGCCCATAGCCGCCAGCGCCACCGCCGTCGCCTTCCCGATGCCGGCGGTGCCACCCGTGATGAGGACCGTCTTCCCTCCCATACCGCCGTTCGAATCGTTCAAGATCTCTCCTGCTCCAGTAAGCTCGCGTCAGCCCAGAGTCTATACCGTCCTTGCGGCTGCGCTCCGTGAGCACAGCCACGCGCTATCCGCCCGTGTTGCTGCCCAAGATCTATCCCCTCTCAGAGAGATGCTGGGCGCGCACACCCCGCTGGCGTACACCGGACTTGACGCGGTTCATCGCCACTATGGCCCCGACGACGAAAACCACGCCGACACCCTGGGCCACGGTGAGCGGTTGTCCGAGCAACAGCCAGTTGAGGGTGACGCCCGTAGCAGGGTAGGCGAGCTCGGCGAGCGTCGCGTAGCTGGCCGGCGTATTCCTCAAACCTCTGTAATACACCAGCAGACCCAGAAGCCCCGGGAACAGCGCGAGCAGCACCAGGTTGCGCACGACCTGCGGTTCGGCCAGACCTGCCGCAAAGCTCTGTGCCGCGTCGGGGACCGCGACGGCGGCCCACACGAGAAGCAATGGAAGCGCGGTGATAAAGCGGGCGCCCGTGAGCGTCGGGAAAGAGAGCCGCCCGCCGAGGTAGCGGCCCATCGCCGTAGAGGTCCCCCACAAGGCGGCCGCCCCCAGCGCGGCGAGTGCGAACTCCAGCCGTGCCCGCCCGACCTGCGTGAACGGTGCGAGGAGGCCGCCGGGCTCCCCGATCAAATCCCCGAAAGCCAGCAAGTAGGCGCCGAGGGCGGCTGTGGCGAAGATCGGGACGTAGAGTACGGTCAGCCTCTCCCCCAGCACCACGGCCGCCGCGGCGATGGCGAAAAGGGGTTGGGTCTGCTGCAAGAGCAACACGGTGTTCACCGACCCCTCGCCGGCTCGGAAGGCCGCGAACAGGCCCGTGGTAAACAGAATGGTGGCCACCGCCGATCCGCCCCACCCGACGACGAGGAGAGCGCCCCAACGCGGAGCATCCAGGGTCAGGACCTCTCGCCATCCCAACACGACGGCGGGCACGGCGTACAGAGCAAGCACCAGATGCTCGCCCAGCACCAGCAGCACGGGTACAAAGGCAGCGCTCAAAGGGGCCCGCAACACAGTGTCCGTCCCCCACACGGCCGCCCCTAGCGCCACGAGCAATACGCCCGTGCCAGCGAAACCGCCCACGCTTCGCCTCTCACCGGCCATAGTGCGGGCTCCGCTACCCACCTAGGCCTCCAGCCGCCGTGTTAGCAGGACACCACTCGTCTCCACCCTTTACCCGCCTCTTCCGTAGCGCCGAAAACCTCTAGCTTACGACCATTGTGTATACCACGGACCGGCGGGCCACCGTCATAGAGATGTCCGGACGGGGCGGACTATGGACAGAATCTACGACGAGCACCGCTGTGGCCGAGCTGTTTGCGGAGTTGGGCGAGGGAGACTAAAGGGAGCTTTCCCGCATGCTCGGCGCCTGCGCGAGGCATTGAGGCGCGAAAGTATCTGCGGGGCTCGCGCCCGCGAGGGTGGACGTGGGGCCGGAAACTTAATTAGACTGAATGCCCATGGCCTCGGAGACAGAACCCCTCGATGTCCTCACCTCGGCCTTCGCCCTCTCCAAGGACCCCCAGCGCCTCGCCGTCAGACGGGCCATGAAGTTAGGGAGCCGCCTCGCAAGATCGTCACCCTCGACCCGAACTAACGACCCGCCCGCCGAACGGCGGACCACATAGCAGATGGCGGCCGAAAGCAAGATAACGAACCTTCTGGCCCTGTTCTCCGACCTTTCCCCGGAAGACCGCACCCTCGCCAACCGCATCTTCGACGTCTCCACTACGACGGGACGCCTCGACCCGCCGGAGGCTATGCGCGCCTGGATCGAGAAGTCTTTCGGCTCGGTGGACCACGTTACCGTCCAGCGCATCGTGAAGGTCACGAACCGCATCACCCTGGAAGGCACCCTCTTCAACGAGCTGCGCGCCTCCCGCCCACTCGATACGGGCGTCAGCCTCGATCTCGACCGCGAGATAGCAGCGACCGAGGGAGATCCCTTCTGCCACCCGAGGGAGGGCACCCCGGCGGATGTCTTCGGCCGCGTCGAGGGCGTGCACGCCACCACAGCCTCGAACGTCGCCAAGTACGACGGCTTCCACGGCGTCGTCATATTCGACGACCACAACCCCCTCCACCTCACGTCCGAGAAGGTCGCCGGCTACGTCTCCGTCGGCCTGAAGTGGTGCCGCAAGGCGCTCGAGACCGATCCGGAGGCTCGCTACCCTTTCCTGATGTGGAACTGTCTCTGGAGGGCCGGCGGCTCCATCATCCACGGCCACGCACAGGTCACGGCAACCAGAGGCTCCCACTACCCGAAGGTCGAACGCCTCCGCCGCACCGCCTCAGCCTACAAACGAGAGTTCGGCTCCGACTACTTCGAGGATCTAGCGGGTATCCACGCTTCTCTAGACCTGGATATTCCGCTGGAAGGTATCCGCGCGTTCGCGAGCCTCTCCCCCCTCAAGGAGAAGGAGCTGGTCGTAGTCGGGGGCGATCCCGGGGACGCTTCCCTAGGCCGGGCGGTCGGCGCCCTGCTAGAGGGCTACGTCAAAGATCTCGGCGTCCGCGCTTTCAACGTCGCCTTCTACATGCCTCCGCTCGGTCCCGTGCAGGAAGACTGGTCCGATTTCCCGACGGTCGTCTACATCGTGGACCGCGGAGACCCGGCCAACCGCACCTCGGACATGGGGGCGATGGAGCTCTACGCGGCCTCCGTCGTCGCTTCTGACCCTTTCCGGGTCGCTGAAGCGCTGCGCGAGGGTCGGGCTCACGGTAGAGGCCATACGGCCGACGGCGGATGAAAGCGCCCGGTGAGAAGGCCTACTCGGGCAACTTGACGCGGTCCCCCACCTTCACGCCCTTCTCCTCAAAGAAGCCCTGGTTCACTTCGAGAGCGTACTGGGCGGGGTCGGCGGAGACGTAGCTGGGCGGTTCATCGTCAAGGGGTTTCATATCCTGGATGTCTACGATACGTCTCTCCGAGTCGATGAAGGCAATGGAGAGCGGTATCAGGGTGTTCTTCATCCAGAAAGAGAGTTCCTGCTCTTCCGGGTAGACGAAGAGCATGCCTCTGTTCACTCCCAGCGCCTTCCTGTACATGAGACCTCGCGCCCGCTCGAAAAGATCGTCGGCCACCTCTACCCGCACCTCGACCTTCTCCCCTCCCGAAGCATCGATGGTCAGAGTTTGGAGCCGTGAGGATTCCGGGGTTGTCTCGTTGGTTTCAGCGGAAGTGGTGTTGGAAGCTCGCTGTGTTTCCTGCGACCCTGTGTCCGTATCGGCCTGAGTGCCACCGCAGCCGGCCAAAAGAAGGATCAGGACGACAATCGTAACGATCCTCACCGGAGAACGAACTCTATCCGTTTGTTCAGGCGGCCCTTGCTCTTGTGGCCTGTGATCTCCATTTCCCCTACCTCGCGTGTGTTGGCGACGTGGGTCCCGCCGTCGGCCTGCGTGTCGAGGCCCTCTATCTCCACGATCCGGATGCGCCGCACGCGCTCGGGCACAAGGTTGACCTGGGTCCGGATAAGGTCGGGGTTGGCGAGCGCTCTCTCGCGCTCCACCTCGTAGACCCTTACGGGACGTTCTTCGGCGAGAGCCGCGTTCGTCAGTCGTTCGATCTCACCGAGGACCTCGGCGATCCACTCCCCCGGAAAAGAGAAATCTATCCTCGCGCGGTCCGCGCGCATCTGGCCGCCTGTGACCCTGGCGTCGAAGTTACGCCAGATCACACCGGAGAGGACATGCAACGCCGTGTGGTATCGCATGTGGGCGAACCGCCGCGCCCAGTCGAGCGCACCCTTCAGATCCCGCACCGTGTGAGGAATCGGCCTATCCGTGATGTGGACGACCTCTCCGTCCTCACGCCTCACGTCCACGACATTGGCATCGATAGGACCGATGCCAAGCGATCCTTTGTCCGGCGGCTGGCCTCCACCACCAGGATAGAAGGCAGTCCTGTCCAGTATCAGCTCCCGGCCTTCGTGCTTCACGACGCGGGCTTGGAACTCCTCTATGTAGGAATCTCTCAGAAAGAGCTCTTCGGTCATCTCAGCTAGTCAGCATTTCAGCACGCTGCTTCGCGGCTGTTGGCAAATCAGCCGGTTGGTGGACGTGGCCTGAGGCGTAGAAGGATCTCCAAGGGTCGCTACCGAGCACGGGGATAGCGTACTACAGGCTGAATTGCTGACAAGCTGAAGAGCTGACAAGCTTTCAAAGCGGGAGGGTTCCCCGTTCGTGGTTTCGGAAGGTGGCGACCTCGCGGTAGCCGACGTCATGTACGAGCGTGAGGCTCGTGTCGTAGCCCATCGCGACCTCATCCGGGGCGTGGGCGTCGGAGGAGAGGACGATCGGAACTCCCCTCCTGTGGAACATCTCGAGGAAGCCTCTGGAAGGATAGACCTCGCCTATGGGTTTTCTGAGTCCCGCGGCGTTCACATCGACGACGACGCCGGACTCGGCGACGGCGTCGGCGGTCTCCTCCAGGATCGGTGTGATGTCCCTGTCCGGGAAGTGGCGGAAGATCTTTATGAGGTCGGGGTGACCGAGGATCTCGAACCGCCCGGAGAGCGCGGCCATGCGCACGTTCGCGTAGTAAGCCGCGTAAAGGTCGTAGGTCTCGTACTTGTCGTAGATCCTCTGGTTCGCAGCCCTGTCTACCTCCTCGTTGTCCACCCTGTGTACGCTGCCGATGATGTAATCGTAAGGGAGGGCCGTGGCGTCGTTGTCCATCCGCTCCTCGGCGCCGGGCACGAAGTCGATCTCGATCCCGAGCCGCAGCTCCACGTCGTGCGAGAGCTCGCGGGCCTCCTGGAAGGCGGCGAGATCTATCTCTTCTAGGTAGCGGTCGTGCTCGGTGATACCCATCTGGCTGACGCCCCGCTCTTTGGCGACCTCGCAGTACTTCAGTATGTTCTCCACGGTCATCGGACGGTCGCCGTGGGCTATGACGTGCAGGTGGTAGTCGATCAAAGGCTACTCTCCAGAAGTCGTTACTATCGACCTCGCTATCTTATAAGATTGTCGTCATGTTTATCCGCCTGAGGCCCAGAAGTGAACCGCATTGTTCGGAAGAATAGCCTACGGCGCAACGGCGGCGCTCACGGTGGCCGTGGTGGCCACGGAGCTCTTGCACGCCCCGACGCTCTTGATCTTCGCCTGCTCCGCCCTGGCCCTGATCGGGCTGGCGTGGGTCCTCGGGCAGGCCACCGAGTCGCTCGGCCATCACGCGGGCCCGCGCATCGGCGGCATCCTCAACGCCACCTTCGGCAACGCCGCGGAGCTCATAATAACCATCTTCGCCCTCTCCGCAGGACTCACGACCGTGGTGAAGGCTTCGATCATCGGTTCGGTCATCGGCAACGTGCTGCTCGTGCTAGGGGCGAGCATCCTCCTGGGAGGCCTCAAGAACGGCATCCAAAGCTTCTCGGCCGAGATCGCGGGCATTAACGCCTCGATGCTGGCCATCGTGGCCGCCGCCCTCTCTCTGCCAACTATATTCGCCGTCACCAGCCCGGGCCCGAGTCCGACCACCCTGAGCATCGAGGTAGCCGTAGTGATGTTCGTGCTCTACGTCTTGTACCTGGCCTACATCCTCCGCAGCCCAGGAGACAGCGCGGAGCGCGAGGGGGGAGCCCCGTTCGGTAGGATGGCTTCGCTAGTGCTGCTGTTCGTGGCGACGGCGGCCGTCGCCTACGTCTCGGAAGTGTTCGTCGGGGCCATCGAGCCCCTGACCGAGAACTACGGGATCTCCGAGCTCTTCGTCGGGGTCATCCTCGTCCCAATAGTGGGTAACATCGCCGAGCATGTCGTGGGCGTCCAGATCGCCTACAAGAACGACATGGACTTCTCGATGGGCATCTCCCTCGGCTCCTCCATCCAGGTCGCCCTGCTCGTCACTCCTATCCTCGTCTTCCTGGGACCCCTCCTCGGTAGCCCCCTGCGCCTGATCTTCACCCCCCTGGAACTCGCCGCCCTCGGCGCCGCCGTGATCGTAACAGGCTTCGTCGCCCTGGACGGTAAGTCCAACTGGCTCGAAGGCGCGATGCTCTGCGGCGTCTACGTTATCGCCGCCCTGGCCTTCTTCTTTTCGACGTAAGCAGGTGTCAGGTTAGAGCCTTCAGGTACTCTGGGCTGCCGCGGCCCGCAGAGCCTTCTCAATGCCTACAACTGTGTGCTCCCAACGCGGCAGGCGAGAGGCGCGGCGGCCTGCGGCGGCGGACATCTTCGTTCTGAGCGTGGGATCCCTGAGTAGGAGATCCAGGGCCGCAGAGAGCGCGTGCATATCGTCCGGCTGGACCAGAACCGCAGCGTCCCGGCCGACGAGATCAGGGACCGGGCCGATGTCACAGGCTACTATCGGCAACCCGAAGGAGAGCGCCTCGGCGTAGACGATCCCGTATCCCTCATAGCGCGAGGGCAAGACGAAGAGATCTGCCGCCGCGTAGGAGGCGCTTAGCGACTCGTCGTCCACGCGTCCGGAGACGAGGATGGAGCCCTGCGGTGCGGCGCCGATGGCCGTTCTGACCAGGGCCGCGTAATCAGGGTCCGCATCAGTCTCCCCGACAAGTTCGAGCACCGCATCCTTACGCTCGTCCAGCGCCCACGCTTCGACCAGGGTCAGTATCCCTTTGCGTGGTATCCACTGCGCGACGCAGAGGGCGCGTAAAGGACCGTCCCCCCTGGCGTGGGATCCATCGCCGGCCGAGACGCCGTCGAAGCCCGGCGGCACGACGTGGATACGTTCGGGAGAGACACCCCGGTCCTGAAGCACGTTCCTTCCGTGGTCGCTCACGGCGACTACCAGATCCGCGCGTAGCAGGAGATTCTCGTAGTCCTGCTCGCGGGCTACGGACTCTGGTCCTGACTCGCCGCCGGCGACGCTCGGCAGTTCGTGGACCAGCGCTACGACGGGCCTCCAGGTCAGCCAGCGATCCAGGTGCGGGGCGACGGCGATGCGGGCCAGGGCGTCGACTACTATAGTGTCGAACCTGGAGGGATTGAACGTAGAGCCGAGTCCTGGGGCGGCGGTTCGTTGCTCATCAGGCGATGCTCCACCGGCCACGACCTCTTCGATCTCGAGACCCCTCTGGCGCAGGCCGGAGATCACTCGTGCGTTGTACAGGTAGCCGCCGGTGTTGCGACCCGTATCCCCCACCGTGATGAAAGCGACGCGCACGAGGATCCCTCAGGAGAGCGCGTCTTCGCGGGCGGCGTAGGCGTCGGGGGACTCCCAGATGCGTACCGTGAGCGAGTCGAGTCCCCGGCCGCGGAGAGATTTTGCCAGCTTCTCCCAGCAGTAGGAGGCCACCGCCTCGGCGGTCGTGTTGACTTCCGCCAGGCCGGGGACCTCGTTCAGGTCCCGATAGTGCATGGAGCCGACCAGATCCTCCACGGCCCCGCCCAGTTCACCGATATCGTAGAGCGTGCCGTCGCCTCCTAGATGCTGGCCGCGCAAGATCACCTCCATCCTGTAGGTGTGTCCGTGCCTGCGGGTCGCGGGTCCGAAGTCCCCGACGAGCCTGTGCGCAGCCTCGAACCTCGCGCCGACGTAGATCTCATACATCCTGGCCTCCTCGGAGTCCCTCGTAGGTAAAGATCACCTGCAGCGTCTCTTCCGGTCTCTCGTCGAGGAACAGATAAGCCTCAGGCGCTTCCTCGAAAGGGATGCGGTGGGAGATGAGTTCCCTCAAGTTCAGCCGGTCCAGGAGGCCGAGGACCGTGTCCATACGCCGGTCCCGGTCCCAGCGTGGCGCGAGCTCCGGGTTCGCGCGGCCGACCTGCGAGGAACGGAGTCTCACTCTTCCCCGGTGGAAATGTCCCCCGAGCGCGAGCTTGAGGGGCTTGGTCCCGTACCAGGAAGCCACGACGACCGTCCCCTCGACCGCCACGGCATCTATCGCGCTCTGCAAGGCAACCCCGGAACCGCTGGCCTCGATAGCGAAGTCAGCCCCCCGCCCGCCCGTGACCCCTGAGACATATTCGTTCACCCTTTCTGGACCGAACGCACCGTCCGCGCCAGCGGCGAGCGCCAGTCTGCGGCGTTTTTCGAGAGGGTCGACTACGAGCACCCGTTCCGCGCCGGCGAGCTTCAGGAGCAGGGCCACAAGGAGGCCGACGACGCCCTGGCCGAAGATCAGGGCCGTCTCACCGAGTCGCACGGGCGTATCGTGGACGACGTTCAGGGCGGTCTCGAGGTTGGCGGCGAACACACCGACTTCGGGGTCGAGGTCGTCGGGGAGCCGCACAGGCATCCGTGCGGGGACGAGCAAGACGTCCTGGTGCGGATGGTGGACGAAGACGGGATCTCCTGGGGCGAGGTGGTCGACGCCGGATCCTGTGTCGAGGACATGCCCTGCGGCGGCGTACCCGTATTTGATGGGGAATGCATAGCTCCCTGCGAGGGTGGGCAGGTCCAGTCGGAGATCCCGCGGGACCTCGCCGCGGTAGACGAGCATCTCCGTGCCCGCGCTCACGGCCGAGGCGAGGGTCTCGACGCGTACCTCT
>Ga0126313_10001786_pt1 | contig 11604 bp, 10 predicted proteins | sample Plot105A_FD_89954 | JGI IMG/M metagenome (GOLD analysis project Ga0126313, IMG submission 89954) | Serpentine soil microbial communities from UC McLaughlin Reserve, CA, USA - Plot105A | ecosystem: Environmental > Terrestrial > Soil > Grasslands | place: USA: UC McLaughlin Reserve, Lake County...
AGTTCAGATGACCGTCAAAGGCTCCCTCATCGGCCGGTTCGGCAACGGCTCGTTGACGATCGAGGAGCTGAGCACGGACGAGGAGTCTGAGCCCGTCGTCCGGGGCTACAAGACCTTCAAGTGGGGGCGCAACGGCAACGTGCGCACGTACACCGGCAAGAACGTCCGCTTCCGCTTGATCGGCGGCCGCTACAAGGTGACGCTCGCTGCCAAAGGTATTTTCTTCAGCCTCGTCGGCAAGGGCCGCGTCGTCCTCGACGGCAACGGCTCGGTCGAAGACGGGATCTTCTACGACGGCTTCTACTCGCTCAACGGCACCGAGGACGAGTCGCTGCCCGACGATCCGCTCTCGATCAACTTGACGCCGTCTCCGCCTCCGCCGCCCCCGTCGTCGCGCCCCGCAGCTTCGGGCTAGCTGAGGCGTCTGGCATCCTGGAGAGCACCGTGCCGCCTCAGAAGACACAGTCGGTGCTGATCGTCGAGGACGAGTCCTCGATCGCGTCGTTCGTCTCGCTCTATCTGAAGAAGGCCGGATACGACGTCGAGGTGGCCTCCAACGGCGCCGAGGCGCTCGAGAAGGCCGAGCAGACGCCCTCACTGATCGTCCTCGACCTGATGCTGCCCGACATGGACGGCATCGATGTCTGCCGCCGGCTGCGCAAGCGGTCCGACGTACCGATCCTGATGCTGACCGCCCGCGACGAGGACATCGACAAGATCATCGGGCTCGAGGTCGGCGCGGACGACTACATGACGAAGCCGTTCAACCCGCGCGAGCTGGTCGCCCGGATCAAGTCGATCCTGCGGCGCGCGACGACCGAGCGGCGCGACGCGGAGAACGCCGAGCTGCGGCACGGCGAGCTCGTCATCAACTCGGGCCGGCGCGAGGTCAAGGTCGGCGACGTCGAGATCCAGCTCGCGCCGAAGGAGTTCGACCTCCTCTGGGAGCTGCTCGACCATCGCGGGATCGTGCTCACGCGCGACCAGCTGCTCGAGCGCGTCTGGGGCTACACGTTCGCGGGCGACACGCGGACCGTGGACGTTCACGTCCGCCAGCTCCGCCGCAAGCTCGGCGAGGCGTCCCCGATCGTGACCGTGTGGGGCGTCGGCTACAAGGTCGGCCCGGCCAAGGAGTCGGTCAGCGCCTCCGGTTAGGAGGGCGTCTTGTTCCATTCGCTTCGCTTCCGAATTCCCGCCCTCTTTCTCGCGGGGATCGTGCTCGCCGGCCTGATCTCCACGCTGACGGCGTATCAGCTGTTCGAGGACTACACCGAGGATCGCTTCGTCGCCGAGCTTCGGCGGGAGGCGGTCGGCCTGTCGGACCTCTATGCGTCTCAGGCGGTCCAGGCGAGCGACGAAGCGCGTCGGCCGCCGTTCGCTCAGGCGGCGCGGCTCGAGAAGGCAACGGGCGATCGACTCTTCTACTGTGGCGCTGACCCCTTTGCGAGCGGCCAGGGCTTCGGTCTGACGCGGCTGAATCCCTGCCCCGTGGACGCGCAGAGCCAACGGTCGGTGCAGTTCGAGTTCACGCCCCCGCGCGCCAACCGCCCATACCTGGCCGTCGCACATCCGCTTCGCCCAGAGGGCAGAGGCCCAGCGTTCGGCGTCGTGATCGTCGCAAAGCCGAAGGCGGAGCTGAGCGATCGCCTGAACACGCTGATCGAGCGGCTGGCGTTCGCTCTGCTCGGCGGCATCCTGATCGCGGGCGCGCTCGCCTGGTACCTCTCTCGTCGCCTGACGAGGCCGATCCTGGCGCTCTCGAACGCGGCCGACCAGGTTGCCGAAGGGCGCTACGACGTCGAGATCCCGCGCGGCGGCCGCGACGAGATCGGGCACATGGCCAACCGGTTCGGCCAGATGGCCGATCGGCTCAAGGAGGCCAACGAGCTCGAGCGCAACTTCCTCATGCGGGTGTCGCACGAGCTGCGGACGCCGCTGACGGCGATTCGCGGACACGTGGGCGCCCTTCGTGAAGGACTCGCCGACGATCCCGAGTCGCGGGAGGCGTCTCTCGACGTGATCGCAGCGGAGGCCGGGCGGCTCGAGCGGCTCGTCGGCGACGTCCTCGATCTGGCCAAGCTCGATGCCCGTCGCTTCACCGTCCGTGAGGAGGAGGTCGACATGGGCCGCGTGCTCGAGCGTGCGTACACCGCCTTCGGCGAGGAAGCCAGGCGGCGCGGGATCGACTACCGCCAGCACGCCGACGGCGGCGCCGTGATCGTGACCGACGGCGACCGGGTGCTGCAGATCATCTCCAACCTGCTCTCGAACGCCTTCCGCTGGACGCCGGACGGCGGCCGGATCGACGTGGAGCTCGACGCGCAGAACGGCAAGGTCTCGGTGGCCGTCGCCGACTCAGGCCCCGGCATCTCGCCGGAGGAGGCGGAGCGGATCTTCAGGCCCTTCTGGTCGCGGGACGCCGGAGGCGGAACCGGCCTCGGTCTGGCGATCGCGCACGAGCTCGCGAACGCTCTCGGCGGACGGATCGAGCTCGACAGCGCGATGGGCGGCGGGAGTCGCTTCAAGCTCGTCCTGCCAAGCGGCCCGAAGTAGCATCCGCGCCTCATGTCGTCGCTCCCGCAGCACGAGGAGCGGTCAGGGCGAGCGCAGGTTGTCCAGCTGCCGGTCCGCCGCGGGCCGATGCGTGCCGCTCTCATCGCGCTTCGCCCTCGTCAGTGGTCGAAGAACCTGTTGCTCTTCGCCGGAATCCTGTTCGCGGCCGAGCTTGGCGACGCTGTCCGCTGGTTGGAGGCCGTGACGGCGTTCGCGGCCTATTGCCTGGCAGCGAGCGCGGCATACCTCGCGAACGACGTCCGTGACGTGGAGAGCGACCGGCTGCACCCGCTGAAGCGCGAGCGGCCCGTCGCGCGCGGCGAGCTCTCGCGTCCGGCTGCGCTCACGCTTGCAGCGGTTCTCGCGTCGGCCGCGCTCGCGCTGGCGATCGCGCTCGGGCCGGTGACCGCTCTGCTGCTCGGCGTTTTCCTGGCGCTGCAGACGGCGTACACGCTGTCGTTTCGGAACGTGGTCCTGCTGGACGTGATGGCGATCGCCGGCCTCTTCGTCGTGCGCGCGGCGGCCGGCGCCGAGGCCGTCGACGTGCGCATCTCGCCGTGGCTCCTGCTCTGCACGGCGCTGCTTGCGCTCTTCCTCGCGCTCGCGAAGCGCCGCGGCGAGCTGGTGCTCGCCGGGCGGGCAGCCACGCCCGGCCGCGCGGTGCTGTCGGGCTATTCGCTCCCGCTCGTCGATCAGCTCGTGACCGTCGTGACCGCGGCGACGATCGTCGCCTACTCGCTCTATACGTTCGGCTCGGAGCACTCTGCGGCGATGATGCTGACGATCCCGTTCGTGATCTTCGGGCTCTTCCGCTACCTCTTGCTCGTCCATCGCGACGACCTCGGAGAGGAGCCGGAGCAGATCCTGCTCAGCGACCGGCCGATTCTCGCGGCAGTCGCCCTCTGGGCACTGACTGCGGCGGCGATCCTGGTCTGGGCCTGACGGGCCGTGTCCGGGGTCAGACCCTAGACGCGGCCGAGAGCGCTAGGAGGAGCGGCGCTCTTCGATGCGGTACACGATCGCGCCCTTGCTCTCCTCGAGGCGGTCCTCGAGGCGGGCGAGGCGCTCGTCGACGCCCTTCCAGCCTGACGTGACCAGGTCGACGAGCAACGCAAGATCGTCGAGGCGGGCGTGTCGCTCCGCGAGGAGGTCGCCCTCCATCCGCTCGAGGCGGCGGATCGTCTGGCCGGCGAGCCCCCGCACCTCGGCGATGTGGCGACCCACGGGGATCGCCTCTTGGGAGAGTCCCTTGCGGACGGCGTCGCTGACCTGGCCGGGCAACGACGACTCGATCTGTGCGGCGAGGTCGGCGAGCGCCTCGATCTGCGCTCGGGCTCGCTCGAGCGTGGCCTGGACGTCGCTCGGGTCGACGCGGCCTTCCGTAGCCGCGGCCAGGCGCTCCTTCGCGCGCTGAATCGCAGCCTCGTCCATGCACGGAAGATACCTTGGTTGCCGGACGGATGAAGGTCTCCGAGCTCGACTACGAGCTGCCCCGCGAGCTGATCGCTCAGCGGCCCCCAGAGCGGCGCGACGAGTCGCGTCTGCTCGTCTACGACCGCGCCTCCGGCGAGATCCGCCACCGGCGCTTTGCAGAGCTCCCCGACGAGCTGACCCGCGGTGAGCTCGTCGTGGCGAACGACACCCGCGTGGTGCCCGCGCGGATCTCGATCGAGCGGCCACGGGGCGAGGTCCTCCTGCTCGAGCGCACGGGTGAGAACGGCGTCTGGGAGGGGCTCGCGCGGCCGACGCGGCGGCTCCGTCCGGGGCGCCGGTACGGCCCGGTCGAGCTGCTCGAGCACCTCGGCGAGGGCCGCTGGCTGCTCCGGCTCGACGGCGAGCCGGCCGGAGACCCGCCCTTGCCGCCGTACATCACCGAGCCCCTCGCCGACCCGGCGCGCTACCAGACGGTCTATGCGGAGGAGGCCGGCTCGGCGGCCGCTCCGACGGCGGGGCTGCACTTCACGCCCGACGTCCTCGCGAGGCTCGACGTCGAGTACGTGACGCTGCACGTCGGCCTCGATACGTTCAGGCCAGTCACCGTCGAAGACCTCGGGGAGCACCAGCTCCACGGCGAGCGCTACGCGGTCAGGCCGCCGGCCTGGCAACGGATCCAGGCGGCCGAGCGTGTCCTCGCGGTCGGCACGACGACCGTGCGCGTGCTCGAGTCGCTTGCGCGCCGGGCTCCGCTCGAAGGCCGCACAGACCTCTTCATCACGCCCGGCTTCGAGTTCCGCCGCGTCGACGCGCTGCTGACGAACTTCCACCTACCGCGCTCGACGCTGCTCGCGCTCGTGATGGCGTTCGCGGGAATCGACCGCACGCGCGAGCTCTACGAGACGGCGATCGCCGAGCGTTACCGCTTCTACTCGTTCGGCGATGCGATGCTCGTCTTGTGAGCGAGCACTTCACGGTCACCGCGACGGACGGGGCGGCTCGGGCCGGCGTCCTCCACACGGCGCACGGCGCGGTACCGACGCCGGCGTTCATGCCGGTCGGGACGAAGGGGACGGTCAAGGGCGTCGGCCCCGAGGAGCTCCGCGCCCTCGGCGCCACGATCGTGCTGGGCAACACCTACCACCTGAGCTTCCGGCCGGGCGCGGACGTCGTCGCCGAGCTCGGCGGCCTGCACGCCTTCATGGGCTGGGACGGCCCGATCCTCACCGACTCGGGCGGCTTCCAGGTGTTCTCGCTCCGCCACACGCTCGAGGCCGTGGACGACGACGGCGTCACCTTCCGCTCCGTGTATGACGGCGACCTCGCGCGGCTGACGCCCGAGTTGGCCGCGAAGATCCAGGCGAGCCTCGGCTCGGACATCGCGATGTGCCTCGACGTCTGTCCGCCGGCCGACGTCCCTCGCGCCGAGCTCAAGGAGGCGGCGCGTCTGACGACGACGTGGGCCACGCGCCACCGCGCCGCGCCCCGCACGCCCGGCCAGCTCGTGTTCGGAATCGCCCAGGGCGGCACCGACCCCGCCCTGCGCCGCCGGTCGATCGAGGAGATCGCCGAGCTCGACTTCGACGGCAACGCGCTCGGCGGGCTCAGCGTGGGGGAGGACCGAGCCACGCTCTTCGAGACCGTCGGCTGGGCCGCGCCGCTGCTGCCTGCCGGCAAGCCGCGGTACTTCATGGGCATCGGCGATCCCGAGGGCATCCTCGAGGTGATCGAGCGCGGCATCGACATGTTCGACTGCGTGCTGCCCACTCGCCTCGGCCGCACCGGCACGGCGATCACGCGAGACGGCCGCCTCAACCTCAAGAACGCGCGCTTCACACGCGATCCGAGACCGCTCGACGCGACCTGCGACTGCCCGGCCTGCAGCCGCTTCAGCCGTGCCTATATCCGTCACTTGGTCAAGGAGAACGAGCTGCTCGGACTACGTCTCCTGTCCCTGCACAACCTCCGCTACCTGCTCGACCTCACGGCCGGAGCACGCGCCGCGATCGAAAGCGGCCGGCTGGCACTGTTCAAGGCCGAGGTGGTCGACCGACTCGCCCAGCAGCCCGCGGCGCCGGAGACGGAGACGGAGACGGCATGGAGCCGCTGATCTTCATCGGGATCCTGGTCGTGCTGCTGTGGCTGCTCGTGCTCCGGCCGCAGCGGCGTCGCGCGCTGGAGCACGCGACGCTGATCTCGAACCTCTCGGTCGGCGACGAGATCGTCAGCGCCGGCGGCATGTACGGCCGGATCACGCGCATCGACGACGAGGTGCTGACGGTCGAAATCGCGCCCGGCATAACGGTTCGGGTGGCGCGCGCGGCGATTACCGGCCTCATAAACTCCGAACAGAAGGACAACGAAGCGGAGACCCCGATCGCGTCCGACGACCGCTAACCTGTTGACCCGCTACGCGTGTCTACTAGGCGCTCCAACCTCTTCTTCCTCCTCGCGCTGGTCCTCGCCCTCGTCGGCGTGGCCCTCATCGCGCTGCCCGGGGCTCCGCTCTACCAGAAGCCCAAGCTAGGCCTTGACCTCCAGGGCGGCCTCGAGATCGTGCTCGAGGCGAAGCCGCCGCCCGACCGGAAGCTGACCGACGCGGACCTCAACCGGTCCGTTTCGATCATTCGCGACCGCATCGACAAGCTCGGCGTCTCGGAGACCGAGGTCCGGAAGCAGGGCAACAACCAGATCGCCGTGCAGATTCCGGGCGTCACCGACCCCGAGCGCGCCGCCGAGATCATCGGCAAGACGGCGCAGCTCGAGCTGTACAAGTTCGAGCAGAACCTGATCACGCCGTCGAGGAACGCGCAGGGCGACGCCGTCCCCACACCGAGCATCTTCGACCTGCTCGCGTCGCACCAGTCCGAGATCAAGACCGACGAGGACGCGCGCGAGTGGTACCTCTTCAACGACAAGAAGAAGCGCGTCGCCGGACCCAGGGACACGAAGGCCCAGCTTGTCGCACTGAAGCCGGTGAAGAGCAAGCTCGGCCCCGGCGGGAAGCTTCCGAAGGGCTGGAAGTTCATGGGTGTCCCGCAGAAGATGACCATCCTCGCCTGCGGGCCGAGCGAACGGTACTGCCCGGGCTACGGCGAGAACGCCGACCGCGACTACTACTACCTGCTCCGTTATCAGCCCGACGACAAGGAGAACCCCGTCCCGGAGATGACGGGCGAGGACCTGAAGCTCTCGGGCACGCGCCAGGACTACGACTCGAGCTCCGGCCAGCCCATCGTGCTGATGGACTTCACCGACAAGGGCGCGGGCAAGTTCCACGAGGTCACGAAGGACATCGTCGACAGCAGCCGCTTCCGTTCCTCGACGCAGGGGAGGGAGGTGCTCGACAGCTTTGCGATCGTCCTCGACGGCCGGATCAAGTCGGCGCCGACGGTCGACCCGAAGGACAACCCCGACGGCATCCCGGGAGACAACGGCGCCCAGATCACGGGCATCGGCGACGTCAGCGAGGCGAAGGACCTCGCGCTCGTCCTCCAGACCGGTGCGCTGCCGATCGAGTTCGTGCAGGTCGACCGGACCCAGGTTTCGGCGACGCTCGGTAAGGACTCGCTCCACGAGGCGCTGCGCGCCGCGATCGCCGGCTTGATCGTCGTCGCGCTCTTCCTGCTCGTCGTCTACCGCTTCCTCGGGCTCGTCGCCGTCATCGGCCTCGCCATCTACTCGGCGCTGCTCTACGCGGTGCTGCTGCTGTTCAACGTCACGCTGACGCTGCCGGGCTTCGCCGGAATGATCCTTGCGATCGGCGTCGCCGCCGACGCGAACGTCGTCATCTTCGAGCGCATCAAGGAGGAGACGGCCGAACGCAAGTCGATTCGGGCGGCGATCTCGGTCGGCTACCGCAAGGGCTTCTCGACGATCGTGGACGCGAACGTCGTGACCGCCATCACGGCGCTGATCCTCTTCGCGGTCGCGACCGGCGGCGTGCGCGGATTCGCGTTCATGCTCCTGCTGGGCACCGGGTTGTCGATCATCACCGCGGTCTTCGCCACGCGGGCGCTGCTCGGCCTGCTCGCCGGCTTCCGCTGGTTCGACAACCCGCATTTCATGGGCGCCCGTGCGCAGAAGATCTCGCGCTGGCAGATGATCGACGTGGTCGGCACGCGCCGGATCTGGTTCTCGATCGCGGGGGTCCTGATCGCACTGTCGATGGGCCTGCTGATCTTCAAGGGACTCAACCTCGGAATCGACTTCCGCGGCGGCACGCAGATGACGTTCCAGACCGAGACGCCGGTCGACATCGCGGACGTGCGCAAGGAGGCGGCGAAGTCCAACCTCGGCAACGCCGTCATCCAGGGGCGCGGCAACGAGGTGAACGGTGGCTTCAACGAGTTCCAGATCAAGTCGGAGCCGTTGAGCGCGCGCGAGCAGAAGAGCGTCGTCGACGACATGGAGAGCAAGTTCGACGCCACCTCTGCGGTGCGCAACGTCTCGGCGAGCTTCAGCGAGGAGATCCTGCGCGGCGCGATCCTGGCGATGATCGTCTCGTTCCTCCTGATCACGATCTACATCGCGTTCCGGTTCGAGTGGCGATTCGCGGTGCCGATCCTGCGGACGATCGCGAACGACGGGCTCATCGCCGTCGGGATCTACTCCGCATCCGGCCGGGAGGTGACGGCGTCGACGGTCGCGGCGTTCCTCACCATCATCGGCTACTCGATCTACGACACGATTATCATCTTCGACCGCGTGCGGGAGAACCTCCCGCTCATGCGCAGATCGTCGATCAAGGAGGTCGTGAACGTCTCGCTCTGGGAGACGATCCGCCGTTCGATCGTCACGACGATCATCACGCTGCTCCCGGTCGGCGCACTACTGCTCTTCGGCGGCGAGACCCTGCAGGACTTTGCGTTCGCGATTCTCGTCGGTATCTCGATCAGCGCCTTGTCGACGATCTTCGTCGCGGCGCCGTTCCTGGCCGTCCTTCTCGAGCGCGCGCCCGAGTACAAGGGACGCAGGTCGACCAACGAGACGGAAGCCCTGCGCGCCGAGCTCGACGGGCGCGCCGCGGCGCCCGCCGTGCCCGCGCTACCCGTCGAGGCCGAGGAGGAGGAAGAGGAGGAGGCGCCGGTCGCCGCGGGCACGGCTGCTGCAGCCCCACCGCCCGGGCAGGTTCCCTCCGCGGCGGCTGCGTCGAAGCGCGAGCGGCGCCGGCAGCGTCGCCGCGCCAGGCCGCATGGCCGCGCGCGTTAACCCGCTGCGCGACGTCCTCGAGCGCGTCGCCGCGGAGCTGTCCGCGGCGGGCAACCTCGGCATCGAAGAAGCGCGCACCCTCGTCGACGAGCTCGCGAATCGGTGGCGCGGCGACGTCGTCCGCGCCGGCGAACGCGTGGGCGCGGCCGCGGACGGGATGTTCCACGAGGTGGGGCTCGTGACGCGGGAGGACTTCGACGAGCTCGAGCTCCGCCTCGCGCAGCTCGAGCACCGCCTGCGGCTGCTGGAGTCGGCGGCGCCGCCGGTCGACGGTCGGCCCTCCTAACGCTCCGAAGCCCTCCTTACCGACTGTCACACTGACGGCATGGCGCAGGCGCCTCCGCGCAACCTCGGCCGGCTGTCAGAGATCGCCCAGGTGGCGGTCCGGCACGGGTTCGGCTACGTATTCCGGCGCAACCGGCTCGGCGACCTCCTACCCGGACGCGACGGGCAGGAGCTCGATCCGGACGCGCCGCCCTCGGAGCGTGGCCGCCGGCTGCGCGAGATGCTCGACGAGCTCGGGCCGACGTTCGTCAAGTTCGGCCAGCTGCTCTCGATGCGGCCCGACGTGCTGCCGCCGGACATCATCACCGAGCTCCGCGGGCTGCAGGACGACGTGCGGCCGTTTCCCTTCGAGCTGGCGAAGGAGGCGATCGAGGGCGATCTCGATCAGCCGCTCGAGCGGCTCTTCCTGGAGTTCGAGGAGGTGCCGATGGCCGCCGCCTCGATCGGCCAGGTCCATCGGGCCGTGCTCCCGAACGGACACCGCGTAGCCGTCAAGGTGCAGCGCCCGGGTGCGCCGCGCCAGATCGAGGCCGACCTTTCGTTGCTGCACCAGGCCGCGCGGATCGCGAAGGAGCGGGTGCGCGCCCTCGACTTCATCGACACGCACGAGCTCGTCGACGAGTTCGCGCGCTCGATCCGCCAGGAGCTCGACTATCGGCTCGAGGGCCGCAACGCGGACACGTTCCGCCACAACTTCGCGGGCCATCCGCACGTGCACATCCCGCGCGTCTACTGGACCTACACGCGCACGCGGGTTCTGACGCTCGAGTACCTCGAGGGCACGCAGGTCGCGGACGTCGACGAGCTCGATTTCTCGATGGACGACCGCCGTCGCCTCGCGTACCTGATGACCGAGGCCTGGATGACCATGATCTTCCGGCACGGGTTCTTCCACGGCGACCCGCATCCCGCGAACGTGCTCGTCCTCGGCCGGCCCGACCAGATCGGCCTCGTCGATTTCGGCCTTGCCGGCAAGCTGACCGACGCGGACATCTCCAAGGCGACGCGGCTCTTCATCGACGCTGCCAACGAGAACGTCGACGTCCTCCCGAAGCGGCTCGCCGACCTCGGCGTGCGGTATCCGCCCGAGCGCGAGGAGCAGTTCGTCGCCGAGCTCCGCGAGCTGTTCTACCGCTACTACGGCGCCCGGCTGTCCGACATCGACCCGCTCCAGGTGATCCGCGAGGGCTTCGCGCTGATCTACCGCGTCAACCTGAAGCTGCCGACGCGCTTCCTGCTCGTCGACCGGGCGGTCGCGACGCTCGGCTCCGTGGGCATCGAGCTCTACCCGGACTTCAACGTCTTCGAGGTCGCGAAGCCGTACGCGCGCAGCCTGATGATCAGGCGCTTCACGCCGCGCCGGGTGGCCCAGTCGGCGACGCGGGAGGCCGTCAACCTCACGCAGATCGCCCGCGAGCTGCCGTACCAGGTGCACGACACGCTCGAGCAGTTCCGCGACGGCCAGATCGAGGTCGGGTTCGTGCACAAGGGCCTCGACGAGTTCATGCAGAAGGTGGACATCGTCTTCAACCGCCTGATCGTCGCGATGCTCGTCGCGGGCGGCCTCGTCGGCTCGGCCCTGATCGGAGCCTTCGTGACGGCCGGCCCGGAGCTCTTCGGGATCAACTTCCTCGCGGTGATCGGCTTCTTGCTCTCCGGCGCGCTCGGGATCTGGCTCTTCCTCGGGATCCTGCGCTCGGGCCGGATTTAGGACGCAATGTGAAGCTCCGCGGGCCGGCCCACGCGGAGCGTCGAGACGATCCGCGCCGGCTGCAGCTCGGGCGGTAGCGCAAGCAGCTCGCGAACGGCGCGCGCGATCCGCGTTCCCTTCTTGTCCTCGCCGTCGACGTCGATCGCCACGGCTCGGCCTTGCGCATGCGCGACGGCGAGCGGCGCGGCGAGGTCGAGGCCCGGCTCGGCGACGCTCGTGACGCGGACGGCGCCGAGCGCTTCGCCCAGGTAGCCGAGGAGCGCGACGAGACGGCGGTCGACGAGGCCGGACTCGATCTGCCCGCGGGCGGCGGGTGTCAGCCGGACACGCGGCCCGAGGCCCTGTTCGGCGGCACGGTAGTAGCGGGCGAGGGCGAGCGCACGGTCCGCGTAGCCGGTGCGGCCTTCCAG
>Ga0126313_10001787_pt1 | contig 11604 bp, 13 predicted proteins | sample Plot105A_FD_89954 | JGI IMG/M metagenome (GOLD analysis project Ga0126313, IMG submission 89954) | Serpentine soil microbial communities from UC McLaughlin Reserve, CA, USA - Plot105A | ecosystem: Environmental > Terrestrial > Soil > Grasslands | place: USA: UC McLaughlin Reserve, Lake County...
ACCGGACGGACTAGCGGACGCCTCCACTAGCGGCGGTCAGCCGGGATCGCGCCGCGCGAGCGGGTGCACGGCCGGACCCGCCAGCACTTCGCCGTCGACGTCGAACCGCGAGCCGTGGCACGGGCAGTCCCAGCTGCGCTCGGCGTCGTTGAAGTGCAACAGGCAGCCGAGGTGGGTGCACCGCAGCGAGACGGCGTGGACGGCGCCGCCGTCGTCGCGATAGACCCCGACCTTCCCCAGCCCCGAGCGGACGACGCGCGCCTCGCCGGCCGGCACCTCGTCGGCCGAGCCGGCCTCGGCGGGCGTGAGCCGGTCGCCGACCAGGTGGCGCGCCACCCACCACTGCGCCTTGGCCACCTCGGGGGCCGAGCGCACGGTCAGGCGGTTCGGATCGAAGACGTCGGCGTAGGGGTTGTCGCGGCCGGTCAGGCGATCGCACAGCACCTCGGCCGCGATCGTCGCCCCCGTCATCCCCCACTTCTGGAACCCGCTCGCCACGCACAGGTGCGACGAGAGCGGCGTGTAGGGACCGATGTAGGGCAGCTTGTCGGTCGGCATCCCGTCCTGGGTCGACCACCGGTAGGGGATGTCGACGACGTCGAAGTGCTCGCGCGCGAAGCGGTCGAGCTGCTCGAAGCGCTCCGGCTCGGCCTCGTCCGCGCCGGTCAGGTGCCCCTCGCCCCCGACCAGCAGCCACTGCTCGTCGCCGTCGCGGTGCGGGCGCAGCGAGCGCGTCGGCGACCCCGCGCTGATCAGCATCCCCTCCGGCACCGGCCCGCGAACGCGCGCGGCGACAACGTAGGACCGCGCGGCCTCCATGCGCGCGAAGAACAACCCCCGGTCGAGCAGCGGGTAGTTCGTCGCCACAACGACCTCGCGCGCGGTCATGGCGATGCCGTCGAGCGTGCGCAGCCGGCACGGCGAGCCCTCGTGGACGCCGGCGACGCCGCTGTGCTCGAAGACATGGGAGCCGTCGCCCGCGACGGCCGCCGCCAGCCCGTCCACGTAGCGGACGGGGTGGAACTGGGCTTGGTCGTCGAGCCGCACGGCAAGCGGCACCGCAAACGGCAGCGGTGTCTCGCTCGTCGTTGTGACCGGCAGGCCGGCGGCCAGCGCCGCCTCGGCCTCGCGCTGGACCGCATCCACCTGTCCCGGGTGCGCCGCATAGGTGTACGCGGGCAGGCGCTCCCAGGCGCAGTCGATGCCCTCCTCGCTGGCGATCCGCTCCACCCGGTCGACCGCGGCGAGGCTGGCGGACGCGTAGGCGGTCGCGCCGCGCTCGCCGTGCAGCTTCGCGATCTCCGAGTACTTGACCTCCTGCAGCGCCGACACCTTTGCCGTCGTCAGGCCGGTCGCGCCACCCGCGACCGTGCGGCGCTCGAGCACGGCCACACGCATGCCCGCCCGCTTGAGCAACAACGCGGTGGTCAGGCCCGCGATGCCGCCGCCGACGATCGCCACGTCGACCTCGAGCTCGCGGTCAAGCGCCGGATGGCGCGTGGCCTCGGCGGTGTCGAGCCAGAGCGACTCGGTGGCGCGCGGCGTGTCCGTGCTCATAGTGCGGAGGTGTTCGACGTTCCTCGGAATTATTCAGAGGAAGGTCGAACACCTCCTGGTAGCTCAGCTGCGCCGCCGCCGCATGACGAACGCGGCGGAGCCGATCGCCACCACCCCCAGGCCCGCGACGACCCACCCGAACGGGAAGCCGCCCGCGGATTCCTGTGGCGCGCTGTCGGGCGCGCCGGCGCGCTCGGCCGGCAGGATCGCCGCCGGCGGCCATTCCTGACCCTCGGGGCCGAACCCCGTCACGCGGTAGACCCACCGCCCGCCGGAGGAGAACACCACGCGGGCCCGGAACGCGCCGTTGCGCAGCGGGCGCGCCCGCACGACGTGCCGTTCCCCGGTCCCGACCTTCTCGATCACGACCGTGACGGGGACGTTCCCCGGCATCGGAGCGGGGCGCTCGCCACGGATCGGAGTGAGGTCGACGACCCACGGCCGGCCGGCGCGCAAGCCGTCGGGCGGCGTGCTGAGCTCGACCCCGGACTTGGCCGCCGCGGCGGGGGCGGTCAGAAGGAGCACCGCAACGGCAAGGCGGAGAGCGTGCATGCCCTCTCTACAACCGGCAGGGCAATCGGGTTCCGCGTCAGCGCAGCGTGTGCGCGATCGCCAGCGCCCGCGCTAGGGATACGTCGGCCTCCAGCCGCAGAAGGACGTCGCCGTGCCGCCAGACGAGGGTGTTGCCGGCCAGGCGCAGGTTCTCGGCCCGGACCTGGCCGCGCGCGTCGACGAACGCGAACTCGTGGGGCGAGCCCGCGATCCAGACGCCCGGGTCGGCGCCGACGCGTACGCGCGTGATGCTCGTCGCCGGCCCGAGCGACTTGTCGATCAGCGTCGTGTCCTGGCGGCCGCGCAGCTCGGTGATCATGAGGCCCGCCCCGGTCCCGCGGGCGCGGGGCAGCCCGGGGCGCGGGCGGTAGGCGAAGGTGACACGCCCGCCGGGCGGCGAGCTCGCGACGTACACCTCCTGCGGGGCGGCCGCCGGGACGAGCACGCGGAAGCCGACACGGGCGCGTGCGGCAGCGAGGGTCGTCCGCTGCCCGAGCCCGAGCCCGCCCCCGGCACGGCCGGGAGGAAGGTGCGGAAGGCTCGGGACCCGCTCGATGCGCACGCTACGCAGGCCGAGCCATTCGAGGACGGAGTGCCGGAGGTCGGGCGATGCCGCCACCGCGGCCGTGGCCAGGACGAGCAGGAGCGCCAGCGCGAGGGCCAGCATGCGCCGGGCCGGCACCCGGCGACGGCGGGCCGGCTCGGCCTCCAGGCGCGCCCGCACGGCCGGAGCCAGCGCCGGAGTGGGCGGGTAGGCGAGCTCACCGGCCAGGACATCAAGCTCGCGCTCGAGCCGCTCGACGCTCACGGGGCCTCCTCCCCCAGCTCGGTTTGCAGGCGGCCGAGCGCCCGCGACAGCCGCGACTTGACCGTCCCGAGGCGCCAGCCGAGCACGGCGGCGGTCTCACGCTCGGACAGCTCGAGGAAGAATCGGCATGCGATCACGAGCTGGTCGTCCGTGCGCAGGCCCTCGAGCGCCCGCAGCAGCGTGCGGCGGCGCTCGCCGGCGAGCAGGGCGGCCTCCGGGGACGGGTCCGCGTCCCCGGCAGGCCGCTCCTGCGCCGCGCGCAGCGTCAGCGCCTCGCGCCGGTGCGCGGAGCGCCGGCGATTGCGCGACTCGTTGACGGCGATCCGCAGCAGCCAGGGCCGCAGCGGGGAGCCCGCGCGGAAGCGGTGCAGCGCCCCGTGCGCCTTGACGAATGCCTCCTGCGCGGCCTCCTCGGCCTCGGCCGCCGATCGCGTCACGAGGTACGCCGCCCGGAACACCGGCTCCCGGTACCGCTCGACGAGCTGTTCGTATGCCACGACGTCGCCACGCTGTGCGCGCTCCACGAGCTCGACATCGGCGAGCCCCGGATGATCGAGCGGCCGGACCACCACTGCCGCTTGTACACCCGCCGGGCGCGGGGCGTTCCGAATCTCTTCGGCGATGCCGGAGGAAAGGCGTGTGACGGCCGCGCCGGCTGGGCAACACGAGACCGTGCTCACGCCCGATGCCGAACGAGCGCTCGAGATCCTCCGCGAGGCGGACGGCCCGATCACCTACGAGGAGCTCTCGGCGGGTGGCGTGCGCTGGCCGGGTGACGCCGTCTACGAGCTCCAGCTCTGCGGCCATCCGGTCGACCAGTCCCACGGGACGCTGCGGCTCGGGCGCATCATGGCCCCTGGCTTCGCCCAAGCGGCGACCGGTTGAGACCGGCACGCGGCGCGCGGTCTGGCATGACCGATGGCTGAGGCGCGCGGGGGGTGGGAACGCCGGCTCGGCCGGTCGGGGCTGCCCGTCACGGCGATCGGCCTCGGGCTCGCCGCCCTCGGACGGCCGGGCTATCTGACGATCGGCCACGGCCGCGACCTCGGTCCCGACCGCTCCGTCGAGGCCATGGAGCGGCACGCGCACGAGGTGCTCGACGCCGCCTACGCCGGCGGCATCCGCTACTTCGACGCCGCGCGCTCCTACGGCCGCGCCGAGGCGTTCCTCGCTTCCTGGCTCGCTGCCCGCGGCCTGGCACCCGGGGACGTGACCGTCGGGTCGAAGTGGGGCTACACCTACACGGCCGACTGGCAGGTGGACGCCGATCCACCCGAGGTCAAGGACCTCTCGGTCGACGCGCTCCGCCGCCAGCTCGGCGAGACGCGCGCCCTGCTCGGCGCGCACCTCTCGCTGTACCAGATCCACTCGGCGACGATCGACAGCGGCGTGCTCGACGACGGCGCCGTGCGCGCCGAGCTCGACGCCCTGCGCGGCACCGGAGTGGCGATCGGGCTGACGACCACGGGCCCGGATCAGGCCGCGACCATCGACCGCGCGCTCGCCGTCGACGGCTTCGACTGCGTCCAGGCCACCTGGAACCTGCTCGAGCCCTCGGTCGGGCCGGCGCTCGCGCGCGCTCACGACGCGGACCTGGGCGTCATCGTCAAGGAGGCGCTGGCGAACGGCAGGCTCGCGGAGGCGCTCGGTCCGGATTGGGATGCCGTCGGCATCGCGGCCGCGCTGGCCCAGCCGTGGTGCGACGTCGTGCTCAGCGGCGCCGCCACCGTCCAGCACGTTCGCAGCAACCTCGTCGCGTGCGACCGGCGCGGGCCCGTGCCGGAGGTCCAGCCCGAGCCACCCGACGCCTACTGGTCGCGGCGCTCGGCCCTGCCGTGGAACTAGGGCGCGCTGACGCGAGCTCGTGGCGCCGACCCGATGATGCGGCCGACGCCCGGGTTGCGCATGGCCAGCGCCGTGATGGCAAACGAGCCCGCCACCGCGCCGGCGAGGACCAAGGCGAACTTCGCCTCCGCCGGGAGGGCCACGCGGTGTAGCGCCAGCGCCAGCCCGACCACCACCGGAGGATGGATGACGAACGCCCCGTACGCGCTGGGCGCCATGCTGCGGAGCAACCGGCCCTGCCGGCTGCCGTGCACACGGAACCAGTCGATCAGGAACAAGGGCAGCGTGGCAGCGAGCGCCCCCTCCACGAGCGACGTGCCGGCTGCCTGCCAGTGCCACCCGCCGGCGTAGCGGTCGCGCTCGGCTTCGCCGTCGGTGAACCCGCCGGCGAGCAGCAGCGCGGCGAGCGCGACAACGGCCGCCATGGCCGCGATACCGCAGCGGCGGCGCAGCTCCGGCGTCAACGTCTCCAGCCAGCCTCGTCGTCCGGCGGCGCAGCCGAGCGCGAACAGAATCGCGTACTGCGGGAAGAGCGCGAACTGGATGTGCAGGTGCTCCTCGCCATAGGGAACGACGAGATGGGTCGAGAACGAGAGCACCGCGATGGCGACCGCGACGCCGGCGACCTGCTCTCCGCGCAGCGGCTCGCGCGACGGCTCGCCCCGGGCAGGGCGCAGCCAGCGCACGAGCCCGTAGGCGAGCGAGAACGCCAGCAGGGCTTCCAGGAACCACGTCGGTCCTGGTGCCGGATCCGTGAGCTGATCGCGCGCATACCGAAGGAAGCCGCCATGCCCGCCCTCGTCCCGGTACTTGACGTACTCCATCGGCGGCGCGATGACCAGCACGTAGAAGGCCACCGGGATCCCCAGCCGAAGCAGGCGATCGCGCACGAACGGCAGCGGACCCTTCCGGTCCAGCGACGGTCCGCTCAACCGCCCGGCAATCAGGAAGAACGCACCGAGCCCGAACAGGAAGCCGACGGCCACGAAGACCGTGATGACGGCGATGCTGCCGCTGCCCATCTCCTCGTAGCCCTCGAGGTAGAACGACCCGTCGACTCCGTAGACGATGGCGGTGTGCACGGCAGATCACTCCGACCACCAGGAGCACCTTCAGGTTGTCGAGGTAGGCCAGCCTCATAGTGGGGGGAAGCGGTCGACCATCGGATACACCAGGGTGGCGGAAGACGTTCCGCTGGGCGCGGTGTAACGGCCTGGCGCCCCGACGGACCAACGGCGGCAACCACCGTCCGCCAAGGAGAACGCACCATGTCGACCGCCGCTCCCACCGTCTCCCCGGCCGAGGCCATGCCCGGGCTAAAGGGCAAGAACGTCCTCGTCACCGGCGGCAGCTCGGGCATCGGCCAGGCGATCGCCGTCCGCTTCGCCCAGTTCGGCGCCAACGTCGCGATCAACTACCTGCGCGAGCCCGGCGAGGCCGCCGACACCGAGGAGCGAGTGCACGCGTGCACCGCCCAGGTTGCTCAGATGGGCGTTCGCGACGTCCTCGTGCAGGGCGACGTGTCCAAGGAGCAGGACGTCGTGGCGATGGTCGAGGCGGCGGTCGACGGCCTCGGCGGCTTGGACGTGCTGGTCAACAACGCCGGCATCCAGATCTCGCGTCCGAGCGCCGAGCTCTCCAGCGCCGACTTCGACAAGGTCATCGCGGTCAACCTCCGCGGCGCCTTCCTGTGCGCCCGCGAGGCGATCAAGCGCTACCTCGACGAGGACAAGCCCGGCTCGATCGTCAACGTCTCGAGCGTCCACCAGGTCATCCCAAAGCCGGACTACCTCGGCTACTCCGCGAGCAAGGGCGGGATGCAGAACATGACGAGGACGCTGGCGCTCGAGTATGCGTCCAAGGCCATCCGCGTCAACGGCATCGGTCCGGGCGCCACGGTGACCCCGATCAACCGCGCCTGGATCGACGACCCGGTCAAGCGCGAGCAGGTCGAGAGCCACATTCCGATGGCGCGCGCCGGCACCGCGGACGAGATGGGCGCGGTGGCGTGCTTCCTGGCCTCCGACTACGCCGCCTACATCACCGGCCAGACGATCTTCGTCGACGGCGGCCTGACCTTGTTCCCGAGCTTCGCCACGCCGTGGTCGTCGGAGTGACCACCACAACGCAGCAGCGCTGGTGGCCGTCGGCGTTCGGCGCCGACGACGAGCAGGGGATGCTCAACCACGTGGACGAGCGCAAGCGCCTGCAGGCGCTGCGTCTGGTCTCCCAAGGTCGCTTGTTCGATCTCGGTCATGAGCTCCACGAGGACATCCCGGTGTTCCCCGGGCGGTTCTTCCGTCAGACCCTCGTCACGACCGCCCACCACGCCAACGCCGGCGGCGGCGTGGGCGACAACGACGTCAATTGGGTCACCGAGCAGGTCAGCGCGACGATGCAGCTCGGCACCCATCTCGACGCGCTCAGCCACCTGCAGATCGGCGACCGCGGCTACAACGGTTGGACGGTCTCCGACCTCGCCGGCACCGCCGGTGTCACCCGGCTGGGCGCGGAGACGGTTCCCCAGATCGTCACCTGCGGATGGCTCGTCGACGTCTCGGCGCAGCGGCTCGGTCCCGGGGACGTCATCGGCGTCGACGACCTCGAGGGCGTCGAGCCCGAGCCCGGCGACGCCGTGCTCTTCCACACCAGCTGGAGCGCGCGCTGGGACGACGCCGACGCCTACGTGGAAGGTGAGCCCGGACCGGGCTACGCGGTTGCCGAGTGGCTGGTGGCGCGCGGCGTTGCCTTGACCGGGTGCGACACCTGGAGCTACGGCCCGGTACCGGGGGAGGACCCTTCGCGCCCCTTCGAGGTCCCGCAGATGCTCAACGTCCGCCACGGCGTCTTCGTGGTCGAGAACCTGCGGACCGCCGAGCTGGCCGCCGCCGGCGTGCGGCGGTTCGCCCTGATCCTCACCCATCCCAAGCTCCGCGGCGCCACCGGCGCGTGGACGTCCCCGATCGCCCTCGTCTGACCAGGAGAAGCGCCATGAGCACCGAGCACTACGACGTCATCATTATCGGCACCGGCGCAGGGGGCGGCACGCTCGCGCACAAGCTCGCCCCGTCGGGCAAGAAGGTGCTGCTGCTCGAACGCGGCGGCTATTTGCCCCGCGAGCCCGAGAACTGGGACTCGGCCGAGGTCTTCGGCAACGAGCGCTACGTCACCACCGAGCGGTGGATCGACAAGCACGGCACCGAGTTCCGCCCCCACGCGCAGTACTACGTCGGCGGCAACACCAAGGTCTACGGCGCGATCCTGTTCCGCCTGCGCGAACGCGACTTCCGTGAGGTGCGCCACTACGGCGGCGTCTCGCCGGCGTGGCCGATCACCTACGCCGACCTGGAGCCCTACTACGCGGAGGCCGAGGAGCTCTACCTCGTGCACGGCGAGGCGGGCGAGGACCCGACCGAGCCGCCGCGCTCGGGCCCCTTCCCCTACCCGGCGGTCTCGCACGAGGCGCGCATCCAGCAGCTGCACGACACGCTCGAGCGCAAGGGCCACCAGCCCTTCCATCTGCCGGTCGGCGTGGACATGAACGAATCCGACCCCGAAGCGGGGCGGTGCGTACGCTGCGACCGCTTCGACGGCTTCCCATGCCTGACCGACGGCAAGGCCGATGCCCATGTCCGCTGCGTCCGTCCGGCGATCCGGCACGACAACGTCACCTTGCGCACACACGCGCGCGTGGAGCGGATCGAGACCGACGCCTCCGGGTCGTCGGTGAGCGAGGTCGTCGTCGACCGCAAGGGCAAGGCGGAGCGCTATAGCGCCGACGTCGTCGTCGTCTCGTGCGGGGCCGCGAACTCGGCCGCGCTGCTGCTGCGCTCGGCCGACGACAAGCACCCCAACGGCCTGGCCAACTCGTCCGATGTCGTCGGGCGCCACTACATGGCCCACCTCAACTCGGGCGTGGTCGCGGTCTCGCATACGCCCAACGACACGAAGTTCCAGAAGACGCTCGGCTTGAACGATTTTTATTGGGGCGCCGACGACTCCGAGCTGCCGCTCGGGCATATCCAGATGCTCGGCAAGTCCGACAAGAACGTCCTGCGGGCCGGCGCGCCGTGGTTCGCGCCCGGCTTCGCGCTCGACTACATGGCGCGGCACGCGATCGACTTCTGGCTGACGACCGAGGACATCCCGCATCCGGACAACCGCGTCACGGTCGACCGCCAGGGGCGCGTGCACCTGTCGAAGACGTACTACAACCTGGAGCCGCACCGTAAGCTGCTGGGCAAGCTCAAGAGCCTGCTCGGGCCGCTCGGGTGCCGCGACGCAACCTTCAATCGCTGGTCGGTGCTCGACCAGCAGATCCCGATCGAGGGCATCGCGCACAACTGCGGCACCGTGCGGTTCGGGACCGACCCGGCCGAGTCGGCGCTCGACGTCAACTGCAAGGCCCACGACCTCGACAATCTCTACGTCGTGGATACGAGCTTCTTCCCGTCGTCGAGCGCCGTGAACCCGGCGCTGACCGCCATGGCCAACGCGCTACGGGTCGGCGACCACCTGCTCGAGCGGCTGGGCGCGTCCGTTCCGAGCCGCGAGCTCGAGGAGATGACGTCGTGAGAGCCGCCGGCCTCGCCTCCACGCTCGGCAAGGGCCTGGTCGCCGGCTTTGCCGGCACGGCCGCGATGACGGTGTCGAGCACGCTCGAGCAGCACCTCCGCGGCCGCGCCGCCAGTTCGGCGCCGGCCGACGCAACGGCCAAGGTCCTCGGCATCGCCGAGTTTGCCGACGACGCGGCCAAGGAGCGCTTCAGCTTCCTGTCGCATTGGGGCTACGGCACCGGCTGGGGCGTAGTGCGCGCCATGCTCGGCAGCGTCCTGCCGCCGCGCGCGGCCACGGCCGCCCACCTGGCGGCGATCTGGGGCAACGAGCAGGTCATGCTCCCCGCCCTCGACGTGGCGCCGCCGATCACCATGTGGGGCGGCAAGGAGATCGCCATCGACGCCTGGCACCACATCGTCTACGCGACGGCGACCGGCGCGGCGTACCAGCTGCTCAGCGCGAACGGCAAGGGTTGATGGGGCGCGCGGGCGTGGGCAACCCGCGCGCGCTCGCGAACCTGCTCGTCGCTGGCCCGACGCGCGGCGCGCGCGCCGTCGCGGCCTTCGTCGCCCGTGTGGCCGGCGGCGGGGTGTTGGTCGCGTTCGGCGTGGGCAAGTTCACCCGCCACGCCAGCGAGGTGGCATCGTTCGAGGAATACGGGCTGCCGGCCGCCGACGCCTTCGTCTACGCGATCGGCGTGGTCGAGCTTGTGGGCGGCCTGCTGCTCGTCCTGGGCTTGCTGACCCGGCCGGCGGCGCTCGTGCTCGCCGGTGACATGGTGGCCGCGATCATCCTCTCCGGCATCGCGCTGGGCGAGATCATCAGCCTCACCCTCGCCCCGGCGGAGCTCCTGATCTGCCTGTACCTGCTGTGGACCGGTCCGGGTGTCCTGGCGCTCGACCACCGGCTGCGCGGGCCCGCGCCGTGACCTTCGGCCGCGCCGCCTGGCTCCTGCCGCCCACCACCGGCGGCGCCTCGACGGCCACGGGACGGTTCAACCTCCCGTCGTGCCGGACGGCTACAGCCTCTGTGGCGGGAACCCGACGCCCTCGTCGGGGGGTGACCGCCATTCGGTCGGACATACCGACCAAATGTCAGGGACCTCCGCCGTGCCCGAGGTGGATCACGAGCCCGTCGAGGAGACCGGCGCGCAGGCACTGCGGGGGCGATGTCGGGCCGTGGAGCAGCACGTCCTTCTCGCTGGCCGCCTTCGCCTGCGCGACGCGGACGGCAATGGGACGAACGCCTTCGTCACCGAAGGCGTCGGATCGGCCGTAACGACATCGCCATGAACAAGACAACCTGCCCGCTCACGCCTCGACTCCGCGCAGACGGAACCGGCGCCACCGGGCGCTCAGACCCTGCCCGTGCAGCGAGCGACTGCGACCCTCCCGGATCGGCAGCATCGTCCAGATCCCGAACCCGATGCGAGCCCGTTCGGGGATCAAGCTGCCCGGGGCCTCGTAGATCGTGTGGCCGTCCACGCGCCAGACGGCGGTCGAGCTGCTTCGGTCGAGGGTGACCTCGCATGCGCGAAACAGCGTGAAGTCGTCGTCGAAGTCCTCGTACGGCGACTCGACCACGTGGTAGAACGGCTCGCCCGTTCCCCCACCGCCGAGGCCCAGCTGCTCGTGCAGCGCGAGCACGCGGGCGGAGGTGCCGCAGACAGCGAACACGCGGCTGCTCACCTCGAGGTCGAAGACGTGGAAGGCGGCGAGTCCTCGACGGTAGTCGCTCGGCTCCCCGCCGATGTTCTCGACCGCGAGGTCGACCGCGAACGTCGCGGGCCGATCCGGCGGCAGCTCCCACTGGCGGGTCGAGAAGGCCAGGTACTTGGGGCTGTCGGCGGACTGAAGGCTGTCATGCGACAGCGAGAAGCGCGGAATCGTGACTCGCAACTCCCCCTCGCCAACGGCCAGCTCCGCATTGTGGTCCAGCGGGATGTGCTCGCCCGTGGCGTGCGGCAGGCGCGCCGGTTCCCAGAGCCCATCGTCGAGGCGAGGCCCCCTGAGCTCGTCGTACGCGCTGAAGCCGCCGCGAGCGGCCGGCACGGCGCTCTCGAGTTGGTCTACGTAGTAGGGCATGGTCTCCATCTCCGGCCTTATGAGGCGGCACCGAGAAGCGCGGTCTCGAGCCATTCCTCGAACGTGGGACCGCCGAGGGTCGCGTGCGGGCTTGGCAGGAGGCCGCCGCCCTCGAACGCATCGCGGTCCGGATCGTCCGGGTCGCTGATGCCCTCGATCGGCGTCGAATCGCCGCGGCGGGAGGCGAGCAGCCTGGCCGCC
>Ga0126313_10001788_pt1 | contig 11602 bp, 9 predicted proteins | sample Plot105A_FD_89954 | JGI IMG/M metagenome (GOLD analysis project Ga0126313, IMG submission 89954) | Serpentine soil microbial communities from UC McLaughlin Reserve, CA, USA - Plot105A | ecosystem: Environmental > Terrestrial > Soil > Grasslands | place: USA: UC McLaughlin Reserve, Lake County...
CGTTCTCCCAGTAGTTCTCGTTCTTGGTGAACACGCTGCGCTGGCCGGGGCTGAAGCTCTGGTACTTGAACGGCCCGGTTCCGACCGGCTGCTTCGGGTCGTAGTCGGTGGGGACGATCGCGTTGAAGTACTGGCCCAGGTCGTCCGGGAAGTTGGCGTTGGCGAACTCCAGCGGGATGCGCACCGTGCGCTCGTCGACCTTCTTCAGCCCCTTGCGGTCGATGTAGCTGATCGACGCGTTGCCGACCTTCGGGTCCTTGGGGTCGGTGATCCGTCGCAGGGAGAAGATCACGTCGTCGGCGGTGACGTCCTTGCCGTTGTGGAACGTGACGCCCTGCTTGAGGCGGACGGTCCAGCTGTCCGGCGTGTCGCCGTCGGGCTCGATCGACTCGGCCAGCAGCATCTCGAGCTTCGAGAAGTCCGGCGAGCGGACCGCGAGCGACTCGTACATGTTCCAGACCCGCATGATGTCCGGGTCGGTCGTCGGCTTGTGGGCGTCGATCGTGTCCTTCGCACCGCCGCCCGTCGCGCCGACTCGCAGGATGCCGCCTGCGCGCAGCTTCGCCGGCGCGGCGTTGCCGCCGCCCTGCGTGCTCGACGCGCCGCCTCCGCCTCCGCCGCTCCCACCACCGCAGGCGGCGAGCAGCCCGCTCGCGCTCAGCGCCGCGCCGCCCGCGATGCCGCGGCGCAGGATCTCGCGTCTCGTGGTCTCCTCGAACCAGGCGGCTCTCGCCTCGCTGCTCATCCTCGTACTCCTTCTCGTGATCGGTGCCTGATCGCTGCGGACAGCGCTGGGGTGGGGAACGGCGCCGGATCGGCCGGCCGGGCGGGCGCCCGCCCGGGGACGGGCGAGCGGATGCGAACGGCCCCGCGGTCGCGGGGCGCGACGAGATGAGGCACGGCACTCTCCTTCCCAGGGAGCCGCGGCGGCGGCTCGGCTCTCATATACCAGAGTGCGGCCAGCCGGGTTGCACATGAGCTCACGAGGGCTTCACATCCGCAACTCGCGACGTTCACGCAGGCGTCCGTGGCGGGAAGCACAATGGGCACGTCGTCGCCGAGCTCTCGTCGCCCGTGACCGCCGACCCCACCCGCGCCTGGCTGACCCGCGCGCCGTTCGCGCACCGCGGCCTCCACGACCTCGCCGCGGGCCGGCCGGAGAACTCGCTCGCCGCGTTCGCGCGCTGCTGCGAGACGGGCTTCGCGGCCGAGCTGGACGTGCGCCTCAGCCGGGATGGCGAGGTGATCGTCTTCCACGACCGGGCGGTGCGGCGGCTGACCGGCGCGGCCGGCCGGGTCGAGGATCTCTCGGCTGCGGAGCTCACGCGGCTCGACATCTGCGGCACCGGCGAGCGCATCCCGCTGCTGTGCGACGTGCTCGAGCTCGTCGACGGGCGGGTGCCGCTGCTGCTCGAGCTCAAGCCCTGTGCGCTCGGCCCGGCCCTCGAGCGTGGCGTCGTGCGCGCGCTGGAGGGCTACCGCGGCGACGTCGCGATCCAGTCGTTCAAGCGCCGGAGCCTGCGTCACCTGGACCGCTGTGAGGCGCCGCAGGCCGTGGGGCACCTGTGGCGGCGCCGGCGCGTGGCCGGGGGGCCGATGCCGCGGCCCGCCTTCTACGGCTGCCACGTCGCCACCGCCGGCGGTCCCGCCGTGCGCCGCCGGCGCGAGGCCGGCGAGATCGTCATCGCCTGGACGGTCAGGTCGCCCGAGCAGGCCGCGTGGACCCTGCGCCACGTCGACAACTACATCTTCGAGGGCTTCGTGCCGGAGGGCGCCGCGCATCCGCTCAGCGCCCCTCGAAGCGTGGCGGTCGCTTCTGCGTGAAGGCCAGCGCGGCCTCGCGCGCGTCGGCGGTCTGGGCGAGCATGCCGTAGCCGAGGCGCTCGATCATCAGCGCCGCGTCGCGCGACGCGGCGGGCATGGCGTCGATCGCCTGCTTGGCGACCGCGACGGCGAGCGGCGGAAGCTCGGCCAGCCGACCGGCGAGGCCGAGCGCGTGCTCGAGCGCGGCGCCCTCGCCGACCACGTCGGTCACGACGCCGGCCGCCGCCGCCTCGACCGCCGTCAGGCGCTCGCGCAGCAGCACGAGCTCCTTGGCCCGCGCGGTGCCGACGAGCGCGACGAGCCGGTGCGTGCCGCCCGAGCTGGGCAGGATCCCGATCGCCACCTCGGGCAGGCCGAAGACCGCGGTCTCCTCGGCCACGCGGAAGTCGCAGGCGAGCGCGAGCTCGAGCCCGCCGCCGAGGCACCAGCCCGAGATCGCCGCGATCGTCGGCTGCGGCAGCGCCGCGACGCGCTCGTAGACGTCGCCGGTCGCGCGGTAGTAGGCGAGGATCGCGGCCGGGTCGGCGTCGCGCAGCTCGGCCACGTCGGCGCCGGCCGAGAACGCGCGCGGGCCGCCGGTGATGACGACCGCGCGCGCGTCGCGGACCTCGGGGCGGTCGAGCGCGTCGCCGAGCGCGGCCTCGAGCGCCGCCGACAGCGCATTGAGCTTGCGCTCGCGGCGAAGGGCGACGACGCACGCGTCGCCCTCGGCGCGCACCTCGACGAGCGGCTCGTCGTCGGCGCTCACGCGGGCCCCTCCGTGGCGGGGACCGCGCGCGCGTCGAGGGCGACCGCGCCGTCGGGCAGGACGAGCAGCGGGTTGACCTCGACCTCGCAGAGCTCGGGGTGCGCGGCGGCGACGTGCGACAGCGCGGACAGCGAGGCGGCCGCGGCGTCGACGTCGAGCGGCGGGCGCCCGCGCGCGCCGCGCAGCAGCGGCGCCGCGCGCAGCGAGAGCAGGAGCGTCAGGGCCTGCTCGGGGTGCAGCGGCGCCAGCCCCACCGCGGCGTCGCCGAGCAGCTCCGTGTGCACGCCGCCGAGGCCGGCCAGCGCAACTGGGCCGAACCGCGCATCCCACCGCGCCCCGATCAGCAGCTCGACGCCGTCGGCGACCGGCGCCATGCGCTCGACCGAGTACTCGGGCGGGCCCAGGCGCTCGTGCAGCCCCGCCACCGCCGCGCGCAGCGCGGCCTCGCCGGCCAGGCCGAGCACGACGCCGCCCGCGTCGGACTTGTGCAGCGCGCCGAGCGCCTTGAGCACGACGGGGTACCCGATGGCCGCGGCGGCGGCCGCGGCCTCGTCGGCGCTCGTGACGGTGCGCGCGGGGACGAAGGCGACGTCGCCGGCCGCGAGCAGCGCCCGCGCCTCCGCGTAGCCGGTGCCGCTGACGGCCGCGGCCCGCGCGGGCACCTCGGGCACGCCGGCGGGCGCGCGCTCGCCGTGGGCGGCGAGACGTGCCACCACGCCCACCGCGCGCTCGATCGCGGGGAACACCGGCACGCCGCCCGCGCGCAGCGTGGCGGCGACGGCGGCGTGGGGGTACATCGAGTGCACGACCAACGGGCGATCCCCCGCGGCCGCCGCGCCGGCGAGCGCCTCGCCGACCGCGACCTCCTCGCGGCCCATCGCGTCGGAGTACTCGCTGTAGCCGCCGAAGTAGCCGGTGAGGAGCACGGCGTCGACCTCGCCCGACCGCAGCAGCGCGCGGGCGGTGCGGTCGAAGGTGCGGATGTCCTGCTCCCCGCCGCCCGCCAGGTCGATCGGGTTCGCGACCGCCGCGGTGCGCGGCAGGCCGGCGCGCAGCTCGGCGACGAGCGCGGGGCTCAGCGAGGGCAGCTCGAGGCCGGCCGCCTGGGCCAGGCCGGCGGTGATCCCGCCGTGGCCGCCGCCGTCGGCGAGCACGGCGACGCGCCGGCCCGCCGGGGCCCCGGCGCGCAGCAGGCCGTCGGCGAGGTCGATCAGCTCCTGCGGCGCGCCGACCCGCTCGATGCCCGCGGCGCGGCACGCCGCGTCGATCGCGGCGGCGTCGCTGGCCAGCGCGCCGGTGTGCGACCGAACGGCGCGGGCGGTCGCCTCCGTGTGCGCGACCGCCATGAGCAGCACCGGCTTGCCCGCCTCGCGGGCCGCCTGCGCCGCGTGCGCGAACGCCCGCCCGTCGCGGAAGTCCTCGGTGTAGACGGCGATGAGCTCGGTCTCGGGGTGCCCGGCGAGCTCGCGGATCAGCTCCGGCGCCTCGAGGTCGGCCTGGTTGCCGAGCGACACGAAGCGCGAGAACCCCAGGCCGGCCTCGGCGGCGAGCAGCCCCAGCTCGAGCGCGAGGTTGCCGCTCTGCGACACAAGGCCGATCGAGCCGCGGGGGAGGTCGGCGGGGACCAGCTCGAGCTCGGCGCCCGCGTCGAAGACGCCGAGGCAGTTGGGGCCGACGAGCACGGCGCCGGCGGCGCGCACGCGGGCGGCGAGGGCGGCGTCGCGGGCGCCGCCCGCGTCGCCGTCGGCCTCGCCGGCGGTGATCGCCACGATCGCGCGAGCGCCGGCGGCGAGGGCGTCGTCGACGGACTGCTCGACCGCGGTGGGCGGCACGGCGAGCACGATGAGCTCCGGCGGCTCGGGGACGTCGTGCAGTGAGCGGTGGGCGGGGCGGCCGAGCACGTCGCCGCCACGGCGATTGACGAGATGCACGGCGCGGCGATGCTCGGCGCGCAGCGCGCCGCGGGCGATCCAGTTGCCCCACTTGACCGGGTCGTCGGAGGCGCCCACGACCGCGACCGACGCGGGCGCGAACAGGGCGCGCAGGTCGCGGCGCGTCGCGGGCGGCGCGGCGCTCACGGCGCGGGCGCCTCCGCGGGCGGCGGCGGCGGCTGGGCCAGGCCCCACGCGTCGGCGCCGCCGTCGACGACGATCGTCGTGCCGGTCACGTAGGCGCCGCCGGCCGAGGCGAGGAACGCGACGAGCGCGCCGACCTCCTCCGGCCGCCCGAGCCGGCCGAGCGGCACGGAGCGCCGCCAGCCCTCGATCGCCTCCTCGCCGTAGTCGCGCAGGCCCTCGGTGAGGATCGCGCCCGGCGCGACGCACACCGTGCGGACGCCGTGGCGGCTCCACTCGAGCGCGAGGCCGCTCGCGAGGTTCACGACGGCGGCGCGCCCCGCGCTCGCGTGCGCGAAGCCGGGGATGCCGCGCAGCGGGCTGAAACCGACGAACACGACCAGGCCGCCGCGGCGCGGGATCATCGACCGCGTCGCGACCTCGCGGGTGAGGCTCCAGACCGCGTCGACCGTGATGCGCTCGACGGCGCGCCAGCCGTTGTCGGAGATCTCCTCCGCCGGCGCGGAGAACTGGCCGCCGGCGTTGTTGACGAGGACGTCGACGTGGCCGAAGCGCTCGAGCGCGCCGCCGGCGACCTCGGCCGCGGCGCCGGGCTCGCGCAGGTCGGCGGCGACCGCGAGCGCCTCGCCGCCGAGCGCCTCGACCTCCTCGCGCACGCGCCGCAGCGGCTCCTCGCGCCGCCCGCACAGCACGACCCGGGCGCCGCTGCCGGCCAGCTCGAGCGCGGTGGCCCGGCCGATGCCCGTGCCGCCGCCGGATACGACCGCCACCCGGCCGGCGTTGGCGTCGGAACGCAGGGGCGAGCGGTAGGCGCGATCGCCGGCTCCCACCATTGTCGACAAACGTACAAGCGGACGAATTTGTCTGTCAACCTGGCTCCGGGCGGTGCGCCCGGGGCGCGCGGGTCCGGTTCAGGCGGCCGGCAGCCCATGCCGGGCCACCGCGCGCTCGTAGTTCAGCCGCAGCAGCGCGATGACGTCGCGCACGTCGTCCTCGGTCTCGATGCGGCGGGCGGCCGGCCCGGCCTTGCCCGGGAACACCGAGTGGTAGTCGATGCGGCCCGCGGCGAAGAGCTCGGCCCACACCGCCTTCGGGAACGAGAAGTGCGCGATCCGGTCGCCGTGGAGGTGGCCGATCTGGCGGCGGCCGACGGTGAACGCGTGCTCGCCGCGGCTGCCCGGTCCGGCGGCCACGCCGGGCCATGAGGTGACCTCCGCGGTGATCCGGCGGCTCGCGTCGTGTGCTCCGGTCATGAGGGCGATCGTCGCTCGCGCGGCGCCCGGTCTCCATCGGGAATTCGGGCTAGTCCGGTCGACCGAGGCCGCCCGCGAAGACCCTTGACCCGGCAACGAACGAATTCGTATGGTTGTCGACAGTCCACGGAGGAGACCGTTGGCGTCCCTGGCGAATTCGTGGCGTCTCTCGAGCGTCGAGCGGGCGTCGATGACGGAGCAGGTCCTGCGCGAGCTGCGCGAGGCGATCATCGAGGGTCGGATCCCTCAGGGCGAGCCGCTGCGCGAGGTGTCGCTGGCCGGGACGCTCGGCACCGGGCGCAGCGCGGTGCGCGAGGCGATCCGCCAGCTGGTCCAGGAGGGGCTCGTCGACTACGAGCCGCACCGCGGCGCGATGGTCCGCGTCATGTCGGTCGAGGACCGGCTCGACGTCTACGTCGCGCGCGAGGCGATCGAGACCGGCGCCGTGCGCCGCATCCTGGCCGGGCCGGCGCCCGACCTCACGAACCTGCGCGCCACGCTCGACGACCTGCGCGCGACCGCCCGCGACCACGACCGCATCACCGACGCGGTCATCGACGCCGACATCGCCTTCCACGAGGAGCTCGTCCGCCTCGCCGGCAGCCCGCGGCTCGCCCGCGCCCACGAGACGCTCGCCGCCGAGACGCGGATGCTGCTGCGCCACCACCCCGCGTACCCGTGGGCGAGCTACGTGGCCGACCACGCGAAGCTGCTCACGCCCTCGAGCGCCGCGACCCCGCCACCCCGGAGCTGGTCGCCGCCCATCTGCGGCTGTCCGCCGAGCTCATCGCCGGTGAGCTCGAGACGGACGGAAAGGAGATATCGCGTGTCAACTAGGCTCATCGCCCGCCGCATCGGGCTGGGCATCCTGACCTTGTGGCTCGTGTCGCTGGTCGTGTTCGCCGCGGTGATCGCGCTGCCGGGCGACGCCGCCACGGCGATCCTCGGCAAGGAGGCCACCCCCGACCGCGTGGCCGTGCTGCGCGAGCAGCTGAACCTCAACGACTCGGTCGTCAGCCAGTACACGCAGTGGCTGAGCGGCATCCTCACGTTCGACCTCGGCAACTCGGCCGCGACGCAACAGCCGGTCACCGAGCTCCTGTCCGACCGCGTCGGCAACTCGGCGTTCCTGGTGTTCGTCGCGTCGATCATCGCGATCCCGCTGTCGATCCTCGTCGGCGTGTGGACCGCGATGAAGCGCGACCGGCCCGCCGACCACGTGACGTCGACAGTTACGCTCGTGCTCGCCGCGCTGCCCGAGTTCGTCATCGCCATCGGGCTGATCCTCATCTTCGCGACCGGCCTGTTCCACATCTTCCCGGCGGTCTCGCTGCTGCCGCCCGGCGAGAAGGCGTGGGAGCACCTGGACGTGGTCGTCCTCCCGGCGGCCACGCTCGTGCTCGCGGTCGTGCCCTACGTCAGCCGCATCATGCGCGGGTCCATGATCGAGGTGCTCGAGAGCGAGTACGTGACCATGGCGCGCCTGAAGGGTCTGCCCGAGAGGCACGTGATCTGGCGCCACGCCGTGCCGAACGCGATCGTCCCAGCGATCCAGGTCACCGCGCTCCAGCTCGCCTGGATGGCGGGCGGCGTGGTCCTCGTCGAGTTCGTCTTCCAGTACCCGGGCATCGGCGCCGCGCTCGTCGAAGCGGTCGCCAACCGCGACATGCCCGTGGTCCAGTCCGTGACCATGCTCGCGGCCGCCATCTACGTCTTCCTGAACCTCGCCGCGGATCTCGCCACGATCCTCGTCACCCCGCGACTCAGGACGGCGGGACGATGAGCACCGACCAGACCGTCGACACCGCCGTCGATCTCGGCCTCGAGGCCGGGATCGAGGGACGGGCGCCGATCCACGAGGAGCTCCGCGGCCACGAGTGGCTGTGGATCCTGCGCCGCGCGGCGTCGCTCACGCGGACCCGCATCGGGCTGGCGATCGTCGGCCTCATGGTCGCGATCGCCCTGTTCGGCCCGCTCGTCGCGCCGCACTCGCCGACCGAGTTCGTGGCCGCGCCGAACAGCGGGCCGTCGAGCGCCGCGCTGTTCGGCGCGGACGCCCTCGGCCGCGACGTGTTCAGCCGCTTCCTGCACGGCGGCCTGACCGTGCTCTGGCTGTCGGCCGCCGCCACCGCGGTCGGCATCATCGTCGGCACGACCGTCGGGCTCGTCGCCGCGTACGCGCGCGGCTGGGTCGACGACGTGCTCATGCGCGGCAACGACGTGCTGCTGTCGTTCCCGCAGATCATCCTCGTCCTGCTCGCCGTGTCGGCGATCGGGCCGAAGCTGTGGCTGATCGTGCTCACCGTCGGCATGACGCACGCGCCGCGCGTCGCGCGCGTGATGCGCGGCGCCGGCCAGGAGGTCGTCGAGCGCGACTTCATCAAGGCCGCGGAGGTCGTCGGCGAGAAGCGCTGGCGCATCGTGTCCTCCGAGCTCCTGCCGAACGTGACGAGCCCGCTGCTCGTCGAGCTCGGCCTACGGATGACGTACTCGATCGGGATCGTCGCCGCGGTGAGCTTCCTCGGCATGGGCCTCCAGCCGCCGACCGCGGACTGGGGCCTCATGATCAACGAGAACCGCCTGGCGATCACCGTGCAGCCGTGGGCCGTCGGGCTTCCGGTGCTCGCGATCGGCCTGCTCACCGTGGGCACGAACCTCGTCACGGACGGCGTCGCCCGAGCGGCGATCGGCCTCGACCGCGGAGGGAAGTCATGAGCGCCGCCGAGGCCGTCCGGCCCGCGTCCGTCGACGTCGACGAGCTGCGCATCGACCTCGTCGGCGCCGGCGTCGACGTCGTTGACGAGATCGGGCTCCAGATCTACCCCGGCGAGGTCCTCGGCCTCGTCGGCGAGTCCGGCTCTGGCAAGACGACCGTGGGCATGGCGCTGCTCGGCCACGTCCGCCGCGGCGGGCGTGTCGGCGGGGGCACGATCCGCATCGACGGGCGCGACCTCGCCGCGCTGAGCGATGGCGACCTGCGCCGCCTGCGCGGCGGCGTCGTGTCCTACATCCCGCAGGACCCGGGCACGTCGCTGAACCCGGCGCTGCGGATCGGCACGCAGCTGTCGGAGATCCTCGAGGCTCACGCGACGTCGATGAGCGACGAGCAGCGCCAGGCGCGCCTGCGCGAGGCGCTCGAGGAGGTCGCGCTGCCGTCCGACGAGACGTTCCTCAGGCGCTACCCGCACCAGCTCTCCGGCGGCCAGCAGCAGCGCGTCGCGATCGCGATGGCGTTCGCCAACCGCCCGCGGGTCATCGTCTGCGACGAGCCGACCACCGGCCTCGACGTGACAACCCAGGCGCGCGTGCTCGAGACGGTGCGCGACCTGTGCCGCAGCCACCAGGTCGCGGCGCTGTACGTGAGCCACGACCTCGCGGTGGTCGCCGTGCTCGCAGACCGCGTCGCGGTCATGTACGCCGGGCGGATCGTCGAGTCCGGCCCGCGCGAGCGCATGTTCAGCGCGCCGCGCCACCCGTACACCCGGCGCCTGCTCCGCGCGGTGCCCGACATCGCCGGCAAGCGCACGGTGGTCGGCATCCCCGGCCATGCCGCGCTGCCCGGCGGCCGGCCGCAGGGCTGCTTCTTTCACCCCCGTTGCGAGTTCGCCCAGCAGGACTGCCGCGAGGTGTTCCCGCCGGTCACCGACCTCGGCGCCGCGCACCAGGTGCGCTGCTACCACCACGACCGCGCGGTGCAGGAGGCCCCGCCCGAGGGTGCGGGCCAGGCCGACCAGCACGCGATCGGCGGCGACGCCGTGCTGGCCGTGCAGAACCTGGACGCGCACTACGGCTCGCGCCACACGCTGTTCGACATCGACCTGGTGGTGCACCGCAACGAGTGCGTAGCGCTGGTCGGCGAGTCAGGCAGCGGCAAGACGACGCTCGCGCGCTGCGTGGCCGGCCTGCACAAGGAGTACACCGGCAAGGTCCGTCTCGGCGACGACGTGCTGCCCGAGGCGGCCCGCAGCCGCTCCGCCCAGGCGCGGCGCGAGATCCAGTACGTGTTCCAGAACCCGTACGCGTCGCTGAACCCGCGGCGCACGGTGGGCCAGACGGTCGCCCGTCAGCTCGCGCTGTTCCATCCCGGCACGAAGGGCGACGTCAGCCGCCGGGTGGCCGAGTGCCTCGAGCGCGTGGCGCTGTCGTCCAGCGCGGCCAACCGGTTCCCGGACGAGCTCTCGGGCGGCGAGCGCCAGCGCGTCGCGATCGCCCGGGCGCTCGCGGCGGATCCGAAGCTGCTCGTGTGCGACGAGGTCACCTCGGCGTTGGACGTGTCGGTCCAGGCGGCGATCATCGAGCTGCTGGGCAAGCTGCGCCAGCAGATGGGGCTCAGCCTGCTGTTCATCACCCACGACCTGGCGCTCATCCGCACGATCGCCGACCGCGTCGTCGTGATGACCGACGGGCGGATCGTCGAGCAGGGCACGACCGAGCAGATCTTCACGGCGCCGAGGGCCGACTACACCCGCAAGCTGCTGGCGAACACGCCGAGCATCGAGGTGGCGCTGGGCCGCGTGGCCGCGCCCTCCGCCTGACGTGGCGGGCGCCGCGGCGACACGCGTGCTCGCCGACGACGCCGTCGACCTCGACGCCCTGCGCTCCGAGCTCGCGGGCACCGGCGCCCGCGTGGAGCCGCTCGCTGGCGCGCCCGCCGGCGACGACGTCGTCGCCGTCGTCGCCTGGGAGCGCCCGGTCGGGGCGGCCGAGCTCGCCCGCCTGCCGGCGCTGCGCATGCTGCTGACGCCGAGCGTCGGCTTCGACCATCTCGACCTCGAGGCGGCCCGCCGCCACGGCGGCACGTGGGTGTGCCACGTCCCGGACTACTGCGTCGACGAGATGGCCGACTCGGCGCTGGCGCTCGCGCTCGCGCTCATGCGCGGCATCGTCACGCTCGACCGCCACGTGCGGGCGGGCGGCTGGGACGCCACCCCGGCGGGGCGCCTGCGCCGCATCCGCGGCACCCGGCTCCGGGTCGTCGGGCACGGGCGCATCGGCGCCGCGCTGGCGCGCCGCGCGTGCCTGCTCGGCTTCGAGGTGTGGGCTTGCGACCCGGCGCTGACCGCCGCCGAGCTCGAGGAGGAGGGCATCCGCCGGGCCGAGCTCGGGGAGCTGCTCGGCGCGTGCGACGTGGTCTCGCTGCACGCGCCGCTCACGCCCGGTACGCACGGGCTGATCGGGGCCGACGAGCTCGGGCTCATGCCGCGCGGGGCGCTGCTCGTCAACACCGCGCGCGCCGCGCTCGTCGACACCTCGGCGCTGCTCGAGGCGCTGGCGAGCGGGCGGCTCGGCGGGGCGGCGCTGGACGTGCTCGACGTCGAGCCGCCGACGCCCGAGCACCCGGCGCCGCAGGCGCCCAACCTCATCGTCACGCCCCACGTCGCGTACGCCAGCCCCGAGGCCGAGGCCGAGCTCCAGCGCCGCGTCGGCACGGCGATCCGGGCGGTGCTCGAGGACCGCGCCCCGGCGGGTGCGCTCGTGAGCCCCAGCCGCCGATGAGCGCCCCGGTCCCGAACATTCTCCTGCTCATGGCCGACCAGCTGGCGGCGTCGTGGCTGCCCGCGTACGGGCACCGCGTGGTGCAGGCGCCGAACCTCACGGCGCTCGCGCGCGACGGGGCCACGTTCGAGGCCGCGTACTGCGCCTCGCCGCTGTGCGCGCCGTCGCGGGCGTCGCTCCTCACCGGGCTGCGTCCGTCGCGCACC
>Ga0126313_10001789_pt1 | contig 11598 bp, 12 predicted proteins | sample Plot105A_FD_89954 | JGI IMG/M metagenome (GOLD analysis project Ga0126313, IMG submission 89954) | Serpentine soil microbial communities from UC McLaughlin Reserve, CA, USA - Plot105A | ecosystem: Environmental > Terrestrial > Soil > Grasslands | place: USA: UC McLaughlin Reserve, Lake County...
GTCGACCGCGGTAAGCAGGTCGCCGAGGAGGCGGCCGCGACGGCCAAGGAGAGCAGCAAGGAGCAGGGGCAGGAACTTGCCTCGAACCTACAGGAGCGTGCGTCGGAATCCGGCACTGCCTCCGAGGCTGCAGGTCAGACCTACTAGACACAGCGACGTGGGCGGGAGCCACGAGGCGCCCGCCCACTGTCCCAGCCGCGACGAAGGACCGCTCGAGCCACCGTGTCGAGCAGTCTCGTCGGGACGGGCGGGCCCTCGGCGTCACCTACTCCACGCGCCCTGGTTAGTAGCGTGCTCGACTTGAGCCCATCGACCCTCAACCCGCGGCGAAGTGTTCTCGCGCTGATTCTCGCGGGGGGTGAAGGCGGCCGCCTGGGGCCATTGACTGACGAGCGGGCCAAGCCCGCTCTGCCCTTCGGGGGCACGTACCGTCTCATTGATTTTCCGCTCTCAAACTGCGTCCACAGCGGATTGAGTGACGTCTGGGTGCTCCAGCAATACGAACCGCATGAGCTCACGAGTCAGTTGGCCGGAGGCCGGCCCTGGGATCTTGATCGCACCCGTGGGGGCTTTCGAATCGTCCATCCCTATCTCGGAGACAGCGAGAGCGGCTGGTACAAGGGCAACGCCGATGCCCTTCAGCGAAACCGGGAATTGATTGGCGAGTTCGATCCTGAATTGCTGCTCGTGCTCTCCGCTGATCACGTCTATAAGGCTGACTACGGCGAGGTGATCGAGGGCCATCTCGCAAGCGATGCCGCACTCACGATGGTGGCGACGCACGTCCCCATCGAAGAGGCGTCACGCTATGGCGTGCTCGAGGTCGGGGAAGGCGAGACCGTCAACGCCTTCGAGTACAAGCCGGAGCAGCCGAAGAGCGGCACCGTGACAACGGAAGTCTTCCTCTACGACACCCGTACGCTGCTGGACACCCTCGGTGAGCTCGACGATGTCAACAGCGAGGACGGGCTTCAGGACTTCGGCGATGAGTTGATCCCACGGCTGGTGTCGGAACGCCGGGCTCGAGCTCACAGGCTCGACGGATACTGGCGCGACGTCGGAACGCCAGAGAGCTACTGGCAAGCGCACATGGACTTGCTTGCAACAAAGCCGCGACTCATCCTCGATGATCCCGGTTGGCCGATTCTGACCACCGGTTTGCAGCGGCCACCTGCGCGGGTCGAAAGCTCGGCTCGGATCGACTCGAGTTGGGTCGCTCCGGGCGCGGTCGTGGCCGGCCAGGTCGAACGCTCTATCATCGGACCCGGCGTTGCAGTTGCGGATGGTGCCGTCGTTCGCGATTCTGTCCTCTTCCACGACGCGCGCGTTGAGTGTGGCGCGACCCTCGAGCGCGTGATCGGCGCGGAGGCCGCGCTGATCCGCCGCGACGCAACCCTGGGCGACGCCCGCGGTGACGTGACGCTAATTGCGGGCGAAGCGGTCGTTGAAGAGGGCCAATCAATCCCCGCCGGAACCGAGGTCGCGAGAAAGGCCGGCTCTACGTAGGCATCGCGAAAGGAGGAAATGGCACCGACACACTGGCTCACCGCGAGGTTCGCGGCTACTCGCCGCGCTACGCACCTAAGCTAGCGCCGTCGCGGCGCATGCGTCGTAGCGCGCCCGGGCTTGTTGGGCCACTCGTGCGCCCGGATGCTCGCCTAAACTCGCCCCTTGCTTCGCTGCCAAGAGTGCGGCTGCGTCTCGACCGGGAGCGCCCGAGGCTGGCTCAGTCTCATCGCGTTCGGCCCGGACGAGGGAGACCAACCGACAGTGGTGTTCTACTGCCCCGCGTGCGCGGCGCGCGAGGAGTTCGCATCGCCCCTCGACTCGTATACCTGAGTTTTCGACGGGCCGACCGCGCGCCGGCTGCGTTGATCGGGAGGAGAGCAAAGGCCGCTGGGGGCAGCCTGCTCTTCCTCGTCCTGGTTCCTGGGATCGTTGCCGGCGTCATCCCCTGGCTGCTAACAGGCTGGGAGAGGGAGGCGGACTTCGCTGATTGGCTTCCGCTCCGAATCCTCGGCGTTGCTCTCATCGTGCTTGGCGCGATCGTCCTCCTCGAGGCGTTTGCTCGCTTCGTCTTGGAGGGCTTGGGCACACCTGCACCAGTCGCCCCGACTGAGCAGCTCGTCGAGCAGGTGGCCGAGGCCCATCGCCTCATCGAGGAGCGCCAAACCTTCGGGAAGGGTCGTGCTGAAGCCCTAAGGGTTGGCGACCAGCCGGTTGCCCACGCCCCAGACGTTGGAGGGCACTCGGCGAGTGTTGGCCGGGCGTCGGAGAGAAGCGCAATGTCGTTTCGGTGGGCGAGTTCGGGAACGTCCTCGCACAAGGCTAGACCACTGTGCGAACATCCGTTCGTGACGTCGCAGGGGCTCGGCCGTGGAAACGTCACCGAAGCCCTGTCGGCCGCAGGCGAGCTGCAGTTCGTCGGCCTAGCGGAGGCGCTCGAGCGCACGCTCTTGCTCGCTGACGGAGAGGACGCGAGGTATGAGCACGCCGCCCTTCGCTGGCACGCTCGCTTCGTCTAAGGAAACGACGACGTTCTCCCTTTGAACGAACCAGCCGCCCCTCTCATGGGTCGGTTCGAGTCCGGGGCGTTCGGTCTTAGCGCCGTGACGGCGCGCGCTGGGCGACCTTGGCGAGGTCCGCGAAGGTCGTATCCTCGAGAATCGAGATCGTCGCGTCGCGGACTTCCTCCCACACGGGACGCAGAGTGCGGGCGACTAGCTCCGGGCAGGGATCGGGGTTACGCCGGGTTGCGTAGCCAATCGGCGCGAGCTGGCCTTGGAAGAGCCGGACGACGCTCTCCAGCGTGATCTCCTCGGGCGTGTGGTTGAGCCGGTAGCCGCCGTGCGGCCCACGCACGGACCGGACGACGCCTGCGGTTCGGAGCGTCGGCATTACCTGCTCGAGGACCGAGCGCGGTGCGTCGGTCGCGTCCGCGATCTCTTCGAGCTTCAGCGGGCCGCCGTCGGCGACGGCGAGGGCGAGGATCGCCCTCGTCGCGTAGTCGGTGCGGCGTGAAACCCACAAGTTCGCCTCACTCCGAATTCTCGACGGCCGCGCGAAAAGCCCGCTCGGCCTGCGCCCCGAAAACGGCGAAGACAACACGCTCGACCGACTTGGGATCGAAGCTCCGCGTCTCGGCCACCATGACACGGGCGCACTCCTCGATCGGGAACCCGCCCACGCCGGTGCCGAAGGCCGGCAAGGCGACGGAACGGGCTCCGAGCTCGTCGGCGACTTCGAGGCAGCGCCGCGTCGCGCGGGCGACGAGGTCCGCGTCTGTCGTCAGGTCCTGGCCCATGACGGCGCCGTGGATGACGTGACGCGCCGGTAGGCGCCCTGCGCTCGTGGCGACAGCCTCGCCGATGGGAATCGGGCCGAGCGCTACGGCCTCGCGCTCGATCTCCTCTCCGCCCTGGCGCTTGATCGCGCCGGCCACGCCTGCGCCCATCCAGAGTCGGTCGTTCGCCGCGTTCGCGATCGCGTCGACCTCGAGGGTCGCGATGTCGCCTTCGACTACCTCTAGCTCAAGCACGCTCATCCACCCTAGCCCGGCCTCGCGACCGGCGGCAAGCACTTCCCTCGGAGCCCTCTCACGGTTCTCAATTGACAGGACGAAGACCCTCGCCTAACGTTCGTCGCGAATTCTTAGATTATTGAGTTAGATAGTAAAGAATATCAAAGAAGCGAAAGGACTGACATATGGCGAAGCTACTCGAGGGGCTGATGACCTTAGTCCGCACGTCAGCGGGCCACGCAGCCCTCTTGCTGGGGGGCTTGGCGGTCTTGACGGCCACTGTGGCCGGCTGCGGAGGCGACTCGGCCTCGGCCGGGGGCAACACCCTCTCGCTCGTCGCCTACTCGACCCCTCGAGAAGCCTACGAGGAGATCATTCCAGCGTTTCAGGACACGCCCGCGGGCGAGGGCGTCGACTTCGACCAGTCCTACGCCGCGTCCGGCGAGCAGAGCCGCGGGGTCGAGGCCGGCCTGGCGGCTGACGTCGTCGCCTTCTCTCTCGAGCCGGACATCAGCCGGCTGATCGACGCCGACATGGTCGCCTCCGACTGGAACAAGGGGCCACACAAGGGGATGGTCACGGACTCGGTGGTCGTTTTCGCAGTGCGTCCGGGGAATCCCGAGAACATCCAGACCTGGGACGACCTTCTGCGCGAGGGCATCGAGGTGATCACACCCAATCCCTTCACCTCCGGCGGCGCGCAGTGGAACATCATGGCCGCCTACGGCGCGCAGCTCGAGCTCGGGAAGTCGGAAGAAGAGGCCGTCGACTATCTGAAGGACCTCTTCGTCAATCACGTGCCCGTGCAGGACAAGAGCGCGCGCGAGGCGCTGCAAACCTTCGTCGCGGGCAAAGGCGACGTCATGCTCGCTTACGAGAACGAGGCGATCTTCGCCAAACAGGCCGGGCAGCCGATCGAGTACGTCGTTCCGGACCAGACGATCCTGATCGAGAACCCGGTCGCCGTGACGAGCACGTCCAAGAACAAGGTCGCTGCGCAGGCGTTCGTCGACTTCCTCTATACCCCCGAGGCGCAGCGGATCTTCGGCGAGAATGGTTACCGCCCGGTGGTCGAGGACGTCCTCGGCGAGTTCGACTACCCGACGCCGCCGAACCTCTTCACGATCGACGACCTCGGCGGGTGGCCGGACGTGAGGAGCCGCTTCTTCGACCGGGAGGAGAGCATCTTCCTGGACATCGAAAACGAGCTGGGGGTGCCGACTGAGTAGCAGCCCCGAAGCTCTCCGCCTGCCGGCCCGCTCGCGTCGTGGACGCATGCGGGCCGGTGGGCTTTCACTCGGCATCTCGACGGTCTATCTCAGCCTGATCGTCCTCTTGCCGATTGCCGCGGTCGTGGCCGCCTCCCTCGAAGGCGGTCTCGCCGCGTTCTGGGATGAGGTCTCCTCGCCGCCGGCTGTGGCCGCGCTGAAGCTGACGTTCGTCATCTCGCTCCTCGTCGTCCTGGCAAACACGGTGACCGGGACGCTGACCGCCTGGGTGCTCGTCCGCGACGACTTCCGCGGCAAGAGCGCGGTCAACGCACTGATCGACCTCCCGTTTGCGCTGCCGACAATCGTCGCCGGCCTCACGCTGCTCGCCATCTACGGGCCAAAGAGCCCCGTCGGCGTGGACGTCGCCTACACGCGAACGGCTATCGCGCTCGCGCTCCTCTTCGTGACGCTGCCGTTCGTCGTCCGTGCGGTCCAGCCGGTCCTCATGGAGCTCGACCGGGAGATGGAGCAGGCCGCGGCGTCCCTCGGTGCGAGCCCGGTAACAACGTTCCGGCGGATCATCCTCCCCAACCTCATGCCGGCCGTCCTTTCCGGAGCGGCGCTCTCGTTCGGTAAGGCCGTGGGCGAGTTCGGCTCGGTCATCCTCATCTCCGGGAACATCCCCTTCGACACCGAGGTCGCCTCGGTGCACATCTTCAAGGCGATCGAGAGCGACGACCAGGAGGCCGCCGCGGCCGTCTCGGTCGTCCTGCTCCTCCTCTCGCTCTTCGTCCTGATCGGGGCCGACATCCTCGAGCGCCGGAGCCGGAGGCACGATGCGTGAATCCGCGCTAAGCCGGTACGGCCTGCGCTTCGCCGCGCTCGGCTACCTCGCGACGATCATAGTCCTCCCGTGCTCGATGATCCTCCGCAAGACCTTCCAGAACGGTGTCGAGCCCGTTCTGGACGCGCTGACCGACCCGGCGTTCGTGCACGCGCTGCAGCTGACCCTTGTCGCCGTGCTCATAGCGGTGCCCGCCAATACGATCTTCGGCGTCGTCTGTGCCATGGCGCTCGTCCGCGGGAACGTGAAGCGGGGCGCATGGTTCTTCAACTCGGCGATCGGCCTCCCGCTCGCCCTCTCGCCGGTGGTCGTCGGTCTCTCGCTGATCCTGGTCTACGGGAACGATGGCTGGCTGGGGACCTGGCTCGTCGAGAACGGGATCCAGATCATCTTCTCGACGCCGGGCATCGTCCTCGCGACGGTCTTCGTCACGCTGCCCTTCGTCGTCCGCGAGGTCGTGCCCGTGCTGCGGGAGGTGGGCACCGACCAGGAGGAGGCTTCGTGGACGCTCGGCGCGTCGCGCTGGCAGACCTTCTGGCGCATCACGCTGCCGGCGATCCGCTGGGGAGTGGCTTACGGCGTCGTCCTGACGACGGCGCGCGCGCTCGGCGAGTACGGCGCGGTCGCCGTGGTCTCGGGCCGCCTGGCGGGCCAGACCGAGACCTTGACCATCCACGTCGACGAGCAATACCTTCGTTTCAACGAGGTGGCCGCGTACACGACCTCGCTCGTGCTCGCCCTACTGGCAGTCTTTACGCTGGTCGCCATGAACGTCTTCAAGCCGCGTGCACAGGAGGAGGTGGCCGATGTCGATAGCGATTCGGCAGGTAACGAAGCACTTCGGTAACTTCGTTGCGCTCGACGACGTCTCCCTCGGCATCGGGGGCGGCTCCCTGACCGCGCTGCTCGGGCCGAGCGGCAGCGGGAAGTCGACGCTGCTGCGCGTCATCGCCGGCCTCGAGGAGCCCGACCAGGGCGACGTCTCCATCCTCGGCCAGGACGTCACCGGCATCCCGCCGCAGAAGCGCGGCGTCGGCTTCGTCTTTCAACACTACGCAGCGTTCAAACATATGACCGTCCGGGACAACGTGGCTTTCGCGCTGAAGATCCGCAAGCGACCAAAGGAGGAGATCCGCTCCCGAGTCGACGAGCTCCTCGCCCTCGTCCAGCTCAGAGGGTTCGCCGACCGGTATCCGGCGCAGCTCTCCGGGGGCCAGCGCCAGCGCATGGCGCTCGCCCGCGCGCTGGCGGTCGAGCCTAAGGTCCTTCTGCTCGACGAGCCCTTCGGTGCGCTCGACGCGCAGGTCCGCAAGGAGCTACGCGGGTGGCTCCGGCGTCTCCACGAGGACGTCAGCGTGACGACCGTCTTCGTCACCCACGACCAGGAAGAGGCGATGGAGGTCGCCGACCGGGTCGCCGTCATGAACGAAGGCCGCATCGAGCAAACCGGGAAGCCGAGGGACCTCTACGAGCATCCGGCGAACGAGTTCGTCATGACCTTCATCGGAGCGGTCAACCGGCTCGGAGATTCCTTTGTCCGCCCGCACGACGTCGAGATCCACCTCACGCCGGACGGCGACTCCCGGGAGGCGATCGTCAAGCGTGTGCTCTATCTGGGCTTCGAAGTTCGCGTCGAGCTCGCGCTCCGCGATGGGCAGGAGCTCTGGGCCCAGGTGAGCCGGAACGACGTCGAAGGGCTTAAGCTCGCGCCCGGCCAGGCCATCCACATCACGGCGACTCGGGAGCAGGTCTTCGCCTAGGTCGTTCGCTCGTCCGCCCGGTACGCGGTTCTCGCGCTCCCAACTGTCTCGCCGCCGAAGAGTTCTCGGGCATCGAAGTCGTCGGCCAGCGGTACCTCGCTGAAGTCGCCGTGCTTATTCTGCCAGGCGTCGTAGTAGAGCGCGACGGTTTCGAGAGCAGTCATGCTCATCCTCCCTGTCGGGTCAGATTCACCTTCCAACTACATAGGCACCAGCCTCGCGCGTGCGAGCGGGCTCGCGTCAATTGATTTCATTTTTTCCCACAGCACCGTCCAGAGCACACCTACGATGAGGAGCACGCAATCCGGCTCGCGAAAACTTCCCCCCCGACGGTCGGCAAACAGACGTCGAACGAACGCGCCTGCTCAAGAACGGCGCCGCAGCCCACCGATTCACGCCCGAGGATCGCGCCAGAGGTGGGCGCGCTCGTGCCGAGAAGCTCCGCAGACGCAAGGAGCTGAGAGAGCAGTTCCAGGTCGACGATCTGGAAGAACTCGCCTCACCTGAGCTCGGTCTCCTCGGCCCGGCCGTTGTACGGCTCAACTCATTGCTTGCTTCCGAGGACGATCGGATCGCGCTGCGTGCAGCCATCGAGGTCTTCGACCGGGTCCTTGGCCCTCCTAAGCAGCAGCCCGCCCGTGGACGTTCGTTTGAGCAGTGGCCCGACATGGACGCTGCACTGGCCTCGGCGCACGAAAAGCTCGCCGAGCGGCTCGGGCCCTACGCTGCTCGGGACATGACCTCCGGCTAGAGCGGCCGGAGCGTGATCGGGTACGCCTGTTCGTCCAGGCCTTCGCGCCGCACCTAGCTGCGGCTTCGAGCGAAAACTCCCGCAAATACGAGAGATTTGAGGCGCCTCGAGCTAGGCGGCATCCGATTCGGCGCCTAAGGTGGCTCCCGGGAGACTGAACCACCCCTCTACGGGTGGCTAGGTCTCTCTTCTTTGATCAGACTCGTGGCCACGACACTATTCCTGGGGCGTCATCCGGATGATCAAGTCTGGCGAGGTAGTTGGCGTCTGTGTAGATGGCCGCGCCAAGCTCATCCCACATGCCCTGAGGGACGATGGGAACATGTCGCGGCGGTGGCGGATGGATTCGTCGGAAGGCCGCGTAGGCGCTGAGGTCCGCCAGCTGGACGAAATACGACTGTCTCGAATCTCGAGAAACCGGATCATCGACCAATAGGCGTGCCGGGCGGTCGAGCACGGCTACGCGGCCCAGGTGGCCCGATTGGCAAAGGCCGAACGCCCGCGGCCAGAGCGGAAGGAAGCCGCCTACTTCGAGTCGGACGAGCTGCCGCGCCTGTTCACGGCGCTCGCTGATCGCGGCGTCTATCGGATCGTGTTCGAGATGGCGCTGAAGACGGGGATGCGGCAAGGAGAGCTGCTCGCGCTCACCTGGGGAGACGTCGACCTCGCCGGCGCGATCGTGCACGTGCGCCGCTCCTACACGGACGGCCATCTCTCCACACCGAAGAACCACGAGCGGAGGGACGTGGACCTGACGCCCGACCTCGTCGAGCTTGGCCGCTGGTGGGGCGAGCTCGGCCGCCCCAAGGACGACTGTTTCGTCTTCCCGGGCGCGACTCCCTCCGGCTACCTGTCCGCGACGACGCTCCTGCGCCGTGAGCTCTACCCGGCCATGAAGCGGGCCGGCGTCCCGCGGGTCGGCCCGACCGGGGAGAAGCGGACGTTCCACTCTCTCCGGCACACCTACGCGAAGCGGGCGCTTGAGACTGGCCGTCAGCTCATCTGGCTCTCTCGGCATTTGGGGCACTCGTCGCTGAAGGTGACGTCGGACGTGTACGGCCATTTCGGCCGCCAGGAGCGGAAGGCCGAGGCCGAGCTGATGGCGGGCGTCTTCGGGGTGTGAGTACCGCTGGTAGTACCGACTCGCCTCCGTAGGGGGCGGTTCGTGTCAGTTCGTTGCAAACGAGAAAGGGCCTCTACGCAGCCCTTTTCGTTTCTCGCAGTTCGCGACAGCTTGTCGCGGCGGACTTAAAATCCTCTGCCCGCCAGGGCGTGTGAGTTCGAGTCTCACCCCCGGCATTGCGGCCTCGAATAGGGCTCGCCGGGGAATACCTGCTCTTTCAGGCCGTTTGATCTGAGCGGTCGACCTGAAGGAGGCAAGATATGTCGTCTGGACTTCTTCTCTTGCGCATCGCCGTCGGTTCGATCATGGCCGCGCACGGCGCGCAGAAGCTCTTCGGTTGGTGGGGCGGCCCGGGGATGAGCGGGACCGCCGGCATGGTCAGCAGCCTCGCGTACCGGGCGCCGTTCCTGATGGCCTGCGGGCTCGCAGCGGCGGAGTTCGGCGGCGGGCTCTCCCTGGCCACCGGGTTTCTCACGCCGCTCGGCGCTCTCGCCGTCACCGTCGTGATGCTGAACGCCATCAACGTGATCCACTGGCCCAAGGGTTTCTTCAACGGGAACGGCGGCTACGAGTTCAATCTTCTGATCGCGGCGTCTGCGGTCGGGCTGGCCGCGATCGGCCCGGGTCGTTTCTCGATCGACCACGCGCTCGGCTGGGACGACAACATCTCGGGGGTCTGGTGGGGGGTCGGTGTCGCCGGAGCCGCAATCCTGGTCTCGTTCCTGACTCTGACCGTCGGTAGGCGGCGTGCGAAGGTGGCCGAAGCGCGGGCGTAGGCGTTGCTCTTCGTCGGAGCTGTCCTCCTGGCGCTCTTCGTCCTGCCTGCGCCGTGGGGGCTCCTGCTCGTGACTGCTAGCGCGGTCGTCGAGGTGGCGGAGACCTATTTCTGGATACGCCTCTCACGACGGCGGCGCATTCAGGCCGGCGCGGAAACGCTGATCGGAGCGCGCGCCGTGGTCGCCTCCTCCTGCCGGCCTGCCGGGCAGGTTCGCGTCCAAGGAGAGCTCTGGCGGGCGCGCTGCGAGCCCGGCGCCGAGCCCGGCGAGACCGTCCGAATCGTGGGCCGCGAGGGCCTCACCCTCCTGGTAGAGCCTGAATAGACTCCAGCGCATGGCCCAGGCGAAGCCCGCGGCCGCTCCGAGCGGCGAGCTGCCGCCCGAGCTCGAAGATCTGCTCTTCCTCCAGGCCGTCGGGCAGCTCGACGAGGCCCTCGAGCACGCCGACGTCGACGACGCGGTCGGGCACCGGCTCCGCTTCCCCGAACGCGCTCTCTCGGTGTCCATTCCGGTTCAGCTCGACGACGAATCCCTCGGTGTCTTCCCCGGCTACCGCGTGCAGCATTCCAGCGTGCTGGGGCCGACGAAGGGGGGCATCCGTTACGACCAGGCCGTCACGCTGGGTGAATGCGCGGCGCTCGCCATGTGGATGACGTGGAAATGCGCCCTGCTCCGACTGCCTTACGGAGGAGCAAAAGGGGGCGTCCGCTGCGACCCCCGTGCCCTCTCGACGGCCGAGCTCGAGCGGCTCACGCGCAGGTTCACGACCGAGCTCCTGCCGATCATCGGGCCCGAGCGGGACATACCCGCCCCGGACATGGCGACGGACGAGCAGACGATGGCCTGGATGATGGACACCTACTCGATGCAGATCGGCCACGCCGTTCCGGAGATCGTCACGGGAAAGCCGCTCTCGATCGGGGGCAGCGTGTTGCGGCCCGAGGCGACCGGGATCGGCGTCGTCATGGTCGTGGAGAACGCCGTGAAGAGGCTCGGGTCGTCGCTTCGAGGCTCCGCGTGCGTCGTCCAGGGCTACGGGAAGGTCGGGGGTGTCGCGGCGCACGAGCTCGCTCTGCGCGGCGCGCGGGTCACCGGCGTCTCCGACATCTCCGGAGGAATACACAAGGAGGAAGGCCTCGATCTCGAGGCTGTCGACGTCTGGCGACGCGCCCACGGCGGTCTTTCCGGCTTTCCCGGGGCGGTCGAGGTGACGAATGAAGGGCTGCTCGAGCTCCCCTGCGACGTGCTCGTTCTCGCGGCGACCGAGGAGCAGGTAACGGGCGAGAACGCCGGCCGACTCGCTGCTCACCTGATCGCGGAAGGGGCAAACGGACCGACGACCCTCGAGGCCGACAAGATCCTCGTCGAGCGCGGCATTCCGGTCCTGCCCGACATCCTCACCAACGCCGGAGGCGTGGCCGTCTCCTACTTCGAGTGGGTGCAGGACATCCAGCGCTTCTTCTGGGGCCGGGAGGAAATCCGCGCCCGTTTGCACGACCTCATGAGCGATGCGCTCGAGCGCGTCTGGACGCTCGCCGAGGCCGAGTCGCTCTCCTTTCGCAGCGCGGCCCTCGTGACGAGTATCCGGGAGGTCGCGGATGCGCTCGAGGCAC
>Ga0126313_10001790_pt1 | contig 11597 bp, 12 predicted proteins | sample Plot105A_FD_89954 | JGI IMG/M metagenome (GOLD analysis project Ga0126313, IMG submission 89954) | Serpentine soil microbial communities from UC McLaughlin Reserve, CA, USA - Plot105A | ecosystem: Environmental > Terrestrial > Soil > Grasslands | place: USA: UC McLaughlin Reserve, Lake County...
CTGTCGCGGACCAGCGCGATGACCCCCTGCTGTTGCGGTTCGGCCAGGGCGGCCTGTTCGCCTGGACGGCGACCGCGACGCCGCTCGCCGAGCCCCTCCCAGCCGCCCTGCCGGTAGCGCTTGACCCACCGGTTGACGGCGTTGTGGTGGACGCCGAACACCCGCGCGGCCTGGGCCTGGGTCATGCCATTCAGGACCGCTCGGACGGCCCGGGTGCGCAGCGCTGCCTGGGCTGCGGCGGGCAATGATCGCGTGTCCTCATCGGCCATGCTGGAAGCTTACGAGACCATCACACCATTTGCTTACCGTGGTGGTAACTGCGGCACCTACGGCGTCGTGCGAGCTGCAAAAACGCGCTATAGCACGGCGCTTGGCCGCCGATCCATTGTAAGGATGGGGCCAGTTCTGAGAACTAGCTCCCCTCGGGAGACGGCTGATGCCTCCTGGACGCAGGGCAGTGGATGAGCTTGCCGAGTGGTCACCCTGGATGCCGTTTGGGGAGGCGGTGATGGATCGTGCGCTTGCCGATGTCCATTGGCTGAGGGAACGACTTGCCGACGTTGAGCAGGGCCGCCCGCTGCGGGCAAAGGCTTGGGGACAGGCGGTGTTCGCTCGCGCCAATCTGCACGTCTGCTGGGCGATCACCGGGAACCGGCGCAGAGCATTCGAGCTTGAGCGGGCGGTCCTCCTTGCACTCAACCGCAGTGATCTGTGGAACCGGGCACACCCCGCTAGCTCGACCTGACAGGGCCTGCCTAGATATCCGGCTGATGGCACGCAGGTAGCATGCCTGGTGACATCCTCAATCCGGGCTCCGTCCGTCACGTTGGCAATCCGGTCGCTGTAACAGCCACAACCAGGATGGAACCAGCTGGACGGCGAACCCGACGCGACGTGCGGCGATGCTCCTAGGCAATACCAGTCAGACGGGTGGTGTCTCACTTCTAATCCGTAAGGTGCAGGTTCGAGTCCTGCCGGGGCGCAAACGTGCAGGTCAGCGGCGTGAGGCTCTGACCGTGTTTGCTCTGTGGCAAATCCTCCCTGATCTTGGCGGCCCTATGGCCCACGCCGCCTGCGGCGGCGACCTCAGCCGCCTTGTTGTACGGCTCTCAGCCACCGGCAACAGATGCCCCCATCGGTCCGGTAGGCGGCTCGGTCAGCGAGCCTCTGGGCTCGGACTGATAGCCGGAGAGCTCTCGAATTCCCGACGGGACGCGCGCGCGGCGTAGAGGCTGAGACCAAGGTTCCATACGACTGCGACCACCACGCTGAGCACCGCGGCGAAGCGATCCTGGAGCCCGAGCGCAGAGGCCCCGATATAGGTGATGACGCCGGCCACGACGGCGTCGATAACCCCCACCATCGCCGGAGTGGTGATGTACCCGTACAGCGTTGGGCCGCTTTTCCAACCGGCGGTCACCAGGATGCCCCGTTCGTCATCATGGTGGCTGGTGACGAAGTACCGCTCCAACTCCGGCGCCAGCTCAAGGTAGCCAGCCCGGATGCGGTTCATGCCGCGGACCCAGCGATGCTCGTCGTGGTTGACCGACACCAGCCGGAGGTAGGTGGCCAGTCCGAGAAACAGCACGACTGGCAGCAGCACGAGCGCGAATGTGGTGAATCCGGTGCTAAGCAGCGATGTCTGTGCCACCAGGGCGAGCGCGATCACGTTGGCGGACAGCACCGAGAGGAACATTTGCGCTCGGGCGAACGATTCGCTCCAGGTCTGTGATCGGGTGGCGAGCAGGCTCCAGTGCTCGGTCGATAGGATCTGCACCCGCAGCGCGGCCGACACCTCCCCGCGCTGGGTTCCCGGCTCCGGGTCGGATCCGCGCACCGGCGTCTCGGACCGTACGTTCTGCGCATCAGGCTCCATGGCCACCGCACCTCCCTCTCCGCCACTGCTCCGCTACCGACGATCTTGCGCCGCCTGCGGTGACGCCAGATAGCAGGGCGTCAGCCTCCGACCATGCAGGACGAGGCCGCCGGTCTAGATCGAACCGCAGGCATGACAACGCCTTGTTTACCCAAGGAGATTGCGATCCTGACGCTCGCCCCCGACCGGCACGACCTGCGGCCTGCACGGCGCTCAGGCGCTTGTAGTCCGCGACTACCTGGCACAGGAACCGCAGGCGTCCGGGTAGGACTGGCAATCCGGTCGTTGTAACAGCCCCGGCCGGGATCGAACCGGCCGGACGACGGACCCAACTCCACCTGCGGCGATGCCCCAAGGCACGACTAGGCGGACGGGTCGTGTCTCACTTCTAGTCCGTTGGTTGCAGGTTCGAGTCCTGCCGGGGGCACGCCAAACCCCCAGGTCAGAGCGCTACAGCGGTTGCCTTGCTTGCGCTGCGGTCATTCCCTGGTCATGGAGGTCAGTGTGCTGGAGGCCAAGAGGCTGGGCCATCGGGCCGTCCTGCGGCTGTCGTGGCTGCTGCTGGTCGCCTCCGTCGCCCTGTCCACCCTGCTCCAGATCGCCGTCGCCCCAGCGACCCTGGTCGGCTATCTGACCGCCGGCGCCACCCCGGTGTGGCTGCTGGGCTCCTTCGCCGTGCTCAGCCTGCTGTACCGCGCCGACACCAGCGCCGACCCGGCGGCGGCCGCCGCCGAGGCCAGCGCCGAGCCGGCGCCCACCAGTGCTGCTGTGGCGCCGAGCAGCGCCGCTGCACCACAGTCAGGCGCCGAGGTGCTGACCAAGCGCGCCCAGGCCGAACGCGTCTACGCCGACCTCAGCGCCGATGGCGCCCCGGTCAGCGCTGGGCAGCTGGCCACCGCCGCTGGGCTCAGCGCCAGCTACGCCCGCGCGTTGGTCGTCCAGTTCCAGGCCCGACCGCCGGCCACCGTCGAGCGGAACGGCCGCCGACCCGGCGCGGTTGCGACCGACGAGGACCCGGAGGCGACCTCATGACCGCCGCGCACCGGTCGACCGTGCCGCCGCCAGCCGCCTGGTCGCCCCTGGAACAGGCCTGGACGGCCATCCGCAGCCACCACCCCGACGTCCCCCAGGTCGTGATCGTGGTCGCCTCCGGCAGTGACCCCCGCAGCCGGCGGCTCAATCTCGGTCACTTCGCCGCCGCCCACTGGCAACTCACCGACCAGGCCACTGACCGAGCCGAGGTGCTGGTCAGCGGCGAAGGCCTCCAACGCGGCCCCACCGAGGTCCTCGGCACCCTGTTACACGAGGCCGCCCACGGCCTGGCCCATGCCCGCAAGATCGGCGACACCAGCCGCCAGGGCCGCTACCACAACCGCCGCTAAGCCACCCTCCCCAGTAGCTCGGCCTCGAGGCAGCCCACGTCCAGCCGATCGGCTGGCCGGCGACCAGGGTCCCGGAGCCGTCCGCCACCCGCTATGGCGAGGTGCTGGCCGAGCTGGCTGCGGCGCTGGTGCTGTGGCGTCGCGCCGAGCAGCCAGCCCGGCCGGGCTGGGCCCGTAACGCCCTGATCTGCTCTTGTGGCTATGGTCAGCGCATGGGAGTGGGCTGCGAGAGCTAGAGAAGGCCCCTTGCTTGCCTTGGCAGCCGATTTTCTGTCGGATGCGCTTTGATCATCCGTTTGATCATCCAGACGATCGGTCTGGATCCGTCTGGAGCCGTCTGGACCGACGAGGCATCCAACGTGAGCAGGCTAGATCCGTCTTGTGCCGTCCAGGGCGACGCCGATCATCCGTCTCGTAATCGGAAGGGTTCATCGACGATTGGTCCGCCAGGCGCTGGCTGCCCGACAGGGGCTCCGAGAGGGTGGAGGACTGTCGCCGATCTAATCGAGGTGTCGGCGACACCTATCGCAGCAGCGTGAAGACCGTCGCGTTCACCACAACACCCAGGGCAACGCCAGCGAGGACCTGCGCCGTCGTGTGGTCACCCACCTGGACCCGGGACCAGGCGATCACGGCCACCAGGGGCCAGACGGCCAGCAGCGCCGGGCCGAAGATGAGCAGCAGCACGGTGGCGGCACCCGCCGCGATCGCGGCATGGACCGAGATCTTCCACCACAGCGTGATCACCCAGCCGCAGGCCACCCCAACCGCGACCGACGCCACCAGGGCCACCATCTCAGCAGGGGCGTCGAACGCCGCCAGCAGGACGAGCCCGATCAGGATCGAGGTGATGGCCACGACCCCGAACCGGATCCGCTGCTCCCGGACGCTGATGTTCTTGTCGCTGAGCCGGCCCTGCCGCACGCCGCGGAGGATGAGCGCGTAGGGCAGCACGCTGGCGAACAGGGCCGCGATGCCGCCCCACAGGATCGCCATGGCCGGCGTCGGGCTGCTGTCCCAGGCGACGATCAGCGCCAGCACGACCAGGATCGGCGGCGGCGAGAGCAGCTCGCCGATCAGTCGGGCCACCCGCAGGCGTCGCGGGATGCGCTGTGCCATCGCCGGATCGCCGTGCCTGGTACTCATGGCTTGGTCCGATCCTCCCGGTTCTTGGAGCGCTGCCCCGCCGCTCCTGTCCCGGCCGGACAGCAAGGGCAGGCACCAGCCGGAACAGAGTGTAGGCGGTCGCAACCCTAACGAGCCCCGGTCAGCTCGCTTGGGCAGGCCGGGATGTCACCATGGGAGGTCCGGATCCGCCCGGCGAAGTCGCCAACGCCATGATCGGCCAGGTCCCACCCGCTGATGGAACTCTTGGCCGACAGCTCGCCTGATTGACTCATGGGCGGATGAAGCCAACGGCGGTCATTCCGATTGATGCTCCTTTGGAGGTGAACCTCGCGAAGGTTCAGGGCGGTGGCCGGCCAACCACGCCCCCGCGCGGCGGGTGGCCTCGGCTGCCGCCGCGCCGATGACGGGGTCGCGCCACACGACCGCGTCAGGGCCGAGCAGGGCCAGCAACCCGCTGCGGGACAGGGCGACGCGCTGGGACGGGTCGATGTCGGCCAGGTACACGCGGTTGCCGTGTCCGTGCAGGCTGTGGACCAGGGTGGTGAGTCCTTCCAGGCTGGTCAGCGAGTAGACCGTGCGATCGCGGAGCTGCAGGCCCACGGCCGCCCCGATGGTGCGGTCGTGGGCCGGGAAGGCCTGCTCGGCCCGGTAGGCAGAGGCGAAGTAGGCGCCGCCGGTCAACGCCAGCACTGTGACCTTCCCCGAGGGCAGCTCGGCTGGTGGAGTGGCCTCCTGCCAGCTCCCGTTGGGCCGTCGAATCCAGGCGACGATCCTGGCCTGGTCGGCCACGGTGAACATGTACAGCAACAACGACAGGGCGACCCCGGTGACAATGGCCGCGGTCAGCTCGGCGACCACGCCGACAACGACGGTGACGACCGCTGCGCACAAATGGGGGACCGACACCCAACGTGCCCTGGCCAGGTGACGAACCTCTCTGACCAGGGCCTCCACGCCGATCACCATCAAGATGGCGGCCAGCGTGGTCAATGGGATCAGCTCGGCGACCTTGCCGGCGACGGCGACGATGATGACCAGGAGCACACCAGAGGCGACGCCGGCCCACCGGGAACGGGCCCCGAGGACACGCTGACGCCGGTCCGAGACAGCGACCCGCCCGACGGCAGGGCGTGGAACAGTCCACCGGCGACGTTGGCCAGCCCCTGGGCCAAGAAATCCCGCGACATGTCCGAGCGGGTCCCGTCGGGGTTCGGGTAGGCGGCGCCGACCGTCGCCGCCTCCGACAGCCCCACAATGGCGGCGGCGATCGCCGCGGGGATCAGCTCGGGCAGGAGCGAGACGTCGGGCAGGTGCGGGGTCGGGATGGCGGCCAGTCCGGTCGGGATCCTGGCCACATCGCCGACGGTGTCGACCCCGCGCAGGTCCAGCCCCGACACGGCCAGGGTGCCGACGACCAGGGCGACGATGTCGGCGTAGGCTCGCCAGCGGCTGCGCTTGACCAGGACCAGGGTAACGATGCAACCGAGCCCGACCGCCGTGGTCAATTCATGCCAGCTAGTGACGTGCGCGCTGATGTCGGCCGCCTTGACCACCTTCCCGCCGCTGCTCTTGCTGGCGTAGCCGACGAGCTCGTCGTACTGACCAAGCACGATCAGGATGGTCACCGCGGCGACCAGGCCGGCCTGGACCTCGGCGGAGATGAAGCGCACCAGCGACCCCAGCCGCAGCAACCCAAGCGCCGCCATGACCATTCCGACCAGCAGCGTGAGGGTGAACATGGCCACGGCCGGATCCACCCCGTCACCGAGGACGCCGATCTTTTCCGCCGTGACCAGGGCCAGGGCATTGGTCGCGGTGACGACCAGCAGCGTCGACGAGGCGAACAGCGAGCCGACCAGCACCGTGACCGAGCCCGCATAGAGGCCATACACTGGATCGACGCCCGCCACCAGAGCGTAGGCCATGCCCTCGGCCACCGAGACCGGTGCGACCGTGAAGCCGGCGGCCAGATCCCTGGGCAGGTCGGCCCGGCGCGGCAAGGCCCACACCGACGCGGTCACCGGAGCGCCCCGAGCCCCTTGCCAGCCACGGCGACGCCGATCACCACCAGCAGCACGATCATGACGGCGGCGTAGTTGACCCGCGGCCCGGCCTGAGCTCGTCCAGCGGCTGCTGCATCCGGTCCCCAACCAGCGCGTAGGTGACGACGGGCATCGGCGCGGTAGACGCGGTGATCACCGTGAACACTGTCACACGGGTCGACCAGCTTGCCGGCCGTGATGGCCTGGCGTAGCTCACCCTCTGGACTGACGCACTTGCGGTTCGCCAGTGGCACAGATGCCCCCGGGGTGGCGTGTTCATCCAGCACAACAGTATGACGGTCAATCTCGGAGCGATTACATCCGTGTCCGCTAGATCGAAGGCCAGGGCACAGAGTCGTGGGGAGATGCATGCCATCCCCAACAGGAAGGAGAGCACCAGCCTAGGGATCGTGGGCAGCCAGTGTCAGTCTCACAGTCATTCTCTCCGTCATTCCGCCAGGCAACACACCACACGACAGGACCGCATCGCCTGGACGACGTGCTCGACCTGACCAGCAAGAACGACATCGTGTGAGACGGTACGGACACTCGTGGGTCGACTTCTTAATTCGTAAGGTGCAGGTTCGAGTCCTGCCAGGGGCGCCAAAACCGCAGGTCAGAGGCCTGAAACGCCTGGGACGACGCCGTTGCCGGTAATGCTGGTCATTCCTTCGCCATCGACCCTGGCAATGATCGTTCCGCTGGGGAGGGCCACCGGGCACTATCGTGGTGCTCCCCAGATGGCGGCTACGACCGTCGAGGGGCCTCCTTCGGCCACCTCGGGCGAAGAAGATGTCGAGCTGGCCCGGCGACGTCCACACGCGCAGTCTGCGAGCGCACCCTTGACTCCAGTAGCTCGCGGCGCGGTCAGCCGGATGCAGGCACGCCTCGGCGAAAGGGCGACGCCATGGACCCAACCACAGGTTGTACCGCAGTCGAACCAACCGCCAGGTGGCCGGTGTCTGTTGTGGCCTGGCCCAGTACTTCAACGCCGACGTCACCTGATCCGGGTGCTCTTCGTTCTGTTGGCGGTCCTGGGCGGCTCGGGTCTGGTGCTCTATGTGCCATGTGGATCATCGTCCCCTAGGAGCCGTAAGCCACCTCTGCAAGGCGGCTGCGCAGTGGCCAGTCCAGGATCTTGCCGACCGTCACGGTCGTCCCTGCCTGCATCACCTGCGGTCGCACCGTGCTTGCTCCGTTAGGTCGGCCATCGGGAACGAACGCGGTGTCGACCGGGATGGCGGGCAGCGACCACCCGCCGCCACGGCGAGAACCCGCCCGCTCCATCGCTATCGTCGTCATGGCCGTGAGGCAGAAGCAGTGGAACATCGGCCTTGTCCCGCGCGGATTGCAGGCGGTCGTGGTCGCCGGCCGTGGGCCAGATCCGCAAGAACTGGACATCCGGTCCAAGACCTTCTTGCTAATGGCGAGCGGCCCCGGGCGGGGGGGCCAACCCAGGGCCGCTCACGTAGCCTCACGTAGATGGTGTCCAACGCCGATCAACTAGCGGTGGCGGCTACTGCCGTTGATGGCGAGCTTCTGCAGCCTCTCGGCGGTATCGGTCTGGAGAGCGGGCGTGTAGAGGATCAGGTAGAGCCCGGCGCTGTCATCGACGACCTGCAGCACCGTCTGCCGCAGCGTGAGCCGACCGACCGCCGGGTGATCGATCACCTTCTCAGTCTCCTGTACCCGCTCGACATCGTACTGGGACCACCATTGCGCAAACTCGGGACTGCGCTGTTGGAGTCGCTCGACGAATCGACCAAACCAGGGATCGCTGACCAGATGACGCGAGGCATCTCGGAATTGGGCAAGCAGGAGCTTGGCGTGCCGCTCTCGGTCCACCAGCCACGTCCGAGCGTCGTCGGTGAAGATGAGCCACAGCAAGTTGCGTTCCTCAGCCGGTGCTGCGGCAAGATCCTCAGCGAAGCCGAAGACATTCGAGGCTGCCTGGTTCCAGGCCAGCAGGTTGAGCTGGGCATCGATCAGGTAGGCAGGATTGTCGCCCTGGGCGTCCAGGACATCCCGCTGCGTGGCGCTCACCGTCTGGGTGGGCGCGGGTTGGATCACGAACGAGTCTCCATGCGCCAAGGCGAGGAGGTACTCGCGCTGGGCGACAGTGAGATGGAGTGCCTCCGCAAGCCGAGCCACTGCCTTGGCCGAGAATTGCACATCCTTGCCCTGCTCGAGCCGTGTGTACCAACTCACGCTGATCCCAGCCAGCTGCGCCAACTCCTCACGCCGCAGTCCCAGGGTTCGGCGGCGGTTGACGCCTTGGGGGAGTCCGACGTCCTCGGGCCGCAGCGCCGTACGTCGGGCACGAAGGAAGGCCCCCAACTCCTGGCGTCGCTCCTCGGGTGGCATGGCGTACTCCTGGACCGCGGTAGGAAGCTGAGCCTAGCAGTTTTTGTCCTAGGCGAATGAGGCTCTCGTGCTCGGCATCGTCGTGCGCTAACCTCACGGCTGGCCTGGGGGGGCTCTCGAGGGGGCTGCTGTACAAGGTCGTCTAAGAGGAGACGGCTCCAGCTGGAGCCGTCTCCTCTTCGCATCTGTCCGACGGCGACGAGGTCGTCGACGCCGCAGCAGGCGGGACGCCCGGAGTCGCCACGGCCCCACTGGTCCTGGGCGTGCGTGGTACAGGGCGGGCAGCAGCGGCAGTACCCGGCTGCAGGAGAACCACGAGTCGGCAGAGGCGGCGAAGGGGGCCATGGCCGCCGCCGCGCCGGGGTCGCTCTGCTCGCGGAGCGGCCTGCGGCCCAATGCCAGGGGCGGGTGGCGCACACCAACGCCGAGATCGCGCGAAGCGCTCCTTACCGCCAGAAGCGTGGGTAGGGCGGCCAGGGCCTCGCCGCCAGGCGGCACCACCGCAACGCGGCGAGCAGCCGTGCCATCGGGCACCCACCACTCACACGTTGACCCCGCGGACACGGAACCGGCGCCACCGCGCGTTCATGCCCTGCCCGTCGAGAGAGCGACTGCGACCGTCCCGGATCGGCAGCATCGTCCAGATCCCGAACCCGATGCGGGGGATGAAGGTGCCATCCGTAGGTTGCAGGTTCGAGTCCTGCCGAGGGCGCAAAACGGCAGGTCAGCGTTTGAGCGGTTTGGTTTGCTTGCTCTGGTGGCACTCCCTCAGGTCCAGCGGTTGCCTTGAGAGCCATCCTTTGGGGCAAATTGAGCCTGACCCGGTCGCCACGCACGTGAGAAGGGAGAATCGGGCGCAAGTCGTGCTGCACGGATTTGCCTGCGGTCCTCTGGGCCGCCCGCCGCAGGCGAGCGGACGCAACCTGGAACGCCGGCCGCCGTCGTAAGGAAGGCTGGCGGCTAGCCGGCCTCGGCCGGAATTACGGCGATGGCATCGATCGATATGAGGAGCCCATGCGGGAGCTTGACGTTGGCTGGCGCGGATCGCGCCGGCGGCGGGTCGGGCATATGCCTGGCATAGACCTCGTTGAGTCTCGCGAAGTCATCGACATCTTCGTAGTAGATCGTCACCTTGACCAGGTCGGCCATCGACGCCCCGGCGGCCTTGAGGATGGCGGCGAGGTTCTGGAGCGCCTGTTCGGTCTGGGCCTCGATCCCGTCGCCCGCGGCACCTGTCGCGGGGTCGATTCCCGCGGTCCCTGAGCAGAACACAAATCCACCTGCAACGATCGCCTGGCTATAGGGACCGAGCGCGGCCGGGGCCTGGTTGCTGGATACTGCTTGCCGGGTCATGGGTTTCCTTTCGCGATGTGTCCTGTCGGCCTCGGCAGGTTCGTCGTACCGGCCGCGCATGGCGAGCGTCCAGTGTGGGTGCCCTTCGTGTGCCGCTGGGGCGCAGACGCCGCTCGATGCTAATCCACCACGACTGCCTGCATCCCCGCCTGACGTACCACCAGGTCCGGGGACACGGTCCTAGGGGCCATGGGCCGAGATGGTCGCTGAGCCCAGGCGACTGAGGGAGGGCGGCTGACACCGCGCGATGGGCCGCCTCGCCTGCTCTGCCAAGGGTGAACCTCAGCCCGAGCAGGTGGACTCGGGCGGGTTGGCCGTCGAGGCGGGGTCGGGTTCACCGCATGAGGTCGGGGATCAAGGCGGAGTCGGCGGTGACGACGCCGACGTGGTCGCGGCCGGAGTAGGTGCGGTGGTCGACCTTGCCGCCGGCCCATGTCGCCGTGGCGATCCCGCTGGGCCGCCTGGGTGAGCCGGCCGAAGTCGGGCAGCTGGTGGCGTTCCTGGCATCCGAACGGGCTGCCCACATCACCGGGGCGGTCTATCAGATCGACGGTGGCATCATCCGCTCCAACCTCTAGCGCGGGGCGACGCCTCGTCGTCGTGACGGGCTACAGCCCCCCGGGCACCCACTTGCCACCTGTCAAGGAGGAGGAAGCCGATGGCGGCGGCATCGATCCGTACCGCGGGCGTGTTCCTGGTGCTCGTGCCCACCGTGGCCTACGGGGGGTGTCCCTGCTCGGCTTCATCTCCCGCCGCACCCCTGGTTACCTCGACAACCCGGTCCGCCAGAACCTGTTCCGGGCCGGTCACGCCCACGCCGGCGTGCTCATCATCCTGGCCCTGGTCGGCCTGCTGTATGTCGACCAGGCCGACCTCGGTGACGGCCTCAAGCAGCTGGTCCGCTGGTGCCTGGCCGCCGCCCCGATCCTGATGCCGCTCGGGTTCTTCCTCTCGGTGGCCTCACCCCGAGCGGAGCGGCCCAACCGCATGATCCTGTTCACCTATGTGGGCGGCCTGCTCCTGGCCGTCGGGATCCTCACCCTGGGCATCGGGCTCCTGCGCGCCAGACGCCCCATACCCGCCGAAGGTGTCGCCGACCCCGCTCGCGTTGAGGCCGGGACCAAGCTCGTGCGGGTTCGGCTCCCGGCCTTGTGATCGATGGGTGGTCTAGCCGCGGTTGAAGGGTCGGACGTAGGGGTTGGTGCCGTTGTAGAGACCGTCGGGGTTGGGGTACCAGAGCCACACGTGCAGGGTCACCAGGTCCGGGTGCCAGAAGTTGAACGGCGCACCCGTCTCAGGGCTGCGCTTGGCGCACAGCTCCTGAGTCCTGGCGAACACGAAGGTGCCGTCCTTGAAGTGACAGGCCGCGCCGAAGGACCCGTAGGTGGCGCCCGGCAGCGGCGGGGTGGCCGGCGTCTCGGTGAACACCCACTCCAGGGCCCCGAGCTGCCA
>Ga0126313_10001791_pt1 | contig 11597 bp, 11 predicted proteins | sample Plot105A_FD_89954 | JGI IMG/M metagenome (GOLD analysis project Ga0126313, IMG submission 89954) | Serpentine soil microbial communities from UC McLaughlin Reserve, CA, USA - Plot105A | ecosystem: Environmental > Terrestrial > Soil > Grasslands | place: USA: UC McLaughlin Reserve, Lake County...
AGCTGGTCGAAGCCGCAGGAGATGAAGTCGGCGAACTGCATCTCGGCGATCGGCCGCAGGCCCTCGGCGGCGGCGCCGATCGCCGTGCCGACGATGCCCGACTCGGCCAGCGGCGTGTCCATCACGCGCTCCGCCCCGAACTCGTCGATGAAGCCGTCGGTCACCTTGAACGCGCCGCCGAAGACGCCGATGTCCTCGCCCATCACGAACACGCGCTCGTCGGCGCGCATCTCCTCGCGCATGCCGTCCGAGATCGCCTGCAGGTAGGTCATGGTCGGCATGGCTAGAACCCGCTCCAGCGCGAAGCGCCGTCCTCGAGCAGCGCCGGCTCGTCGGCGAACAGGCGATCGGTCGCCGTGTCGCCGTCGGGCATCGGCATCGCGAGCGCCTCGTCGACGGCGGCGTCGATCTCGGCCTTGACCTCTGCGCGCAGCGCGGCGACGTCGACGCCGAGCGGCTCGAGCCGCTTGACCTGCCGATCGATGGGGTCCTTGCGCCGCCACTCCTCGATCAGCTCGGCCGGCACGTACTTCATGTCGTCGTGTGCGGCGTGGCCGTGCATGCGCATCGTCACGGCCTCGATCATCGTCGGGCCCTCGCCGGCGATCGCGCGCTCGCGGGCCTGGCGCGTCGCCTCGAACATCGCCTCGACGTCGTTGCCGTCGACGCTCACGCCCGGGAAGCCGTAGGTCGCGGCCCGCTCGACGGGGTCGACCGCGAACTGCGACGTGGTCGGGGTCGAGTACGCGTACTGGTTGTTCTCGAGGATGAAGATCACCGGCAACCGCTGCACGCCGGCCCAGTTCATCGCCTCGTGGAAGTCGCCGCGCGAGGTCGAGCCGTCGCCGAACCAGGTCAGCGCCGCGCGCTTCTCGCCGCGCAGCTTGAACGCCATCGCGAGCCCCGCGGCGACGAGCATCATGTCGGGCAGCATCGAGACCATCCCGACGCAGCCGACCCGGCGCTCGCCGAAGTGCACGTTGCCGTCGCGCCCGCCGGTGATCCCGCCCTCGCGGCCCATGTACTGGCCGAACACGCGCGCGGCCGGGACGCCGCGGATCAGGTGCGCGGCCAGGTCGCGGTGCAGGACGCAGAGCCGGTCGTGCCCGTGCATCGCCCAGGCAGGACCCGCGGAGACGGCCTCCTGACCGAAGCCGTCGTAGAACGACCCCGGCACCTTGCCCTGGCGATAGAGCATCATCGCCCGCTCCTCGATGCCACGCATCATGAGCATGGCCCGGAGGAGCCCGACGCGATCCTCCATATTGAGGTGCGCACTTACGTCCGGGTCGATCGCCGCTGTTTCCGTTGCCATATGGCCCTTTCCTCGTGGGCGCTGACCGGGATCCGCCGGCGCGCCTGTTGGTCCTGGCCGCTCGCGCGGGATCGCCGCCGCGAGTCTCGCCGTGCTGGCCCAAGGTTACCCTCAGAAGGGTGCAGCACACCGAGCGCCTATGGCCGACGCGGCTGCGCTGGCGGATGCGCGGCGCGTGGCTGTGGCCGGCCTTCTTCGCGCTGACGGCGGTGGACGGCGTGCTCATCACCGAGCTGCCGCCGTACGAGGGGACGCCGCCCGGCCTGGCCGGGGGCGTGCTGATGGCCGGCTTCGCCAACCTCTTCCTGCTCGCCGTGGTCGCGCCGTTCGCCGGCCGCGCGCTGCGCCGCCGCCGCCCGGACCTGCCGCGCCCGATAGCCTACGACTACGGCGGCACGGCGCTCATCCTCGCGCTCGCCGTGGTGATCCTGGTCGCCGGGATCGCGCACCGTCCGGCCGCGGCGGACGAGCGCGACGAGGCCGCGGCCGTCTTCACGGCCGTCCGCGCATACGTCGTCGCGCACGAGCCGGAGTGGGAGGACGGGCTCGACGGGGTCGACGTGCGCGTGTACGCGCCGGACGTGTATCGCGCGTGCGTGCCCGGGCCGGATCCGCGCCGCTGGCTCTGCCTGTGGGTCGACACCGACCGGGGCGGCGCGCGGGTGACGCCCGACGACTCGATGGTGCCCGACCGCACGGCGACCTCGCCCTGAGCCGCGGTCAGGTGCGGCTCGATCCGGGGGACCGATGAGTTCGCGGCTCTGGCAAGGTCCTACGACCAATGTCCCCTGGTGGCAGCGCCACCCGCCTCCCAAGCTTCAGGAGCCCATGAACGCGATCCGCCTCAGAGACGTCGCCAAGTCGTTCGGCCCCATCCAAGCGGTCGACGGCCTCGACCTCGACGTCCCCGAAGGCGCCTGTGTCGGCCTGCTCGGCCCCAACGGCGCCGGCAAGAGCACGACGATGAAGATGCTGACCGCGCAGGCGATCGCCGACCGCGGCGAGCTCGAGGTGCTCGGCCACACGCTGCCGGAGGAGTCGAAGTCGGCGCGGGCCCAGATGGGCGTCGTCCCGCAGCAGGACAACCTCGACACGATGCTGACGGTGCAGCAGAACCTCACCGTGTTCACCTACCTGTACCGGGTGCCGCGCGCCGAGCGCCGCGCGGCGATCGACCGCGCGCTCGCGATCGCGAACCTCGGCGATCGCCGCGACACCAAGGTCGACAAGCTCTCGGGCGGCATGCGCCGGCGGCTGCTGATCGCCCGCGCGCTGGTGCACCAGCCGCGCCTGGTCCTGATGGACGAGCCGACCGTCGGCCTCGACCCGCAGGTGCGCCAGGAGATCTGGGCGCTGATCGACCGGCTGCGCGGCGAGGGCGTCTCCATCCTGATGTCGACCCACTACATCGAGGAGGCCGAGCGGCTCGCCGACACCGTGACGATCATGTCGCACGGCAAGGTCGTCGCGGTCGGGCCGCCGGAGCTGCTCGTGCGCGAGCACGCCGGCGCCGAGGCCGTCGAGATCTACGGCCCGCCCGCCCGGCTCGCCGAGGTGGAGGCCGAGGCGATCGCCGCCGGCCACGTCACGCGGCGCACCGGCACCTCGGTCGCGGTGCTGCGCATCAATGGCAACGCGCCGGCGGGCGAGCGCCGCCCGGCCAACCTCGAGGACGTGTTCGTGCTGCTGACCGGGGAGGAGATCGCATGACGACCGCAAGCCTGAGGAAGCGGCGGCTCGGCCGGCTCGAGCGTCCCGCGCTCGCCGGCGTGCTCGTGCGCGAGGTCATCAACTACTCGTCCTACTGGCGCGGCACGACGTTCGCATCGACCGTCGAGCCGACGATCTACCTGCTCGCGTTCGGCTTCGGGTTCGGCACGCTGGTCTCCAGCGTCAACGGCTACGACTACGTCGAGTTCGTCGGCACCGGGACGGTCGCGACGGCGGTGATGTTCTCGTCCGTGTTCGCGACGATGTACGGGACGTACTTCAAGCGCGAGTTCCAGCGCACGTACGACGCGATCCTGGCCGCGCCGGTCGACACCGAGGAGCTCGTCACCGGCGAGGTCCTGTGGGTCGCGGCCCGCGCCGGCGTCTACGGCTCGGTGCCCATGCTGGTGGCGATGGTGTTCGGGCTCGACCCCGCATGGGGCATGTTCGCCGTCCCGCCGATCGCGTTCATCACCGGCTTCGGCTGGGCATCGTTCGGCGTGCTGGTCTCGGCGATCATGAAGTCGGCCGACACGTTCTCCTACATCACCAGCGTCGTCGTGACCCCGGCGGTCCTGGTGGCCGGCACGTACTTCCCGCTCTCCGGCCTGCCGGAGTGGGCGCAGGTGCTCGGCCAGTTCAACCCGCTGTTCCACTGCGTCGAGCTGGTCCGCCACGCCGCGTTCGGCTGGGAGGGCTGGGCGGACGTCGGCCACGTCGCCGCGATCGTCGGCTTCGGCCTCGTGATGTGGCGGCTGGCGATCTGGCGGACCGAGAAGCGCCTGATCGACTAGCTCCGCCGGTCAGGTCGACGCGGGCGTCTGCCGGCGAGCGGTCTCCGGCGCGGAGACCGGCGGCAGCGTCACCCCGCGATCACCCGGCGGGCTGACGAACTCGACGCTGCCGACGTCGACATCGTTGCGCTGGCGGGCTCGCGCGAGCACGTCGTCAAGCACCGCGCCCGCTTCTGCGAGCGTCTTCGCCTGGAAGTTGAGCAGCACCTTGGCTTGAACCTTCATGACAATCTCCGTGGGCCGTCGTGGCGAACGTAGTCTTCCTCTCGAACGCCCACGCCGCCAGTCCGAAGGAGGCGCGTACAAGCGTCGGATGCTTGCGGTTGTTCCGGAACAAGGGCGGGTGTACGGTCGACTGACCGATCAGAAGGGCTCATCATGCGCCGTCCCGTCGTGCAGCTCGCTCTGGGTCTGCTTAGTGCGGCCGCCCTCGCTCCCGCAGCACCGGCCGCCACGGTCCGAGCCCTGCCGACGGCCGGAGAGACCCCGCTACTGCCCGGCACCTACGCCGCCAATCGCTTCACCGCTCCGTTGTCGCTGTCCGTGAAGGGGAACGCATGGCGACTGGAGCACAACACGCGCCGCGCGATCTTCCTCCTGCACGGTGCCGCGTGCTGCGACCAGAACGCAGGTGTGCGCACCGGCATCCTGGCGGCGATCCAGCCCCGGCGGGTGATCGACCCGCGCAGCGGGAAGGAGCGGCGGCCGCCCCGCAACCTCGGGCGCTGGCTCCGCCGCAACCCGCACCTGAAGGTCGTGCGCGGACCGCGGCTGCGCGTGGGCGGCAGGATCGTCCGGCGGCTGGACGTGGACTTCCGTTCGCGCAGCCCCGACAACGAGGAGTGCGCGAACCTGGTCGTGGTGAGCTTCGGGCCATTCGGCGTATGTCCGGAGGAGCGGGGGCGGATGGCGGTGGTGCAGGTCGCGGGCCGCTCGGTGCTGTTCTTCTGGACCGCCGCGCCCGGCGCCACGCTGCCGCGGTTCGAGGGGAGGGCTCGGTCGCTGCTGAGGACCGTGCGGTTCGGCCGGCGCGGCGGGCTCGCCCCGCGGCCGCGCGTGCTTGTGATCGGCAACAGCGACCCCACGAGCGATGATGAGCTGTTCTTCGCCCGCGAGGCGGCGCGGCGCTCCGGCGGTGCCCTGCAGGTGTCGCTGCGCTCCGAGCTCTACGGCGACAAGCCCGACAGCGAGCAGCAGGTGGCTCGCGCCGTCCAGGCCGGGAGGCTCCCGCTCGCGTGGGACGCCACACGGGTGTGGGACATCGAGGGCGTCCTCTCGTTCCAGGGCCTGCAGGCGCCCTTCTTGATCGACAGCGTCGCCCTGATGGACCGCGTGATCGCGAGCCCGCTCGCCACGCAGGCGGCGTCCGGCCTGGCAGCGAAGGGCGTCGTCAGCCTCGGGCTGGCGGCCGTCAACCTGCGCCGGCCGCTCGGTGCGAAGCGGCCGTTCCGATCGCTCGCCGACTTCAGCGGCGCGAAAGTCAACATCGTCTCCTCCAACCTCTCCCGGGCGGTGATCACCGCGCTGGGCGCGACGCCGAAGGAGGTCGGCGGCGGCGAAGACCTGGCCGAGGCACTGCGAACGGGCAAGGTGGACGCCGCTGAGACCGCGATCGACGTGGTGTTCCGCAACGGCTACTCGAACGTGGCGAAGTTCATGACGTCGAACGTCGTGCTGTTCCCGAAGTTCGCCTCGATCGACGCCAACGCGAAGTTGCTCGACGGCCTTGCCGCACCGCTTCGCGAGGCCCTCGCCGGTGCCGCCGCGGCCACCGGGCCACATTCCACCGCCGGTCTGGCGGGCCTTCAGGACGCCGACGCCGCGGCGCTCTGCCGCCAGGGTCTTCGTTTCGCCTCGGCCAGCCAGGCAGAGCTCGACGCGCTGGCGGCGGCGGAGAAGCCCGTCTACGACACGCTCGCAGCCGACGCCGGCACCGCCTCCCTACTCGACGGAATCCGGGCGCTCAAGCAGCAGGGAGGCGTGAGTGCCGGGCTGACCGTTCCGGCGAACTGCGAGGGCTGATCACCGACGACACTCGATGCCCCGTGCGACCCGTCAGTCGATCTCGGCGAAGAAGATCGTCACGCCGCCGGTGGCGAAGTTCGGGATGTCGCTCACAGCCGCCTGGCCCTCCCCGGACCCGAGGCCCGCCTGCAGCGCGTCCATGTCCTCGAACGTGAGCTCGGCCATCCGCTGGTAGGGAACGGCGCCGCCATCCGGCGTCGCAACGCCGCGCGCGGCTTCGAATCGCGCAGGCCCGGCATCGCCTTTGCGAGCGCCGTGTGCGTCTCCGCGTAGTAGCGCTCGAAGGCGTCCGGGTCCTCCGGGGCCCGTAGAGCACGACCGCCTTGACCATGGTGGGTCCTTTCGTCGACTGGACCGACCTACGCGCTCAGAGTTCCATGATGTTGAACGGATCTGCCCGGCAGCCCGCCCACGCGAGCCGGACAACGAACCTGGGTCTTACATCTAGAGCGCGAGGCTGAGCGGGTTCTCGAGGCGCTCGCGGATGCGGCCCAGGAACTGGGCGGCGTCGGCGCCGTAGAGGATCCGGTGGTCGCAGGTGAGCGTGAGCTCGAGGATCGAGCGGACGGTGACCTCGCCGTCGCGCACGACCGGCCGCGGCGTCATCTCGCCCACGGCGAGGATCGCCGCCTGGGGCGGGTTGATGACGGCGTTGAAGCGCTTGATCCCGAACATGCCGAGGTTGGACACGCTGAACGTCCCCGATGAGAGCTCGGGCGGGGTGATCTGGCCGGCGCGCACGCGCTCGGCCAGCGCGCGGGCGTCGCGGGAGATCTCGCCGAGCGACTTGGAGTCGGCGTCGAAGATGGTCGGCACGATCAGCGCATCCTGGCCGGCGACCGCGATCCCGACGTTGATGCGCGAGTAGAGCTCGAACCTGCCGTCGCGATAGGCGCCGTTCGCGCGCGGGAACTCCCGCAGCGCGAGCGCGCTCGCCTTGACGACGAAGTCGTTGAACGACGGCGCCGGGTTCTCGCCGGAGGCGGCCTTGAGCTGCTTGCGGAAGGCGACGGCGTCCTCCATGTCGACCTCGCAGGTGATCACGAACTCCGGGGCGGTCGCCTTGGACTCCGCCATCCGCCGCGCGATCGTCTGCTGCAGTCGCGTGAGCTCCTCGGCCGTGGTCTCGCCCTTGCCGGTGTCCGCGGAGGCGACCGGCTTGGCGACCTCGCGCTTGGGCGCCTCCTCGGCTGCCGGCGCCTCCTCCGGCGCGGCCTCGGTGGTGCCGCCGTTCTGCGCCGCTGCCTCCACGTCGGCCTTCACGATCCGGCCGCCCGGACCCGTGCCCTCCAGCGTGGCCAGCTCGACGCCGAGGTCGCGCGCCATCCGGCGCGCGATCGGCGACGCCTTCACGCGGCCGTTGCCGTCGTCGGGCTGCGGCGGGCGGTCGGCGGTCGCGACCGGCGCGGGCTCGCGCTCCTCCTCCGGCGCGGTGTCCTCGGCGCGCGGCACGTCCGCGCGCGCCGGCTCGGGCTCCTGCTCCTGCTCCTCGCGCGCGGGCTCCGGCTTCTCCGCCTGCTCGTCGCCGCCGGCGTCCTCGCCGATCCGCGCGATCGTCTCGCCGACCGCGAGCGTGTCGCCCTCCTGGGCGACGATCTTGAGCATGCCGTCGAGGTCGGACTCGTACGTCATGTTGGCCTTGTCGGTCTCGATCTCTACGAGCTCCTCGCCCCGCTTGATCTCGTCACCGTCGGACTTCAACCACTTGAGGATCGTGCCCTCCTCCATCGAGTCGGACAGGCGGGGCATCGCGACGTCGGCCATGCCGTCAGCGTATCTGGTGGCGCGCCGCTACGGCATCACCGCGGGGGCAGGCGCGCGACCTCGAACCAGAAGCCGTTGATCGCCTGGACCAGCCCGGTGAAGTCGTCGAGGTCGAGCGGCTTCACGACGTAGCAGTTGACGCCGCGGTCATAGGAGGCCGCGACGTCGCGCCCCGAGGAGGACGTCGTGAGCATGATCACCGGCGTCGTGCGCAGCTCGGGGTCGCGCCGGATCTCCTCGAGCACCTCGAGCCCGTTCTTCTTCGGCAGGTTGAGGTCGAGCAGGATCAGGTCGGGCCGGGGCGCGTCCGCGTGCTCGCCCTCGTTGCGCAGGAACGCGAGCGCCTGCTCGCCGTCCGGGACCGCCGTGAGGTCGACGGCCACGTCGGCCTCGCGCAGCGCCTCGCGGGTCAGGCGGACGTCGCCGGCGTTGTCCTCCACCAGCAGGATCGAGCGCGCGGTCATGCGGGCTCCCTCGTCGCGGGCAGCGTGAAGCTGAAGCGGCTGCCGCCCTCGGGGCGCGGCTCTGCCCAGATCGTCCCGCCGTGGCGCTCGACGACCTTCTTCGCGATCGCCAGGCCGATGCCCGTGCCGGCGTACTCCTCGCGCGTGTGCAGGCGCTGGAACATGCGGAAGATGCGCTCGGCGTGCGCGGGCTCGAGCCCGATCCCGTTGTCGCAGACCTCGAAGCGCCAGCGGTCGCCGGCGCGCGCGGCGCTCACCTCGATCTCCGGCATGCGGTCGTCGGGCACGAACTTGACCGCGTTGCCGATCAGGTTCTGGAAGAGCTGGACGAGCTGGTGGCGGTCGCCCATCACGGTCGGCAGCTCGCCGATCGCGATGCGCGCCTCGCGCGCGTCGTCGACCGTCTGCACGGCGTCGACGACCCGCTCGACGACGGCGCGGCTGTCGACCGGCTCGAGCGGCTGGTCGCCGCGGCCGGCGCGCGAGTAGGTCAGGAGGTCGTCGATCAGGTCGCGCATGCGGCCGGCGCCGTCGACCGCGAAGTCGATGAACTGGTCGGCGTCGGCGTCGAGCTTGCCGTGGTATCGGCGGCGCAGCAGCTGCAGGTAGCTCGACACCATCCGCAGCGGCTCGGACAGATCGTGCGATGCGACGTACGCGAATTGCTCCAGCTCGTTGTTGGAGCGCTCGAGCTCGCCCGCGCGCTGCTCCAGCGCCACCTCGGCCTGGCGGCGGGCGGTGATGTCGCGCGAGATCGCCATCCCGCCGATGATGCGGCCGACGTCGTCGCGCAGCGGCGCGATCTGGACCCAGTAGGTCGCCGAGCCGTCGAGCGTGTCGAGGTCGAACGACCGGGTCTCGCCCTCCAGGGCGGCCCGGTACTCGGGCCCCAGTCGCTCGTAGACCACGGGCGGGACGGCGTCCTGGAGCAGCTGACCCTCGAGCATCTGGGGGTCATACCCGTGCGCGCGCATCCGCTCGCCCTCGGAGAGCAGCAGCCGCAGCTCGTGGTCGAACAGGTGGATCGTGGAGTCCGGCAGGTGCGCGATCAGGGCCTTGTAGCGCGCCTCGGAGATCGTCAGCGCCTCGATCATCCGACGGCGCTCGGTCACGTCCTCGATCTGCCCGACGAAGTGCAGCGGCGCATTGTCGGGGGTCCGGATGAGCGAGAGGTTGATGCGCACGAACCGCGTGCCGCCATCGGCGACCAGGATGCGCCGCTCGGTGGCGAGCCGCTGGGTGCGGCCGCCGAGCATCGCGGCGATCTCGGCGGCGTCCGCGCCGCGCTCGTCCGGGTGCAGCAGCTCCTCGTACGAGCGCCCCGCCAGCTCCTCCTCCGGCCAGCCGGTCAGCTCGCACAGCGCGCGGTTGGCGCGGAGCACGGTGCCGTCGGGGGCGGCGAGCATGAGGCCGACCGCGGCGCCCTCGAACGCGCCGGCGAAGCGCTCCTCGGCCTCGCGCAGCGCGTGCCGGGCGCGTACGCGGTCCGACATGTCGCGCACCACGCCGGTGAAGCAGGTCTGCCCGTTGTGGGTCCAGGAGCCGAGCGACAGCTCGATCGGCAGCTCGCTGCCGTCGGCGCGCAGCGCCTCCACCTCGACGGTCGAGCCGGTGAGGCGGCCCTCCCCGGTGGCGAGGAAGCGCGCGATCCCGGCGCGATGGGCGTCCCGGTAGCGCTCCGGCATCAGGTCGGTCAACGGCCGGCCGACGATCTCGGCCGCCGTGTGGCCGAAGATCGCCTCGGCGCCGGCATTCCAGAAGATGATCCGCCCGTTGCCGTCGGCGGAGACGATCCCGTCGCGCGTCGACGCCGTGACGGCGCGGAACCGCTCGTCGGCGGCGCGCAGCTCCTCCTCGCCGTGCTTGCGGGCGGTGACGTCCTTGGCGGACAGGAACACGAGCTCGTCCGCGACGGAGTGGGCGGCGCTGACCATGAGCCAGCGGTAGCTGCCGTCGCGGGCGCGGAGGCGCAGCTCCGTCTCCGGCCGCTCACCCGCGCGCCCGGCGCGCAGGTCGCGCTCGAACGCCTTCGCGCGCTCGACGTCGTCGGGGTGGACGAGGCTGAGGTAGGAGCCGCTGCGCAGCTCCTCCGCGGTCCACCCGAGGAGCTGCTCCCAGGCGGGGTTCGTCCACGTCAGCCGGCGGTCCTCGCCGGCGGCCGCGAGCAGATCGTGCGTCATCGCCCACAGCCGCTCGCCCGGCGCGTCGCCGGCGGCGGGCGCGATGCCGGCCGGCGGGTTCGAGGCGGCGGGGATGGGTGGCGTCATCGGCGATGGGGGGAACGGTCGGGCGGACGCGCGTCCGCCGCAGCACCGTGGATCGGCAGCGTCGGGCCGGTCTTGATCGCCGCCGGACGGTTATCTGACGCTACCTGCACGCGGCCGCCGGCGCACCTGCGAGGGGTCGAAGCCGGCCGGCAGCTCCAGGTCGTGGCGCGCGAGCAGCGCGGTGTCGGCGAGCAGCGCGGAGCACGGCCCGTCGGCGGCGATGCGGCCGCGCGACAGAATCACGGCGCGCTCGCACAGCTCGGCGGCGAACGGGAGGTCGTGGGTCACGACCAGGAGCGTGCGGTCGAGCCGCTCGAGGAGGTCCAGCAGCTCGCGCCGCGCGCGCGGATCGAGGTTCGCGGACGGCTCGTCGAGGACGAGCAGCTGCGGGTCCATCGCGAGCACGCCGGCGATCGCCACGCGCCGGCGCTCGCCCATCGACAGCTGGTGCGGGGGCCGGTCGGCGGCGTGCTCCATGCGCACCGCCTGCAGCGCGCGGGCGGTCCGCACGGCGACTTCGCCCTCGTCGTGGCCGAGGTTGCGCGGGCCGAAGCCGACGTCCTCCGCCACCGTCGTCATGAACAGCTGGTCGTCGGGGTCCTGGAACACGAGGCCGACCCGCGCGCGCAGCGCCGGCAGCGTGTCGCGCTCGACCGGCAGGCCGGCGACCTCGAGCTCGCCGGCGCCGCGCAGCAGGCCGTTGAGGTGGAGCATCAGCGTGGTCTTGCCGGCGCCGTTGGGGCCGAGCACGGCGACCCGCTCGCCGTGGACGACGGTGAGGTCGAGGCCGGCGAGGACCTCGGCGCCCGGCGCGTATCCGAACGTGAGGCCGCGGGCGCGGACGGCGCAGGTCATGACGCCACCTCCACCAGCACCCGCGCGGCGAGCGGCAGTCCCGCCAGGGCGGCGAGGAACGCGACGTCGGCGCGCGTCAGCGCGCGGCGGGCCGCGCGCGGCGGCGCGCCGCTCCAGCCGCGCGCGGCCATCGCGACGTGCACGCGCTCGCCGCGCGCGTGGGCGCGCAGGAACAGCGCGCTCGCGAGCCGGCCGGTCGCCCCGCCGTGCAGCAGGTGGCGCGGGCGGTGCCCGCGGGCGGCGAGCGCCGTGCGCATCCGACCGACCTCGCCGGCCAGCACGAACACGTAGCGCCACGTCACGCCGGCGATGGCGACGAGGAGCGCCGGCGCGCGGAGCCGCCGTAGGCCCTCCAGGGCCGCCGGCACCGTGGTCGTGGCGGCGAGCAGGACCGCACTGAACG
>Ga0126313_10001792_pt1 | contig 11596 bp, 12 predicted proteins | sample Plot105A_FD_89954 | JGI IMG/M metagenome (GOLD analysis project Ga0126313, IMG submission 89954) | Serpentine soil microbial communities from UC McLaughlin Reserve, CA, USA - Plot105A | ecosystem: Environmental > Terrestrial > Soil > Grasslands | place: USA: UC McLaughlin Reserve, Lake County...
AAAAATAGAAGACCAAAGAATAGGTTTATCTTATCTAGAAAAATCATCAAGATATGTTTCATTCGACAAGAAAAATAATGGACAGTATAAATATTTGAAAGAAAAAAAAATAATGAATTCTAGATATGCAGATGCATATATAGAAGCATGTGACTATGCTTTTGACCTTTATTCTAAGAACATAGAAGCTATGCAAAGATTCATTATAGAAAGAGAACCTATAGATAACTTTCAATTTTATGATTCTATTTCTAAAAAAGATGTACAATTTAATAATTTAAAAGAATCAATTGATATAAAATCAGCTCAAAAAATATATAAGAGTACTATAAAAGCTAAATCATTAGATCTATTACGAGGGCTTTTACCTGCGTCTACTCTTACTAATTTAGGTATTACTGGTAATGGGAGAGCTTTTGAATATCTTTTAACAAGATTGTATGCATCAACTTTAACAGAGATGAATGTCTTAGCTGATCAATTGCATGAAGAGCTTAATCTAATTATTCCGTCTTTTGTTTATAGGGCAAAAAATCCATATGGAATATCTATGCAAAATTATTTAAGAAATACAAAAGAGGTTATTCTCAAAATGACTAAAGAACATCTTTCACACATTAAAATCAATCCAAATCTAGAATGTGTAAATTTAATATTTAATGAAGATAATACTGAAGCAGAAGTAAAAATTGCATCATCTATTTTATTTGAACAAGCGGCAGGACATACACTTACAAAGATTATAGAATATGTTCGATCTTTGCCAATAGAAGATAGACACAAAATAATTAAGACATATACAAGTCTACGAACTAATAGAAGACAACGTCCAGGTAGAGCTTATGAAATGACTGAATATACATTTGAAATGCTTACTAATTTTGGAATGTTCCGTGATCTACATCGACATAGAATATTAACTTTGGAAAGACAATTACTTTCTACTAGACATGGATATGATGTGCCTAAGGAAATTTCTGATCTTGGAATTTTGGATGATTTCAAAGATTGTATGTATAAATGTAATGAGGTATTTCAAATTCTTGTCAATGACGATTATCCTGAAGAAGCGCAGTATGTAGTCAATTTTGCATATAAATATCCATTTTTTATGAAATTGAATTTACGAGAAGCTACACATATGATTGAATTGCGAACTTTATCACATGGACATCCTGATTATCGTTATGTCTGTCAAGAAATTTTTAAAAAAATCAGGAATATTCACCCAATCTTATCTGAAGGAATAAGATTTGTTGATCTTAAGGATTATAGTTTAGAAAGGCTATCTAGTGAAAAAAATATAGAAAAGAAAAAAAGAGGAGAAATCTGATAGACAATTAGATAACATTTAAATTTGTGGCTATTAATTGTATATATATGTGTATATTTTTATTATTATTTAAAACCAACGCTCTAAAGATTGGCTTCTTTTCTCTTGACTTTTTTTTACTTTTTCTAATGATGATTCTACTCGTTCCTTTGAAAAATCCATTGCATCACATAGAAAACCTATAATTTCCTTATAATTTGGATTATCAAATTCTATATTATCTATAGAAATATTTTCTGGATTAAGAAATATTTCTCTTATCTGTTGATATGGAACGTCTTTTAAATTATCTTTTATTTTTTCTATTTCTTCCAATCTGCCCTTCTCTCTTATTAGCTTTAATGCAGTTTTAGGACCTATACCTGGGAGGCCACCAGGATTAAAATCTGTTCCTATTAGAATACCTACATCTACTAATTGTTCAAGTGTCAATTTTGTGGATTCCAAAATCTGTGATTGATGAATAATTTCTGGTTCTATATTTACATATTGGTTTTTATTAGGAATTTTACGTTTTCCAGTTATTGTTAGATTACGAATAAGTCTTTTAGCTCCAAAAAGTAGAGAATCATAATCCTGACTTGCACAGGCATATACAGTTCCATCTTTCGTTAAAATTGATGCTGTTGCTTCTCCTTCTGATGGTGCGTGAATAACAGGAATCCCCAACATTTTTAATATTTTCTTGGATTGTTCAATAATTTCATCAGTTAAAATTACTGTGCCTTGACTATATTTTTTAGCATCTTCAAATCTACCCTCTTCTAATGCTTCTTGATATTTTTCTATAGCTTCTTGTTTAGATTCTTTTCTTCGTTTTATCTCATTAAATTTTAGAGAATGAGGTTTTCCATCAAAAATATATAATAACTTTATGTTCTCAGTTAAGAAATTAATATTTCTATAAAATAAACCACTTAAGTGACTTGTTATTTCCCCTTTGTTATTAGTAAGAGAATCTCCAGTAGGACCACGAATTGTTGCTAAAAATTGATAAATAGTATTATAGGCATCTACTGCAATTATCTTATCTGATAAATCAGATAGTTTTATTGGACAAGAAGTTAAAATTGGTTTTAGATCTATTCCCATTTGTTAGGTATATATGTATTTAATGTACCTTTTATTTTTTCATATTGTATTATTAAAATAATAGAATGTAATTGTTGTCATATCAAAATAATTATGACAAGAGGATTATTATATAGATCTGTATAATAGTGAGAATATATAATTCAGAATAGATAGGTAAAATTATGAATACAAATAAAAAGTCGGTTTTATTTAGACCCATTATTATTATGATTCTTTTCCTTTCAATGTTTTATCTTGCTCCAATAATAGCTCAGAATTCTACTTCAATAACAGAATCACATTTAGTCGGAAACTGTAAAGCATTTACAAAGCTACAAGATGAACAACTCAACCTAGAAAAGAAACTGAATGAAACCAAACAAAATTTTCTACCCAATCTAATACTAGAAAAATCTTTAACTTTAAAATTAGATGATCTTAACTCTAAGCTTGCATTCTTGACTGACAATAGATACTGTAGCGATCTTGAAAAGCATATAACAGATCAAAACTAATTCTTATAAAATTTTAACATTATTGTTATGATTAATAAATTTTATCAATTTATATAAATATAAATATAAAAAAAATTGTTAATCTCTATTATATTCTATATACAACATCAAAAATTATAAATCTATATAATTTCACATTAAATTAATAGGAGTTATTATATGTAAAAATAAAAACTTCCATTCTTAAAAAAGAAATGTCTCTGTAAATTTTATATATTAAATAAAATCTTATTATTAAATTGAAAGATAATATTCATGTTGTTTTTTGGAATCTAGGAAACTTATTTGATATTCAACCTAATGAAATCTCATCAAATCTGGAATTTACTCCAAATAAGGGTTGGAATGAAAAAGTTCGTGATATAAAGATACAAAATTTAACAAATATAATTAAAAGTACATTCGATACTGGTCCAGATTTGATAGGTGTGTGTGAAATTGAAAATGCCTTTTTAGCTGAAAAACTAATAGATGAATTAAAAAAATTATTAGGTAGAGATGACTATCAAATAGCTGGAACAAATATAGATGGTAAATTAAAACCATATCATAAAGGTCCAGATCTTAGAGGAATTGATACCTGTTTAATTTATTCTAATAAGATCTTTGAACAGCTTGATGGTCATGGATATATGATAAATTTTAGATTTCCTACACGAGATATTTTTTATGCCAAACTTAGAGTCTTGAAAAATAATGCTAAACTAAATGTTTTAGTAAATCATTGGCCATCACGAAGAGGCAGAGATGATTATTCTGAACTTATGGATACAGAATATTCTAGATATATGGCAGCAGAACATTGTGGAAGAATAGTTGACTCTATTTTAAAATATCCGAAAATGGAAATAGAAAAATTCCCAAATAGTATTGATTCAATTCATGAAGGAAAAATAGTATTGGAAAAACTTGAAGAAAGATGGGATATAAATATTCTAGTCATGGGTGATTTTAATGATGAACCATTTGATAAAAGTATTATGAAATATCTGTATGCAACACCAGACAAAAATTTACTACGTAATTGGAATAGAATCTTTAGGTTAGCAAAAGAAGATTTTAAAAATAGAGATAAAACCTATAAGCAAATTTACTTAGAACAACCATCAGTTTTATTTAACTGTATGTGGAAGCTTTATCCTAATGGAAGTTTGTATTTTAGGAAAACAAATTCATTTAATCTATTTGACCAATTTATAATATCGCGAGGTTTATTATGTGGAAAACAGGGATTAAAAATTAACCTTAACTCTATTAATATAAATACTCAAGGTATGACATTAGGTGAAAATTTATCAGAAAGCAAATTTGAACAAGAGGATAATTATGATGAAAGATTAATTCCATTGGAATTTAAACGTAGACCCATGTCATTTGAATTCGATAGAACAAAAAATGATATTAATAATAGTAGTATATTTTTAAATGGAAATAAATCAAGACAACCAAGTGGATATAGTGATCATTTTCCTATAACTTGTACAATTGATATATTATAGAACTTAAGTTAAATGAAATTTTTTTATTCTTATTTTATAATTGTAAAATATATGTATGTATGTATGTACTAATATATAATTAATTTCCATTTATTATATTTATTTAAAATACTAAATTTTAAAAATTATTCCCTTTTCTGTCAGACTACTAGTTAAAGTGTCTATATAACTTTGATTTTCCATTTCAAGGCTAAGAAATACTCCTGCCATTCCTGTAGGTATATCAGAACTTAATCTATCATGAACTACTTCGACTATATTTATTCCTAATTCAGATATACTATCCAATACATTTTTGAATTCACCAGGTCTATCCTGCAAAAGAAGAAAGATTTTAGAAAGTCTTCCTGTTTGCATCAATCCTTTTGCCACTATCTGTCCTAACAAATACATATCAATATTTCCTCCAGAGAGAACGACAACCACATTTTTCTTCTTATCACTTGTTGAGGTATGGATTTTATAATCATCTATATAATGAGATTTTGAAAGTAAATATGCAAGGCTTGCTGCACCAGCTGGTTCTATTACTAATTTAGATCGTTCCATTAATAAGAACATAGTTTTGACTATTGTAGAATCATCAACCAAAACTATATCATCAATAAACTCTTTAATTATTTCAAAAGTTATATTGCCTGGAGATTTTATTGAAATTCCATCTGCAATAGTGTATCCTGCTTTTACTACTTGTAAAGAACCCATTTCAACAGATCGTTTCATAGCTGGATATGCTTCTGATTCTACACCTATTATCTTTACATTAGGATTTTTGGATTTTATCGCTATTGCAATGCCTGCTGCTAATCCTCCACCACCTATTGGGATATAGATTTCATCTACTTCTGGTAACTCATCTATTATTTCTAATCCAATTGTTCCCTGTCCTATAATAATGTCATAATCGTCATAAGCAGAGATTAATTCTAATTTTTCATCCTTTGCAATTTGCTGTGCTATTCTAAACGATTCATCATAGTCTGATCCTTTCAAGATTACTTTTGCACCATATGATTTTGTAGCTGCTATTTTAGACAAAGATGCATTCTTTGGCATTACAATTACACAAGGAATATTCTTTGTCCGTGCGGCATATGCAACTCCTTGAGCATGATTTCCAGCAGATGCAGCAATAATACCATTAGAATTTTTAATTTTTTCTTGAGAAAGCTTATTAATTTTATACAATGCTCCTCTTACTTTAAAAGTACCAGTTTTTTGTAAAGATTCAATTTTCATAAATATATTAGATCCCGTTATTTCTGAAAAAGTCTTTGATTTTTGTAAAGGTGTTTTTTTAATATTGCTTTTGATTAATAGATCTTTTGCATATTGTATATCCTCTATTGAGGGGAACTTATTATTATGAAAATTAATACCATTTTTGTAAAGAATCATCTTTTAGCATGTATAGGTTTATAACACTTATTAAGGAGCTATAGTAAAATAGTTAAAATCTCGCATTTAAAGCTTGAAAATATATATTTTCTATATAATTTATTATTACTATTAAAGCGCTATATAAAATCATGATTTAGTTAGATTATACCTTATAATTGTTGAGTAATATTAGTCATTTTTTGTATTTTACAATGTTAATACAAAAGAATGTAATTGAGTTTATAAATATTCAATTATACTTCTTAGAAATTGTAATAACTGATTAATATTGTCTAAGTTAAATTTAGATTCTTCAAAAAATAATTGTAGTTTCATACGTGCACTAGTTATATCTCCTCTATCTAGAGTAGAATTAACGTCATCTAATTCCTTATTTAAGTGGTTTAGTAATACATCTGATGTTTTATAAAAGGTTTTTTTATTATTAGTGTAACAATTATAAATCATTTTTTCAAATTCGTTTAAAAGTTCCTCTTTTTTAGATTTATTTTCTTTTTTCCCAAAAACTTGCATAACTTTTTCAATATTATCAGATCTCCATCCGTGATTTTCAATTAAATAATCTATCTTGGTCTTAATTATACTAGAGCTGTTATCTATATACTTAAGCTCTTTTTGGACTAGTTCATTATACTTCTTATATCTAGATCTAAATTCATTTTGGAATACTTTATTATTATTAAGCTCGTAAAATGGTAATAGTATATCAATGATTTTTGTATGTATTATTTCTATCTCTACTAATAAATCCTTTAATGCTGCTTTTGATTTATTATCTAAACCTGATACTAATTTAATTACAATATCTAATAACTTTTCTAACTCATCTTCAATACTATTTTCTTCTGAATTATTTTTAAATTTCAATATATTATAATACTGGAAGGAATTTAAGAAGTTTTTGAATATTAGTATCTAATCTAATGAAAGTAATATGTGTCTTATAGATATGAACATAGTAAGAAGAAAAAAGATGATATTTCTTTTCACGAATCAAGAATTCATTATACTTATAATATCTTTATTAATCTGTATTCTAATATTTTGAATAGTTACCAGACCGTTAATATGGAATTGTTCTTTATGTGAAATGTAGATAATAAATATTGTAATGTAATTGTATTAGAGGTTGTACAATAACTATTTTCCTTGCGCATATTCTGATTGTAGTTTCTTCAATAATGTTATGTCGCAGGTTTGTTAGTTAGTTAGTTAGACTATTTTGGTTATAGAAATTTCATATTGATATTATTATGTATGTAAAATAAAATAAATACAATTTAAATACTTCAATTTTAAATGTGAATATGTAATAGAAAATTCTTCTTATAATAACTATTTTAATATTACTATAATAATGTATTGTAGAATTATAATATTAGATCAATATATTAAAAAAAAGAGGGATTATAAGTATCAAAGCATACTGTTGTTGCTTTATGTATATTAGTGTATGGAACGTACAATGATTGTTATCCATTTTCTGTTGGTAGAGGATATGACTATATTTTTATTATCTTTTGTTCTGTAATTAATTTATTTAAAATTTCGTAACAGAGATTTATACCTCTCTCTGCATTAATTACTGTTTAAAATAATATAGTTGATTTTATCTATCAATTTTCTTTTTCGTTTATTGAATATTTGGGTGCTTTTGGAAAGAGTTCTCTTTTCAAAACATTTTTCTCTATTGATAAATTACCTGGACCTGTTAACATCAAACTTATCATTATAGCAAGGTATAACAAATCCAATTCATACCCATCAATAAATCCTTTTGATAGTTTAACTAATAGAATAGCACCTATCATATCTATTGCTAGTAACCCAGCTGCAATTCTTGTAAATACACCTAGCAGAATAGCCAAACCGCCTATGAATTCTAATAGTCCTATGATAATTGCTAATTCTGGTGGTAATCCCATGTTAGTAAACGAATTTTGAGTATTTGATATATCCAGTAGCTTAGGCAAGCCATGCATCATAAATCCAATTCCTGCTATTATTCTCAATGGTAGAGGTGCAAAATTGTAGACAGTTTTTGTTTGTTGAATCAAGAATATTATTATAAATTTCTATATATTTTAAGGTTAGACATATTGAAATGAATAACCTGTAGTATATGGGTTGAATTATTAGTATGTAATTGTAAAATAATAATAATAATAATAATAATAATTATTTATTTATTTATTTATTTATTTATTTATTATGATCATGGTCTTCATATGAAGAAATCAATGTTAAAATATTATTATCTTGATCTTTAATCTGTGACATTATTCCATCCCAATCTTGTTTTTTGGGTTCTGTAATGTTAACTCCTTTCTCTTGCAATTCTTTGTATGTGTTATTAATATCTTTAGTGTAAAACCAGAGGGTTGTCATAGTTCCGATTTCTTTTTTTGCTTGTTCTATCTCTTCATTTGTCATCATATCTGGATGTGGTTCCATCAAACTTATAGTCGTTGTAGAAGTTTTCGGTCCTACTTCAACCCATTTTGTTTTCTTATAAGGATATTCACCTTTAACGTCAAATCCCAGTTTTTGAGTATAAAATTCTATGGCCTTTGCTTGATTTGAAACAAATATTACTATTCCTCCAATATTATCTATCATATAGAAATAAAAAAACTAATGATTATTATAATAATATTACCCTATTTTTATTTCTTATTATACTCAAAAATGATAATGGAATTGGAGAAATATTTCAAATGTTCTTTGAGTTAGTAGTCTAGTATTGAGAAATTGTTTTTATCTGTAATATGTTTTTTTAATACTTTGAGTAATATTTATGAAAATTTAATAACAATAGTAAGATAAATCTAATTAATAGAATGAATAAAAAACAACTCTTCTTTACTGCAGAAATTAGTATAATACCGATTACAACTAGTGGTAATACAAGCATGAGTAAAGAAATAGCATTAGTATATAATGCTATTAATCAAATCCAGGGCTTGAAAACAATTCTTACTGCTATGGGTACTCAAATTGAATCAAATGAGTTGGACAATATTCTAAAAGCAATTAAGGTTTCACATACAACACTTCGTAATATCGGAATTGAAAGGATAATATCTTCAATTAGGATTGATGAAAGACCGAATAAGAGCAATACTCTTGATGGAAAGATAAATTCTGTAAAACTTGAGTTAAAAAAATAACATACATTAGAAAAATTTTTTGATTATATTTTTGTTAATATAAAAAATTACCAATTTAAATATATTTAAAAAATTACTACGATAGCCTATTTTTATAATAATTAAAAATTCAATCCTATTGTAATTGATAGTATTAGTCCTTGAGCTTCACAATATAAGGCTTTAAATTGTATTTCTATAAGGCATTCTGAAAAATGTTTTATGCTAATTTGATTGGTAGATAATCATATTAGTAAAATGTTATAATTTTTTATTACTACTTTAAATAAAATACATTGATTATATGGATACATGTATAAATCCTATTCATTTATTAAATCACCTACAGATAATACAAAAATATGGCAATACATGGATTTGTCAGAATTTATTCATCTTTTATATAGCAAAAGTCTATTTTTTTGTAATACTAAAAAATTTGGTGATCCTTTTGAAGGAAGCCTACCACTATTAAATAATATATTAAATGAACAAAAAGATTATCAAATCCCTAAAAAATTAGTTGAGAGTAAAAAAAAATTTAAAAACGGTATAAAATCACAACCAATAACAAAATGGAATTATCAAGGTTGGAAAAACAGAGTACTTGTAAACTGTTGGCATATGAATAATAGAGAATCTGCTGCAATGTGGAATTCATATTCATATAGAAATTCAGGTATAGCACTACAATCAACATTTAAAAGATTGAAAAATTCAATTAAATCTTGTAAAGAAGACATTATTATAGGTGAAGTGCAATATTTAAATTATCGAAATGAATGGTTAAAAGATAGTTTAGGATGGGAAATTTTTTTAACTAAAAAAAAACCATATGAATATGAGAGAGAATTAAGGGCACTTAATATAGTATATGATAGCGATCTATATAATAAAGAATTTTTTAACACATCTTTTTCAAAAAAATACCAAATTAAATTAGATAAAGATCAAACTACTAAATCAAAGAAAATATTGTCTATGAATAATGAAAAAGGATTCCCCCTATATATTCCTGGAAAATTAATAAAAATAAATCTAGACAATTTAGTAGAAAGTATTTATGTTTCGCCTTATGTAGATGATTATTTTATTGAAGTTATTAAGTCTCTAATTAAAAAATATGATATTTCTAATAAAGATATAATATTATCAGAATTATATTATAAAAAAAATAATGCTTGATCTACATATCATTCATTTAATATTATAATTGTCTAGATATATTAAATAATTATTGAATAGGTTATTGCATAATATATAATATGTTTACAATATTTTATATTTGTATTTTAGGATCTATAATAAAATATCATTATCATTAATAAAATAGTCAAAGTTCATAATATGGAAAAAGTAAAATTTGAATTATAATGCAAAGCAAAATAAATTTTATATAATTTATATTTATGATAGTTTATTAGATTTCTTGCTCTAATTTTAATCTAGATTTATATTTCTTATTTCTTGGTCTGGTTCTTAATCTATAACCACAACATGGACACCAAAAACCGTCCCATTTAATAAAAACTTGACAAACCTGACAACGTTTTTGTCCAGCTAGGTAACGACCAATATTTGATGGCTTTATTGCTTTATGACGTACACATATTCCTTTGCATACCATTTTTAGTCACTCCTAGTTTTACCAATCTAGAATTAGTTATATTAAATAAAATAATATGAGATTGATTTACATGAATTTGATTAAATAAAGTAAGACTCAATCTCATTTAGTCTATCCAAGGAACCATCACTTTTAAGAAGATCAGAAAATTCCATTCCAGTTCTTATCTTTTGTAAAAACAAAACAACCTCTTCATTGTTTACGCCATGCTTAATATCATATTTTATTCTCATTTGAACTTTATGTATTCCACCATATCGTTTATACATTCTTCGTTCAAATTTAGTAGCATCTGGTGATAGTCCCTTAACATGTTTTATTATTGTTTTTTCCATGTTTTTTACATGCCATTCTCTCATAGGAAAACTATTTTGCATCAAAAAAATCAATGTACAATGCAATAAAGCCGTATATAATATAACCTATTAATTCACGCATTTTTAAAGAAAAATAATATTATTTATTACATAAAAAAGCATATGACCTAATTTTAGTCAACTGATAAAAGAATATGAATACAAAACCTACTATTAGAAATAAAAATCACTATTTAGTAATACAAAATTAAAAAGAAGATATTCAAACTGTTTGACGTTAGTGAAATTTACTATTAAATCTGCTCTTGAAAAGTTAAATTAATTAATATTAAGATAAAATAATTTTAGTATATAGTAGAACGGTACAAGATTGTAGTATTTGAATTGAAGAATTTAGTTTTTATATAAATTGGAAAAAGCAAATAACTCCATATTGATAAAACATTAATTTAGTTTTAGAGCTAAATCATGTAGTATGGATTTATAAATTATAATTAACTGATTATTTATTTTTAAAGATACTATAAAATAATATTATATAATTCAAAGGTGCTGTTTACAATTTTATTAAACAATATATCTTTTTTTTTAACTGACTGCATAATATCAACATCATATAGATGAATTACATTAAAACTATTACTAAATATTCTAATAATATTCTTGGAGGTTATAACCAAT
>Ga0126313_10001793_pt1 | contig 11596 bp, 9 predicted proteins | sample Plot105A_FD_89954 | JGI IMG/M metagenome (GOLD analysis project Ga0126313, IMG submission 89954) | Serpentine soil microbial communities from UC McLaughlin Reserve, CA, USA - Plot105A | ecosystem: Environmental > Terrestrial > Soil > Grasslands | place: USA: UC McLaughlin Reserve, Lake County...
CCTCCCGGACGCCGTTCTTCGAGCGGCTACCGTTACCTCCGTGGAGCCGCTCACCAAGCCTGGCAGCGAGGCCGATCCGGTTCCGCACAGGACGTACGATCCCACGGCAGAGCCGCAGCGCGACTACGAGCCGATCCAGCCCGAGCCGGCGTGGCGGAGCCTGCTGCGGAAGCTGTGGGCGCCGATCGCCGCGCTCGGCGCGCTGCTGGCGAAGTTCGGGTCGCTGCTCGCAGTCGTCGCGAAGTTCAAGGTCTTCACCGTCGCCGGCTCGATGATCGTGTCCGTCGGGGCCTACGCGCTGCTCGGCGGCTGGTGGTTCGGCATCGGGCTCGTGGCGCTGATCTTCGTCCACGAGATGGGCCACGTGCTCGAGCTTCGCCGCCAGGGCGTGCCCGCATCGGCTCCGCTCTTCATCCCGTTCATGGGCGCCGTCGTCGGCATGAAGCAGATGCCGAAGAACGCGTGGAAGGAGGCGCAGGTCGCACTCGCGGGGCCGCTGCTCGGAACGGTCGGCGCCGCCGGCGTGTGGGGCCTCGGCGTCGCGCTCGATTCACGGTTCCTGAAGGCGATGGCGTTCGTCGGGTTCCTGATCAACCTGTTCAACCTGCTCCCCGTCGTCCCGCTCGACGGCGGCCGCGCCGTCGCCGCGCTGCACCCATCGGTCTGGCTACTTGGGCTCGCCGGCCTCGCAGTGCTGGCGTACTTCTCGCCGAACCCGATCCTCCTGATCGTGCTCGTGCTGGGGGCGATGGAGGCGTGGCAGCGGTGGCGGACGCGCAAGTTCCCCGAGCTGCAGGAGTACTACCGCGTCCGGCCCTGGCAGCGTGCGCTCGTCGCAACGGTGTACATCGGACTCGCCGCGTTCCTCGTGCTGGCGATGAGTGCGACTCACGTCCCGCGGGACTTCTGATGGCCGTCCGCGACATCGGCGACCGCCGCGTCCTCGAGCGTGTCGACCCGAACCTCCGCCGCCACGCAGAGGCGATCGGCGACGAGTTCCTCGAGGGCTTCAAGGCCGTCGACCGGATCGGGCGACCGGGTGCGACGATCTTCGGCTCGGCGCGGATCCGCAGCGACCATCCCATGTACGAGCCGGCTCGCCAGACCGGCCGGCTGTTCGCCGAGCAGGGATTCGCCGTGATCACAGGCGGCGGTCCGGGCGTGATGGAAGCGGCGAACCGCGGCGCGCGCGAAGCCGGCGGCGTCTCCGTCGGGTTCCGGATCAAGCTGCCGCTCGAGGAGCTGGCGAACGAGTATCTCGACATCTCGGTGCTGTTCGAGCACTTCTACGCCCGGAAGACGATGCTCGTGAAGGCCGCCGAGGGATTCGTGCTCTTCCCGGGCGGCTTCGGCACGCTCGACGAGCTGTTCGAGTCGCTCGTGCTGATCCAGACCGGCGAGGTCGAGCATTTCCCCGCCGTCCTGTTCGGCAGCGAGTACTGGCGCGGGCTGATCGACTGGGTCCGCCAGCGCCCGCTTCCCGGCGGGATGATCTCGCCCGACGACATGAATCTGCTCGCGATCACCGACGACCCCGCCGAAGCAGTAGAGATCGTCATCGACTGCTACCGGCGGCACTGCGCGGAGTCGCCGGCGCACCCGGCGAAGGCCGACGCCCAGTAGCGCCTAGGAGGGAGTGGCTGAGCCGAGCGCCTTGTATGTCTGGACGTCCGCGCGCACGACATCGAGGCTGGCGCGCCAGAAGTCCGGAGCGCGGGTGTCGATCCCGAACCGCGCGGCGAGCGTCGCCGCGTCGGCGAGACCGGTCGACGAGAGCAAGTCGTCATACCCGGAGCGGAACTCGTCCGGGTCGTCGGTATAGCGCGCATACAACCCGAGCCCGAACAGCAGGCCGAACGTGTACGGGAAGTTGTAGAAGGAGTAGCTGCTGTAGTAGTGCGGCTTCCCCGCCCAGGCGAACCGGTGCCGCGTGGCGAGGTCGATCGCGTCGCCGTAGGTCTGCTCCTGCGCCTCGAGCATCAGCTCCGAGATCTCGCTGGCCGACAGCGCGCGCTCACGGCGCCGCTCGAAGACGCCCTGCTCGAACTGGAAGCGGCTCAGGATGTCGACGGTCACGCCGAAGGCCGTCTCGAGGAACGCCTCCAGGATCTGCAGCTGCTCCGACGGTGAATCCCCAGCCGCCGCGAGCGCGCCGTACCGGACGATCGTCTCACAGAAGGTGCTCGCCGTCTCGGCGAGCGTCATCGGCGTCCGCTGCTGGATCGGCGTGCGCTTCGCGATCGCGACGTTGTGGTAGCCGTGGCCGAGCTCGTGCGCGAGCGTGCTCACCTCGAAGTACGACGGCGAGTAGTTGGAGAGGATCCGGGACTCCTCGCCGCGCACGGGCATACAGAACGCGCCGTCGCGTTTCCCGGCTCGCGGCTCGGCATCGATCCAACGCTCGGAGAACGCGCGTTCGGCGAACGCCTGCAGCCGTTCGGAGTACGTCCCGAACTGCTCGAGGATGAACTCGCGGGCCTCGTCGAAGCTCCAGCTCCGCCCGCCGCCGTCGGCGACCGGCGCCTGCAGGTCGTACCACGCGAGCCGGTCCAGCCCGAGCAGGCCCGCCTTCGCGTGCGCGTAGTCGTGCAGGTCGGGAAGCGCCTCGCGAACCGCCCCGAACATCGCGTCGAGCGTCTCGCGATCGACCGCGTTCGCAAACAGCGCGGCGTCGAGCGCGGAGTCCCAGTTCCGGCGCGCAGCGAGCACGTTGACCTGGCCCTTGATCGAGTTCAACGCCGCAGCCAGCGGGACGGCATTCCGCTCCCACGCCGCCAGCTCCGCGTCGAAGGCGCGTTGCCGCGTGTCACGGTTCGGGTTCGTAGCGAGGTTCCGGACCTCGCTCATCGGCAGCTCCTGCTCGCGGCCGTCGAGCTCGAGCCGCACGAGGATCTGCGACGTCACGTCGCCGTGGAGCCGTCCCCAGGCAGTCGCGCCGGTCTGGTCGAGCTCCGCCCCGAGCTGCTCCTCGGGTTGCGACATCAAGTGGCGGGCCACGATCTGCGCCTGCCGCAGCGCGAACTCGTGCGCGCCGGCAGTCTCCGACTGCTCGACGATCTGGTCGAGGTCGAGCCGGCCGACCCAGGCGGTCAGCCGCGTCTCCAGGTTCGTCAGCCGCACCGACTCGCGCAGCAGCACGCTTAGCCGCGCCTGCGCCGCCTCGTCGCGCGAATCGACGGTGACGTGCCCGTAGACGAAACCGCGAACGACGCGCAGCTGCTCGAGCAGCCGATTGAGCCGGCCGAGGACGTCCTCGAGGATCGTCGCCGCGTCGTCGGGTCCGGAGTCGTCGGCGCCGATTTCCTGCGCGTCGAACAGTCGCTCCAGCTCGGCGACCTCGTCCAGGATGCGAGCGAACGCGGCGTCTAGCTCAGGCGAGTCGAGCGCCGGGAAGAACGGGGTCAGGTCCCAGTGGGGAAGTGCCTCGCGAGCGGTCGCCTGGACGGCCACGGTTGCATTATCCAGCCCGGCCTACACTGTCGCTGATGAGGCTGCGCGATCTCCCGTCCGTGGACGAGCTCGCGCGAACGGTCGACGATCCGCTCGGCGTGACCGCGGCGCGGGCCGTACTGGAACGGGCACGGGAGGAGCTGCGCGCAGGCGCCGACCCGGGCGACCTCGGGGAACGCCTGCGCGCGGAGCTCACCGCCGCCCGCGCGCCACGGCTGCAGCGCGTGCTCAACGCGACCGGGGTCGTCGTGCATACGAATTTGGGGCGCGCGCCGCTGCCACGGCCGGCGCTCGAGCAGGTGGTGGAGACGGCGCGCGGCTACTCGAACCTCGAGTACGACACGCGGTCGGGAAGCCGCGGCTCGCGGCAGGATCACACCGCGGGGATCCTGCGGCGGCTGACCGGCGCGGAGGCGGCGCTCGTCGTCAACAACAACGCGGCCGCGATCCTCCTCGCGCTTGCAGCGCTCGCCGAGGGACGCGAGGTCGTCGTCTCGCGCGGCGAGCTGATCGAGATCGGCGACGGCTTCCGCATTCCTGACGTGCTCGCACGCTCAGGCGCGGTGCTGCGCGAGGTGGGGACGACGAACCGAACGCGCGCGCAGGATTACGAGCGCGCGATCGGGCCTGACACGGCGCTGCTCCTGCGCGTCCACCAGTCGAACTTTCGCGTCGTCGGGTTCACCGAGCAGCCGTCGATGGGCGAGCTCGCGGCGGTGGCACGCCGGCACGGGCTGCCGCTCGTGGACGACCTCGGCTCGGGCGCGCTCGCGGTCGGTGACACAGTGTCACTTGCCGGAGAGCCGACGGTGCGCGACAGTCTTCGAGCCGGCGCCGACCTCGCCTGCTTCTCCGGTGACAAGCTGCTCGGAGGGCCGCAGGCCGGGATCGTGGTCGGCCGGGCGGAGCTGGTCGAGCGTCTCCGCCGGCACCCGCTGCAGCGCGCGCTTCGAGCCGACAAGCTGACGCTGGCGGCGGTCGAAGGCACGCTCCGGCTCTACCTCGACCCGAAGGAGGCTGCGAGCGAGATTCCGGTGCTCCGGATGCTGGCCGAGCCGGCCGCCGGCGTTCGCGCCCGCGCGGAGCGACTCGCTCGCCTGACGAGCGGCGACGTCGAGGAGACAACTGCGCGCGTCGGCGGCGGCGCGCTGCCGGTCGCGGAGCTGCCGAGCTTCGCTTGCGCGCTCCCCGAGGAGCTCGGGCGGCCACTGCGAGCGGGCGAGCCGCCTGTCATCGGGATCGTCCGCGACGGCCGGCTGCTGCTCGACTGCCGCACGCTGACGGACGACGAGGTGGACGAGGTCGCGGCCGCCGTCGCGCGGGCGCGTGGATGAGCGACCGCCCGCCGGAAGCGACGCTCTGGGACTGCCTGCGCGGCGCATTGGCGACGAAGGCACTCGCCGCCGTCGTCGACGCAGGCGTCCCTGAGGCGCTCGCCGACGGGCCACGGCCGGTCGCAGAGCTCGGGGGGCGGCCGGAAACGATGGAGCGCCTGCTGCGCGCGCTCGCGAGCGACGAGATCTTCCTCGAGGAAGAGCCGGGCGTCTTCGGTCACACCGACGCGTCGCGGCTCCTCCTCGATCGCTCCTGGGCCGCGTTCGCGCACCTGTTCGGCGACGTCTTCTACGAGGCCGTCGCCGATCTCGCGGCGGACGTCTCACCGCCGACCTTCGACCGGCGGTTCGGAGCCGACTTCTGGACCTGGCTACGCGAGCGGCCGGCTGAGCGCGCGATCTTCGACGCGGCCATGGGCGGCTCGAAGGAAGCGAAGACGCAGCGGCTCGCGGAGCTCGAGTGGCGTGAGGGCGAGGTCGTGGCCGACCTCGGCGGTGGCAACGGCGCGCTGCTTCTCGACCTACTGGAGCGACGCCCGGAGCTGCGCGGGATCGTCTTCGACCTGCCGGAGACGGTTCGTGACGAGGCGATCCTCGGCGACCGGTGCAGCTTCGTCGCCGGCAGCTTCTTCGACGCCGTCCCGCCCGCCGACGCGTACGTGCTCTCGCAGATCCTCCACGACTGGAGCGACGAGGACGCGACGCGCATCCTGCAGACGATCCGCGCCGCCGCGCCGCCGCACGCGCGCCTGCTGATCGCGGAGTCGGTGATCTCGCCGGGGAACGAGCCGCAGGGAGCCAAGTGGCTCGACCTCCTGATGCTGGCCGTCGGCGGCCGCGAGCGCACCGAGGACGACTGGCGCGGGCTGCTCAGCGCGGGCGGGTTCGAGCCGGTGTCGATCGAGGACCAGCTGCTTCAGGCGCGACTCGCGCGTCCGATGGCGGTGCGCGGGCCGGAGGGCACAGGATGAGTAATACGGGCCCGGAGAGCACCGTGCAGCCAGCGGCGTCAGGCGGCTCCGGAGGCCGGCTCCGCCGGCCCGGAGGAGTCGCCGGCGAGGGACGCGCGTGCCGCTGACGGTCGGCACCGCGGGCCACATCGACCACGGCAAGACGTGGCTCGTGAAGGCGCTGACCGGAAAGGACACGGACCGCCTCCCGGAGGAGCAGGCGCGTGGGATCTCGATCGACCTCGGCTACGCGCCGCTCGACCTGCCGGACGGGCGGCGGCTGTCGCTCGTCGACGTGCCGGGGCACGAGCGGTTCATCCACAACATGGTGGCGGGCGCCACCGGCATCGACCTCTTCCTGCTCGTGATCGACGCGGCAGAAGGGGCAAAGCCGCAGACGCACGAGCACCTCGCCATCCTGCGCCTGCTCGGGATCGGCGCCGGCGTCGTCGCCGTGACGAAAGTCGACGCGGTCGACGAGGACACGCTCCAGCTGGCGCTCGAGGAGGCGCGCGAGCTCGTGCCGGGGGCGGACGTGGTCGCCGTCAGCGCGAAGACGGGCGCCGGTCTCGACGACCTCCGCGCCGCGCTCGCCCGCGCGGCTCCCGCGCACGCAGAGCGGCTGGGCCCGGCGCGCCTCTACGTCGACCGCGTGTTCACGCTCCACGGGATCGGGACGATCGCCACCGGCACGCTCTGGAGCGGCAGCATCGGCGGTGGAGACGTCCTGCGCGCGGAGCCGGCCGGCGTCGAGGTGCGGGTCCGCAGCGTCGAGGTGCACGACCGGCCGGTCGAGCGAGCGGCCGCGGGACAGCGGGTTGCCGCCTCGCTACCGGGGATCGAGCGCTCGCGGCTGCGCCGCGGCGACGCGCTCGTGGCACCCGGAGCCTTCCGGCCGTCGTACCGGCTCGACGTCACGCTCGAGTCGATCGACGAGGTCCCGGCGCGCGTGCAGGTTCACCACGGCACGGCCGAGGTCGCGGCACGGTTCGTCCGGATCGGCGAGCGGTTTGCGCAGCTGCGTCTCGACGCACCGGTCGTGGCGGCGCGAGGCGACCGGCTGGTCCTGCGCGCGGGAACGACCTTGGGCGGCGGCGCGATCCTCGACCCGCGGCCGCCACGGCACGCGGATCCGTCGCGATTGGAGCTGCTCGAGCGCGGCGACGTCGCGGCGACGATCCACGCGCCGGTGCGGCGCGCCGACGTCGCGCACTTGCTCGGCGGCGAACCGGAGGGGCTAGTGGCTGCCGGAGAGTGGCTCTTCGCGCCGGCCTGGCTGGAGGAGCTCGGCGACGAGCTCGGCCGCCGTCTCGACGCCGCCGATCCGCTCGACCCAGGGATCGCGCCGCCGCCCGAGCCGTGGGCCGCCGACGTCATCCCGTTGCTCGGAATCGAGCGGCGAGGCGCGAAGCTCGTCCGGCCGGGAACGGCCGCGACGCTCGGCGGCCGGGAGGAGGCGGCGCGGGCGCTCGAGCAGGAGCTCGAAGCCGCAGGGTTCGAGCCGGTGCGCACCGCTGATCGTGAACTCGCCGCATACCTCGAAGCGCAGGGTCGGCTCGTCCGCGTCGGCGACGGCTTCGCCGTCTCGCCGGCCGCCTACGAACGTGCGCGACAAGCGGTCGTCGACGAGTGCGGGCACGCCGGCCGGATCACGCTCGCGCGGCTGCGCGACGTGCTCGGCATCACCCGCCGACCCGCGCAGCTCCTGCTCGAGCGCATGGACTCAGACGGCTTGACGCGCCGGATCGGAGACGAAAGAGTTCTACGGCGAAAGGCGACCGTGGGATGAACGAGCAGCAGCTGATCGAGCGCTACAACGATGCGTGGAACGCGCAGGACGTCGACACGATCTTGTCGATGCACGCTCCGGACATGGTGTTCGAGAACCACACGGCCGGCGAGCGGGCGGAGGGGGACGCGGTCCGAGCGCACATCGCGACCATCTTCGAGAACTGGCCCGACCTGCGGTTCAGCTCGCGCCGGGTCTATGCGCGCGAGGGCCTCGTCGTCAGCGAGTGGACCGCGACCGGGACACATCAGGCGAGCGGCGCGCGCGTCCAGTGGGACGGGATCGACGTCTTTCCGATCGAAGACGGGCTGATCAAGCGGAAGGACGTCTACTCGAACTCGTGGACGGTCCCGTCGCAGATCGCTGCGGCCGAGGCCTGAGCGCCGAGCTAGCGCCTGACGAGACCCCCACTCCGTCTCGAACGTCCGGACGAGCGCCGGCAAGGCGTCGACCCACTCGACCGCTCCGCTGGCCCTCGCCTGCTCGCGGACGACGCAGGAACCTGGATCAAGAACTGCCGGGCCGCGCAGCCGCCGATCGGCGACGGCGAATCTTCAGCTGGAAGACGTCGGGGCGGTGGTAGTGGCCGGCGGGGTCGAACCGCTGCTTCTCCTCGTACAGCCGCCGTGGGTCGAGCTCGGCGTACAGGACGCCCTCCTCGTCCCACAACGGACCGGCGAGATACTTGCCGTCGGGGCCGACGATCGCGGAGCCGCCGCGGCCGAGCAGGTCCGGCCCGTCCGCGATCTGCACCTCGTCGGGATAGCTCGAGGCGCGCTGGAACACGCAGGGGCTGACGAGGAACGCCCGCGCCTCCCGCGCGATGTGACGGATCGACTCGTGCCAGTCTTCAGAGTCGTCGGCGGTGGGCGCGAGGTAGATCTCGACGCCGTCCTGGTAGAGCGCGAACCGCGCGAGCGGCATCAGGTTTTCCCAGCAGATCAGGCCGCCGACGCGACCGAGCGGAGTCGCGATCGCGCGGAGGTCCTCGCCGCCGCCGAGGCCCCAGACGAGGCGCTCGTGGTTCGTCGGCATCAGCTTCCGGCGGTGGAGAACGAGGTCGCCGCTCGCGTCGTAGAGGAGGAGCGCGTTGTAGATCGTGCCGCGGTCGAGCTCGTTTGCCCCGATCGCGAGCCAGATCCCTGCGTCGCGCGCGATCTCGCCGAGACGCTCAGACGCTGGGCTGGGGACCTCGAGCGACTCGCGCGCGAGCCGGCCGAACGTCTCCTTCGCTTCGCCCGAGCCCGCGAGGAACCGGGCCCAACGGCTGGACGGATAAACGGGAACGAACGTCTCCGGAAAAACGGCGAGCGCGGCGCCTTCGGCGGCGATCTCACGCGCAAGCGTCGCGACCTTCTCGATCGTCGCATCCCGGTCGAAGATGACCGGCTCGACCTGCACGCAGGCGACCTTGACAGCGCGCTCCATTAGGAGCCGATCCTAGGCGGTCGCGTCGAGCTCGACGACGGCGTCCCCGACCGCGATCTCACCGTCGGTGAGGATGTCGGCGTTCAGCCCGGCGCGGTGGACCATCCCTTGCAGCACGCCCGGACGCGTCATCGCCTGCAGGTGCCGACACGGCTCGCACAGCTCGATGCCGACGCAGTCGACGGCACCGACGCGGAAGCGCTTCCCGACCAGCGCGTTCAGGTCGATCCCCTCGGTGAGGACGTTCCGCCGGCTCTCCTGCGCCGTCAGCGGGAGCCCGGTTTCCGCTGTGAACGCGGCGAGCGCCTCGGCGGCGATCAGCGTGAGCGCGTTCCCGGCCGGCGCGCCGTTTTCGAAGAAGTAGCGGTTGCCTTCGAGCCCCTTCGCCGCCTGGGCCCGCACGCGCTCGACCGGCTGCGGCAGCTCGCCGTGCGTCGGCGTGATGTGGATGGCGGTGACGCTGCCCTCGCTCATGCTCGGAGCCTAGCCGCCGTACCCGCCGCCGCCCGGCGTCTCGATCGTCACGACGTTGCCCGTCTCGAGGTCTCGGGAGAGCTTCGCGGGAACCTGCTCGCCGTTCACGAAGTTCCGTCCGCGCCGGCCGTCGCCGCCGCCCGAGGCGCCGCTCGGAGCGTGCGCGCGCCGTTCGCTGATGATCGAGAGCCGACAGTCCTCGAGGACGCGCAGCTCGCGGACGACGCCGTCCCCGCCGCGCCGGTCGCCCGCGCCGCCAGATCCGAGGCGGAGCGAGTACCGCTCCACCCGCAGCGGATACGCGAGCTCGAGCGCCTCGACCGGCGTGTTCAGCGTGTTGGACATCGTCACGTGCACTGCCGACGGCCCGTCGGCGTCGTGGCAGGCGCCCTGGCCGCCGCCGATCGTCTCGTAGTAGGTGAAGCGATCGTTGCCGAACGTGACGTTGTTCATCGTCCCCTGGCCCTGCGCGGGCACGTCCGTCGCCTCGCCGAAGGCGCGGAAGAGCACGTCCACGACCCGACACGACGTTTCGACGTTCCCGGCCGCGACCGCGGCGGGTGGCCCGGCATTGACGAGGCAGCGTTCGGGGGCACGCACGGTGACCGGGGCGAAGGCACCGCCGGAGGCGGGCACGTCCGGCGCCGCGATGCAGCGGACGACGAAGTACGCCGCCGACCGCGTGACGGCGAGCGGACAGTTCAGGTTGCCTTCGTGCTGCGGCGCCGTGCCGTCGAAGTCGATCTCGATCGCGTCACGCGCGATCGTCACCGCAACCCGCAGCGCGAGATCGCCTTCGGGCGCCTCGAGCGCGTCGGCGGCTTCGTAGCGGCCGTCCGGAAGCGCCTCGATCCCGCTGCGGAGAAGCCGCTCGGAGTAGGAGAAGAGCTCGTCCATCGCGGCGGTGACACGCTTCTGGCCGTGGCGGGCGCAGAGCTCTTCGACGCGTGCGCGCGCCAGGCGGTGCGCCGCCAGCTGGGCGCGAAAGTCGCCGAGCCGCTCGTGGGGGTTCCGCATGCGCGCTGCGAGCTCCGCGAGCGTCTCGTCTTCGATTCGTGTCGGCGGGATGACGACGCCCTCGTCGGCAATCGTCCTCGACTCGGCAGGCATGCTCCCTGGTTCCGGCGACCCGACGTCGGCGTGGTGGGCGCGGCTGACGGCGAACCCGACGGGGGTCCGCGAGACGAGCGTGATGTCGGGGAGATGCGTGCCGCCCGCGAAGGGGTCATTGAGGACGAAGACGTCGTCGGGCGCGGGGTCGGCGGCGATCACGGCTGCGACGGCGTCTGGCATCGCGCCGAGGTGGACCGGGATGTGCTCGGCCTGCGCGATCAGCCGTCCGCGTGCGTCGAACAGCGCGGTCGAGCAGTCGCGGCGCTCCTTGATGTTGGCCGAAAACGCAGCCCGGATCAGGGCCGCGCCCATCTCCTCTGCGACGGCCCTGAGGGCGCTGCCGAGAACTTGGAGCTCGATGTTCACGCTTTCGTCACGCTTTGGCCACCCGCAATGTGGGACCATCCCTAACCCCCACCCACCCTGGGGGGAGCCACGTCGTCGAGCCGGCGAGCTCGACGACTGCCGGGCCACGGGCCTCCACCGGCGGCCCGGCCGGTAGCTCGACCGCCGGACCCGGAACGATGTCGGCCGTGCGGACGGCTACGAGCTCTAGCCCGCGCTCGCGGTCGGCGTAGCCGTAGCGCTCCGCGTGCGCGCGGTGGAACCGCCCCGCCAGCTCCGGTCCGAGCGGCACCGTCAGCTCGAACGACTGACCCGCGTAGCGCAGATCGGCCTCGCCCGCGGCCGGCAGCTCGCCCGCAGCTTCGAGCGGGCAGACGTACGTGCGGACGTGATCGCGCCGCTCGTCGCTGAGGACGAGCCCGAGCGCGGACAGGACGCCCGCCGCGTCGGGCACCAGAATCGTCTCGATCCCGAGCTCGTCCGCGAGCTCGCACGCGTGGAGCGGGCCCGCGCCGCCGAAGGCGACGAGCGCGAACTCGCGCGGATCGTGGCCGCGCTCGACGGACACGACGCGGATCGCGCGCAGCATCTCCGCGTTGACCGCGGCAACCGCGTCGGCGGGATCGATCCCCACCAGCGCGTGCTCGGCGGCCGCGCGGTCGAGCTCGAGCCCTCCCGCCAGACGCGCCGGCAGGCGACCCAGGAGCAGGTTC
>Ga0126313_10001794_pt1 | contig 11594 bp, 12 predicted proteins | sample Plot105A_FD_89954 | JGI IMG/M metagenome (GOLD analysis project Ga0126313, IMG submission 89954) | Serpentine soil microbial communities from UC McLaughlin Reserve, CA, USA - Plot105A | ecosystem: Environmental > Terrestrial > Soil > Grasslands | place: USA: UC McLaughlin Reserve, Lake County...
CGGACGTCGGCGCGCCGGACGACACGGGGTCGTTCGAGATCGCGCTCGAAGCGCCCGACCAGGAGGCGGCGCTGCGGCGCGTGTGGGACGCCGTCGCGGCGGCGGGCGCCGACGAGCAGATCGTGTTCATGGAGCATCCGGACGTGCCGCAGCACTGGCGCTCGCGCGCGGCGGGTTGACCGGGCGCCCGATCCGTTCGCACGGGCGCTGACACCACGACGGTGCTCGCCAGTTGCGCTTGGGCATAAGAGGCTCGACCGCGAACGGAGGAGCACCATGGCGTCGCAGAGCAACACGACCACCGATCACGACGAGATCCGCCGCTGGGTCGAGGAGCACGGCGGCAAGCCGGCAAGCGTGCGGGGCACCGAGAACGGCGGCGGCGCGGGCGTCCTGCGGATCGACTTCCCGGGCGGCGCGGGCGAGGACCAGCTCGAGCACGTCTCGTGGGACGAGTGGTTCCGCAAGTTCGACGACAACAACCTGGCGTTCCTGTATCAGGAGCAGAAGGCGAGCGGCGAGGACAGCACGTTCTTCAAGCTCGTCTCGCGCTGACCGGGCGCTTGCACGTCGCCGTCGTCATCATCACGCGCGACCGGGCCGGGGAGCTGCTCCGCACGCTCGCACGCCTGTGCGAGCTTCCCGAGCAGCCGGAGATCGTCGTCGTCGATCAGGGATCGCGCGACGGGACGGCGCGCCGGGTACGCCGGCGCTTCCCTGACGTGGCGGTCGTCCGGCTCGCGCACGACCGCGGCGCCGCGGGGCGCGCGGTCGGCGTGCGCGTGACCGATGCGCCGTACGTCGCCTTCTGCGACGACGACTCCTGGTGGGCGCCCGGGGCGATCGCCCGCGCCGCGGCACTGCTCGACGCGCATCCGACGATCGCGGTGGTCGCGGGGCGTGTGCTGCTCGGGCGGGAGCAGCGGCTGGATCCCGCCTGCGCCGCCATGGCGCGCAGCCCGCTCCCCGGGGCCGTGGACCCGCCGGAGCGGCGCGTCCTGGGCTTCGTCGCCTGCGGCGCGATCGTGCGGCGCTCCGCGTTCCTCGAGGTCGGCGGCTTCCATCCCCGCCTGCGCATCGGCGCCGAGGAGCAGCTGCTTGCCACGGACCTCGCAGCGCGCGGCTGGGAGCTCGTGTACCGCGACGACGTGGTCGCGTTCCACCACCCGTCGCCGGTCCGCGACCACGGGAGCCGCCGTGCGCAGCAGCTGCGCAATCAGGTCTGGTTCGCCTGGCTGCGGCGGGGCCGGATGACCGCGCTCCGCCGCACGCTCGGCGCCGCGTGCGACGCGGCGCGGGACCGGTCGGCGCGCGCGGGGCTCCTCGAGGCGCTCGCCGGCGTGCGCTGGGTGCTGGCGGAACGGCGGCCCGTGCCGCGCTGGCTCGAGGTGAGCCTACGCGAGCTCGACGCCTGAACCGCTAGCCGGCCCGGGCGCCGACCGTGCGCCCGCGGGTTCGGGTCCGCCGCAAGCGCGTGTGCAGCCGCCTGCGGCGGAGCAGCGGCTGGAGGTACCAGCACCATGCGCACGCGATCGCCGCCACGGCGCCGGCACAGCCGGCGAGCACGCTGCCGAAGACCACGTCGCCCACGAACGCGAGTGCGGCGACCATCGCAACGGCGACGCAGGCGAGCCCGGCCACTGCGTAGCGGTTCGCCATCCGCACGAGGTGCTCCTTGTCACCGCAGCGGAAGAGCACGCGGTGATGCGAGCTTGGAGCGATGAGCAGCATCGCCGCGGCGCCTGCGAGCACGAGCGTGGCGAAGTAGAGCCACCGCTGGCCGGTTCCGAGCGCGTCGAAGCGAGCGGTGAACGGCACCGTCAACAGGAACCCGAACAGGACCTGCACGCCCATCTGGGCCACGCGGACCTCCTGCATCAGCTCCGCCAGGTGGCGGTCGGAGCGCTCGAGCTCGGTCTCGTTGCGCTCGGAGAGGGGTGGCGCAAGCTCTGACATGAGCGAGTGCTACCCGATCGGCCGCGCACGAAGCGCACACGCGCGTCCGTCGAAATCGGACCACTTCGGGGACGCATGGCGGATCCGGCGCCGCGCGAGCGGGTAGCTCAGGTCCATGGCTCGACCCGCCGCGCACGCATGACCGATCGCAGCTTCGGCGAGCAGCTGACCAAGCACCTCGCGGACGTGCACTCGATCGAGGAGCAGGCGCTCGCGCAGCTCCGGCTGGCGCCGCGTCTGGCCGGCGATCGCGAGCTCGCCCGCGTGTTTGCCGAGCACCTCGTCGAGACCGAGGACCAGGAGCGGCTGGTGCGCGAGCAGCTCGACCGGCTCGGCGCGCGGCCGTCGGCGGTGAAGGACGTCTCCGGCCGCGTCGGCGGCTGGGGGATGATGCTGTTCGCGCGCGCCAACCCGGACACGCCGGGCAAGCTCGCGATGCACGCGTACTCCTACGAGCACATGGAGCTCGCGGCGTACGAGTTGCTGCGGCGCATCGCGGAGCGCGCCGGCGACGACCCCGTGCGCGAGATGGCCGCGCGGATCGGCGCGCAGGAGCGGACGATGGCCGACCGGATCGCCGGCTGCTGGGATCGCGCCGTCGACGCGTCGCTGCGGACCAAGGGCGCCGACGACCTCGCGGAGGAGATCGTCAAGTACCTGCGCGACGCCCATGCGCTCGAGGCGCAGGCGCTGCAGCTGCTGGAGGCCGGGCAGGGAATCGCGGAGCTCGAGCCGCTCGCCGCCGTCTTCCGCGACCACCTCGACCAGACCCGCGAGCACCAGCGCCTGATCGACGACCGGCTGCGCGCGCTCGGCTCGCGGCCGTCGCGCTTCCACGCCGCGGCGATGCGCGTGGGGGCGCTCAACCTCGGCGGCTTCTTCAAGGCCCAGCCCGACACGCCGGCCAAGCTGGCCGGCTTCGCCTACGCGTTCGAGGCGCTCGAGGTCGGCGCCTACGAGCTGCTGGCGCGCACGGCGCAGCGCGCCGGCGACGCCGAGACCGCGGCGATCGCCGAGCGCATCCGCGGCGAGGAGCAGGCCACCGCGGAGCGCGTGGCCGGCACCTGGGATGCCGCCGTCGACGCCGCGCTCGCGGCGCAGGTCGGACCCGGCGCGGCGTAGCATCACGGCTTCTACGAACCATTCTGGTTTCCCAGGGCCTGCTCGACGCCGGCCTGTGCGAGAACGCGGCCGACGACCGGCGTCGCATTCACGATCTCCAGCGACGCACCGCTCGCCTGCGCTCGCCGGCGGGCGCGCAGGAGCGCGCGGACCCCGCTCGAGTCGACGAAGGCGAGCTCGGTCAGATCGACGCGGCAGCGGTCGGCCATGACGAACGCCGACGCGACGAGCGCCTCGAAGCGCGGGACGCACGCAAGGTCGAGCTCGCCGGCGAGCGCGAGGCAGGCGACGTCCCCCTGGTAGGTCAGCGCGACGCCGAGCCGGCCGCCGCACGGGTCCTCGCCCCCGCGCATCGGGCCATTGTGGAGATCGGACGCCGTGCGCGCATGAGCCGCGGGACCCATCTGTGGCACCGGGACCGCGGGCGCGTTCATGAGACTTCGCTTGCACGGCGCTCCTCTCGCGCCGTCGCCGGGTTGTGAACGGGGACAGAGAAGCGACGCATACGCGCGCCCCGGCTGGGAGGCAGCGGCGCGCGAAAGGAGTGAGCACGCTTGAGACGCAGGTCCCTGACCGCAGCCATTGGCGCTGCCCTGATCCTGGCGGCACCGGCCGCCGCAAGTGCCGCCGAGCCGCCCGCCTTCGTGGCGAACGGCGACTCCGTGACCCCGATCGACAGCGGCAACGACGCCCTCGGCACGCCGACCGGCGTCGGGACGGGCGCACAGGCCGTCGCCATCACGCCCGACGGCACGACCGCGTACGTGGTCAACCTCGGCTCGGACAACGTCACCCCCGTCGAGGTGGCGACCGGGAAGCCCGGCAACGCGATCCCCGTCGGTGACGAGCCGCGGGCGATCGCGATCACGCCCGACGGCAAGACGGCCTATGTCGTGAACTCGGGCGGCACCGTCACCATGATCGCCACCGCGAGCAACAGCCCGAGCGGGACGATCCCCTCGGTCGGCGCGGACGCGCGGAGCATCGCGATCACGCCCGACGGCAAGACCGCCTACGTCACGCGCACCGGCGGCGTCGTCCCGATCGCGACCGCGACCAACAACCCGGGCGACGCGATCCCCGTCGCCGGCGATCCGACCGGCATCGCGATCACCCCCGACGGCAGCACCGCCTACGTGACGCGCAGCGGCACCGGCGGCGTCGTCCCGATCGCGACCGCGACCAGCAACCCGGGCGGCGCGATCGACGTCCCCGGCGGCCCGACCGGCATCGCCGTCACGCCCGACGGCAGGACCGTCTACGTGACGAACGCGGGGAGCGGCGTCGTGACCCCGATCCCCACGGCGACCAACATCCCCGGGCAGACGATCGACGTCCCGGGAGACCCCGTGGGCATCGCGATCACGCCGTCCGGCAAGAAGGCGTTCGCCGCCAACGGCGGCGCGAACTCGTTCGCGCCGATCGACGTCGCGAGCAACGCGCCGGGCAACGCGATCCCCGTCGCCGGTCCCGCACGCGCCGTCGCGGTCACGCCGGACCAGGCGCCCGTCGCGAAGGTCACGCTCAAGCCGGCCGCGGCCGGCGCGGCGACCGGGTTCGACGCCTCGACGTCGACGGTCCGCTACGGGCAGATCGCGACGTACGCGTGGAACTTCGGCGACGGCACGGCGCCGGTCACGACGACGACGCCGACCACGACCCACGTGTACGCGAAGCCGGGCACCTACACGGCGACGCTGACCGAGACCACGTCCTCGGGTACCTCGACCAGCGTCGTCTTCACCGGCCAGACCGTCTCCCGCAACGGGAGCGGCAGCGCCACCACGACGACCGCCGTGCAGGTCCCGCCGGAGACGTGCAACGGCAAGGCGCCGACGATCGAGGGCACGCCCGGCAACGACAAGATCGCCGGGACGAGCGGCGCCGACGTGATCGTCGCGCTCGGCGGCAACGACAGCGTCGACGGCAACGGCGGCAACGACGTCATCTGCGGCGGCGAGGGCGACGACACGCTCGTCGGCGACACCGGCGACGACCGCCTCGAGGGCGGCAACGGCACCGACACGATCAACGGCAACACCGGCGCGGACACGGTGGCCGGGGACGCCGGCGACGACCGCGTCCGCGGCGGCTCCGACGAGGATCGGCTGTACGGCAACGCCGGGGCCGACCTCGTGCAGGGCGACCGCGCCGACGACCGGCTCCGCGGCGGCAAGGACAATGACCGCCTGCAGGGGAACGGCGGCGAGGACTCGGTGCAGGGCGACACCGGCGCCGACAACGCCCGCGGCGGCAAGGACGACGACCGGCTCCAGGGCAACGCCGGCGACGATCAGCTGTTCGGCGACCTGGGGGACGACCGCCTCCAGGGCGGCAAGGGCAACGACCGGCTGAACGGCGGCCCCGGCGACGATCACCTCTCCGGCGACCTCGGCAATGACCGGCTGGAGGGCGGCCGCGACGACGACCGCCTGGAGGGCGGCTCGGGCACCGACGTGCTGCGGGGCAACCGCGGCGTGGACCGCGAGACCCAGTAGCGCGACGCCGGCAACGAGCGAGTCTGGAGCGCCCCGCCGCACGGCGGGGCGCTCCGCCTCGACGGGGATGGACGAGGCCGGGGCGGTCCGCGCAGACGAGCGGACGAGCGCCGGGATGAGCGTCATGCACCACGAGTGTGAGCAGGACCACCGATCTTGCCGCTAGGCTCGCGCAGTCGTGAGCACCGACCTGATCGTCGCCACCCCCGCGTTCCTGGACCTGACCTTCGTCGGGCTCGAGGCGCTGCCCACGCTGGGCGAGGAGCGCTTCGCGGGCGACCTCGTCCGCTCGCCCGGCGGCGGCGCCATCACCGCGGTCGCGGCCGCGCGCCTCGGGCTGGCCACCGCGCTCGTCGCGCCGCTCGGCGACGACGTGGCCGGCGAGTACGTGCGCTCCGCGCTCGAGCAGGAGGGCGTGCGGGTGAGCGGGCCGCGGACGTCGCGTACGCCGCAGACGCTCGTGATGCCGTGCGGCGAGGACCGCGCGATGGTGACGGTCGACCCGGGGGCGCGGGCGCGGGCGGCGGACGTCGCCGAGTTCCTCCCGACGCAGGCCGTCGCCGCGAACCTGGAGCAACTGCACATCGTCCCCGACGGCGCGCGCGTGTACCTCACGTGCGGGGACGACGACGCGCGCGCGTTCGCCGGCCGGATCCCCGGCGCGATCGGCAGCGCGGGCGTGCTCGTCCTCGACCGCCCCGACGCGCTCGTGCTGACGGGGGCGGACGGACTCGACGGCGCGGTCGCGGCGCTCGGCGACACGCTCGACACGGTGATCGTCGCGCTCGGCCCGCGCGGCACGGTCGCGGTCTGCGGCGGCGAGCGGATCGAGACGCCGAGCTACGGCACCGGGCCGGCCGTCGACACGACGGGCGATCGCGACCTGCTCTGCGCCGCCTACGCGTGGGCCGACCTGCGCGGCGCGCAGCCGCGAGCGTGCATCGCGTGGGCGCAGCTCTACGCGGAGCTGGCGATGAGCGTGCCGACCGCCACGGGCGGCGCGGTGACGCAGGAGCGGCTGCTCGACGAGGGCGTCAGGCGCGGACTCGTGCCGCCGCCGCAAGCGCAGCCCCGATGACCGGCGCGTCGGCGCGCAGGCCGGCGGGCAGGATCGGCAGCTCGCGCGCAGCGGGGTCGTAGACCGCGGGGCGGAGCGCCGCCTCGACGCGCTCGCGGTAGCCGTCGTGCAGGCCGAGGCCGCCGCCGATGATCACCGCGCCCGGGTCGAGCGCGTTGACGAGCGCGGCCAGCGTCGCGCCGAGCCGCCGCGCGGCGTCCTCGACGACGTCCGCCGCGGCGGGGTCGGCGAGCGCGTCCTCCGCGCTCGCGTGACCGGTGCGGCGCGCGAGCGCGAGCCCGCTCGACCACTCCTCCACCAGCGGCGCGCCGGTGCCGATCGCGCTGCCGCGCACGCCGACGCGCGGACCGGTCTCGGTCATCAGGCAGTGGCTGATGCCCGATCCGACGCTGACGTAGAGGAAGTCGGGCTCGTCGCGACCCGCGCCGAACCGCGCCTCGGCCAGCGCCGCCGCGCGCACGTCTGACTCGACCCGGTCGAACGCGGAGAGATCGGCGGCGCGCCAGTCGACGGTCTCGGTGCTGCGCACCCGGCCGTCCGGGCCGACGAGCTCGCACAGCGCGAGCCCGATCGCCGCGACGCCGTCCCCCAGCTCCGCGGCGAGCGCGAGGCAGTCGGCCAGCACCGCCTGGGAGCCGCGCTCCGGGGCGGTGGGGATGCGCCGCGCGGCGAGGATCGCGCCGCGCTCGAGGTGCACGCGCGCGGCGGCGATCTTCGTCCCCCCGACGTCGAGGCCGAGGGCGACGGTCACGGCAGGTAGCTCGGCGCGATGCCGCAGATCGCACGGGCGGTCGCGCCGCCCGCGTTGCGGTACTCGTGGCGGCTGCCGGCGGGCAGGTAGCAGACGTCCTCGGGCTCGAGCTCGAACACGTGCACGCCTCCGCCGTCGTCCCAGGCGCGCACCCACAGCGAGCCCTCGAGCGCCATCAGGACCTCGTCGCCGCCGTGCTCGTGCAGCGCGGCGACCTCGCCCGGCCCGACCTCCAGTGTCGCGACCGTCAGGTGCTCGGTGCTGACGAGGATCCCGCAGAGCACGCCGAGGTCGCGGCGCCAGAGCACGTCGGCGGGCCGCAGCACGCGGAGCCGCGGCACGCGCGGCTGCGCCGGCGGCCAGGCGCCGAGCAGCGCGTCGTCGGCGTAGCGCGACGTCTCCAGGTACGGCTGCGCGCGGGCGTACGCGCTGGACGCGCCGGCCGCGGGCGGCGGGGCGAACAGCTCCAGCACGCGCAGCGGCTCCGGGCCGAGCGCGAACGCGTGGTGCCACGTGTCGCGGCGGAAGAAGACGCTCTCGCCCACCCCGGCGCGCTGGACCTCGCCGGTCTCGGGATCGGCGATCACGAGCACGCCCTGCAGCACGTGGAGCAGCTCGTCGGCGGCGAAGATCGTGCGGTAGTCCTCGGAGTGGCGGAACCCGGCGCCGGACGGCAGCCCGAACACGAGCATGTGGACCTTGTCGGTGGACGCGTAGATCCAGTCGAACACCTCGCCGGCCGCGGGATCCCCCCACACGTGGCGGGTGACGTCGGCGCGCCGGATCAGCGCCGGGCCGTCGAACACCGGTCGCGGCGAGGACGCCGGCAGGAGTGGCCGCTCGACGAGGCTCATGCCGCGCTCCGCGGGTCGTGCACCCGGGCGCCGTGGCCGTCGCCCACCTCGCCCAGCCGCGCGAGATCGGGGGCCGGGAAGTCGCTCGCGATCTCGCGCGCGCGGCCGTCGGCGCCCGCGGCCTGCGCGGCGAGCATGATCTCCAGCGCGTGGTAGGCGTGCTCCGGGCGCAGCACCGGCTCCTCCCGCGTGTCGATGCACTCCACCAGATGGCGCAGCCCGTCGGTCCACGGCCACGTCGGCTCGGTCTCCGGGTGCAGCTCCCACGCCGCATTATCCGTGCGCCACAGCTCGTAGCCCTCGGGCGCCCAGTCGTCGCCGAGCATCTGCAGCACGCCATGGGTGCCGTACAGCTCGAGGCAGGGCGAGCGGTACTTCTGCATCGTGAAGCCGGTGGTGACGACGGCGAAGCGCGCGTCGCCGAAGTCGATCAGCACGTGCGCGTTGTCCTCCGCCTGGACGCGCATCGGCTCGCCGTCGATGACGCGCTCGGGGATCGCGACGCCGGTCATCGCGGTCACGCGCCGCGCCGGCCCGAAGAAGCCGCACAGGCTGGTGACGTTGTAGACGCCGAGGTCGAACAGCGCGCCGCCCCCGGGCTCGTAGAACCAGCGGCTCCAGTCGGGACCAGCCCAGCCATAGCGGCCCCGCGCCGTCAGCAGTCCGCCGATCTCGCCGGCGCGCACGCGCGCGTGCATCGCCCGGTACGTCGGCGAGAGCAGGATGTGCGGCGCGCAGACGAGATGGCCCGGCGCCGCCGCGGCAGTCGCCAGCACCTGCTGGGCCTCGTCCAGCGACGTCGCGACCGGCTTCTCGACGAGCACGTGCTTGCCGGCCTCGAGCGCCGCCCGGGCGAGCCGGCCATGCTCGGTCATGCTCGTCAGCACGAGCACGACGTCGACGTCGGGATGGCGGCAGACCGCGACGTCGTCGGGCGTGTCGGGGCTGAGGTCGAGGCGCTCGGCGGCGAGCCGGCGCTTGGCCGGGTCCGAGTCGTACACGGCCGTGACGTCCACCCGGCCCTGGCCGCGGAGCCGCTCGATCAGGCTCATGTACGGCGTCCAGAACACGCTCCCGCATCCGACGACGCCGAGGCGGATGCTCACGTCGCGCTCCTCGCGGTCTCGTAGTACGCGTCGGTCCAGGCGGGGTGGTCGACGTCATGGCCGGCTGCGAGCGCCAGCTCGGCGGCGAGCGCGGCGGCGGCCGGGAGGGTCGTGATCGGCGTCAGGCGGCCGTCGACGCCGCGGGCGCCGGGGAGCCGGAGCGTCGTCGCCCCCGCGGCGGCGCAGAGGCGGACGGCCTCGTCGCCGAGCGGGTCGCCGGCCGCGTCGAGCGAGACCATCAGGTGCCCGGGCGCGAGCCCGAACATCGCCGACGTGGCGCCCTCGCGCGTCTCGACGCCCTCGGCGGGGATCCGCGTGATCTCCTTGAGCATGAGCGCGAGCTCGAGCGCGGCGGCCCAGGCGGTCCCGCCGCCGACGACGACCGCGGCGGCGGGAGGCGACGACACGTCGGTCTCGGCCGCCCAGCGCTCGGCCTCGGCGACCGCCCGCGCGGCCTCGTCCGGCGCGGTCGCGAGCACGGCCGCGAGGTCCACGTCGCCGCTGATCGCGGCCCACAGGGCGAGCCCGGACGCGTACGCGCCCGCCAGCGCCTGCGTGTGCGTCACCGCCCGCTGGGAGGCGACACGCTGGAGCACCGTCGCGCTCGCCGCGGCCGCAAGCGACGACCCGGCGCTCGCGGTGATCGCGACGCACGGGCGTCGGCCGGCCGCGGCCCGCGCGATCTCGACGACGTCGCGGAACTCGCCCGACGACGACACCGCGAGCACCGCGTCGCTGGGCTGCCAGCGGAACCGGTCGCGCACGGCGATCCCACACGGCACCGCGACGATCGGCGGCCGCGCCGCGGCGCTCTCCAGCGACGCGAGCCAGAGCGCGTGGGCCACGTAGTAGGCGGCGCCGTTGCCGGTGGCGACGATGCGCTCGACCGTGCCGGAGCGCAGCAGCTCGGCGGCCTCGGCCACGCCCTCGGCGGCCTCCAGCGTCTCGCCCAGGGCGCCCGGGAGCTCGCGGACGTCGGCCCACAGCCCGGTGTCCAGGTACGTCATGGACCGGAACGTACCATGACCTACCAAAAGGGACCAAACGGCTTGACATGTAGATAACGGCACTGGAATAGTCCCGCCGGCATGCCGATCAGCCAGGCTTCCCAGCCGCTCTATCACCGGGTCTACCGGCAGATCGCCAAGGAGATCGAGAGCGGCGCGCTGCAGCCGGGGGACCGCCTCCCGTCCGAGCGCTGGCTGTGCGACGAGCTCGGGGTCAGCCGCGCCACGGTGCGCCGGGCGATCGAGGAGCTTGCCGGCGACGGCCTCGTGGAGGGCCGCGGGCGCGGCTCCTTCGTCACCGGCGACGCGCTCGTCGAGCCGCCCAACACGCTGATGAGCCTGTCGGAGCTGGGCCGCTCGCGCGGGCTCGAGGCGAGCTCGCGCGTGCTCGCCGCCGAGGTCCGCCCCGCCACGATCGACGAGGCCGAGGCGTTCGGCATCGCGCCCGGCGCCGGGCTGTTCGAGCTCCAGCGCGTGCGCATGCTCGACGGGCTCCCGATCTCGATCGACCACAACCGCGTGCCGCTGCGCGTCGTCCCCGACGCCGCCGGCCTGGACTTCACGACCGACTCGCTCTACGACGCGCTGGAGCGGGCCGGCCATCCGCCCGCGCGCGCCGACTACGAGCTCGAGGCGCGCGGCGCCGACGAGCAGGAGGCCGAGCTTCTCGGACTGGCGGCCGATGCGCCGGTCCTCTTCGCCACGACGGTCGCGATCGGCGACGACGGTCGGGTCCTGGACTTGGGCCGCACCGTCTACCGTGCCGACCGCTACCGGTTCCAGGCGACGCTGATGCGTCGCGCTCACAGTCAGAGGGAGAGCAGCAATGAGGAGACGCTCGCTCGCGGCCTTGCCGGTCGCGCTGGCGATCGCCGCCGCAGGGTGCGGCGGGACGCCGGGTGAGGACAAGCCCAAGGACCAAGCGGCCGGGACCCCGGCCGACCAGGTCAAGACCGACGGGTTCGAGGATCTCGGCCCCGTCACGCTGAACGTGATCTCGCCCGAGGGCTCGGGCGGGCCGCAGGACGCCCTCAAGGCGCTCAGCAAGTCGTTCGAGGAGAAGTACCCGAACGTGACCGTGAAGATCGCGTTCCGCGACTTCGCCGCCTGGACCAAGCAGGCCAAGCTGGTCGCGTCGAGCGACAAGGCGCCGGACGTGTTCGGCGGCAACCAGGGCTACCAGCTCGACGGCGAGCTCGTGAAGGCCGGGCTGATCCTCCCG
>Ga0126313_10001796_pt1 | contig 11591 bp, 15 predicted proteins | sample Plot105A_FD_89954 | JGI IMG/M metagenome (GOLD analysis project Ga0126313, IMG submission 89954) | Serpentine soil microbial communities from UC McLaughlin Reserve, CA, USA - Plot105A | ecosystem: Environmental > Terrestrial > Soil > Grasslands | place: USA: UC McLaughlin Reserve, Lake County...
GCACAGCAAATCGCGGCCGCTACGCGCGTCCGCGAGGAGGACAATCGGAAGATCCGGGATGCGATCGAGGAGCAAGACCACTACGCCGAGAAGCTGAAGCTCGAACGCGATATGATCTTTGCCTCGACCGAGGCGCGTTTGCGCAGCATCGCGGCGCTTCAGCAAGAGCAGGCGCTGAGGCGCCAGGGCATCTCCACGACCACGCCGCAGGCTCAGGAGCTCATCAAAAAGGCCGGCGACAATGCCGTCGAGGAAGATAGGTCGCGAACAATTCAAAAAGGCTGGGAAGACGCGAAGCGCAGCGTAGGCGACTTCGCCTCGTCCTTTGCCAGTGACATGGCGAACGGCGTGAAGGCGGCTGACGCGCTCGCCAACGCCGCGAAGCGGGTCGGATCGAGCCTTATCAACTCGGGCATCAGCAGCGGCATCACGGGTGCTCTCTCGGGGAATTGGGCGCAAGCCGGCCTCGGAGCCGCGACCGCCGGCGTCGGGTTCCTTCTGAACGCCTTCGGCCCGAGCGAGAAAGACAAGCAAAAGAAGCAAGACAAGATCGCTCAGTGGCAGAAGCAGCAGGACGACGAGCTGGCGCGCATTCAGAAGCAGCAACAGGACCAGATCGCGGAGTCCATCCGCGCTAACGAGGCCCTGAACGCCGCACAGCGCGAGAACGCGCGCGCGCAGGAAGAGATCACGCGCCAGGCGGAGGAGGCGGCGGCGAAAGCCGAGGCCCTCTCGCGTCGCGTCGAGAACCTTCAGGACCGCGCCTTTTACGCCGGCATCGACACGTCGACGCTGGAAGGACAGCTTGCGGCATTCGACCGCCAGGCGCAGCGCCAGCGCGAGGATGAGGTACGCTCCGGTGGCGAGGCTATCGCCGAGCTGGAGCAGGCGATCTACGCCGAGCGCTTGCGCATCCTGCGCGACTACGATGAGCGCCAGGCCGAGTCCGCCCGCGACGCGGCTGAGACCGCACGTCGGGAGCAGGAACGGGCGGCTGAGATAGCCCGTGACGCGGCTGAGACCGCACGCAAGGCCCAGGAACAGGCGGCCGAGGCTGCCCGTGAGGCGGTCGAGACTGCGCGCAGGGCGCAGGAAGAGCAAGCCAGGCAGTTGCGGGAGTTCTACGAAGACCAGAACCGCACGATCCAACAGTTCATCGACGATCTCCGAGGCGGGTCAAGCTCTACGCTTGCGCCGGCTGAGCGGCTGAACGCGGCGCAGGGTGCCTTCGAGCGCCAGCTTTCATCGGCTAAGGGTGGCGACCAGGACGCCTACTCGAACATCACGTCTTACGCTTCTTCGTACCGCGAGGCCGCTCGCGAGTACTACGGCAGCGCAAGCGGCTACCAGGACATTGAGGGCCGCATCCTTTCGGCGCTGCAGGGCCTCCAGGTCGCGACGGGCGGATTGGATTACGCGCGCGTGTCATTCCCCACGGCTGCGGCCAACTCCAACACGCCTCTGCCGGTGGCTTCGCCCAAGTCGACGCCTGCTGGGGACGTGCTGGCCGAGCTGCGCTCGCTACGGTCCGAAGTCGCTTCATTCCGCACGGAGAACGGCAAGAACGTGATCGCGGGCGCGCAGTTGGTCCGCGATGGCACCGACCGCACCACGGAGGCCGTCGCACAGTCTGGCGTGAGGCTGGCTCAAGAAGCCCGCCTAGCGCTCGCTAGGCCGCTGCGCGCCGCCTAACCGAAACAACCGAAACAGAGCTGAAGGCCGCCCACGGGCGGCTTTTCGCATTTCTGGAGGCTTCGCATGAACCTCACCAAGTACGCGCGCAAAAAGCTGCTCGACCACGTGCTCGGCATCGCCTCTTACACAATGCCGGGCGGCGTGCATCTGGCGCTGTTCGCGACCGATCCCACGACGGATGGCCTCACCACGGGCGAGCCTGTCGGCAACGGGTACGCACGCAAGGCGCTCACCGCCAGCATGGGGGCAACCACCCTCGCGACGGGCCAGGCCATCAACTCTGCCCTAGTGACGTTCGGTCCCGCTACCGGATCCTGGGGAGAGATGGCCTATTTCGGCGTCCTCGATGCGTCGTCTGGCGGCAACATGCTGATCTACGGCGAGCTGACGACGGCGATGAATGTCGCCAACGGGGACTCGCCGCCGATTTCTGAGGGCTCGATCGTTTTTGAGTTGGCCTGATGCTTGGCTCTGCGCCTATCGGCGAGCTCCCCATCGCGGGCGGCCGCGACGGGATCATTCGCGGCGTTGGCGAACTCACGGCTAGCGTTGAGGGCGAGCCGCCGTTTCTCACGATGCTGATGGACGAGACCGGCATTCTCGTCTGGGCTGTCGAGCTGTATCCAGGCATCGTCTCGACCCCACCCTCGGCCGCAGAGGTCGGCGCCTAGTTCAGCATCGCGGCGGATAACGCCCACTTCTACGGAACCATCGACAAACGTCGTGGTCACGCCGGCTTAAGGGGGCGCTCAACATGCTGGGCTTTGGCTCTATCGGCGAGCTCTCCATCGCGGCCCTCCGCGAAATGGGCGTTCGGTCTTACTCGACCCTCACCGCGAGGGTGGACTTCAGCTTCAGGCTGCTCGCAGCCACGCATGAGTTCGCAACCGATCCGACCGACACGCCACTGGTTAACGTACCATTCCGTGGCACGCTCCAGCGCACGCTGCGGGTTGACCGCACCATCGTCTCGGGCAGCGGCTTCGGGGCGATGTCGGCCTCCTGGGGCGAGCTGGAGCTGATCAACGCCGATGGCTACTACGACGACCTGATCCAGTATTACGCCATGGACGGGCGGCGCGTGGTGGTCACAATCGGCCAGCTCGGGCGGCCCTATAACAGCTATCGGACGATCTTCGACGGAACGGCCTCTGGCTGGTCCATCGAGGAGGATGTTCTGCGGATCGCCCTACGGGACAACGGCTACAAGCTGGAGGTTCCGGCCTCTAAGACACTCTATGGCGGCACTGGCGGCCTCGACGGCGGCACCGACCTCAAGGGCAAGCGCAAGCCGCTCGCGTTTGGCGCCGTCGAGAACTGCTCGCCCGTGCTGCTGATCCCGGCCGAGCAGGTCTACCAGCTTCACGACGGCCCGGTGAACGCTATCACGGCTGTCTATGATCGCGGCTCTGCGCTCACGGTCGGCAGCGACTACGCCGACTCCGTTCAGCTACGGGCAGCGACGGTCGCAGCCGGCTCGTTCGCAACCTGTATCGCTGAGGGCATGTTCAGGCTCGGCAGCACCCCGGCCGGAACGGTCACAGCGAACGTCCAGGGCGACAAGACAGGCGGCACCTACGTCTCGACCACAGGCACGATCATTCGCCGGCTTCTCGCGCGCAGCACGCCCATCGCGGATCCTGGCGGGCTCGTCGTCTCGTCATTCACTGCACTCGAAGCGGCTCAGCCCGCTGTCATCGGCTACTTCCTCGGATCCGATGCGACCGCGACGGTCGGCCAGGTGTTCGGCGAGTTGTTGAACGGGATCGGAGCTTGGGGCGATTTCAGACGCGATGGGCTGTTCCAAGTCGGTCGGCTCACGGGCCCGAGCGACACGGCACGAGGCCGGTACACGTCAACCGAGATCATTGAGATCGGACGTCTTAGGCTGCCGTCGGCCATAGATCCGACGCCCTGGCGCTGGCGCGTGGCGTGGGGCCGAAACTGGACGGTGCAGACCGACCTCTCCGGCTCTGTGCCGGCCTCGCGGGTGTCTTACCTCGCCGAGGAGGTTCGCGCCGCCGCGGCCAGCTCAGACACAATCAAGTCATCGCATCTGCTTGCGCAGGATCCCGAGCCGCTGCGCTCTTTCTTCCGCGATGAGGCCGATGCCTCGGCCGAGGCCGCGCGGCTGCTGGCGCTCTACGGAGAGCGCCGGTCACTCTATCGGGTAAGCCTCAAGCTGCAGCCCTACTTGCTCGACATCGGTCATTGCGTCTGGATTCAGTATCCGCGCTGGGATCTGACCGACGGCAAGATGCTGTGCGTGGTCGGCCTGAGCGAGGACCCAGACTCCGGCCGCATCGAAATCACAGCATTCGGGTAATCCGCATGGCCGCCATCGCTTACATCAATCTCGCTGATAGCGCGACGATCACGGCGTCGTCGAGCGCCCCGCTGATGCCGGCTAGCCGGCTTCAGTACCCGCACGTGTCGCGTAAGTGGCGCGGTGTAAACGGGACTGGCGAGGCGCTGATCGTCGACCTCGGGTCAGCTCAGTCAATCGACACCGTGGCCCTAATCGGGCTCAACCTGACGCTCGCCGGCCAGGCGCGCGTGCGCGTTTCCTCGAGCGACGCCACGGGCGTCGCCGGCAATCTGTACGATAACGGCGCTGGCGTCACGGGCCTCGTCGACCCAGCCTACGGCTACCTAGTCGTGCTGCTTCCGAGCCCTGTAACCGGCCGCTACGTCCGCATTGATGTGCTCGACAGCTCACTCAGCTACGTCGAGGCCGGCCGGCTGTATATCGGGAAGCGGTTTACGACTACCTACAATTTCGCGCCGGGCTGGCAGGACGGCCGGGTGGACACATCGCGCAAGACGGTCTCGCGCGGCGGCCAAACCTATATCGACGTGAACGTGTCATACCGGACTGTCGACATTAGTTTCGAGTGGCTGACGCTCGCCGAGCGCAACTCATCCGTTGCGGAGATCGACCGGCTGAACGGCGAGCACACCGACATACTGCTCATCCGAGACACGGCCAGCACGAACATGGGCCGCGACTGCCTCTGGGGCCTCGTCGACGGAAACCAGCCGATTGTGCAGCCCTACGCGGCAAACGTCTTTAGCAAGAGCTACCGCCTGCGCGAACGCCTGTAAGGCGCTCGTTCAATCTCAACAGCACAAGCAAGGGGCGCGTCCTTTCGGGCGCGGATGACGCATGGCGCACATTACCGCTGATCGCGTTCGCGAAAGCTCGACGACGACCGGAGCTGGCGACTTCACTCTGGCCGGAGCCGTGACCGGCTCGCGCACGTTTGCGAACGCCATGGCCTCAGGCGACACATGCGAATACGTCATCAGCATGGGCTCGCAATGGGAGGTCGGGATCGGCACCCTGAGCGGCACCACAACGCTCCAGCGCACGACAATCGTCGCGTCGTCGAACAGCGGCAGCGCGGTATCCTTCACCAGCGGCACGAAGGACGTGGCACTAACCGCATCGTCGGCTCGGCTCGGCGGGCTGCCGCAATCCGGTCTGCTAACCCAGAGTGGCGCGAACCTGCTGTTTGCCCCGAAGAACGGCAACCGGATCATGATCGGCGGTATCCTGCGCAACATCCCGAACGCCGGGATCACCGCGGGCGTCACGGGCGTGATGGTGAATGCCGTGGCCGGTCAGACGCTCGGGACCAGCACGAACTATCTCGTCTCGACCTACAACAACTCTGGCACCCCAGCGCTGGCATACTGGACGGTCGGCACCGGTCGCACGACGGACACGGCGACCGGCGCAGAGATCATCAGCGGCCAGCCGGGGCATAGCGTCGTCGGCCTGATGCGCACAACGTCACTCGGCGCGATCGCCTCAACCGGCAAGCAGTTGTTCGTGCGGAGCTGGTTCAACCGGCAGACCATCTCTGGCAAGGGCTCGTTCACCACGAGCCGCAACACCACCGGGACCGCCAGCTTCTACGAAATCCATACCGAAATCAGGACCGAATGGGTTGCGTTCGCGGGCGAGGTCGCGCGCATTGGCCACCACGGCACCATCCTGGGCCACGGATCAAACGCCACCACCACGTCAACCGTCCTCGCTATCGACGGGTCCACCTCGACAATGACCGCCCAGACCAACTCTTTGCCAGCGGCGAACTACGGGACATTTGGCGGCAACGAGACTGTCATCAACTCGTCCGACACCAATCACTACGCCACGCTCTTCACGTTCGATTTTTCGGCTGGGGTCGCCGTGACATACGCGAGCGCTGGTATTGTTGTGGGAGTAAACTGATGGGCCGTGCTCTGAAAGATAAACTGCTCGGCGTCAACCCGGCCGTAATGCTCGCGCTGGGCGCCTGATCCCACCCTTATGTCTCTGCTCGCCAGAGCCGCCCTTGTGGCGGCTCTTTTATTTCTGGGGGCTCCGGCTAAGGCAGGCAGCTGCAACCCGTCCTCGGATCCGCACGACCTGATGGTGCGTACGGTTATGGGCGAGGCTGCCGGCCAGCCCTACGAGGGCAAGGTGGCCGTCGCGGCTGTGATCCGCACGCGCGTGCTCTCGGGACGCTGGGGGCACACCGTTCGCGACGTCGTGCTGGCCCGCAAGCAGTTCGAGCCGTGGGGCCGGCGCTGCCGCGAGCTAATGCGGCTCTCGCCAGAGTCGCCTGGCTGGGCCGAGGCAAGCCGCGCTGTCGATGCCGCGCTCGCCGCAGATGATCCGACTGCCGGGGCTACGCACTTCGCTGCCGTGCACACGGTTCGCAAGCGGCGCAACCGCCGCGGCCTCTCTTGGATCGCTCAGCTCACCAGCGTGTGCCGGATCGGTTCCCACACCTTCGGCAGGAGTTTGTGATGCTCTCAACTTTGATCGCGTTCGCCATCATTCCTGCCTGCACTGTGCTTAACCGCATGCGGGGCACGACAGAGTGGAAAGGACCGCTGCCAGGCCGGCCGCTCTGGTACGTCTCGCCGATGATTGCCGGCCTAGCGGCGCTTATCCTGCCATGGCCGCAGGCGGTCGGGTTCGGTCTGGCCTACCTGTTCTGGGGCTCATTCGCTTGGGGCTTCCTCTTCGGGCTCGGGCGAATTGTGCCGACAGACCGGAAAATCTCGGGGCTTGAGGCCACACTGCTCAAGCTCTCACGTGGCAACGTCCATATCGCTTTCTGCCTGCGCATGGGCTTCGCCCTGCCGGCTGCCATGATGACGCCCTTCGCCTTGCTGTTCCCGCTGGTCGCTCTGGCCAACTACGAGATCGGCTGGCGGCTGGCACCCCAAGCTCCCATCCGCCTCGCGGAATGGCTCACGGGTGCGCTCTGGGGCTCGCTGATCCTGCTTTCATTCATCGCGAACTAAAGGTCGGATCCCATGGCTATTATCAACCGCGCTGCGTTCTTCGCAGCCGTGCGGAAGCACTTTGGCGCGCTCAACCAGAGCCAAGTGGACGGCTTCTCGGCCATCCTCGACGTCTGGGAAAAAAGCTATACGGCGCGCACGCCCCTCACCCAGCTCGCCTATTGCTTGGCGACCGCATGGCACGAGACGGCGCGGACGATGCAGCCGATCCGCGAATACGGGCACGGCAAGGGCCGTAAGTACGGGGTGCCGGTCAAAGGGCGCGTGTACTACGGGCGCGGCCTCGTCCAGCTCACATGGGATTACAACTACGAGAAGGCTACGGCCGAACTGCGCAAGCTCGGCTTGCTGAAGCCGACCGAGTCCTTCGTCACTGATCCCGACCTTGTGATGCGGCCAGACCTGGCCATCGCGATCATGCTTGAGGGCATGGAGCGCGGCTGGTTCACCGGCAAGAGCCTCGACCAGAGGATCGACGCGAAGGTGGACGGCGACGAGCACGCCGACTTCGTGAGGGGTCGAGCGATCATCAACGGAACTGACAAGGCCGAGGCGATCGCCAAGCACGGCGATGCCTTCCTTGCAGCGCTGAAGGCTGGCGCTGCCATCCCCCAGCCCGCCCCCAAGGCCGCGGCACTCCTCGCCCAGCCCGCCGCTAAGGCGGGTTTTTCTTTGGCCGCGCTCGTCAAGCGCGTGATCGGAAAGGCCGCCTGATGTTTGCTCTCCTCCCCATCCTCCTCCAGGTCCTGCCGTCGCTGGCAGGGATGGCCGGCGCCAACGCCGGCGCGCTCGTGACGGCCGGCGCCAAGGTGGCGCGCGATGTGTTCGGAACCGACCGCCCCGAGAAGGTGGTCGAGGCGCTGAAGGACCCGGCCACCGCTGAGGCGTTCAAGGCCCGGCTCGAAGCCGAGACCGCGCAGCTCCAAGCCGACCTAGCCGACGTCCAGAGCGCGCGCACGAACGCGCTCCAGCTCGCGCAAGCCGGTTCAATGCTGGGCTACGCGCCAGCGGTCCTCTCGGTGCTGATCGTGTTCGGGTTCATCCTCCTGACCGGCGCCATGCTGTTCAAGAGCGTTCCTGACTCCAACGTGGCGATGGTTCTGTTCGGCACGCTCTCGACGGCGTTTGGGCAAGTGCTGTCCTTCTGGCTCGGCAGCTCGAAAGGCTCTCGAGATAAGGACGCGCTGCTCGCTGCAGTCGCGCAGCCGCCGAGCCTCGGCCAAGCCATCGTGAAAGCGATCAAGAAGTAACACGCAACCTGGCGAGCGGGCCCTAGAAGCCCGCCGCTTAAGCCATCTGGGGGCAGGCATGCCAGCAAGCACAGGTGAGCGACTCGCAGCGATCGAGTCCGACTTGAAGCATATCTTCAAGACGGTCGATGAGATCCGATCCGCGCAGAAAGAGGTTCTGGAAAGCCTGAACCAAGCCAAGGGGGCCGCGCATATGGGCAAGTGGCTAATGCCATCGGCCAGCGCGCTCCTGGCGTTCGTGAGCGCGTACCTCGGCGTGCACGTGCCCAAGCCATGAAGCTCTTCCCGGTTCTGATCTTCCTGACCGTCACGTCGGTGAAGGATGGAGATACTGTCGCGGGACGCATTGAGAACTGCCGGCCGACCTTCCTGTGTGAGACCAGCATCCGGCTTGAGGGAGGCGACACGCCTGAGAAGCGCAAGCCTGCGCCTGCTTGCGAGATCGAGCGCGGGCTCGCTGCGACCGAGTTCGCGCGCGGCCTTGTCCAGCCAGGCGAGCGCGTCATTGTAAAGGTGCTCGGCGCCGACAAGTACGGGAACCGCTGGCTCGGTAGGATTCAACTCGCTGACGGCCGCGATCTGATGTCAACCATGATCGAGGCGGGCCATGCTCGCTCGTACCACGGAGAGCGCAAGAAGCCCTGGTGCACCGACAATTAGCAGTCTGACTTAAAAGTCAAACACGCCCCGCTGGCTCACGCCGGCGGGGCTTTTTTTGCGTTCCGGCTCCGGCGGTCGCCATTGCCTGAAAAACTTCCCGTGCCAAAACCTCTTTGGAAACCTCCCCCTCTAGCTCCCAAAGTATGGAAACGCCTGCCTCGATCATCTCAGGCGTGACCTCGATCGGCTTGCTCTCATCAGCTTCCGGCCCGAAAGCATACGGTTCGTAGGGCGACGTCATGGCCGCCTCCCGCCGCAGAACAGGGCGAGGGCGAGCGGGCGGGAACGGAACGGGACGCGAACAAAGTCCAACGGTTCTCCGACGCTATGCTGTCGCGTCGGGTCCGGCTCTGTCTCTGCCTGTCTCGGGAAAGGTGGTGCTGCTGGACAGGATTGAACTGTCGACCTCTCCCTTACCAAGGGCGTACGCATTTTCAAAAGCTCCCTTTGTGATCAGACGCTTGCTTTTCCGGCCGGTCAGAGTCCAACGCTACTCCAACAAAACGCGGATCAGGAACGGGCAGCAGGTCGGACCTCCGCGCCTCGTCCGTCGTGACGACGTGCTCATAACGAGCGGCCGACTTGCTGTCCTTCCATGCGCCGGTTCCGACCAGGCCGCGCGTGTCGAGTCCGCCGTATCGGCGCATCCACGTTGCCCAAGTATGCCGCGCGGCGTGGAAGGTGAACCACGGACACCCAGCGGCTTCCGTTGCTCGGGCGAGCTTCTGGTAAAGCCGCTGTCCCTTGGTGAAGCGGAAAATGCGACCGCCTCGATCGAGGCCGCGAGGATGACCGGACAGCGCCGCCACCACGAACGGCGGCAGATGCACGGCGCGTGGCTCCTCGTTCTTCGACGTCGGTACGTAGACGAACCGCTCGTCCAGGCGCAGATCGCGTACCTGCAACCACAGGGCCTCGCCAAGCCGCAGCCCGGTATAGGTCAGCAGTATCAGTAAGACCGCCAACTCGCGATCCACCTTCCCCGCTTCCTCAAACAGCTTCCCAGCTTCCTCCGGCCAGAGCCATTGCGTGCGCTTCTGGCCTGCGCTGCCCTTTGGGCGATCGAGTGGTGTCTTGACGCCAGCTCTCTTCAACACAGCCGACATAGGCGTGTAGACTTGTCGGTTGCGCGTGGCCGGAGAAGCGTTCGGGTAGAGTGCCGCCGCCGCGTCGTCGATCGCGGTCTGGGTTAAGTCCGCAAGCGGCATTTCCTGAAAGTGATCCAGCAGCAGACGCAAAAACCGGTCGTCGCCTCCTGCTCTCACATACCGCGTCACAGCGTCGGCAAACGATGGCCCCGGCTTCTCCTCATATCGACCACGTTCGATGAGAAGTTCAATCCGCTTGAGTTCCTTTTTTGCGAGCGCTCGGTCAGCAGTTTTCGTGCTTCGATTAACGAAGACTCCGAGATGGGTTCCTCGAACGTAGTAGAACGGCGTTTTCCCTTCACGCGGGTAGTCGAGCTTGAGGGGCATGAGTGCAAATCCCAAAGCCGCTTCACGTCGGCGTCGCTCATCAGCCGCCGGCCACCCACCCTCCGGCATAGAGTCGGGTGCCGATCCAGAATGCGCTCGATTGTCTTTCGCGAGCACTTAAATTCGGCCGCGACCTCGTCGAGTGTGTAGACTTTCAGCGGGGGCACGTTAGCCACCGTCCCGGTCGGAGGGGCCGCGGTCCTGAAGCGCGGCGCGGGCCACGTCCCAAGTGATGAGCACACCCTCGAACTCGTCCACGCCAGGGTGGTGCTTGCGCCAGAATGCCTTCATCTCCGCCCAGGAGCTAAAGCCATCGGACCGGGCGAAGCCCTCAAGCCCGCCGGGTATGCCGAAGCCCGGCAGGAGCACGCCCTCGCCGCCGGCGGCGTCGTCGAACACGAGCCTGATCGGCAGAACGTCCTTGCACGTCCGCTGCGCGATCAGCTTGCAGTGCTTGGTCCGCATGCCGGTGAAGAGCTGCAGTTCCTCGCCGGGTCGCGCGTGGCGACGGCGATCGGCCCGGATGGTTTGCCGCTTCGTGCCGTCGAGGATCGGCTGCACGAAGCAAGGCTGAAAGCTATACGAAACCACGGGCCTACCTCCTCAGTGCACGGCTGGCGGCAGGAGTTGCGGAGCCCATTTGCGGGCGGCATCGAGCATCTCGCGCCGCATCTCGGCCGGGATCTCCTCAAGCGCCTTAGCGAAGGTCTTGGCTGGCTGGGGAGCCAGCTCGGACGCTGAGACGGACATGTCCGCAACGCGAGTGATCAAAAGGTCGAGCACCGCGTCAAAGGCGACGCCTGGGCACATGCCGCTATGTTCGGCGTCTGCGATGAACGCCTGAACCGCGGCGTACATCGCGTCCCGCAACGCGCAAACGGGACACGGGCCGCCGGCTTCTCCGTGGTGCTTGTGGCCTGCCTTACCCTTCATCATGCGCCCCTCTCGTAATCGCTCGGCAGCGACAGCTTGCTCGTGCCGGCGTGCGCGCTCCGCTGGTGCTGCGGCGTTATTCCGAGCTGCCGGCTGAGGGCCCGCCGGAAGGAGTCGCGGTCTTTGCCGTGCCAGCCCACCGCCGCCATCAACTCGTCGAGGGTCTCCCCGGCCGCGAGCCCGCGCCGGATGCGCGGGCGATAAGGGTGCAGATCGAAGAGCTCTCGGTCGCGCGCATAATAGGTCATGGAGATCCTCAGTCCGGCATCTTGGA
>Ga0126313_10001797_pt1 | contig 11589 bp, 10 predicted proteins | sample Plot105A_FD_89954 | JGI IMG/M metagenome (GOLD analysis project Ga0126313, IMG submission 89954) | Serpentine soil microbial communities from UC McLaughlin Reserve, CA, USA - Plot105A | ecosystem: Environmental > Terrestrial > Soil > Grasslands | place: USA: UC McLaughlin Reserve, Lake County...
ACCGAGGTACTGCGGATGGAGTCCGAAGTGATCACGCTGCAGGACGTCTTCGTCGCGAAGCCGCCGGACGAGGACTCGCCGGAAGCACACCGGTCGCTGTCGCTGCTCACGCCGCTCACGTGCACCGGCCTCAAGCCCCACTTCCTCGAGAAGATGGCCGCGAACGGCGTCAACCTGCCGTCGAACTTCTTCGAGCGCGAGGAAGTCGAGCTTCGGCCGGCGTTCGCGACGGGGTACGGGCGATGAGATTTCGCTTGCGAAATCTCCGTCAGGCCGTGCGGGCTTTGCCCGTGCGGCCGTCTGAAATGACCGGTCGACCCGATGGGCGTTCGGAGGTGCGGCGATGATCCGGGCTCGGCGGAAGATTCGAATCCAGATCGGCATCGCGCTGGGCGCGGCGGCGCTCGCCGCTGTCCCGCCGGCCGCGGCCGGCGTCAGGGTCACCGGCGTCGACGCCACCTCCTACCCGCGCGTGCGCCTGACGCTCGTCAGCTCGGTGCCGGTCTCGAAGTCGCCCCGCCTGACCGAGAACGGCAAGGCGGTCACCAGCATGCACGCGGAGAACCTCAGCCGCGCGAAGAGCGTCGCGCTGCTGGTCGACCGCTCGCAGTCGATGAAGGGCCAGCCGTTCGCGAACGCGGTCGCGGCCGCGCAGGCGTTCCTCGCGGCCAAGCTGCCCGAGGACCGCGTCGCGGTCGGCACCTTCGCAACGAAGCCGGTGATGTTGACCGAGTTTTCGCCGATGGCCGCCGACGCTCAGAGCGCGCTCCGCTCGCTGTCGGTCGACAAGCACCAGGGCACGACGCTCTACGACGGGGTCGTCAAGGCGGCACGGTCGCTCGAGAACGAGTCCTACAACGGCCGCGTCGTGATCGTCGTCACCGACGGGAACGAAACCCGGAGCACGGCGTCGCTCACCAACGCCATCAAGGCTGCGCGTGAGGCAGGTGTCCTGCTGTACGTCGTGGCGATCGAGAGCAAGCAGTTCAACCCGGCGCCGCTGAAGAAGCTGGCGTTCTCGACCGGCGGCAGCTACCGCGGCGCCCACTCGAGCAAGCAGCTCGGCGCGATCTACGCCGGCATCGCCCGGGAGCTCAGGCGCACCTGGCGGGTCGAGTACCTGACCGCGGCGCGGGCAGGCGACAAGCTCGCGCTCAAGGCGACGTTCCAGGGCGTCGGCAGCGCCGCCGCCGACCTCGCGATCCCCGCGGACGCGTCGGTTCAGACGACCGGCGGCCCCTCCGGGATCCTGCCGCGTCACTTCTACGACAGCTTCCTCGGCACGCAGCTGATGGGGCTGCTCGTGGGCTTCCTCGTGCTCCTCTCGGGAACCTTCGTGCTCACCTCCGTGCGCGGGTCGCGCCTCAAGCGGCGCCTCGCTCCGCACCTCGGCGAGACGAAGGGTTCGAAGCGGAAGGTCGACCGAGAGCGGCTTCAGGCCGCAGCCGGGCTCTTCAAGGCCACGGAGCGGACGTTTGGGCACTCGCGCCACTGGATCGCTCTCGACCGGATGATCGAGCGGGCCGACGTGCCGCTGCGGACGGTCGAGTTCGTCTACATCACGGCCGGCGCCGGCCTCGTCGGCGGCCTGGTCGGAGCCGCCGCCTTCAAGGGAACGATGGCGGTGGTGGCCGCGATGGCGGGACTAGGCGCGATTCCCTTCCTCGTGATCTGGTTCAAGGGCCGCCAGCGCACCAAGGCGTTCGAGAACCAGCTCCCGGACCTGCTGATCACCCTCGCCGCAGCGCTCAAGGCCGGCCACAGCTTCAAGCAGGGCTTGCAGACCGTCGTGGACGAGGGTCGGCCGCCGACCAGCAAGGAGCTCAAGCGCGTGCTGACCGAGGCCCAGCTCGGCCGTCCGATCGACCAGTCACTCCAAGAGATGGCCGTCCGCCTCGGCTCGAAGAACTTCGAGTTCGTGATCACGGCGGTCTCGATCCAGCGCCAGGTCGGCGGCAGCCTCGCGGGCCTGATCGACATGGTCGCCGACACCGTCCGGCAGCGGCAGCAGTTCATCCGCAAAGTCCGGGGCCTGACGGCGATGGGCCGCGCGGGCTCGTACGTCCTGATCGGCCTCCCATTCGTGATCGCCGCCGCGATCACGCTGATGAACTCGGACTACATGTCCCCGCTGTACTACAGCTCCGCGGGCCACAAGCTGATGATGCTCGGCTTCACGATGATGGGCATCGGCTCGCTCCTGCTCAAGAAAATCGTGTCCTTCAAGGGGTGACCTGTCGATGATGCTTCTCTTCCTCGCATTCCTCTGCCTCGCCGGCGCGGTCTTCCTGATCGGCGAGGTCGCAACCCTGCCGTCGCGCGAGCGGGAGCGCTCGATCCGGCGGGCCTCCCACTACGGCTTCGTTCGCGTCGCCTCGTCCCTCGACGCGAAGAAGTTCCGCGAGCGGGCCGTCGAGCCGATGCGTGAGAACCTCGCGGGCCTGGTGCTCAAGATCAACCCGAGGACGAGCCTCGAATCGATCTCCCTGAAGCTGCTCGGCGCCGGCCTTGGCCGGCGGATCACGCCGACCGGCTTCCTCGCCGCGAAGGGGGTGGCCGCAGCCTTCGGCGCCCTCGTCGGCGTGATGGTCGGCTCGATGGCGGGCTCGGCCACCGGGATGATGCTCACTCTCGGTCTCGCGGCCGGCGGCTTCTTCGCGCCGGACTACTTCGTCACGCTCAAGGCGCGCGGTCGCCGCGAGCGCATCAAGGCCGACCTCCCCGACGCGCTCGATCTGCTCGCGGTCAGCGTCGAAGCCGGGCTCGGCTTCGACGGCGCGATCGCGAAGATCACCGAGCACATGGAGGGGCCGCTCGCCGACGAGTTCAGCCTCACGCTCGGCGAGATGCGCATCGGCGAGAGCCGCTCGGACGCGCTCAAGCGCATGGCCGACCGCGTCGACGCGCCAGAGCTCTCCTCCTTCACGCGGGCGATCATCCAGGCTGACCAACTGGGGACGTCGCTCGGCCGGATCCTGCGCGTGCAGGCCGCCGACTCGCGCCTGCGCCGCCAGGCCGCCGCCGAGGAGAAGGCGATGAAAGCACCGATCAAGATGCTCTTCCCGACGGTTCTCTTCATCTTCCCGGCGATCTTCCTCGTGATCCTCGGGCCGGCGTTCATGAACCTCGAGAAGGTCTTCTGATCTTCACCACTGCGACTTAGGAGACGACGATGGCAGCCAAGAAGCCCGACAAGAACCAGCCCGACGAGGCCGTCGAGGTCGAGACCGAGCAGGGCTTCGGGACCGGGCTCCGCGCCCAGCTCCAGCGGCGGCGCGACGGCGCCTCGGTGACGGCTGCCGATGTTACGGACCGCCAGAACACGGATACTCCGTACGTACGCGTCGATCTGTACGCGGCGCCGCCGCCGGCGGCGGCCGAGGCCGCATCGGTCGCCGCCGACAACGGCGCCGTTGCGGCGCTTGAGAGCGAGGTCGAGGCGCTGCGCCAGGATCTGGCGGCGGCGGCCAAGCGTGAGCAGGAGCTGCGGGCGGCGCTCGCCGAGCAGGTCGAGGCCTACGAGCGCCGGCTCACCGAAGAGTCCGACGTCTCGCGCGAGGCCGCGAAGGTCGACGAGCGCTTCGCCCAGCTGACCGCCACCGAGACCCACCTCCGTGAGCGCGAACAGCGTCTCGCGGCCGAGCGCAAGGAGGTCGAAGCGGAGCGCAAGCGGCTGACGACGCTGAAGTCAGAGCTGGACGCCGGTCAGTCAGCGGTCGAGCAGCTGTCGGTGAACCTCCAGGCGCGCGCGGAGGCCGTCAGGGAGGCCGAGCGTGCGTCGGCCGACGCGCAGCAGCGGCTCGCCGCGCTGAACAAGCGCGAGGAGAAGCTCACGAAGGCCGAGCAGGAGCTGAGCGAGCGCGAGCGACAGGCGAAGCAGCGTACCGAGGCGCGCGCCGCAGGTCTCGCCGAGCGCGAAGAGCACCTGCGGCGGCGCGAGAAGGAGTTCTCCGAGCGCGAGCGGACCTTTGCGAAGCGCGAGACGCGGATGCTCACCGCCGAGGAGCAGCTCAATGCGCGCGAGTCGTCGCTCGACGAGCGCGAGGAGCGGCTGCGCGCGGAGTCGGAGCGCTTCCGGACGCAGCTCGCCACCCACGGCACCGCGATCCAGGAAAGCGAGGCCCGGCTCACGAACGTCGAAGAGCGCGAAGCGTCGCTGGTCGCGCGTGAGGCGGAGCTGAACCGCCGCGAGGCGTCAGTCGGCCGGCTCGAGGGTGAGCACGAGGCCGGCCGCGATCTCGAGCTGATGAAGGTACGGCTCGAGGAGCGGGAGCGCGAGCTCACTGAGCGCGAGGCCGCGATCAACGAGGCCGAAGAGCACAGCGACAGCAAATCGAAGCGCGTCGAGCGCAAGGAGAAGCGCCTGGCCGACAGCGAAAGCGAGATCGGAGCACGGATGCACGAGCTCGACGAGCGCGAGGCCGAGCTGGAGACCCGCGAGGCAAGGCTGGAGGCAGACGTCGACCTCCGCCTGGACAAGGTGGAGCGGCGCGAGGAGCAGCTGGCCGAGCTCGAGAAGCGCCTCGACGCGAAGGAAGCCGAGCTCGCAAGCTACGTGGCGCAGGCCCAGAGCACGCTCCACCAGCGCGAAGCGGACTGGTGGAAGAAGGTGCTCGGTCCCGACGAGGCGACCGCAACGAAGAACGGCTCGTAGCGGGTCGCGGGTCCGCGGGGTCAGACCCCGGGACGAGACTGCAACATCTCGTCCACAGAAGGGACACGTCCCACGTCTCCACAAGGGCCGCCCCTGGCCGCGTGGCTATGCGAAAACCCGCTCCCGCGAGTCACATTCTCGAGCCACAATCGTTCCTGCCTCGACACGGGGTCTGACCCCGTTACGCTCGCCCCGCCACGTCCGCCTCGACGCGGTCGCGCCAGCGGAGCGAGCCGAGCATGAGCGCGACGGCGCCCACGCCCAGCGTCAGGTTCACCGTGATCGTGACGAGCTTCACGCCAACGCTGAAGGCGAGGATCTGCGACGCGGGCGCGACGCCGTTGAACACGAACACGAGCAGCGCCTGCTCGGTCCCGATTCCGGCGGGCGTGAGCGGGAGCGCGGTCGAGAGGCTGCCCGCCACCTGGTAGGCGAAGACGTTGTAGACCGTCGCCGGCAGCGCGAACGCCTTGAGGTAGAAGAAGACGGCCGTCAAGCGCAGCACCCAGTCGGCCATGTCCCAAGCGGCCACCCGCCGCAGGTAGAGCAACGGGTCGCGGAGGATCCACAAGCCCTGGCGCACGTGGGCCCAGAACTCCGTGATCCGCCCGTAGGCCAGCGCACCCACGATCAGCGCAACGGCAAGGACGAACCCGGCGATCACGAGCGACTGCCCCGGGTTCTTGAAGACCCAGAGCCAGTCGACGGCGGGGAGGTTCGGCAGGACGTCTCCACCGGGAAGGACGCCCGCGGACAATGCCCAGATGAGCAGGGAGGTCGCCGCGAACAGGTCGAAGATCCCGTCCGCGAGCATCGTCGCGCCGAGGGTCGGATACGTCGAGCTCTCGACTCGGTGCTTGACGATGTAGAGGCGCAGAACGTCGCCGCCGCGTCCCGGGAGCAGCGCGTTCGCCCCCACGCCGGCTACGTACCCGCCGAAGACGGCACGCCACTGGACCTCCCGATCCGGATACGCGGCCGCGATGACGTTGCGCCAGGCCCGCGACCGGCAGATGATCCGCCCGAGATGGCAGAGCACGGCGAGGGCGAGCCACCCCCAGTGGATCGATGCGAGCGTGTCGAAGAACGCTTGGATTGCGTCGAAGACGTCGTGCACCCTGGCATCCTGCCCGCGTGAGCTCCTCCCCGACACCCACCGCCGAGGAAGCCGCCCCCGTCGCCGCCTTCCGCTTCGCCCTCCGGCGGTTCATGCGCCAGACGGAGCTCGTCGCGCGCGAGTGCGGCATCACGCCGCAGTGGTATCTCCTGCTCCTGCAGATCAAGGGTGCGCCCGATTTCAGCGAGCGCACGACCGTCACCGGGCTCGCTGACCACCTCCAGCTCGCGCAGAGCAGTGTTACCGAGCTGGTTGCGCGCGTGGAGCAGGCCGGCCTCATCCGGCGCGAGCGGTCGAGCGAGGACGGCCGCGTCGTCCACCTCAGGCTGACGCCGGAGGGCGAGCAACGCTTCGCGCAGGTCTTCCGGACGCTTGGCGCGGAACGTCAGGCGCTACGCGACACGATCGCGCAGCTCGACGACTAGGCGACCGCCTCGTACAGCTCGCAGAGCCGGTGGATGTTCGCCTCGACCGTGAGGTCGAGCCGCGCGGCGCCGATGCGCCGCCTGAGTTGCGGGACGTCGAGCGCCGCGAGCTGTCCGCCGAGCTCGTCCAGCGTCGCGAGGCTGTGGCCGAGGCCGTCGCCGTCGAGCAGCCGCGAGAGAGCGCGGTGGCCCAGCGTCAGCACCGGCAGCCCGCAGCCGATGTACTCGTAGGCCTTGTTCGGAAGGCACGTGTCCAGGTGCGGGCGGTTCAGCTCCGCGTTGAACCCGGCCCAGCCGAAGTCGTAGTCCGGCAGCGCGGCGAGCAGCTGCCCGGGCGGAAGCGTCGGATGGAGCTGCAAGCCCGCGATCTCCGCGTACGCCGGAACAGCGCGCGAGGGGTAGACGTCGAGCGGTAGACCCTCGCCGACGATCGCCGAGAAGATCTCGCGGAGGTCGTAGTGACCGCCGTTCGTCGAGAGCGTGCCTTGGTAGACGAGCCTCGGGAGCGCGCCGTTCCGGCGGTCGCCCGGCGGCAGCTCCCGCGGCAGGTCGCGCCGCAGCGCGTAGTTGGGAAAGGTGAGCGTCGGCGCCGTCAGCCGATGGCGCGCGCGGATCTCGTCCAGCAGCTCCTCCGACACTGTCACGAGCGCCGAGCACTGCTCGATCGCCGCGCACTCGAGCTCGACCACGTCGGCCGGCTGCGGAAAACCGTTCTCGTACGGCGTCTGCCTGAGGCTCTGCAGGTCGTGGACGTCGTGGACGATCGGGATGCGACCGCCGAAGAGCTCCAGGGCGAGCGCCGTCAGCGAGTCCGGGAGGTTGTGGCTGTGGATCAGGTCCGGCCGGAACTCTTCGACGGCGGCCGTCAGTCCGCCCGCAGAATCGGAGCCGAGATCCCACCAGCGGTCGAACAGCTCGTCGCCGGCGCCGTACCACTCCGACAAGGTCTTGCCCTGGTAGGCAAAGCCGAGCGTGAGGGACGGGTACGCGCCGCGAAGCGCCACGGCGTACTTGCGCGCCCGCATGCAGGGCTGCTGCTGCACGAAGAGGACGCGCATCAACGACGTTTGATCACTCGTGCCGGATTGCCGACAGCGACGGAGTTCGGCTCCAAGCCACCCGGGACGACGACGCTCCCGGCGCCCACGATGCAGCCGTCGCCGATCTCGGCGCCCGCGAGGATGCAGACGCCCATCCCGATCCAGCAGTCGTCGCCGATCTCGACCGGCCGCTTCGTCCAGCCCTGGTCGACGATCGGCCGCTCCAGATCCATCTCGTGGTTGGCCGTGTGGATCATCGAGTAGGGGCCGATGATCGAGCGGTCGCCGATCTTGAGGCCGCCGTACCCGTTCACGTAGCAGCCGAAGTTGAACCCGACGCGCTCGCCGAGCTCGATCTGGTCGCCGTTGAGCCAGACGATCTGGTCGAGGTAGAAGCACCCCTCCCCGACCCGCTTCGCGTCACGGGGGAGGAAGGGGATCACGCGCTTCGAGCGTTCGGTGATCATCATCCCGGCGCAGTATCAACAGAACGGACGTCGTCGACGATGCCGACTACCTCGTAGCTCCCTCCGCGCGTAGCCGGCAGGCCGCTGTCAGTCGGCGTAGGCGAAGGGCCACACCAGAACTCGCGATCTGGCGAGGGGCGAGGCCCGGCCCGCCGCTCGCAGGCCCGGCACGTCTCCGGCTACCTCTGCGACGGTACGACCGTCGGCTTGCCGGCCGCGATCCGAAGCAGGGCCGAGAGGTTGCGCCGCGTCAACGGGACTGCCACCCCCGCTGGGGAAACGCCACTTGCGTGTCGCGGGACACGGACTCGCAGCGCGCCCGGCAACGAGACGAACTTCAGCGGCGGCGCCAGCCGGAGCGCCTCGCCGTCGAGCCCGACGGCAACGGGGTCCGATGCGTGGATCTCGAACTCCAGCGCCGACCAATGGAGCACGCCACTCAGACGCCGGTGCTGGCCCGAGGAGCCGGCCCAGCGACCGATGGTCGAGAGAGTCACGAGCCTGCCAACTCCGGCCGCCCCGCGGAGTCGTGCCGCATAGATGCCCAGTCGACCGGTGTCGAGACGAGGTCGCGTGCCCGTACCAAAAAGCCGTCGCATCTGATACGGGTTGTTCGAAACGATCACGAGCGAGGCGTTCGGCCAGTCTTTTCGGTGCGGCCCATCGAACTGGAGCTCAGACACCACCGGGCCCCGTCCGACGATCTCCGGCAGCATGCGCTTCCAGGTTCCGAGCTTGGCGTCCCGGTAGGCATCCGACTGCACGACCCCCGCATAGACGCCGAGTGACGCGTTGTTGACGAAGACTCGCCCGTTCAGCGAGGCAAGGTCGATGCGTCGTTCAACCCCGTCGGTAAAAGCGTCGAGCGCTCCGACGACATCGTCCCGGTTGATACCGAGGTCGAGTGCAAAGTGGTTGCGCGTCCCTGCCGGAACGCACACGTGGGCGACGTCATGATTCATTGCGACGGACGCAACCAGCGCCTGCGAGCCGTCGCCCCCGGCCATCCCGATGACATCGGCACCGCGCGTGACAGCCCCCGTGGCCAGATCGCAGAGGTCGTCACCACGACCGAGCAGCAAAGGCTCGATGTTCCGCTTTCTTGCCTCCTCGGGCAGATTGAAGCGCTCGGCCTTCCCACCGCCGGAATTGGGATTGATGATCAGTACGCCGCTGCTCGCGGGCTCCGCGGGGCGCCCGTACCGACGCACTATGTGGATCGGCGTGCGGGAGTGACGCATGGCGTAGCGGGCCACAAGGCCGAACAGCCCCAGCACCCCGATCAGCACGGGCAATGCCACCTTGTGGTCGTAGGCCCACATGCAGAGCAAGAAGAACGCGACGACGACGGGCACGCCAAGTAGGCGTCGGTAGCCGCGCCTCGTCATCAGAATCCAGCCAAAGAACGCGATCCCGAAGACCCATAGGGGCGCCAGGACCCAGCCGATGGGATCGCCCGCGATCACGAAGAGAAGACCTGCGAGGAAAGCGAGCGCGAGGATCAGTGCGGCCACCGCTGCCACTTGCACGCGCAGTCGTCGAGGACCGACGCTCGGAGAATCGCCGTTACGATCGGACTGCTTCGGGTCCTCGGATGAAGACATGCGCGGCTCCTGAGTTCACATCAAGCCGACCGAATGTTGGAGCCGGAAATTCGCCCCCCGCTGAGTTCTAGGGCAAGGCAGCAACGTTCACGTTACCTCGGTTCCTGGACAAGGCCAAGCTCCGGCGGCACAGAGAGAGCCGACGCTCGGACTCGAACCGGGACCCCTTCATCACGAGTGAAACGCGGAGCGCGCCTAATCGGGCGGTTCCTCATGTTGATGCGGGTTTGCGGGCGGTCAGCGTTGGTCACGCTCCCGGCCCATCCGTAACGGCCTCTACGGTGACTCGATGCCTGAGGGGACGCGAAGACCGTTTGACTGGGATGAGCCTGGCGATGCGGGCAATCGACAACAGCCCGTCCCGCGTCAGGAACTTACGCCACCGGACGATGACCGGGAGGAGCGGGAATGGCGGCCACTACCGCCCATCCCGGAGCCGGAGCCGCCGCCGCCACCACCTGCTGAGGCTGCGTCCTAACCATGTCCAGAACAGCCATCTGGCCGCTGACGGTGCCGCAGTCGTAGGCTGAGAGGCGGCCGGAAAGAGGGCGGAAGCAATAGCGCGGTTCAGGGCCTTCATTCCCGGAGTTTCGGCGCTCCGCGCCAACATCGCCGGGAGTTCGGCTCCCCGCCCGGCCCTCGCTCGTTGACGGTCGATGCCGCTGGCACGCTCGAAGCGGCGCAAACCGGCTGACTGATTCAAGCCGACGCCCGGACTCGAACCGGGGACCCCTTCATTACGAGTGAAGTGCTCTACCAGCTGAGCTACGTCGGCAGAGTGCCTAGGTTAGCCGCTTTAGGCGTTTGCCGCCCTCCGCCTCCGGGCGCGATGAGCCGGGCTAGACGACCCGGAAGCTGCCGCGCATCCGCCTCGCGTGCGGGTCGCAGCGGTAGCGATAGACGCCGCGCGTGAACCTGACAGCCCAGCGCGTCCTTCCCATCACGGGCACCCTGGTCCGTTTACTCACGCCGCGTCCGTAGAGGTGGAAGTTGTGCGACGTGGAGCGATCGCGCACGACGATCACGTACCGCCCGGCCCTGAGCCGACTGATCCTCGCACCGCGCCTCGTTCGGAACGAGATCGTGAAGCCTGGGCCGACGGTCGCGTACAGCGTCGATCCGATCGGAGGTGGAGGCGCAGGAGGCGGCGGAGACGGTCCGCCGCCGGTCGTGAAGCTGCCCCGCATCGTGGTGGAGTGGGGATCGCAAACGAACACGTAGCGCGCCTCGTTCTCGAAGGTGACGGTCCACGTCACCGTCTGGATTGACCCGACCGCCGTCTCACGGTCGACCCCGGGGCCCGTGAGGTGGAAGTTGTGCATGGTCGACCGGTCGCGAACCTCGATCGTGTACGTGCCCGCCGGGATGTCGGTGACCGGCGAACCGTTCTCGTGGGTCAGGGTGATGACCTGATCGTCGTTCGTCCCGACTGTCGCGATCAGCCTATTTTGGGCAAATCCCGCCGCCGGCGAGGCGAGCGCGCCGAGTGCGACGGTGGTGATGAGCGCAAGACGGATTCTCCTCTCCATACCTGTTGCGGTCCGTACCCACCCAACGAGAAACCACACTTGCGCGCGGGGCGCGGCTCACAGTCAGCTAGCTGAGAAGGGCGGCGTACTTGTCACGCCACTCGTCGTCGGCGACCGAACGGCGGAAGAAGGCCTCGAACACCCCCCGGGGAGACGATCCTTCTGCGCGGGCGATCAACGACGCGGTCGCGGCGAGGTGGTACCGCAGCAGGTCACCGTCGATCCGCGCTACGGCGAGTACCTGCTCGAACGCCCACAGCATCTTCTCCGCCTCGGCCGGCGGCAGGCTCGAGCGGAGCTCGCCCGCGAGGGTATCGAGGCTGACGTCGTGCCAGTCGACCATGGAGTGGTTATCGGCAGTGCGGCCGCCGACGCGAGACGTTTAGCGCCAGGCCGACCGGAAAGGACCGATGCAATCGAATAGGAGGAACAGATGTCAGCCGCAGATCTCTGGACCTACCGCGAAACCACGCTCAGCACGATGGACCTCAGCGGTTTCGAGGTCGAGGCGAAAGACGGTTCGATCGGCAAGATCGACGAGGCGTCCAATGAAGTCGGGGCCAGCTACATCGTCGTCGACACGGGCCCCTGGATCTTCGGGAAGAAGGTGCTCTTGCCGGCCGGTGTGATCGACCGCGTGAACACCGAAGACGAGAAGGTCTACGTCGACCTGATGAAGGACGAGATCAAGAACGCACCGGAGTTCGACGAGGCTCGCTACCAAGACATGGAGTACCGAGACGAGCTCGGTGG
>Ga0126313_10001798_pt1 | contig 11585 bp, 9 predicted proteins | sample Plot105A_FD_89954 | JGI IMG/M metagenome (GOLD analysis project Ga0126313, IMG submission 89954) | Serpentine soil microbial communities from UC McLaughlin Reserve, CA, USA - Plot105A | ecosystem: Environmental > Terrestrial > Soil > Grasslands | place: USA: UC McLaughlin Reserve, Lake County...
GACGCCGCCGTCCGCGGCACCTCCGGCCAGGAGGTGGCGAAGGTGAGCTCGCGCACCTTCGTCCGCGACCTCGAGCCGACACTCCACCGCGACACGGCTCGCCTCCAGCTCGGCGACCGCCTCGACCCGAAGATTCGCGAGCGGCTCGAGCGGATTCGACGAGGCGAACACTAGTTCCCGTACGGAAACAAGGGTTGAAAGTTTTTGCACCTGCTGCTATCTTCTGGCTCAACCTGAGATTGAGGGAGCAGCCGTAGCAGGCCCGCAGAACCTCCTGAAATCATGCCTCCGGACACCGCCACCGCATCGGTCCAGCCGCAGAAAGCTCAACGTGAGCTTGAGGATCGGCGGCTTGCCATGTTGGCACGCAACGGCGACACGCGCGCGCAGGACGAGCTCATGCGGCGGTACACCGGCTTCGTCCGGCTGAAGGCGAGCTCGTACTTCCTGGCCGGCGGCGAGTCGGAAGACCTGATCCAGGAGGGCCTGATCGGGCTCTACAAGGCGGTGCGCGATTTTCGCCCGGACAAGGAGACGTCGTTCCGGAGCTTCGCCGAGCTGTGCGTGACGCGTCAGATCATTACTGCGATCAAGACCGCCACGCGGTTGAAGCACCAGGCACTCAACCGCTATGTCTCCTTCGGGCAGACGCCGGCGGGGCAGGAGCCGGACGGTGACTGCACGCTCGGCGATGCGCTACCCGGCTCGCGCGTCGACGACCCGTCGCTGCGCGTGATCTCGACCGAGGAGCTGCACAGCCTCGTCTTCTGTCTCGGAAACAGCCTCTCCACGCTCGAGGCGGACGCGCTCCGGATGTACCTCGAGGGGTCGTCCTACGAGCAGATGGCCGAGGAGCTCGGCTGCGACACGAAGACGATCGACAACGCGCTCCAGCGGGTCAAGCGCAAGGTGATCACGCACCAGCGCTCGCGTCAGGTCCTGCTCTAGCCGCCAGGCCGCGAGCGACTAAGGTTGGCGCGTGGCCCGCCTCGCGCACATCGTTATCCGCCACCGCGTGCTCGTGCTCCTCGCGTGGCTCGGCCTGACCCTGCTCGGGCTGTACGCAACCACGGCCGTTGCGGACCGGTGGCTGGAGCAGTTTTCGATCCCGGGGTACTCCGCGTACGAGGCGAACCAGCGCACGCTGAAGACGTTCGGAAGTGGCGCGGCCCCGCCGCATGTCGCGCTCTTCAGCGCGGCGGGAGACGTGACGCACGAAAAAGCGGTCGGTGCTGCCGTCGCGCGGATCCCGAAGCAGTTCCCGGGCTTCAGGGTCGCCTCGTACTACTCGACCGGCAGCGACGCGTACGTCTCACGTGACCGACACACGACGTTCGCCACCATCTACCCGCCCGGGCAGCAGAGCTTCACGTCGGACACGCGCACCGGGGAGATCCGCGAGGCGCTCGAACGGACCGTGCCCGCAGGTGTCACCGTTCATGTCACCGGGCGCGACGCGCTATACGACTCGCAGGGCGGCGAGAACGGCCCCAGCGTGCTGACGGAAGCGTTCATCGGCGGCATAGGTGCGCTCGTGATTCTGCTGTTCGTGTTCGGCACGTTGCCTGCGGTGGCAATGCCTCTACTCATGGCGGCTGCGTCGATCCTGAACACGTTCACGCTCGTGTGGGCTCTGACGTACTTGACGTCCGTCTCGTTGATCGTCCAGTTCCTCGTCGCGCTCGTCGGGCTCGGGGTTGCAATCGACTACGCGCTGCTGATGATCTTCCGCTTCCGCGACGAGCTGCGTCATGGCGAGGACCCGGAAACGGCGCTGGTCGAGACGATGACGCACGCCGGACGATCGGTGCTCGTCTCCGGATCGACCGTCGCGATCGGGTTGCTCTCAATGGTGATCATTCCGATTCCGGTCATTCGCTCGATCGGGATCGGCGGCATGCTGATTCCGGCCGTTTCCGTACTTGCGTCGATCACGCTGCTCCCGGCGATGCTCTCGGTGCTCGGCCACCGGATCAACAGAGCGCGCGTGATGCCCAAGCGAATCGTCGAGGGCACCGATCTCGAGGCCGGCTTTTGGTGGCGGTGGGCGCGGCTGGTCATGCGTCGTCCACTGCTGGTCGGCGGAATCGGACTCGCGATCGTCGCGCTTCTACTCGTGTCGGCGTTCAACATGAACCCGAGCGAAGCGGAGGCGAAAGCAGAGCTCGGCAACCCGAAGGACGACGCCGTGGTCGGCTACCACCGACTCGTCCGCGGGGGCTTCTCGCCGGGGATCCTGAAGCCGTTCGTCGTGCTCGTCGAGGGCGCCAACGCACGCTCGCCGGGAACGCTGCGCGCGATCGTGCGGCGCCTGGACCAGACGCCGGGCGTGAGCGGTGCCGCCGCGCCGCCTGCGTGGCGTCGCGGCGAGGTCGCTCTCGTCGAGACGTTCCCGTCTGCCGACGGCGCCGCGAAATCGGTTCGCGGGACGATCAGCCACATCCAGGACGACGTCTTACCTTCGCTCGAAGCCGAGGTCGGGGATGACACCCGGATCACTCTGGGCGGCATCGCGCCGGAGGACCGCGACTTCGTCCATGCGGTCTACGGCAAGTTCCCGTACGTGCTCGCGTTCGTGATCCTGCTCACGTTCGTCCTGCTGATGCGGGCTTTCCGCTCGGTGTTCCTGCCGCTGAAGGCAGTGATCCTCAACCTCGTCTCCCTTGGAGCCGCCTTCGGGATCATCGTCTTCATCTTCCAGGAGGGCCACGGGTCGGAGGCGATCTGGGGAGTGCAGGCCGCGGGCGCGATCATCTCGTGGATCCCGCTGATGATCTTCGCGTTCCTGTATGGGCTCTCGATGGACTACGAGGTGTTCATGATCACGCGAATGCGCGAGGAGTACGACGAGTGCCACGACACGGAACGGGCGGTTGCCGGTGGCCTCGCGCGCACCGGAAAGCTGGTCACGAGCGCCGCGCTCGTGCTTATGTTCGCGTTCTTCGTCCTCTCGACGAGCCCAGGAGGCGACATCAAGCAGTTCGGGATCGGCCTCGCGGCCGGGATCATCTTCGACGCGACGGTGATCCGCGCGCTGCTCGTCCCGGCGATCATGCGCGTAGCCGGCGACTGGAACTGGTGGATGCCGAAGCGGCTCGAGCGCGTGCTGCTGATCAGGCGAGCACCGCGTGCGCCCGAAGCTCCAGCCGAGGCGAGTCCCTAGTCCGAGCGGCTGAGACGGTTACCTTCGCCGCCCCTCAAGCGGCCGGTCTTGGCATTGAACGCGCGCGAGCCGCTCCGGCTCCTCAACGACAAGGTCGGACCGGGTGTCTCGCCGAACGGAAGCAGGAACGGGATGCCGTGCTCCTGGAGTGCGGCCATGACGGCGAGCGTGGTGCGATCGCCCTTCGCTTTCGGTGCTCGTTCATTGCCTATACAGTAAACAAGACGTCGGACGGATACCCTTCCGTGCGCGCCGGAGTAGCTCAGTTGGTAGAGCAACCCGCTTGTAACGGGTAGGCCGTGGGTTCGAGTCCCGCCTCCGGCTTAGTCGCGCCAGGTCTCGTGCAGCACGCGGCGCCAGTTGCCGTGCGCGATCTTCGCGAGCGTCGCCTCGTCGTAGCCGCGGGCCCGGAGCGCGTCGAACAGCTTCGGCAGCGCGGCCACGTCACCGAGCTCATTCGGCGGCGCGGCGCCGTCGAAGTCCGAGCCGAGCCCGACGTGCTCGACGCCCATGCGATCGACGAGGTACTCGATGTGCTGGACGACGACGTCGAGGGGCGTGTCACGCTCGAGACCCCCGTCCTCGCGCAGGAAGGCGACCGCGAAGTTGACGCCGACGATCCCGCCCGACGATGCGATCGCGTCCAGCTGCTCGTCGAGGAGATTGCGCGTCGACGCGCACAGCGCGTGCACGTTCGAATGCGACGCCACCAGCGGCGCGTCCGACAGCTCCGCCACGTCGAAGAAGCCGCGCAGGTTCAGGTGCGAGAGGTCGACGAGCACGCCGAGGCGATTGCACGCGCGCACCAGTTCGCGCCCTTCTGCGGTCAAGCCGGGCCCGGTGTCGGGCGATGCGGGGAACCGAAATGGAACGCCTTCGGCGTACCTGTTCGCCCGGCTCCAGACGAGGCCGAGCGACCGGAGCCCGCGCTGGTAATCGCGCTCGAGCTCGGCCAGGTCGCGAATCGCGTCCGCGCCCTCGAAATGGAGGACGGCGGCGAGCTCGCCGTCGTCGAGCGCGGTCGTCACGTCGTCCGCAGAACGCACGATCCGAAGTCCCCCTTGCGCTTCGACGCCGAACAGGATCTGGACGAGATGATCCGCCCTCGCGCGCGCAGCGTCTGGATCGATAGGCGGCGACAAGGGGAGCGCGTACGGGCCCGACGGTCCCTCCGCCGGCTCGTGGAGCTCCGGGCTCGAGACGAACACCGCGAACAGCCCGCCGGCGAAGCGGCCGCGCTGCGCCCGTGGCAGATCGATGTGTCCCTCGTCGGACTCTGAGAAGAAGTCGCGGCCGGCGTCGAGCCGCAGAACGACGTCGTTGTGGCCGTCGAAGACGGGCAGCGTCATCCGAGCGCCTGCTCGAGATCGGCCCAGAGCTCGTCGTCGTCTTCGAGGCCGACGCTCAGCCGGATCAGGTTCGCCGGCACACGCTCGCCTTCCCAGCGGCGGCGCGTCTCGAGCACCGAGTCGACCCCGCCGAGGCTCGTCGCGTTCGCGATCACCCGCGTCGCCGTCTCCACGCGCCGTGCCGCATCCTCGCCGCCGGCGACGTCGAAGGAGAGCAAGCCGCCGAATCCGCCGGACATGTACCTCGCGGCGAGCGCGTCTCCCAGACCCGGGTAGCGGACCCGTTCCACCCGCTCGTGCGTGTCGAGGCGGCGCGCAAGCTCGAGCGCCGTCGCCGACTGTCGCTCGACCCGCACGCGCAGCGTCTTCAGGCCCCGCTGCAGCAGCCACGCGACATCCGGCGCCGAGACCGCGCCGGTGCGACCGCGGAACTCCTTGATGCGCTCGTGGTCGGCTCCGGATTGGCAGACGAGCGCGCCGAGCAGCGCGTCGTGATGACCGGTCAGGTATTTCGTCGCGCTGTGGAGCACGACGTCTGCGCCGTGTTCGAGCGGGCGGAACAGCACCGGCGTGGAGGCGGTCGCGTCGACCAGTACCCGCGCGGGGTGCGCGACCGCCGCCTCGACATCGGGGAAGGTGAGAAACGGGTTCGACGGCGCCTCGAGCCAGATCAGATCGACGCCGTCGGGCGGCGGACCGGTCTGGTCGAATTCGACGAAGCGAACGCCCCAGCGCTCGAGCTCGCGCAGGAGGACCGGGGTGCCGTAGTAGCAGCCCTCCGCCAGCGCGATCGTCTGCCCCGGCTCGAGCAGCGCCAGCACGGCCGCCGTCGACGACGCGGCGCCGGACGCGAAGAGAAGGGCGTAGCCGCCTTCCAGCTCGCCGAGCGCTCGCTCTGCTGCGGCGGCGTTCGGGTGGTCGTAGCGCGAGTAGTAGAACCGGCCGGGCTCGCCCTCGGTGTACGGCCAGATCGTCGAGCGGTCGAGGCCCATCAGCCGACTGTAACCGGCGCAGGTCGGAGATCCTCTAGCCGTCCGAGCTTCGCGAGCGACGGGAACAGCCGCGTCCACGACAGCGCGATCCCGATCGTGGCGACGCCGCCCGCGACGACGCACGTCGTCGTTCCCACGACGGACGCCACAACGCCTGACTCGAACGCGCCGAGCTCGTTCGACGCGCTGATGAACACCATCTCGACCGCCGTCACGCGCCCGCGGAGCTGGTTCGGGGTCACGAGCGCGACCGTCGTCGAGCGGATGTTGACGCTGACCATGTCCACGAACCCACTGACGGCGAGCGCGAGGAGCGAGAGCGGAAGCCAGCGCGAAAGCCCGAACACGATCATGCACACGCCGAAGGCGGCGACGACCACGAGGAGCGTCGGCCCCGCAGATGTCCGCAAGGGGCGGCGCGTCAGCATCAGCGCAGCCGCCAGAGCGCCCACGGCAGGCGCTGTCCGTAGCGCGCCGAGCCCGATCGGCCCGACATGGAGGATCGAGCGGGCGAACACGGGCGCAAGCGCGATCGCGCCGCCGAACAGGACTGCGAACAGGTCGAGCAGGATTGCGCCGAGCACCATCCGCGTCCGCGCGAGAAACCGGATGCCACCGATGAGGCCCGAGAATCCGGGCGCCTCGGATCCTGGCACGCGAGCCGCGGGCCGCTTCCGCAGCGCGAGCACGCACCCCAGCCCGGCCACGAACAGGCTGGCCGAGAGGGCGTACAGGAGCGTCGGCGAGATCGAGAAGACGATGCCGCCGAGCGCGGGTCCCGCCACGACGGAGATCTGCCAGCCGACCGATCGCACGGCCATCGCGCCGGCCATCAGCTCCGCCGGCACGAGCTCCGGAAGGAGGGCGCGGAGCGCCGGCGCCGATAGCCCCGCGGCCACTCCGCTCGCCGCTGCGAGAGCGAGATAGGGCCACAGCGTTCGTTCGCCCGAGATTGTGACGAGCAGGAGCAGGACCGCGATCGCGATCTCCAGCGCGAGCGAGATCGCGATGATCAACCGGCGGGGCACGACGTCTGCGAGCTGCCCGGCCGGGAGGGCGAGCAGGAGCAGCGGCACGAACTCGACCAGGCCGATCAAGCCGAGGTCGAACGGGTCGCGGTGGATCGCGTACACCTGCCAGCCAACGGCGACGAGGATCATCTGGGTCGCGAGCCCGGTGAGAATGTTCGTCACCCACAGCAGCGCGAAATCGCGCTCGTGGAGGGCAGGAGGAAGCCGGCGCCGCACGCGGCGAAGCTACCGAACGGCAAGCGGCGCGAGTTTTAGGGTTGAGTACGGAGCTTCACGTTGTCACAATCGACCCGAAGATGTCTGGTGCGATCGCGACCGGCACCGTCATCGGCGGCTTTCGCGTCGAGCACGTTCTCGGCGAGGGGGCGACGGGGACCGTGTATCTCGCCGAGGGGGCCGCGCGAGGTCAACAAATCGCGCTCAAGCTGCTTTTGCCGGCGCTCGCGCTGGATGAGCGCTTCCGCCGCCGGTTCTTGCGGGAGACGGAGGTCGCCGCTGCCCTCGACCACCCGAACATCGTCCGCACGGTTGCTTCCGGGCAAGAGAACGGGACGCTATTCCTCGCCATGGCCTACGTCCAGGGTTCCGACCTGCGCGAGCTGCTGCGCCGGGAGGGACGGCTCGACCCCGAGCGCGCGGTTGCCCTCGTCGCCCAGGTCGCGGAGGCACTCGACACCGCTCATGCAGCCGGGCTCGTCCACCGGGACGTCAAGCCGCGCAACATCCTCGTGACCGCCGGTCCACAAGGTGACCACGCCTTGGTCTGCGACTTCGGCCTCGCCCGCCACGTCTCTGAAGTCAGCAGCCTGACCGGCGACCGCGGCTTCGTCGGAACGATCGACTATGTGCCGCCGGAGCAAATCGCAGGCGGGGAGATCGACGGGCGCGCCGACGTCTACTCGCTCGGCTGCGTGCTGTACGAGGCCCTCACGGGCTCGCGTCCATACGACCGCGAGAGCGAGCTCGCCGTCGTCTTCGCGCACCTGAACGAGCCGCCCCCAAGAGCGACCGACCTGCGGCCCGAGCTACCCGGCGCCTTCGACAGGGTTTTCGAGACCGCCCTCGCCAAGTCACCCGACGAGCGGTACTCGAGCTGCGGCGAGCTCGTAGAAGCCGCGCGGGCTGCGCTCGCGGGCAAGGGGGTCGAGCCGCGGCGGCGAGGTCCGTGGAGGTTCGTGGCCGCTGTGGCCGCTCTGCTGGCGATCGCCGCTGTGACCGCCGGTTTGCTCGCGACGCGAGGTGGATCGAGCGCCGCGCCGAAATCCAGCGCCGCGCTGAAAAGCGCGCATCCCGAAATCACGCCGACGTCGCTCGCCGGCGCGAAGCCCGGTCAGCCCCGCTCAGCCTATATTCAGCGCTTCGGGGGCTATCGAGAGTTCACGATCACCGAGTTCCCGAGCTACCAGGTTCGCGGTCTCCAGTTCCAACAACCGGAGATCGGCGTGTACTTCGAACCAGGCAAGGAGACCGCCAGCGCGATCACCACGTGGGACCGGGGCAAGCGGACCGCAGCTGGAATCGGGCCGTGCTCCACAATCGCGGCGATGAAGGAGGCGTATGGTCGGAAAGTCGTCCCCACCTACTCGGGGACGTCGCCGGATGGTAAGACGGTTTCGTCGTGGGGAGTCGGACGGAACATGCTCTTCGCCACGCAGGATCAGCAGACAATCTCCGCGGTGGCGGTTTACAAAGGGACGACGAGCCCTCGGCGTGAAAACCCGGGGACTGGGCTGGCCAACTACGTCGCCGCGCTCGAGACGGCTTGTAAATAGCGCGCATCTATTGTCCAGGTGAAGCGCGTTCGCGTCTCGCGCGGAGCCAGACCTCCCGGTCGAGTGCCGCGGTGCATGAGTACCACCGCCGGACGAGCGTCTCGGAGGAGGGCGCGGCGGCTGTCGCCGACCCCATGGCGCCGCCAGCGCTCGGAGATTCCGACGACCGCGACCGTGGCCGGTTCGACGGCCGCGATCAATCCCTCCTCGGACGGCTCCGCAAGGCGCGTCTCCGTCTCCACGCCGACGACTCGTTGCACCGCGAGCGAGGCATCTGCGAGGAGGCGGCTCGCGTCGCGGCGGCGGCTTGCCTGATCCGCCTTGGTGCCAACGAGCGTGAGCGGTTCGCGTGTCGTCAAAGACAGCCACGCGCCTAGCTCGAGCGCGGCCCAGTCATGCTCGCCGCCTGCGAACGGGACAACGATGCCGTTGCCGCGTTCCGGCGCACCGGAAGCGACGCAGACGTCTGCGGGTGAGCGCTCGAGGATTGTCTCGAGGTCTGGCGGAAGGTTCCGGTGGGCGAGGCCGGGCGGCGCGGGCAACACCACAAGCGCGACGTCGTACGTCCTCGCGAGGCGAACTACATCGCCGGCGGGGTCGTCGCTCGTGAACGCGGTGGTTCGGGCAGGGACCCGTAGCGACTCGCGCCGCGCCCTCACCTCGGCCGCTGCTCGCGGCAGCTCGTCCTCGTCGCGCGCCAGTCGCACGAGGATCAGCTCGCGCCCGGGCAGGCCCGCGAGCACTTCCGCCACGCGCAGCGGCGCCTCGAGTCGGCCGTCGTCGGTTGCCACGACGAGGACGACTCCTTCGGAGCCGCGAGAAATCTCCGTCAGCCGCGGAGCGCCACTTTCTAGGTCGAGCGAGGGGTCGTGGGACAGAATCGCGCGCTCGAGGTCGCTGAGCGCGCGCGTCGGCTCGAGCCCGAGTTCCTCGACCAGTGTCTCCCGGGCGCTGCGGAAGGCGCCGAGCGCCTCTGCCTGCCGGCCCGAGCGGTAGAACGCGAGCATCAGCTGAGCGCGGAAGCGCTCACGGAGCGGGTTCTCCGCGGCGAGCTGCTCCAGCTCGCCGACGAGCTCCGCGTGCCGGCCGAGGGCGAGGTCGGCGTCGATCCGCTGCTCGAGGGCGGCGAGACGGATCTCCTGCAGCCGTTCGATGGCGGTCTGCGCGAAGGGCTCGTAGGCGAAGTCGCCGAGCGGCGGCCCACGCCAGAGCGCGAGCGCGTCACGCAAGGACGCGCTCGCCCGCTCGGCGCCTCCTCCCCGGAGCGCGTCGCTTGCCGCGTCCATCAGGCGTTCGAACCGACCGAGGTCGAGCTGGTCTGGCGCGACGCGAATCAGGTAGCCGGGCGGGCGCGTCTCGATGACGGAGGCGGAGCCGAGCGTCTTGCGCAGCTCCGACACGTGCCGCTGCACCTGAGTCACCGCCGTCACCGGAGCGGCGCCGGCGTAGAGGTCGTCTGCGAGACGATCGACCGATACGACGCGGTTTGCGTTCAGGAGGAGGATCGCGAGGGTCGCGCGTTGTTTCGGGCCGCCGAGTCGGACCAGGCCGTGTTCTCCGACGACCTCGAGCGGCCCGAGGATCCGGAACTCCAGCACGGCGGCACGGTAGCCGTCCGGTAGCGACCGGATAGCGGGCGATCGGACCATTCGACCGCCAGTAGAGCGTCTGTCAAGCACCGGTCGGTCCCAAGACAGCACGGCCGTCAACGGAAGGATTTGAAATGTTCACAAGACTGAGGAACCTGCTGATCGGGGCGATCATGATCCTCGCGGTCGTTGCAGTCGCGACAGGGGCGGTGGCCCACGCCATCATGCAGCCGTTCCAGGTGACCTCTTCGCTCGACCACAAGAAGGTGCTGCCACTTCGATTGCACTGGGTTATCCGGGCGCAACTACCGAAATCGGAGGTCGCACGCGTTGACTTCCTGATCGACGGCAAGGTCCGCTGGATCGAGCACAAGGTGCCCTACAACTACGGAAGTGACGATAACGGCCGTAACCGCGGCTTTCTGATCACCACCTGGCTCAGGCCCGGAAAGCATCGGTTCACTGCTCGAGTCGTGAGTAGGCAGGGGACGAAGGCCACCCATACCGTCGTCGCGCGTGTCCTGCCGGCGCCGAAGCCGCCGGCCGAGCTCGTCGGGGCCTGGACGCGGACCGTCACAGCTGCCGACTTGATCAAGTCGGGCCCTGCGCCTCCCCCGGCCGGCAAGTGGAAGCTCGTGTTCGACCAGGTCGGAGCGTGGCACCTCGACCCCAAAGGATCGGGTGTCGTGAACCAGTACGACGTGAAGCCCGGTGTCATTCGCGTCTACGCGCCGATCTGGATGGCGCCGAACGGAATCAGCCGGTTCGGCCACAAGGGACTCGGCGGAAGCGATTGCACCTCAGCGGGGCCGTTCGGGTCGTACAGGTGGTCCGTCGACGGCGAGCAGTTGACGCTGGATGCAAGCAAGGAACGCTGCGGAAACAGGCGAGCGATCTGGGAGGGCGTCTGGACGCGGACTAACTGAGGCGGCGTGGCGTCGAGCCCGGCGCCGCACGCCGGGCACTCGGCGCGGCCGCCAGTGATAAGCCCGGGCCAAGTTCCAGACACACGGCTCCCAAACGGAAGGACAGAGATGTTCGCAAGACCAAGGAACCTGCTGATCGGAGCGCTCGTGATCCTCGTGGGCGTTACGGTCGCGACCGCGGCGGTGGCGAACCCGAGCTCCCGGTCGTTCAAGGTCAAATCGACTCTCGACGGCAAGACGGTGCTCCCGCACCGCATCCACTGGGTCGCGTTCCCGAGCCTGCCGCGGAAGCAGGTCGCCGAAGTGGCGTTCGTCATCGACGGCGGCAAGCCGCGTTGGATCGAGCGCAACCCGCCGTACACCTACAGCGACGACGGCGGCTACCTCGTCACCTCCTGGCTCAGCGCGGGCCGGCACCGCTTTACAGTGCGCGTGAAGGCGACCGACGGCCGCATGGTGACGCACACCGTGACCGCACGCGTACCGCCGGCCCCGCAGCCGCCGTCCACGCTTGCGGGCAAGTGGCAACGCACGGTCGACACGCGCTCGGCACCTCGGCCGGGCTCAGCCGGCAATCCCACGAAGACGTTCACGCCGTCCGGCGTGTACACCCTCAACTTCGAGCGGCGTTGGATTCGCGACGACTTCCCTGGCAAGTTCGTCCTGCCCCGCAGCAACCGCACCGGCAACGGCTTCGTCTTCCTGAACGACTACTCCGCCGGCCCGGCTCGCTTCCGCGTCGCCGGTGAGGTTGTGTTCCATC
>Ga0126313_10001799_pt1 | contig 11583 bp, 11 predicted proteins | sample Plot105A_FD_89954 | JGI IMG/M metagenome (GOLD analysis project Ga0126313, IMG submission 89954) | Serpentine soil microbial communities from UC McLaughlin Reserve, CA, USA - Plot105A | ecosystem: Environmental > Terrestrial > Soil > Grasslands | place: USA: UC McLaughlin Reserve, Lake County...
ATACAAAGGCGGGTCGCCGACAACGGCCGCAGATTAATGCTTCGCACGCGGGCAGCATCCAGCAATTGCGGAAGTGCCCAGCCCTCAACCTCCACACAGATAGTATCGAAGTACGCCTCGTGGACCACCCGATAGCGAAGGCGTTTCAAGGCATTGCACAGAAGCACTGTGCGAGTGTGTACCCGCTCTGCTATACGCCGGAGGCCAGATGGGCCGTGGTACACAGCGTACATACTGGCCATAACGGCGAGCAGCACCTGCGCCGTGCACACGTTGCTGGTCGCCTTGTCGCGCCTGATGTGCTGCTCTCGAGTTTGCAGAGCCATGCGGAGAGCTGGACGGCCATCACGATCCTTCGACACACCGATGATCCTGCCGGGAAGGACCCGCTTGTACGCGTCTTTCGTGGCAAAGAACGCAGCGTGGGGGCCACCGTACCCCATGGGGACACCGAATCGTTGGCTGTTGCCGACAGCAATGTCTGCACCCCATTCCCCAGGCGGAGTCAGAAGAGTCAGGCTCAGAAGATCGGTCGCGGCTGTGACCAGAGCGTTCGCGGCGTGCGCACGCTCGGTCAGACTCCTGAAGTCGCGCACCTCCCCGTCCGTTGCGGGATATTGCACCAGTGCGCCGATCACCCCCGGTGCGAACTCGAAGTCAGCAGGTTCCGCCACGATGACCCGTATCCCCCGGGCTTCCGCTCGGGTTCGCACGACAGCGACAGTCTGCGGGTGACAGCGTTCGTCGACCAGGTATACCGGCTCACTCTTCACGTTGCTCACCGCTAGGCTCAAGTTCATCGCCTCGGCGGCGGCGGTCGCCTCGTCCAGCAGCGACGCATTCGCGACTTCGAGGCCGGTGAGATCGGATACCATCGTCTGGAAGTTGAGGAGCGCCTCCAGTCTTCCCTGAGCGATTTCAGCCTGATACGGCGTATAGGCCGTGTACCACCCGGGATTCTCCAGCACGTTTCTCTGAATGACCTGAGGAGTGAAGCACCCGGCGTAACCCATGCCGATGTAGGAGCGGAATACCCGGTTCATCCCGGCGAGCCCCCGTAACGCTTGCAGCACCTCACGCTCGCTTCGCCCAGGCGGAAGCGCCAACGGCCGCCGGAGCCGAATTTCCTCCGGGACTACGGCGTCGATGAAAGCATCGAGCGATTCGTATCCCAGCAGCTCCAGCATGTCGTGTACATCGGCTCGGCGGGGGCCTATGTGTCGATAGGCGAAATGTGACGGATAGAGTACATCGGGAGTCTGGGCAGTCATCTTGCGTTCAAGAACGCTGGTCATCTGAGTGTCATCCTGAGCGTAGCGGAGAGTCTCTACTCTCTCAAAAAATAAAATGCCCCGAGACAAGACTCTCGAGGCATGGCAGTTCCATCATTGGTTCATCGTCGGTTCACCTGGAAGATTCCGCATCGCGCCGTGCAGTCACTCCCCTATGTGCGACCGGTAGTCACTGGCTGACATGAGGGATTTCAGCTCATCAGCGCTCGATACCTTCAGGGTAATCATCCAGCCTTCACCATAGGGATCCCGGTTGACCACGCCGGCGTCATCATCGAGGCTGCTATTGATGTCGATGACTTCGCCGGCGAGTGGGCTGTAGAGCTCGGAGACCGCCTTCACCGCTTCGATCTCGCCGAACGATTGATGTCCCTCGAGACGCTCACCCTTCTTCGGCAAGCGCACGAAGATCACGTCTCCCAGCTCGCCTTGAGCATAGTCCGTGATGCCGATTCGGACGACACGGGGATCATCCGTGCGAGCGACGTACTCGTGCTTCGCGGTATAGACCAGGTCCTCTGGTACGTTGGACACCCGCGATCTCCGTATGTGGGTTGCGGGTGGGAGGATAGGTGGACTGGAGGGCGAGGTCAAGCGCGAGCAGCGAGGGATTTCCATACTGTGGAGGCAATGCGCTTGAGCTTTTCAAAATCTCCGTCGTTATCGATCACATAGTCACTCCGCGTGCGCTTCGACGCGGCGTCCAGCTGAGCCCCCATCATGCGTTCAGCTTCGACTTCCGACAGCCCTCGAGCAAGCAGCCGGTCGCGCCGCACTGATGCTGGCGCGTCTACCAGTACCACTGCACCAAACGCAGACGGATCATCCACCTCGAACAGGAGCGGGATGTCGCTGACCACGATCTTGTCCCCGCGGACTCGCGCTTCCGCCAGCAAGGCCAACCTCCGTCGGTGTACTTCGGGATGAACGATTTGATTTAAATCTGCCAAAGCAGTGGCATCGCCCAGAACCGTCTTGCGAAGTCCTGCGCGATCGAGGCTTCCGTCGGGCAAGATCAGCCCACGCCCAAAGCGTGCGGCGATTCGAGCGAGGGCAGGAGTTCCCGGTGACTGTATTTCCCGGACCAGCTGGTCTGCGTCGATGATCGTTGCACCCGAGCGCCTGAACAGCTCGGCGACCGTGGATTTGCCTGCGGCGATGTTGCCGGTAAGCGCGACTGAAAGGGTCAAGGATTGGTGTATGGTCTAGAGTCTAGGGCTCAGGGTCTAGGTCCCGATCGCATGCTTGGCATCTCTTACGGGCTAGGAACCCTCGACCCTAGACCCTCGACCCTAGACCCCCTCACAACAACGCCGTCTGATCCTCATCCTGACGGGGTACCTTGTGACAGTGCCGGCAGCGAGCCTGGTAACTCTCACGCCCGCCAATCATGATAGTGGGTGAGTCGTACCGGGCCGGCTTGCCATCCAGGAGACGCTGGTTGCGACATGCCGGATCGCCGCAGATCACACAGATCGCCTGTAGCTTGTCGACTATCTCCGAGACTGCCATCAGCTCGCCCATCGACCCGAACGGCTCCCCACGAAAGTCAGTGTCGGTGCCCGCCAGGATGACTCGGATGCCCTTGCCGGCGAGCATCGACGCGACGTTCACGACCTGAGGATCCAGGAACTGAGCCTCATCGATCGCCACGATCTCAGTATCGGCACGCACCAGCCGGAAAATTTCCCCGGCAGAATCGACCGGGCTCGCTTCGAGTTCGGTACCATTATGACTGGCCACACTGTAGAGCCCCGCGTAGCGACTATCCAGATGTGACTTGAAGACCTGCACCTTGCGCCGGGCGATGGTAGCCCGCCGGATGCGGCGGATCAGCTCCTCGCTTTTACCGCTGAACATGACGCCGCTGATCACCTCGATCCATCCGGGGTGCATCCCGTAGTTCATTCGACGACTCTCCGACTGTGATGTAGAGGGATGCAAAATGTAGAGGACGACGCGCCAAACTCCAGCCATCTTGCGGGCGCTTCACCGAAGCGACGATATTCGTCCGCCACTACTACTCACCGCTGAAGGAGCTCGCGTGAACAAGAAGGATCTCGTCGCTACGGTGGCCAAACGATTCGGCCTCTCCAAAGCCAAAGCGAACGAGATCGCCGACTTGTTCTTCGCGCCCACTGGTGTGATCGCCTCGGAGCTCAAGCGCGGCGGGAAAGTGGCAATCAGCGGATTCGGAAGCTTCGAAGCTCGGAAGCGAGCCGCCCGCGACTGGCGTGATCCGCGCACGGGCAAGGCGGTGAACATCAAAGCGTCCGTCATGCCGGCGTTCCGCGCCAGCAGAGCCCTGCGGGATCAAATCAACAAAAAACGGTAACAGCTTTCGTACTATGTCCGCCGCGCAGGTCTTGCCGCCGGCCCTTCGCGCCGGGGTCTGACCGGACCACGATCGACTCGAGCAGTGACCCTCCGCCTTCGTATAGTCACACCGTTGAGCGCGTTCGCCACCTTCTCCGCATCTTGAGCTGGGATTTCGACGAGCGAGTAGGCGTCACGCAACTCGATGCGACCGATCTTGCCGCGCTCCACCCTTAGCTCCTTGGTGAGCACCGCGACGAGATCATTCGCCGTCGCACCATCCTTCTTTCCGACACCAACATAGATCTTGGCCGTGGCCGGTATGTCCGGCACCCGCGCGGGCGATTCGACAGGCGCAGAGCTGGACCAGAGGTCGAAGAGAGCGGCAGCAATCGAGGCCGCGTCGTGCCGCTCGAAAAGCGGGGCGAGGGTGAGCAGAGCGCGATCCGGATTCCCCGTTTCAAGGGTGCGGACGATCGCGGCACGCTGACTTGCGGCCCGCGTCGTGGCTCCGTCGAGAGCACCGGGCAGCTGCAGCGGACGTCGCGGGTTCGCGATTCGGGCGACGTAGCTCTCCGTACCGGGCGGAACCAGCAGTACCACCTCGCCCGCTGCCGTCAGCTGCTGGAGGCGCTCTCCGCTGGGGAGGTCGAATGCGACAATAATGTCGGCCACCGGAACGTCCCCAGTAACTACTTGCAGTTCCGGCTCCGTGAGGCTTACCGCCTGAGAGATCGCGTGGTGATAATTACGGTCCAGCGTCCAGATTACCATCGATGCGGGGTCGAGGAGCTCTAGCAGCTCCGACAGAGCAGCGACCCGGCGCCCCCACGAAGCGCTAACGGTCCGAACCGGCCCTGTTGGTCCGCTCTCGAGGCCTGGCGTCCTCGCCGGCAATGCCTTGCGGGCATATCGGTCGACCAGAGCATCCACTCTGTCACTGGCCGAGGTGTAGACGATACGCTGGGTTTCCCTGGGCAGATCCTGCATGAGGGCCGTAATGCTTTCCTCCTCATCCCAGTTCTCCGGCCAGGCCAGCAAGAGACTCGCAACTGCATCCAGCTGGAGTGCCGAGCGACTTAACAGGCTCAGAGCCGTTTCGGGGGTTGCAATCACCAGATCCACGGCATCAGCCTTGAGGCGCCGCATGGCCCTCGCTGTCCCGTGTGCCACCTGCACCCTGACTCCGGCCTCGTAACTCAGTGTGTGCGCCAGGCGCCCCCATTCATCGAGCTGACCCGCCGGCGCGAGCAACAGCGCACGAGCCCCCTCTCTCAGGCGTGTGAGGGCTCCCGCGAGAGAAGGCGTAGCGTATGCCGGTGAGGGGGGAATAGATGCAACCACATTGTTACCGCGCGCCGTCGTTGGGACGACCTCGCGCACAGCGGTATCTTCTGGGTTCCAGCCGAGCCGTGTGAGAGCCGCTGCGATGGCAGGCGTGACGTGGAGATCTTCGAAGGACGGCACCGGTTCTCCGTTGGCAAATGCAGTGATGCTTTCTTCAGGACGAAGCTAAGCTCCTCATGAGAGCGGTCAAAGAGCTTGCCTCGTTTCAGCCAGGGTGTGATGGTCGATTGCTGTTGACATAGGGGAGCCGGCGACAAACTTTTCCCCTTCCGTTACACCCCAGACTGAATGGATCACGCAATGCCTGACCCTCTATCCCTCAACGTTCAGCACCTCAAGGCTTCTGAGACGGTAGCTATAAGCAACGAGGCCAAGCGCCGCAAAGCCGCTGGTGAGGATGTGCTGGACCTCGGCGTCGGTGAGCCGGATTTCGACACTCCCGCACCCGCTGCGCAAGCCGGCATCGCAGCCATTCAGAAGGGATTGACTCGCTACCCGCCGAACGTGGGTATCGCCGAGCTCCGCTCCGGCATTGCGCACCAACTATCGGTCATGTCCGGCGGCCGAGCAGTCAACCCGGACAACATCATCGTGAGCTCGGGCTCCAAGCAGTCCATCTTCAACGCCTGCTTCACGCTGTTTGGCCCCAAGGATCGAGTCCTGATTCCCTCGCCCGCCTGGGTGTCCTATCCCCAGATCGTGCACCTGACGCGAGCCGAGCCGGTCCTTGTGCCAGGCGATCCAGAATGGGGACTCAAAGTCAGCGTGAGGGACCTCGACCGCTCCAGCCACAAGCTCACTCGCGGGATCATCCTATGCTCTCCGTGCAACCCGACCGGTGCGGTGTATACGCTTGCCGAGCTCAAGGCGATCGCGGAGTGGGCGAAGAAGAACGACATCTGGATCATCTCGGATGAGATCTATCGCCGCATCAACTACGGCCCAGGTCCCGCGCCTTCGCTGCTCGACCTGCCTGATGATCTGCTGGAACGAACCGTGATCATCTACGGCGCAAGTAAGGCTTATGCGATGACCGGATGGCGCATCGGCGCGGCGCTGGCACCACCGCACCTGGTGAAGGCAATGGCCGCCCTCCAGTCGCATACCACCACCGGCGCCAACCAGCCCGGCCAGTGGGCAGCCGCTACGGCGTTCAGTGATGAGAGGGTTGACGGAGAGGTGGGTCGCATGGTCAACGCATTCCGGCGCCGGCGCGACTATCTGGTCAACCGCTTCCGAACCGAGGCACCCGGTATCGAGTTCGTCGAGCCACACGGTGCGTTCTACTTCTTCTTCCGCGTGGACGGTATCCGCGACACGGACCCCGTCACGGGACAGAGCTTTTGTGAGCAGCTGATGAAGCAGGAAGGAGTAGCTCTCGTGCCGGGCGCCGCTTTCGCCGATGATCGCTGGGTTCGCCTCAGCTACGCGGTTTCAGACGAGGACCTCGAGAACGCCATGGATCGTATTCTGCGCTTTATTCAGCGACTCGCATCCGCCCGCGCGGCATGAGGCTCGTACCATGAGCATGGACGCTCGCATCGAGCCTCTCAGCGGCGCACTACCGAACATCAACTGGCGTTGGGATTCGGAGACGGACATTCTCTCGGGCGCTTTCAAGGGGAACCGGAAAAGTGGCGGGCTGACTGGGTCAGTCGAGCTCACAGACGCTGAGGGATCGGTGGCTGTGCTGGACGTCAACAACGGAGTGATCTGCGGACTCGACGTGGTGGTATGGCCGGAGGTGGTTCCTGTGAGAGAGCTGCAGGTCCCGGCCAAGCTGACCGACGGACGGGTTGTTCTTCCCGCACGCCCATCACGGCCCGGGGTGGCATCAGTCGAGGTGGATACGAGCTTGTCGGTTCAAACGAATCCGCTCGAGAGCGTCTTTCATCTTCAAATCGGTCCTAGACGCCCGGTGGAGGGTGTTCGCGCAGCCGACAATTTTTACATCGAGGTGGACCAGCAGGGCGGGCTGGCAGGGTTCTGGCTTACCAACGTGCCCCCGTTCGCTCCCCTGGACGAGGACTGATGACTCAAGTCTAAGCTGCGCGGCCCGCCTCTCCGAGAAAGCCTCTCGCCTGCCGTGCGACGAGGGACGCGTAGTACCCGCCGTGGGCCAGCAATTCGGTATGGTTTCCTGCCTCAGCAATACCCCCATCCTTTATGACCACGATCCGATCGGCATCGCGAACAGTCGATAGCCGGTGGGCAATGACGAACGCCGTGCGACCACGCAACAAGGTTTTGAGCGCGCGCTGTATTAGATACTCTGATTCAGTATCGAGAGCCGAGGTCGCCTCATCGAGGATCAGAATTGGAGGGTTCTTCAACAGCGCACGAGCGATAGCAATGCGCTGGCGTTGACCACCGCTCAAGCGGCTTCCCCGTTCCCGCACGACGGTATCGTATCCCTCAGGCAGCTCCATGATAAAATCATGTGCGTGTGCTGCGTGAGCCGCCGCCTCGACCTCGGCCTGAGAGGCTTTGGGTCGGCCATAGGCTATGTTGGCTCGAACCGTGTCGTTGAACAGGTGCGCGTCCTGGAAAACAACCCCGATTTGGCTGCGGAGAGAGCGCTGCGTCATACTGCGGATGTCCACGCCGTCCACCGTGATTGTTCCCTCTGCCAGGCTGTAGAATCGCTGAAGTAGAGCGACCAGCGTCGTCTTACCACTTCCACTTGGGCCGATCAGAGCAATCGTCTCGCCAGGTCGAGCGACCAAGCTGATATTTCGCAGCACCGCAGCGCCTGGCTGATAGCCAAAGGTCACCTGGTGGAATTCCACCTCTCCGCGTAGTGGCCGGACGTCAGCCGCCCCCGGGTCATCCGCCACCACGTCCTCGGCGTCCAGAATGCTGAAAATCGCCTCCAGAGAAACTGTGGCCTTCTTGAGTGTCTGGTATGTGTTCGTGAGACCTTGCACCGGACCGAAAAGCCCGCCGATATAGCCCAGGAATGCCAGCAGAGTTCCAACCGTCATCTCTCCTCGGGAGACCAGGTAGCCGCCCACAGCCAATGCTGTGAGCCGTGCGGCCGTAGCCGCCAGGGTGCGCAACGTGCCGGTGAGGTTGTCGGTCCTCACACCCCGACGGACCACCTCGTTGCCTTCGCGAACCCCTTCCATGAAACGCCGCTTCTCCTCTTCCTCCATGGCAAAGCCCTTCACCGTCATCATGCCCGCGAGGACCTCGTTGAAGCGCCCATAGATGGAGTTCCAGCGCTCTACCAGGCGACGTTCCCGATGCATCTGCTCAGGTGCGGCCCATGCCCCAATGAGCGCGGGAAGGGGCGCGAAGATCATGACCGCTACGGCGAGGTGCCACTCCATACGGAGCATTGCACTGACTGACAGGACGAGGTAGAGCAGGGTAGGCAGCAGATTGAATGCTGTTTCGCAGAAGGCGGTGACACAGCCGGTGATCCCCTGGTTGATTCGGTTCATGGTTGCGCCGATCGTCTCGCCATGATGGAACGACATCGGGAGCGAGTTCAGCTTGCTCATGATGTGCTCCCGCATGGTGAAATCCACACCCAGCCGTACATCCCAGCTGAGCACGCCGAGCCATGCCTGCAAACCAGCCCGAGCCAATTCGAGCAGAACCAGCCCGCCCATGATGAGGCCCAGGGTCCTAAGCCCACTTCGATGTTCCAGTGCATCGAAGAGGTATTTCATGAGGAGTGGGTCAACGGCGCTGAGGGCGGCGAGTAAAAGAGCCAGCGACAGCACGCCTTTAAGCGTACCGCGGTATGGAAGCACGAACTGGAGGGACCGTCTGGCTAATTGAAATCCAGTGCTTTGCATGGCGTTCGTTGCAGGGGTATGGACACGCGGATGCCCACACGGTGAGCAAGATCAGTGCCCCTGCACACTACGTCATCGAGAAGGAAATTCTTGCTCGCAGCGAGCAAACTTCACTGGTCGGGATACAGGATTAGCAAGCAGTTAGAAGCTACTTACCTTAGTCGCGGCTTCCCCGGCGATCTGCTCGCGATGGGCTGGTGCCGGTCTACGCCAACGCTCCCGCATCATGCACGAGCGGCTACTCCGCGGAGCTCACCTCCTTAGGCCAGTGTTCTGTCGAATTCATCAGGAGAAGCCGCGGGGCTCCCCCAGAGTACGATAGGACGCTAACTGAGGCGGGTTCGACTTCGAGCCGATGCAGACAATCAAATGGCATTCCCAGTACATGTGAGAGCAGTCCCCGTAATACATCTCCATGGCTTACCACCGCGACAAGGTCAGAATCATGCTGACGCCAGAGCCGATCCAGCTCCCCGGAGGCTCGGGCAACCACCTCCGACATGATTTCACCGTGCGGGATCCTGGTCCTGCTTCGGTGCGTGTTGAAGTCATGCCATTCAGGGACCTCCGCGAGCGCCGCTAGCGTCAAGCCCGTCCAGTCACCGAAGTCCACCTCGTTCAACCCGGCTAGTGGCGAGACCGCAAAGCGGAGACGGCGGGCCAGCGGTTCGGCTGTCTCGAGTGCCCTCTCGAGGGGACTCGAGTAAATAGCTGATATGGGTAATGAGCCGAGACGGGCTGCCAGCGCCTCAGCCTGCGCCTGGCCCCGCTTATTGAGGTGAACTCCCGGCGTTCTCCCCGCGATTGCTTTGCCAACAGGGTCACACAGCGCGTGTCTGATAAGCAAGAAAGTCGTCATGGATCTCCCGCTTGCCGCTTGGTCAAATGCCACAAAACGCGTGTGACCCTCCACATCCCGCCTGGTTCCGCCTTGGTACAATTTGAAGCTAAGTAGCTGGGAGATTTGAGATGATCGAGGCCATAAAGCTCTGGAACGAGCCCAACAATATTTCACACTGGGATTTCGAGGTAGACCCAGGTTGGCACGTCTATGCCGATCTGGTGAAGACCGCGTCTCAGGCGGTGCACGGGGAAAATTCGGGCCTGACGCGGGTCCTGGGTGGCATTTCTCCGATCGACCCGGGCTTCATCCGCACGCTTCGGGATCTTGGTGTACTCGAGCATCTGGACGTTGTCGCTGTCCACGGTTTTCCCCTCGATTGGAACCACTGGACCATCAACGAGTGGCCCGACAAGCTCCGGGAAATCCAGGATGTCACCCATCTTCCCGTCTGGGTTACCGAGGTTGGAGTATCCACCTTCGGTGCTGACGAGGTGCAGGAGTTCGGCCTCCGCCGGACGGCTGAGCTTCTGATTGGAAGAGCGCCGAGGATTCACTGGTATAGCCTGTATGACCTGCCTCGGGCCTGGCCCGCAACGACTCGGCACCGCGAGGCCGAAGGATCATCCTATTACCGGCACTTCTATCTCGGACTCTTGCGAGAAGATGGAACTCCCAAGCCTGCAGCAGGGCACTTCGCCGACTACGCCCCGTCGCTCGGAATCTGCCAGTGGTTTCATTTCGAGGACCCGCGCTTGGACGATGCAGTTCGCTGGCTCCGCCGTCTCGGGGTGCGTCACCTGCGCACGGGTCTGAGCTGGGCTGACAGTCTGCGTCCCAACGCCGAGGCGTGGTTCGACCGCCAGATGAGTGCCCTTGATGAGTTCGAGGTGACGCTCACCTACTGCTTTACTCCCGAAGCAAGTGGCGTCCGCCCACACCATACCAGCCCACCGCGAAGGGTAGATGAGTTTGCCGACTTCTGTGCCCGCATGACCCGGCGGTACGCCTGCTGATTGGATTCCTCATCACTCCTGATGCTGAGCCTCGCGCGACGGCTCTTCCGCGCGGAATAAATCCGCCGCCCACATAAACGTCACACCAGCGCGAACCGCGGCCTCGCGGTCCTCCTCGGCGTTACCCACGAACAGAGTGTCTTCCGGATCCACACTATAGTGGTTCATGACGTTCAGGAGCATTTGTGGTTGAGGCTTGCGGCATTCGCAGTTTGCTTCACGCGCATGTGGACACAGCTGGAGTGCTTCGGTACCAGGCACGTTCCCCGTTGCGGCATAGGCCAGGTCTCGGAGAAGACGCTCTGCCATCTCCAGAGATACTAGACCGTAAGCTATCTGGTCTTGATTCGAGGCCAGCCCGAACATCGGCGCATTCGGTTCTCCCCACCGAACACCCTTGAGGAGATCCTCTACACCAGGCTTGAGCGTCCACTCGTCGGGCGCGTGCGGACAGGGTTTTCCCGGAACAGTTGTCTGCCGTAGCGTATCATCGGCATCGAACACGACCAGCCGGTAACGTTCGAGCAAACTAGCCTCAGACATGCCAGGAATTTGTTCTGGATTGACAGAGCTCCCGCTTGAGCAGTCGGCGGTATCGTAGGACGGCCGCGGAAAACAGGTTTCCATCCAGCGAATCACCCAAGGTGCTTGCTGCCATTGAGACATAGCCCAGCCTGAATGCCAGGTATGTGACGGCATGAAGCGGAAGACGTTTCGGGATCGTGGTGTCATGACTCAACGCACTGTAGCGTTGAATGAGTCGCCGCCGTGCGTCGAACTCGAGTTCGAACTCCAGGCACGCTGCGGCAACATCCCACGCTATGTCCTGGCAACCGGGAAAGAAGTGGTCGTCATGATGATCCATCGCATCCATCTTTAGATAGCCGTTGTCGGTCCGGATCCACTCGTGCGGCTGCATCCTTCCGTCCAGGGCGACCGTGCGTTCACACCAGCTTGCCCCCGAT
>Ga0126313_10001800_pt1 | contig 11583 bp, 13 predicted proteins | sample Plot105A_FD_89954 | JGI IMG/M metagenome (GOLD analysis project Ga0126313, IMG submission 89954) | Serpentine soil microbial communities from UC McLaughlin Reserve, CA, USA - Plot105A | ecosystem: Environmental > Terrestrial > Soil > Grasslands | place: USA: UC McLaughlin Reserve, Lake County...
CTCGAGGCCCCAGCCGACGCAATCGTCGAACGGCTTCGTCGAGTGCGGTTCCGTGAAGAAGCGGGAGAAGAAGAACTCGACGTAGTCCTCGTAACCCCCTTCAACCCAGTAGTAGCGGTTCGCTTTCGCCCAGCCCTCCGTCGTGTCGTGACGCTCGTCGAACCGGTAGACGCGCCGCTCGGGCAGCCCTTCGCCGAGCGGGACCGCCGGCCCGATGAAGGCGGCGGCGGAGACGCGGTCCGGATGGTTCGCCGCGAGTAAGAGCCCGCGCTGAGCGCCCATGGAGAACCCGACGATTGCTGCCTCGTCGGTCCCTGTCGCGTCCATGACGGCCAGCGCATCGGCCGCGAACTCCTCCTCGCCGTAGGCGGCGGCATCCGCCGGCCGGTCGGACTTCCCGTTGCCGCGTGGGTCGAAGGTGAGCACGCGGTAGTGCCGCGAGAAGTACGGCAGCTGCATCTTCCAGTGCCGCGAGTGGACGAGCGTCCACGTCGGCAGGAAGAGGACGGTCTGCTCGCCGTCGCCGAGCCGTTCCCAGTACACCGAGACGCCGTCGCGCTCGACGAAGCCCGTGTCGTCCGGTTCGCGTGCGCGGAGCATCGTGCGCCTCCTTACTTGGTCGAGTGACCGACCAAATATACTGCTACGCTTCGCTGGATGTCAACGGTCGACCAGCGTGTCGCTCGTGGCGACGCTACACGGACGCAGATCCTCAACGCAGCGCGCGAGCTCCTGCGTGAGGACGGCTTCGCGGGGGCGACCACCCGGGCCGTCGCGGAGCGCGCGAACGTGCGGTTGTCGCTCGTCCACTATCACTTCGGCGGCAAGGGTCCGCTCCTCGCAGCGCTGCTCCAGGCGGAGAACGCGCGGCTGCTCGCTCGCCAGCAGGATCTCTTCGAGGCCGAAGAGCCGGTCGCCGACAAGTGGCGGACGGCCTGCGACTACCTGCGCGAGGACCTTCGCTCGGGCTACGTACGCATCCTCTGGGAGCTCTGGTCGGCGGGCCTCGCCGACGAGGAGCTCGCCCAACGCTGGCGCCAGGCGATGGCCGGCTGGCGAGAGTTGCTCACGCGGGCGGTCGCCGACTGGGCGACGCGGGCCGGCGTGGAGCTGCCGATGGCGCCGCGGGCCCTCGCGACGCTCGTCTGCAACGCGTTCCAGGGCGCCGAGGTCGAGCTCCTCGCCGGCGTCAGCGAGGAGGAGGCGCCCCACTTCGAGGCGCTCGAGGTCGTCGCCGAGCTGATCGAACGGCTCGACGGATCGCCGCGCGCAGCGACGTCGGCCGCTACGTAGCTGCGCGCACGGCCGCGACGGTCTCTGCGTTGAGCGCGCGCTCGAACGGCTCCAGCGAGACGCCGGTCTCGACGCGGACGCGGTCCGCTTCCGCGAGCGCCTCGGGGGGCTCCTCGGGACGGCCTTCCTGGACGAGCACCGCGGCCAGGCCTTCCAGCGCGTAGTTGACGCCCTCCTGCCAGCCCACGCGCTCGGACAGCTCGCGGCTCTCCTCGAACAGGCGCCGCGCCTCGGTCAGGTCGCCGCGCCTCAAGGCGACGAAGCCGAGGTTCTGGACGGGGATCGCGGTCTCCTCGCGCGCGCCCAGCTCACGCAGGAGGTCGAGGCTAGCGCCGAGGTGCTGCGCGGCCGCGTCGATGTCGTCCAGCGTGAGCTCGAGATAGCCGAGGTTCGAGCAGATGAGCGCGTCGCCCCAGCGGTCGCCCCGCGTGCGGGCCAGCTCCAGGCTCTCCTCGAAGGCGGCGCGTGCGCGCGCGGCGTCTCCGAGCGAGACAGCGAGGGCAGCGAGGTTGTTCAACGAGCTCTGCAGACCCTCTTCGTCACCGCTCGCGCGGTAGAGCTCGAGCGCCTCGGTGATGAAGCGCTCGGCCTCGCGGAGCCGGCCCTGGCGCTGGGCGAGGCCGAACGCGCCGCGCAGCGCTTTCGCACGAAGAACGGGCGGCTGCCCCCCGTTCTCGCCGAGCACCTGCGCGTACCATCGACGTCCCTCGCCGAGGTAGCTCCGCACGTACCAGAACCCGCGCAGGGCGCCAGCGATCCGCAGCTCCAGCTCGGTCTCGCCTGCGTCGTGGGCCCAGGCGAGCGCGGCGCGAAGGTTGTCGTGCTCGGCCTCGACACGTTCGATCCACTCCGCCTGCTCCGCGCCGCGGAGGACGCGCATCTCGGCTTCCTCTGAGAAGTCGGCGAAGTGCTCGGCGTGGAGGCGTCTGAGCTCGTCGGTCTCTCCCCGTTCGTGCAGCCGCTCGACGGCGTAGGCGCGGATCGTCTCTAGCATCCGGAAGCGGTCGCCTGCATTACGGATGAGGCTGTGCTCGGCCAGCGTCTCGAGCGCGAACACGTCCACGCGGCAGATCGCGTCGGCGGCGGCGAGCGTGAAGCCGCCGGAGAAGACGCCCAGCCGCGCGAGCGCCTCCTTGCCGCCCGGGTCGAGGAGCTCGTAGCTCCAGTCGACGGCTGCCCGCAGGGTGCGGTGCCGCTCGGGGAGGTCGCGGGCGCCCGTGGCGAGCAGGCCGAGGCGGTCCGACAGCCGTTCGAGCAGCTGCTCCGGCGAGAGAGCGCGGACGCGTGCGGCTGCGAGCTCGACCGCGAGCGGGAGGCCGTCGAGCGCGGCGCAGAGCTCCGCGACCGCGCCGTCCGGCGCGAACTCCGGCCTGATCGCCGCCGCGCGCTCGGCGAACAGGGCGACGGCGGCGTCGTCCGATAGCCCGCCGAGGAGAAACTCGCGCTCGCCTCGGATCCGTAGAGGGATCCGGCTGGTCGCCAGTACCTTCAGCCGCGGCGCGGCGGCGAGCAGCCGCGCGACGAGCGGCGACGCGCCGAGCACCTGCTCCAGGTTGTCCAGCATGAGCAGCGTGGCGCGGCGCACGAGGAAGCGCTCGAGCGCGGCTTCGAGCGACCCCGTGCTTTCCTCCACGCCGACCGCATGCGCGATGGCGGTAAGCGCGAGCGCCGGCTCGGACACCGCGGCCAGCTCGACGAAGACGACGCCGTCGGGGAAGTCGAGCGAGGGCTGGGCGGCCACCTCGAGCGCGAGCCGTGTCTTGCCGGCGCCGCCCGGGCCGGTGATCGTGACGCAGCGGACCTCGTCGAGCGCGAGCAGCCCGCGGAGCTCGTCGACCTCGCGCTCGCGTCCGACGATGGGCGTCGGCGGAGTGGGCAGCGCAAGCCCCGCGCCCGCAAGGGAGCGCGGCGGCGGGAACTCCGCAGGCGCTTCGTCGACGACCAGCTGGTACAGGGACTCCGGCTCGGGGAGGTCCTTCAACCGATGCTCGCCGAGCGCCCGCACACGCGTTTGCGGAACGAGCGAACGCGTCGCCTCGGAGAGCAGGATCTGACCGCCGTGCGCGGCGTCTGCGATGCGCGCGGCGCGGTGGACGTCGAGCCCGACGTAGCCGCCGGCGGACCGCCGCGCCCGGCCGCTGTGGATCCCCATTCGGACACGGAGGTCGACGTCCCCCGGCCAGGCGTACTCGCTCAGCGCGCGCTGCGCCGCGGCGGCGGCGGCGACCGCCCCAGTCGGCCGCTCGAAGACGACGAAGAAGCTGTCGCCGGAGGTGCCGATCTCGCGACCGGCCTCGCCCGCGAAGGCGTCGCGCAGCAGCCGGCAGTGGGTTTCGAAGACCTCGTCATAGCCCTCACCGAGCCGATCGAGCAGCCGCGTCGAGCCCTCGATGTCGGTGAAGAGGAAGGTCGCGCTCTCCGACCGCCCCGCGTCTGCCACAGGGCGATTGTAGGCTCGGCCGAAGTGGCGAGGAAACGCCGCATCCCACGCCGGCTCGAGCGCGCCCTGCTCGGGCCGTTGATGTCGGTCGCCGCGTTCGTCGCCGAGCGCCGACTGCTGAAGCAGCTTCGGCGGCGCCGTTAGGAGCGGCGGCGCAGGACGTCGAGGACGAGCATCCCGGTCAGGAAGGCGCCCGCACCCCCGAACGCGAGCGGCACCCACGCGTCGACGGTCTCGACGCCGGCGGTGATGGCGGAGCCGAGGATCGCGGCCGCGCCCGTCAAGCCGATCGAGAGGCGGCGGGCCGCGCCGCTCACGACCTCCTCGAGCTCGGTGCCCCGGAAGTGGACCTGGAGCTTCTGGCCCGGACGCGCGCCCGTGACGCGCTCGAACGCCTCGACGAGCCGGATCGCACGCACCCGCAGCTTCTGGCCCTCGTAGAAGACGCGTTTCGGGTCCGCCGATCCGCGCAGGCGCACGATCAGGTCTCGAAGGACGAAGGTGCCGACGGCCGCGAACGGATCGAGGGTCGGGTCGAGCACGGTCGCGGCCGACTGCATCTGCGCGAGCGCCTTGCCGGTCAGCGCGAGCGAAGCGGGCAGGCGCACGCCGTGCCGAGTCGCCGTCTCGGTGATCGACTGCAGGATCGCACCGAGCTCCAGCTCCCCGAGTGAGGCGTGGCGATACATGCCGAGCAGCACACCGAAGTCCTCGCGCAGACCGGCGAGGTCGATGTCCGGCCGCTGATCGTCGCCGCCGAGCTGGAGGACGACCTCGGTCAGGAAGCCCGCGTCCTCCTGCCAGAACGCCATCAGCAGGAGCAGCACCAGCTCGCGCGTCTCCGGCGGGACCTCGCCGACCATGCCCAGGTCGAGGAACCAGACGCGGTCGTCGGCCCAGAGCATGTTTCCCGGGTGCGGGTCGGCGTGGAAGAAGCCCTCGCTGAGGATCTGGCGGAAGTAGCTCTCGACGAGCTGGCGCGCCGCCTCGGAGCGAGCCTCGCCGGCGGGCGCCTGGGTCACCGGCACGCCTTCGATCCACTCGAGGACGAGCAGGCGGCCGGACGTGTAGCGCTCGTACACGCGCGGGACGCCGAGCCGTGAGAACGGCGCCAGGACCTCGCTCAGCCGGGCGATGTTGGCCGCCTCCTGGGTGAAGTCCAACTCGGCGCGGAGCGACGTCGAGAGGTGCTCGGTCACCGCCGGGACATCGACGACCTGCCGGAAGACCGGCCGGTTCTGCGTCTTCTCCGCGAACAGGGCGAGCAGCCCGAGATCGCGCAGGATCTCCTCGCGGGCGGTCGGACGCTGCACCTTGATCGCCACGTCCTCGCCGGTCTCGAGGCGCGCCTTGTGCACCTGGCCGATCGTTCCCGCGGCGAGCGGCTGCGGATCGACGCGCTCGAAGACGTCTTCCCAGGGGACGCCGAGCTCTTCCTCCATCACCGCCACTACCTCGGCCTCGCTCATCGGCGGCACTTGGTCCTGGAGGGACGCGAGCTCCTCGACGAACTCCGGCGGGAGCAGGTCGGGCCGCGTCGAGAGGACCTGGCCGAGCTTTGCGAACGTCGGGCCAAGCTCCTCGAGCGCCTCGCGGAACCCACGCGCGCGCTCCCGCGGCGAGCCCCCGCGGCCGCCCAGCCCGTGACGCGCCATGACGCGGCCGATCTGCGCCGCCCGGCCGAGAAGCGTGCCTTCGACTTCCGGCTCGACAGCCACTACGGCGCCGTCGTGTCGACGATGACGACCGTGCACGGAGCGTTGTGCGAGACGCGGTTCGGCACGTTGCCGAGCAGGAACTCCTTGCGGCCCTGCATGCCGACGCTCCCGACGACCAGCACGTCCGCATCCACCTCGCGCGCAGCCTGGCAGATTCCCTGAGCGGGATCCTCGGCGCGACGGACGAGCGTGCGGACGCGCTCGCCGAGCGGACCCGCATAGTCGGCGAGGTCGGCCTCGAGCTCCTCGGTGTGGCCGTTCAGGATGACGCGCAGGACGATCAGCTCCGCCTCGTAGCGGTCGGCCATCTCAGCCGCCCACTCGACGGCGCGGTCCGCGGTCTCGGAGCGGTCGGTCGCCACGAGCACACGCGCCACGCGGGGCCGCGGCTCCTTCCGTCGCTTCAAGCGGTCGAGCACACGTCGATGGTACGGCGCAAAGTGGATTTTCGTGCACGGCGCCCGTACGCTTTGCCGCCCATGAGTGACGTCGGCCAACCGGATATGCCGCGCGAGGAGGTCGAACGCGTACCGCCTCCGGTCCAGATCGCGGTCTGGAGCGCCTGGGCGCTGGGAATCTGTCTGCTCGTGTTCGGCTTCATCGGCTTCCTGATCTCGAACGCGATCGGAAACGGCGTGGGCGGCGGCGCCTTCGTGCTCGGACTGATCGTTGCGGGCGCGGCCTACATCACAGGACGAGGCAGCAGGGCGGGGCGCGCGTTCATCGGGCTCAGCGCGGCCGTGGTCGCGGTCGTCGGCGTTATCTACGCGTTCAAGGGCCCGGGCTCGGCGGTGATCCCTTCGCTCGTGATCGCGGCGCTCTCGGCGGGGACCTTCGCGCTGCTCTATCTCTCGACGTCGGCTAAGGAGTTCTACGCCAGGCGCTAAAGCGGTGCCCGGCCGGGCTGTATTACGCTTGTGATACGCTCGCCCGGTGACTGCGATCAGCCGTCGCGAGACAGTTAAAGAACGCGCCCGCGCTGCGATGTCGGAGGTGGCGCGCGGAAGCAGCGTAATCACGTATCAGGAGCTCGTCGACCGCATCGACGCTTACAACCCACGCAGTCCGAGCTTTCACGAGCTCATCACAGAGATTGCGCGGGACGAACACATTGCCGGACGCGGAATGCTGAGCGCGGTCGTCGTCAGAAGGGACACGGGCCGTCCGGGCGACAAATTCTTCGCGTTTGCCGAAACCGAACTCGGAGAGCCTTTAGGGGACCGGGAGACGTTCTGGCGAGACGAGTTGAAACGGGTCTACGAAGCGCATGCGGGCGAAATTCGGGCACCCGTCGCTGAGCGCGCTATCTCGGTCCGGCTCGACCTCGAGACGGAACGCGCGCTGGACGCACTCGTGGCGACCGGCTTGAACCGATCCGATGCAATTCGTCAGGCCGTGGTCGAGAGCGCTGAGCGCGCTCGGCGGACCTCTCTCGCCGAAGAAGCGAAGTCCCTGTCCGAGGATTCCGAGGACCGCGCGGCGATCACAGAGATTGCCGCATTCATGGATGCGCTTAGTGCAGAGAGGTGAAGTCTTTCGCCTTCGCCCCCCGCGCGACACACGCGGTCGCGAACTAATGGGGGTGCGGTACGGCGTCGTCGTTCAGGCCGATGAGCTAATGGACTTGTCGACCATCGTCGTCGCGCCGACGTCGACTTCCGTGCGTGCGGCCTCGTTTCGACCCGAGGTTTCTCTAGCCGGCGAAACGACTCGGGTCGTAGTCGAGCAGATGCGCGCGGTCGATCCAAGCCGTCTCGGCGACTCGGCGGGATTGCTCATGCGCTCGGAAATCGACGACATCGACAAGGCATTGGCGACTGTCCTTGATCTTTAGGCCGCTACCGGCGCGCTCGACCGCTTGCTAGCGGAAGCCCTCGCCGCTGCGCTGATCTGTCTGGATCCGGGTCATGCGACCGTACCGTCCGTCGCGCGCCAGTACGAGCCGATCGGGCCGGGCTCCCGCGTGACGAAGATCAAGGATGGCGGCGGGGCCGCCGGCGAGGCCGAGGTCGTGCTCGCGATCGCGCGCCGCACCCGAACCGTGCTCCGGCGGCGCGGCTATCGCGTCGTCATGACGCGCGACGGCGGGCTCTTCCGTGGGGGGAACGTCGAGCGGGCCCGCTTCTGCAACCGGCGCGGGGCTGCGCTCATGCTCCGGATCCATGCGGACGGCTCAGGCGATTCGTCGAAGCGCGGGGCCGCGACGCTCTATCCCGCGCCCCACCGCGGCTGGACCGACGACATCGACGCCGCCAGCCTCCGCGCGGCCCGCGCCGTCCAACACTCGCTCGTCGCGGCGACCGGGGCCGCCGATCTCGGGCTCGCGCGCCGCTCGGACCTGACCGGGTTCAACTGGGCCGACGTGCCGGCGATCCTGGTCGAGACGGGGTTCATGACGAACCGGACCGAGCGGCGGCTGCTCGAGAGCCCGGGCTACCAGACGCGCATCGCGCGCGGCCTCGCAGCCGGCGTGGCGCGGGTCATTCGGTCTCGGGCTTAGCCTTCTTGCTCCTGCGCCGGCGCATCTCGCCGGCGACTGCGTGGCCGTGCGCGTGCACCTTGCGGCGACGCTCTTCGAGGTCCTCCCCAGGTGCCTCGGCCTCGTCGACTGAGGTCTCAGCCGCTTCAGCCTCCTCGCGCTCGGCCACGACCTCGCGGGCCTCGGCCAGCTTGTCGCGCAGCTCGTCGGCGCGCGGGTCGGGCGCCGGCGGGAGCTCCGGCATCGGGGCCGGCCGGCGGCGGAGAGCGCGCGCCAATCCCGCTCCCAGAGCGGCCCCAGCGGCCACCAGCGTGAAGGCTCGACGCACGAGGCTCGATGCTACACTGCCCGCTCTTCCTGCCTGACCCGCACCGCCGTCCCCGAGCGGCGGCAACCCCGGTGAGGCCGACTCAGACCGAAGGAAGGAGCCACTCGGCACCGTGATCGACTACGAGATCCTGCTCATGCTCGACCCCGAGCTCCCCGAGGAGCGCCAGGCGGAGATCGTCACGCGTACGCGCGAGCTGATCGAGAAGGACGGCGGCACCTGGGACGCTCACGACGTCTGGGGGCGGCGCAAGCTCGCCTACGAGATCGACCACAAGCCCGACGGCGCCTACCACCTGCTCACCTTCTCGGCGGAGCCGGAAGCGCTTGCGGAGGTTTCGCGCGTTCTTCGCATCACCGACGGAGTCATGCGCCACATGGCCGTCCGGCGCCCGGAGACAGGGCAGACCCGGCCAGTGGCGCCGTCCGAGGTGCGCCGTCAGGATGTCGGCGAACCCGTAAGCGTCGCCTCGGAGGAGGAGTAGCACCATGACGAACATCAATCGCGTCGTTCTCACCGGCAACCTGACCAGGGATCCCGAGCTCCGGCATACGCCCAGCGGCACGTCCGTCTGCAGCCTGCGCGTGGCCGTGAACAGCCGGACCAAGGACGCCCAGGGCAACTGGGGCGACAAGCCCAACTACTTCGACGTCACCGTCTGGGGCAACCAGGCCGAGAACTGCGCCCAGTTCCTCTCCAAGGGCCGCCCCATCGGCGTGGACGGCCGGCTCGACTGGCGCGAGTGGGAGGCGCAGGACGGCTCCAAGCGCCAGGCGGTCGAGATCATCGCCGACAACATCCAGTTCCTCGGTAGCCGCGACGGCGGCGAGGGCGGCGGCGAGCGCCAGTTCGTGCCCGCGAACGCCGCAGCAGGCTCGAGTGCCGATTTCGGGCAGGGCGCCGACGACGACATCCCGTTCTAAGGAGATCAATGGCACCACCTAGAGAGCGCGACAGCAAGCGACGTAAGCCACCGGGCGGCGCGCCCGGCGGTCCGCGCCGTAAGAACTGCTACTTCTGCCGCGAGAAGATCGACGAGGTCGACTACAAGAACTACAACCAGCTGCGGCGCTACGTCTCCGAGAAGGGCAAGATCCGCTCGCGCCGGATCACGGGCACGTGTCGCCGGCACCAGAGCCAGGTGTCGGTCGCGATCAAGCGGGCGCGCGAGATGGCGCTGCTCCCGTACGTCACCAATTAGTGCGCCCTCCAGAAATCCACGCCTACTTCTGGCCCGCGATCACGCGGCGCCAGGAACCACCCTCGCCCTTGCAAAGCCTGCAGAGAGCCTTTGACGCGGGCGAGTGCGGCCCCTGGCTTGGTGCTCGCGACCCAGAAGCTGGGCAGAATTCCTGGAAGGAGCACTAACGATGCAAATCATCCTCCTGAGCGACGTGGACAAGGTCGGGCTGCGCGGCGAGGTCGTGGACGTCGCCCGCGGATACGCGCGCAACTTCCTGCTTCCCCGCCGACTGGCCGAGGAGGCGACGCCCGGCCGCGTGGCCGAGCTGCGCAGGCGCGACGAGCTGCGGGGCCGCCAGGAGGCGCGCAATGCCGAACAGGCCGAGGACATCGCCGAGGTGCTGCGCAAGACGGTGCTGAGCTTCGACGTGAAGGCCGGCCCGACCGGGTCGCTGTTCGGCTCGGTGACGTCGACCGACATCGCCGACGAGATCTGGCGGGCGCGCAAGATCCGTGTCGACCGGCGCAAGATCGGCCTCGACGAGCCGCTCAAGCGCATCGGCCGCTACGAGGTGCCCATCACCGTCTTCGACGGCGTCGAGGTCGAGGTCAAGACGCTCGTCGTCCCCGAAGGCGGCGAGCTGCCCCCCGAGGAGGAGCTCGAGGCGATGGTCGCGGCCGAGGAGGCCGAGGCTGCGGAGGCGGCGGCCGAGGACGGCGGCGTAGACGTGCTCGAGGCCGCGGTCGACGAGCTCGAAGCCGTCGAGGCGGACGCCGCCGACGCGGCAGCGGAGCCGACCGCCGGCGAGCCGCCTGCGACCGAAGGCGACAGCGCCGTCGAGGAGGTCGCTGCTGCTGCGGACTCGGCGCCCGAGGTGCCCGAGGACGCGTTCGACCGCGCCGTCGACGAGGCCGTCGGCGCGGACGAGGACGAGCGAACCTCCGCGTAGCAGACCAACCGCGCCGAAACAGCAACGATCGTTCCACAGGCGGATCCACGGTCTGTGGACAAACCACGAAAGATCACGCTCTTAGCAGAGATTTCGTGATCCCCGGCTGTGCGCGGATCCTGGGGACGACGTCCGGCCCGCTGGGGACAATCGAGCGAACATGCGTTCCGAACTCCTGCACAAGAGGGGTTTCCACCCGTGACTGCGGGCACCCAGCACCCGGCTTTCCACCGGTTGCAAGGGCCGTTTCAGACCTCTTGAATCCCGACGTGGCCCAGCTCGCCCAGCTCTCGCAGGCCGCCCCGATCCCCCCCCAGAATCTCGACGCCGAGGAGTCGGTTCTCGGGGCGATGATGCTCTCCCCCGGCGCGATCGGGGCGGTCAGCGAGGTGCTCGACGCGGGTGACTTCTACCGCGAGAGCCATGCGAAGGTCTATCGGGCGGCGCTCGCACTGTACGCCCGAGGCGAGCCCGTCGACGCGATCACGCTGGTCGACGAGCTCGAGCAGCGCGGAGAGCTCGAGGACGCGGGTGGTCGGAGCCGCGTCCACGAGCTCGCCGCGCTCGTTCCCGCCAGCGCGAACGCCGGCCACTACGCCCGCATCGTGCGCGAGATGGCGACCCTCCGCGGCCTCATCCGCGCGGGCAGCGACATCGCGCAGCTCGGCTGGGAGCGGGTCGGCGAGCCCGCCGATCTCGTCGACCGCGCCGAGCAGATCGTGTTCGACCTCTCGCAGAGCCGCGTCTCGACCGAGTTCTCGCACATCGAAAGCCTGCTCAAGGAAAGCTTCGAGCGGATCACCGCCCTCTACGAGGCGGGCGAGGAGATCACCGGCGTGCCGTCGGGCTTCCGCGACGTCGACCGTCTCACCTCGGGCTTCCAGCCGGGCAACCTCGTGATCGTCGCCGCGCGCCCGAGCATGGGGAAATCCGCGTTCGGGCTCTGCACCGGAGCCAACATCGCGATTCGGCACCAGGTTCCGGTCGCGCTCTTCACGCTTGAGATGTCCAAGGCCGAGGTGACGCAGCGCCTGATGTGCAGCGAGGCGAAGGTGGAGTCCCAGCGGCTGCGCTCGGGCAAGCTCGCTCCCGACGACTGGCCGCGACTCACCGCCGCGTGCGACAAGCTGGCGAAGGCGCCGATCTACGTCGACGACACCGGCTCGATCACGATGATGGAGATCCGCTCCAAG